>Ga0209626_1000345_pt1 | contig 10004 bp, 12 predicted proteins | sample JacPinW_OM1H0_M2_FD_187962 | JGI IMG/M metagenome (GOLD analysis project Ga0209626, IMG submission 187962) | Forest soil microbial communities from Algoma, Ontario, Canada - Jack Pine, Ontario site 1_JW_OM1H0_M2 (SPAdes) (version 2) | ecosystem: Environmental > Terrestrial > Soil > Boreal... | reverse complement strand
AATGCCATCCTCGCGACAGCATGTCCAGGCCTCCGAGCGCCTGGCCGACCCGCGCAGGGTCCCGTGCGAGCGCCCGCACGGTGTGTCCGTCGGAACGCAGGCGTGGGACGAGGAGCGAGCCGGCGAAGCCGCTGGCCCCGGTGACGAGCACGCGCATGGGGGCAGATGATGACGGCGCGGCGACGATCGCCCGCGGAACGTCCGGAAAGTGCACGCTAATCGAGCTGATTGTCACACCAAAGTGACTGGTTCCCGGCTATTTCCGGGTAGGAAACGGTTTTCCCCGCGGTTTGCGGATGTGGCCCTTGAGCGCCCTGGGCAATGGTGCTTCTATCGCTGGCGTCCGTTCAATTCGACTCGCGGTGAGGGGCAGGCGGTGGCGCAGAACATGCAGAGTAGGCGAGCCCCCAAGCGGGCGCCCAAGGTCAGCTGTGAGGAGTGCTATTTCCGGGTCAACCTGCTGTGCGCGCTCGACCTTGCCGAGCCCTGCGCCACCTTCCGCCCCAACGAGGCACAGCTGAGGCCGCCGCAGCAGCTGCGGTTCGTGTTCCGCCAGGAGCGCCGCTCGCGCGCCGCCTGGGCCTTTCCCTCGGCCCAGGAGCAGGCCGCGCTGCACGCCTAGCCGCCGCCGATCGCGTGTGGCAAGTCGCTCCCCTGGGGGTATATTGGGGACTGTCCGGCAATCTCTCGGCAGAGGCGGTGGCGAAGATGACAGCGAAAGACAGGATCGGCAAGGCCGGGGAAGCGGCGAAAGCGGCCCAGCGCAACCAGTACCTGCAGCGCCTCGTGGAGGACGAGCAGCTCCGCTCGAGCCTGCTGACGGCATACGGCGCGGCCCGCAACGCCTACGGCCGCATGAGCAACGGCAAGCCCGCGACGCGGGCACTGTTCGAGGATCGCAAGCTGCAGCGGGAACTGAAGGACGCAGCCAACGCGCTGCGCGACGCCTCCAGCTCCCTGCGCGAACCGCCCAAGCGGGCGGGCAGGCGCGGCGGCGTCGGTCGCTCGCTGCTACTCGTCGCCGTCGCCGGCGGGCTCGCGATGGTGCTCAGCGAGGGGCTGCGCTCCAAGGTGCTCGACATGCTGTTCGGGGCCGAGGAGGAGTTCGACTACAGCTCGACCACGGCACCGGCCGAGCCGGCCCCCGCGGGCGTCTCCGGCAGCTGACCGTCAAGCTCGAAACCATGACCCCACTCGATGCCACCGCCGTGGAGACGGTTCCTGACACGGCTCCCGACCGCCCGAGCGGCGCGCGCTCGCTCTCGGGCGAGAAGGCTCAGCGGATAGTCGACGCGATGCGGCGCAGCGTCGCCCGGCGTGGCACGGCGGGGTCGACCTTCGATCATGTCTCACGTGAGGCCGGCGTCTCGCGGGGCCTCTTGCATTACTACTTCGGCACCAAGGAGCAGCTGCTCGTGGAGGCGGTGCGCCGGGATTGCGAGCTGCGCCTGGAGATGCTCGAGCGCCAGCTCTCGACCGCTCAGACCGCCGACGACTTCATCGACCTGATGGCTCAGAACCTGCAGGTGACCGTGCGCGAGGATCCAGATTTCGTGACGCTCGTCTTCGAGCTGTTCACCCTCTCGCGGCGCAACGACGACATCGCGGTGGAGTACGCCGGCCTGATGCGGCGCACACGTGAGCATGTGGCGCGGATGCTGGCCGCGGCACAGGCGGAGGGAATTCTGCGCCTGCACGCCGAGCCGGAGGCCGTCGCGGAGATCCTGTTCTCGCTCGGCGACGGGTTCGCCCTGCGCATGCTCAGCGAGCCCGGCCGGGACTTCACGGCGACGATGCGCGCGGGGATCGAGTGCGCTCGGGCGCTGCTCACCGATTGACGCTCATATAATCGGCGCAATGCCGATCTACGAGTACAGGCGTCCGGACGGTACGAAGTTCGAGATCCGGCAGTCCTTCAGCGATGAGCCCCTGAAAGTGGACCCCGAGACGGGCGTCCCCGTCGTGCGCGTGCTGCACGCACCGGCGGTTCACTTCAAGGGAAAAGGCTTCTACAACACCGACTACGGCACGCGCAAGCGCCAGCGCGAGACCGCCGCCGCGGCCGAGAAGCCCGCCGCGAAGGACGGCGCCTCCGGGGGCGACTCCTCGGCCAAGGCCTCCAGTGACGGGGCCGCGGGCAACCAGGCCAACGGCGGCAAAGACGCAAAGGCCGCGCCGGCCAAGGACGCAAAGCCGGTCCCCTCCAAGGGCTGAGGAGACCCGCCGGGACAACGCGGCCGCTCCTCAGCCGCTCATGAACCGGGCGACCGCCGCCCGCCGTTCACCTTCGGAGACGGTCAGCCCTTCGCCGACGCCCGCGACCGTCGTGGGGGCCGCGTGCTGGAAGACGTGCGTGGGCGGAGTGCCGCCGATGCCCAGCCCGGCGAACAGGCCGATGAGCGTCTCTCCGCTCATGTCGGAGATGATCGCCGGGGGCGCATTCCAGGCGATCCACGGCAGGCGGAAGAAGCTCGACGGGGACAGCAGCCGGTTCTTCATCGAGGTGAACAGCGCCTGCTGATGTTCCTGGCGCTGCAGATCGGTCTGGCTCGTCGCGCACAGGTTCTCGCGGGTGCGGGCCAGCGCGAGCGCGGCCCTGCCGTCGAGGTGGTGGGTGCCGGGGCTCAGCCGTAGGGTGTAGCCGCCGCGGCTGAACCCGCCGTCGAGGCGTGAGATGACGCAGCCGCCCGTGTAGTCCACCCCGCCCATCGAGTCGATCAGCTGGGGGAAGTTTTCGAAGTTGACTTCCACCACGTGGTTGATCGGGATTCCCAGCCAGCCCTTGATCACCGAAACCGACTCGGCGGGGCCGCCGAAGGCATGGGCGGCGTTGATCTTCTGCAGGCCGTGGCCGGGAATTTCGACGATCGTGTCGCGAGGAATCGACAGCCGCGAGGCGTGCCCGCCGCCGGTGCGGATCAACAGGATCGAGTCCGAGCGCCCAGGGCCCGTCGTTTCGGCACCCGGTTCCTTGCTGTTCTTCTGGCGCCGGTCGGAGCCCAGCACGAGGATGTTGTTGGCCGAGGTCAGCGGATTGCCGGCGGGATCCAGCACGCTCGCGACGTTCCCCGGCATCGGCGTGCGTTCGAAGTGCGAGCTGATCAGGAACAGCAGCAGCGAGAGGGCAAGCCAGCCGAGGATCAGCCCGAGCAGCCCCGCCACGATCCGCCTGCGGGTGGCCCACCGCCGCCAGCCGGTCCCCGTCGCAATCGCGCCGCCGCGGCCGCCCGGTCCCGCGCGGCCCGGGGGAGCGGGCGGGCGCGCGGGCGGGGCCAGCTCCTGCTCGCGGCCGGGCAGCAGCCGGCGGCGGGCGCGGTAGCGGGTGTACTGCTGCTGGTGTTCGCGGTCATCGGGCATCTGCGGGACCCTATATTTGCCACATGACTACCTCGGAGGCGCCGATCGGGCGGCTGGTCGTGTGTCCGACGCCGATCGGCAACCTCGAGGATGTGAGCCCGCGGGTGCTCGCCGCCCTCGGCCGGGCGGACGTGGTGGCCTGCGAGGACACGCGGCACACGAAGGTCCTCCTGGACCGCCACCGGATCCGCGCGAACCTGCTCAGCTTCCACGAGCACAACGAACGCGCGCGCGCCGAGGAGCTCGTCTCACGCATGCGCGCGGGCGCCGTCGTCGCGCTCGTCTCCGACGCCGGCACCCCGCTCGTCTCCGACCCCGGCTTCGCCCTCGTGAGGGCGGCCATCGCCGCCGGGCTCGAGGTCGAGGTCCTGCCGGGCCCGAGCGCTGTCCTCACGGCGCTCGTGGCCTCCGGGCTGCCCGTCGACCGCTGGCGCTTCGTCGGCTTCCTCCCCCGTGCACGCCGTGAGCTCGAGTCCCTGCTCGCCGACACGCCCGAGACCCTCGTCGCGTTCGAGTCCCCCCGGCGCCTCGCGGCGACCCTCGCCCTGCTCGCCGCGCGCGAGCCCGGGCGCCCCGTGGCCGTCTGCCGCGAGCTGACGAAGCTGCACGAGGAAGTCCGCCGCGGGACGGCGTGCGAGCTCGCGGCTCACTACCGCGAGAGCCCTCCCCGCGGCGAGGTGGTGCTCGTCTGCGGCGCCGCCCCGCCCGGGCAGGTGTCACGCGAGGCGGCGCTCGAGGCGCTCAGCGACCTCGTCGAGGCCGGCGCGAAGGCTCGCCCGGCGGCCGCCGCGGTGGCGAAGCTCACGGGGCTCGCCGCCAACGAGCTCTACCGCGAGCTGACACGGCAGTAGCCTGCAGCGGGCCATGTCCTTCTACGTGACCACGCCGATCTACTACGTCAACGCGGCGCCCCACCTCGGGCACGCCTACACGACGATTGCCGCCGACGTGATGGCCCGCCACCACCGCCAGCGCGAGGAGGACGTCTTCTTCCTCACCGGCACCGACGAGCACGGCGAGCCGGTCGCCGACGCCGCCCATGCCCTCGGCATCGAGCCACAGGAGCTGGCGGACCGCAACGCTGAGCGCTTCAAGGCGCTGGCCCCCCAGATCGCCGCCACCAACGACTTCTTCATCCGCACCACCGACCCGCAACACGAAGCGAAGGTGCAGGAGGTGCTCACGCGGGTGAGGGACAACGGCTTCGTCTACGAGGGCACCTATGAGGGCTGGTACTGCCCGCGCTGCGCGGACTTCAAGGCGGACAACGAAATCGACGAGGGCAACCTCTGCCCGATCCACCACATCGTCCTCACCCGCGAGCAGGAGGACAACTACTTCTTCCGCCTCTCCGCCTTCCAGGAGCCGCTCGAGCGGCTGTATGCCGAGCGCGCGGACTTCGTCGCTCCGCGGACCCGCTACAACGAGGCGCTCTCCTTCATCCGCTCGGGCCTGCGCGACGTCCCCCTCACACGACACAAGCTCACATGGGGAGTGCCGGTGCCGTGGGACCACGAGCACGTCTTCTACGTGTGGTTCGACGCGCTGCTGAACTACTACACCGCCCTCTCCTACGCCCGCGAGGGGGAGGATCTGACAGGGCGCTTCTGGCCGGCGAGCTATCACCTCGTCGCCAAGGACATCCTCCGCTTCCACGCCATCTACTGGCCGGCCCTGCTGATGGCCGCCGAGATCGAGCTGCCCGAGCACATCTTCGTCCACGGCTATCTGCTGATGGAAGGCGAGAAGATGAGCAAGTCCCTCGGCAACGTGCTCGACCCCTTCGCGGTGATCGAGCGGTTCGGGTCCGACGCGCTGCGCTTCTACCTGCTGCGCGAGGTGCCCTTCGGCCAGGACGGCTCGGTCTCCACCGCCTCCTTCGAGCTGCGCTACGAGACCGAGCTCGCGAACGAGCTCGGCAACCTCGCCAGCCGGACGATCGCGATGCTCCTTCGCTACCGCGACGGCAACGTCCCGGTGGGCGAGGTCGACCCACTGCTGCGCCCCGACTTCGCCGGCCTGCCGGAGCGAGTCGCCACCCAGCTCGACCGGGCCGAGCTCACGTCGGCGCTGGAGGAGATATGGCAGCGGGTCAGGCGCCTGAACCGCTACGTCGAGGAGCAGGCGCCCTGGCGGCTGGCGAAGGAGGACGCACGCGCGGAGGACCTGGACATGGTGCTGCGGACGCTCGCCGAGGGGTTGCGGGCCGTGACCGTGCTGCTGTGGCCATACCTGCCGACGAGCGCCGAGCGGCTGCTGGGCGCACTCGGAGCCCCCGACGTATCGCTCGCGGGCGCCGAGCTGGGCGCCGGGCGGATCGAGCGCGTCAGCGCGCTCGAGGCGCTGTTCCCGAAGGGGCAGCAGGGGTGAGGGCGTGATCGACTCCCACACCCACCTGGACCTGTGCGAGCCGCCCAACGCCGAGCTGGTGGCGGCGGCCGAGGCGGCGGGCGTGCAGCGCATCCTGACGGTCGGCATCGACGGGGCGTCGTCTCGCGCGGCCCTCGGGGCGGCCGAGGACTTTCCGCAGGTGTACGCGGCCGTCGGCCGCCATCCGAATTCCTCGAAGGGCTTCGACCACGCCGATCTCGCGGAGCTGCGAGGGCTCGCGGCGCACGAGCGCTGCGTGGCGATCGGGGAGACCGGGCTCGACTTCTATCGCGAGGGCGCCCCCCGTGCCGACCAGGAGCGCGCCTTCGCCGCGCAGATCGCCCTGGCGGGGGAGACGGGCAAGGCGCTCGTGATCCATACCCGGGCGGCGACCGAGGCGACCCTCGCCCAGCTGGCGGCGGAAGCAGAGGGTCTGAGCGTGGTCATGCACTGCTTCTCGATGCCGGAGGGCCTGCAGGACTGCCTCGAGCGGGGGTATGCGATCTCGTTCGCCGGCAACGTCACCTACAGGAGCGCCGCCGAGTTGGCCGACGCCGCCAGGCGGGTTCCCGAGGAGAGCCTGCTCGTGGAGACCGACGCGCCCTACCTCTCGCCCGCCCCGGTGCGCGGCAAGCGCAACCAGCCGGCCTTCGTCGCCCACACCCTGGCCTTCATCGCCGAGCTGCGAGGCGTCCCGGCCGGCGAGCTGAGCGCGACCGTCGAGCGCAACGCCAGACGCGTCTTCGGCTGGGCATGAGCGCGGTGGCCGGCGTTCCCAGCCAGCCGACCCTGCGGCGGATGCGCCGCTTCGGCGTGCGCCCGGACCGCGAGCTGGGACAGAACTTCCTGATCGACTCGAACATCCTCGGCGTCATCGAGCGTGCGGCGGAGCTCGAGCCGGAGGACGTCGTACTGGAGATCGGCGGGGGCCTGGGGGTGCTCTCGGAGTACCTCGCAGAGCGGGCGGGACACGTGCATGTGATCGAGATCGACGAGCGTCTGCGCGAGGCGCTCGGCGACGCCACCGACTCCTACGCCAACGTCACCGTCCACTGGGCGGACGCGATGACGATCGACCTGGGCGCCCTCAGGCCCGGGCCGAGGAAGGTCGTGGCGAACCTCCCCTACGGCATCGCGGCGGGCGCGCTGCTGCGCACGATCGAGGAGCTCGCGGACGTGGGGCGCTGGGTGGCGATGGTCCAGCGCGAGGTCGGCGAGCGCCTGGCGGCGGCGCCCGGCAGCGGCGCCTACGGGACCCCTTCGGTGCTAGCCCAGCTCGCCTGCGAGGTGCGGGTGGTGCGGGCGATCCCGCGCACGGTCTTCCATCCTGTTCCGAACGTCGACTCGGTGCTGGTGAGCATGTCGCGGCGCGAGCCGGAGGCGACCGGCCCGGCGCGGACGGACCCCTCGGAGGGGCTGCGCGCGCTCGTCGCCGGCTCCTTCGCCCACCGGCGCAAGACCCTCGCCGGGTCACTCGGCCTCTCCGGACGGGCGCCGGGGCGCTCGCGCGAGCAGGTTCGTGAGGCCCTCGAGCGGCTCGGGCATCCGCCGGACGCGCGCGCAGAGCGCCTGGCGCCCGAGGAGTTCCGGGCGCTCGCGCGCCTCCTGGAGCTATGAGCGTCCACCGCGCATTGGCGCCCGCCAAGATCAACCTCGGGCTGTTCCTCGGGCCTCCGCGGGCCGCGGACGGCAAGCACGAGCTGGTGACGGTGATGCAGTCCATCTCCCTCGCCGACGAGCTAACGCTGGGACCGGCGCCCCCGGGTACGCCCGACGACGAGGTCCTCTGCCCCGGCGTGCCCGGGGCGCCCGGTTCGAACCTGGCCGCGGCAGCGTTGCGGGCCTTTCGCGCGAGCACCGGCTGGGACGGGCCGCCCGTGCGGCTGACCATCCTCAAGCGCATCCCCCTCGCCGCCGGTCTGGGAGGAGGCTCGGCGGACGCCGCCGCGGCGCTGCGCCTGGCACGCCACGCCTCGGGGGCCGGCGATGAGGAGCTGCTGCGCCGTCTCGGGGCCGAGCTCGGGGCGGACGTGCCGGCGCAGATCTCGCCGGGGCGCTGGCTGGCGAGCGGCGCCGGAGAGCACCTCCAGCAGCTCGCTGCTCCGAGCGTCCCCTTCGGCCTGCTCGTGCTGCCGCTCGCTGCCGAGCTGTCCACGGCGGCCGTCTACGCCGAGGCGGACCGGCTCGACCTGGGGTGCTCGCCCCGGGAGCTGGGAGAACGCCGTCGGGAGCTGCGCGCGGCGCTCGAGCACGGCGCGCCGCTGCCGGCGGCCACCGAGCTGCTGCACAACGACCTGCAGCGAGCCGCGGTCTCCCTGTGCCCGCAGATCGCCGATGTCCTGCTCCAGGCGCGCCAGGCGGGAGGCGACCCGGCGCTCGTGAGCGGCTCCGGGCCGACGGTCCTCGCGCTGTTCGGAGGAGGCGGGCGTTCCACGATCGACGGCCCCGCGCTGGCCGAGCACGCCGCCGCCGCCCTCCGCGACCGCGTGCCGCCCGCGATCTTCGCCACCCCCGTGGACGCGGCCTTCGGACGGGCCGTCACGCTGGAGGGGTCCGGGTCGGGCTCCGGCTAGCGCGGGAACCTCGCGCGTGGGCGGGCGACACCTTCGTGCGTCACAATCTCGACCGAGAGCCAATGAGCAGGACCGCCATCAACGATCTCGTCGCCGTCTGCGCCGGTGTTTTCGGCCTCGCGCTGTACGCCGGGCTGATCCTCGTGCCCGCCTGGACCTCCTATTCCCGTCTTTGGGAGCGGCTGGCGGCGACGGTGCTGTCGCTGTACGTGCTGGCCGTGCTCGTGGCGGTGGGAGTGGTCGGCGCGCTGGCCGCCGTCTACTTCTGGGGCTGAGGAGCGTGTCAGATCTCGCAGCGCTGGACGCGATCACGGAGGCGGTCGAGTCGGGGGCGGGCCTGCCGGAGGTCGTGCGGGCGGCGGCGAAGGCGCTCGAGGCGAGCCTCGCCGTGACCGACGCCTGGGGCGCCACGCTGGCCGTGGCGGCCCGCTCACCGGCCGAGGAGCGCTCGCTGCTGTCCCAGGGAGACGGCGTCAGCAGCACGCCCCTGCGGGTGGCCGACACGGTCGTGGGCACCCTCCACGTACGGGCCAAGACCGAGCCGAGCGCCTCCATGCGCAGGCTGCTCGTGACGATGATCGCCTCGGAGGTCGAGCGCGTGAGGGCGCCGGAGCGGGTCTCCGAGACGGCGGCCTCGGACTTCCTGCGGGCGGTCCTCAGCCGCGAGCTGAGCAGCCGCGAGGCGCTGCTGGCCGGGGCCAAGGACCTGGCGCTCGACGTCGAGGGCGGGGCCAGCATGATCGTCGCCCGCGCCCACCCGCAGGCGCCGACCGACGAGGGCTGGCGCGGACGCGTCAGGGCTGTCGCCGAGCGGGGGGCCAGGGCGGTCGTCAGCCGCTCGATCGCGGCGCTCTCCGAACGGGACGGCACCCCGGGTGCCGAGGTGCTCGTGCTCGTCCCCGGCAGTGAGGAGGCAACGGCGGCCCGCGTGGCCGAGGCGCTCCTGCACGAGATGCAGGCCGGGCTGCAGGGATACACCTTTGCGATCGGCCGCAGCCGTATAACCGAGGATCCCGCCGAGCTGCCGCGGGCCGCCAGCGAGGCGCTGCTGGCGGCCAACGTCGCCGAGGGCGACTCCGAGGGCGCGCCGCTGGCCTTCGAGCAGACGGGCGCCTACCGGCTGCTGCTGTCGGCGATGAGCGAGAACCCCAACGAGCTGCAGCGCTTCTATGCCGAGACGGTCGAACCGCTGGTGGCCTACGACGAGCAGTACGAGACCGATCTCGTGCGGACCCTCGAGACCTTCCTGGAAGCGGACGGGAACGTGGCGGGCACCGCCCAGCGGCTCTTCACCCACCGCCACACGATCTATTACCGCCTCGAGCGCGTGCGCGAGCTCTCGGGGCTCGACGTCAGCTCGAGCGACGGGCGGGAGAAGCTCAGCCTGGGCCTGAAGGCGATGCGGGTGCTCGGGATCACGTCGGCCGGCGGGCCGGCCTCAGAGGCGGGCGCCGGCGGCGGCCGCGTGCCTCGCCGCCCGGGCCGGCGCTCCTAACGCTCGCCGACTGGCCGGCCACGATCTATCCTTCTGTGGCCGTTGGGGGGTCGTCCAATGGCAGGACATCAGGTTTTGGTCCTGAGAATCGGGGTTCGAATCCCTGCCCCCCAGTTCTCTCGCGTGTACGCGGCGAGCGAATAGCATCTGTCCGGTGAGCTCCCCGACGGTCCTGATCCTCGCTGCGGGCCAGGGCACGCGCATGCACT
>Ga0209626_1000344_pt1 | contig 10017 bp, 4 predicted proteins | sample JacPinW_OM1H0_M2_FD_187962 | JGI IMG/M metagenome (GOLD analysis project Ga0209626, IMG submission 187962) | Forest soil microbial communities from Algoma, Ontario, Canada - Jack Pine, Ontario site 1_JW_OM1H0_M2 (SPAdes) (version 2) | ecosystem: Environmental > Terrestrial > Soil > Boreal... | reverse complement strand
CATGCCGGGGAGCATCATGCCGATGCCGGCGCCCATCCCCAGCCCGACGCCGGCGCCTACCGTCCCCCCCTCGCCGCCGGGCTGCTGGGCGGCGTCGCCGATGGCGCGCGCGGTCTTGAACTTCAAGTAGGCGTTCATGTCGCCGATGGCGCCCATGCCGCTTCTCTCATCGATGATCTTCTGCACCTCGTCGGGCGGGGTGATGGCGCCGAGGAAGAGGTCCACGAGCTCGATGCCGTACTTGCCAAAGTCCTCGGCCACGCGGGCCTTCAGGCCCATGGCGAGCTCGTCGTAGACCTTGGGCAGGTCGAAGATGGTCTGCAGGTTCTCGCCCAGGAGGTCGGTGAGGCGCGCGACGATGACGTCGCGGAAGTAGGAGGCGACGCCGTCGGTCGTGTAGGCGCCCATCGTCCCCACCACGGTGTTGACGAAGAGCTGGGCGTTGGCCACCCGCACCGCGAACTTGCCGAAGGCGCGCAGGCGGACCATGGCGAGCTCGCGGTCGCGGTAGATCACCGGCTCCTTGGTCCCCCACTTGAGATCGAGGAAGGTCTTGGTGGAGACGAACACCACCGCCGCCTGAAACGGCGACTTGCCGCCGAAGGGGATGGAGAGGAGCGCGGTCAGGACCGGCACGTTCTCGGTCGCCAGAGTGTGGCGGCCGGGACCGAAGGTGTCGAGCGCCTTGCCGTCGCGGAAGAAGACCGCCTGCTGGCTCTCTTCGACGATGAGCTGGCTGCCCAGCTTGATCGCCGCGGTGCCGTCGCCCGGCACCCGCGCCACCATGGTCTGACCGGTCGGATCGTGGTACTGGATCACATCCATCGTTTCGTCTCCTCTTCGTTCACACCGTTCCGGTCTGGACCACGTTGCCGACGACCTGCGCGCGGCGCTGCCACTTGTCGGCCAGGGCGTGGGACCGCGCCAGCGCCTGGTCGAGCGCCGCCGCGGGATCGACGGCGCCGGGGGCCGGGACCGCCGCGACGGCCGCCTCGAGCTCCGCCAGGTCCTGAAGCACCGAGAGGTCGAACTCGTAGAGCCGCGCGAGCTCCGGCTCCTTGATCTTCACCGCATCGAAGAGGCCGGTGGCTCCATAGTCGCTGAAGCGGATCGCCTGCGACAGGCCGTCGAGCTGGCGGTCCAGGCGGTCGAAGCCGTTGAGCGCGCCGATCCGCCCGCCCTCGGTGTAGCTCCTGGCCTTCTCCCGCAGGGCGGACTTCAAGCGCGCCAGCTCGGCGGCCAGGTGCTCGCGCTCCAGCCGGTCGACGTCGCGCCGCAGCTCGCGGTCGTTGAAGCCGCGGAAGCCGGGGATCTTCTCCCCCAGGCGCTCGAAGACGTTGCGTTGCGCTTTCGCTTCCTCGTAGCCGTCGGTCATCGCCTCTCTCCTCCCTGCGGATCGTACGCCATCATCGTAGCAGAGGGAGATGGCGAGGCCTTTCCAGCAAGAGCTGACAAAAGGCTTCCCGGAAGCAACGCTTTTCGCTATTCTTCCCCGCAACAGGCCGGTTCACCTCCATGCTTTGGGGCGCCGACGCACGGCGGTCATCAGCTCGCGACAGGCGCCTCTTGCCGAGCCCGGAAAGGATTCTCCCCGTGGCGGTTCCGACTCCCCTCCCCTCTGGCCCGCGCGCATTCTGCCTTTCGCGGTCGAAGGGCCGGCGGGGCTGGGCCGCCGCCGCGCCGCTGCTCCTCGCGCTCCTCGGGGGCGCCGGCTGCCGGGCCAAGGACGCGCCGGACGCGGGGCCGCGGAACCTCCTGCTGATCACCCTGGACACCGTCCGCGCCGACCACCTGGGCTCCTACGGCTACGCCGCCGCCGAGACCCCGGCGCTCGACCGCCTGGCGCGCGAGGGAGCGCGCTTCGCGCAGGCGTCGTCGCCAGTGCCGCTCACGCTCCCGGCCCATTCGAGCCTGCTCTCCGGCCTGCTGCCGCCGCGCCACGGGCTGCGCAACAACGGGGCCGGCCGGTTCCCGGCGGCAGGCGCCACGCTGGCGACGGTCCTGGGAGCCGCCGGCTATCGCACCGGCGCCTTCGTCGGCGCCTTCGTGCTCGACCACCGCTTCGGGCTCGACCGCGGCTTCGAGGTTTACGACGACGACGTCCGGCGCGAGGCCGGCGGCGGTCCGGCGCAGGACGCCGAACGGCCGGGCAACGAGGTGGTGGATCGCGCCCTCGCCTGGCTCGAGCGGAGCGATGCGCGCGGCCGCCCCTTCTTTCTCTGGGTCCATCTCTACGACGCCCACGCTCCCTACGCCCCGCCCGCGCCCTATGGCGACCGCCATCCCGGGCGCCCCTACGACGGCGAGATCGCCTTCGCCGACGCCCAGGTGGGACGCCTCCTGGCGGCCCTCGATCGCCTGGGGCTGGACGGCCGGACGGTGGTGGCGGCGGCGGCCGACCACGGCGAATCGCTGGGGGAGCACGGAGAGCTGACCCACGGCCTGCTGCTCTACGAGCCGACCCTGCATGTGCCGCTCCTCCTGCGGGCCCCGGGGACGATCGCCGCCGGCCGCGTCGTTCACACGCCGGTCAGCCTGGTCGACCTCGCCCCCACCCTGGCCGGCCTGGTGGGCCAACCGTGGAAGTCCGGCACCGACGGCCGCGATCTCTCGCCGGCGTTGGCGCACGGCGAGGAGCCCGGCGAAGCCGACCTCTACGCCGAGACGCAGTATCCGCGGCTCTTCGGCTGGAGCGGCCTGACCGCCCTGCGGCGCCGGGACCGCAAGTACATCCGCGCCCCCCGCCCGGAGCTCTACGACCTGCGCCGGGACCCCGGCGAGAGCGCCAACCTGGCCGCCGGTCAGGCTGCGGGCGCGGAGGCCCGCCGCTTCGACGCTCGCCTGTCGGCGCTCTCGGCCTCCTCCCCACCGCTGCCGCAGACCCCTGCCACGGCTCCCGCGTCGGACGATGCCGAGGCCCGCGCGCGCCTGGAGAGCCTCGGCTATGCCGCTCCCAGGAGCTCGGCGCCTTTGGCGACAGGAGATCTCGCCGGCGCCGACCCCAAGGATCGGGTGGCGCTCTTTCGGCGTTTCGAGGAGGCCAATACAGCCCTGCGCGAGGGCAAGGTCGGCGCGGCGACGGCCGAGCTCGAGTCGCTGGTCGCCGCCGATCCCGGCAACCCGGTCTTCCGCGGCAAGTTGGCCGAGACTTGGCGCGAGCGGGGCGGGCTGGCCAAGGCCATCCCCCTCTACCGGCAGGCGGCGGCGGCCGCCCCGGCGGACTCCGAGGCCTGGTACAACCTGGGGGTGGCCCTGGAAGAGGCCGGGCAGTCGGCCGAGGCCCGCCGCGCCCTGGCCGAGGCCGTCCGTCTGGACCCCGCGCGGCCCGAGGTGCACAACGCCTACGGCATCGCCCTCCTCCACGACGGCAGCCCCGACCCGGCGCTTGCCGAGTTCGAGCGGGCGATCGCCCTGGACGGCAGGAACGCCCGCGCTTTCAACAACCTGGGCAACGTCCTGCGCGGCCGGCACCGGCTCGCCGAGGCGGAGACCGCCTACCGGCGGGCGACCGCGCTCGCCCCGCGCTACGCCGAGGCCTGGAACGGCCTGGGAACGCTGGAGGTCGAGCGCGACCGCCCGGCCGAGGCGCTTCCCTGCTTCGACCGCGCCCTGGCGCTCGCTCCCGAGTATCATGAGGTGCGACTGAACCGCGCTATCGCTTACGAGCTCATGGGAAACACTCGCGCCGCCGCGGCGTCGTACCGCGATTTCCTCGCCGCGGCGGGGCAGAACCCGGAATTTGGAGCGCAACGCCGGGCCGCGCAGCAGCTGCTCGCCCGCCTGACCCACCGCGAAGCGGGCCTCGCGCCGGAAGAGAGGAGGTGATCGCCGCCCGATGACCGGCAGTTTCGCTTCGCGAAAGGTCCAATCCAATTTCTTTCAAGAGGAACCAAAGGAGATTGATCGTATGACTCTGATGAAACATCCCGCGATCCGGTGGGCCGCGGCCGCGGCCCTGGTGGCCGCCTTCGGGTTGGCCGCCCTGCCGCACAGAGCCGACGCCCAGACCTCGGGCGGCAACCTGGCCGGCCGCGTCCAGGACGACAAGAAGGCGCCGCTACCCGGCGTCACCATCAATGCCACGGAGAAGGCGACCGGCTTCGCCCGCTCCGGCGTCTCCGGCCCCGACGGCACCTTCCGCATCGCTGCGCTGCCGGTCGGCATCTACACCGTCAAGGCGGAGCTCGAAGGCTTCGCCACCGTCAACGTCGAAGAGGTGAGGATCAACGTGGCGACCGACCGCATCCTCGAGGTCACCATGAACCCGGCGAAGCTCCAGGAGAGCATCACCGTCGTCGACGAGGCGCCGCTGGTGGCGAACTCGCCGTCGATCGGCACGGTGGTCAGCCAGAAGGAGCTCGAGGGCCTGCCGCTCAACGGCCGGCAGTTCGCCAATCTCGCCTCCCTGGCGCCCGGCACCTCGCTGTCGGTCAACAGCGACCCCACCAAGCCCGGACAGCTCACGGTGGCCCTGAACGGCGGCAGCGGCAGGAACGTCAACTACCTCGTCGACGGCGGCGACAACACCGACGACACCATCGGCGGCGCCCTCCAGAACTTCAACCTGGAGAGCGTGCAGGAGTTCAAGATCCAGACCCAGCAGTACAAGGCCGAATACGGCCGCACCACCGGCGGCGTTCTCTCGGTGGTCACCAAGACCGGCACCAACAACTTCGCCGGCGGAGCCTACGGGTTCTTCCGCGACAAGAGCCTGAACAGCGAGACCGTCAGCGAGAGGGCGGCCGAGGCGCAGGGCGGCACCGGCAAGCAGCCCTACCGGCGCGAGCAGTACGGCGCCTCCTTCGGCGGCCCCATCGTCCAGGACAAGGTGCACTTCTTCGCCACCTGGGAGAAGACCGACCGCAAGACCTCCTACAGCATCAACACCGGCGGCGTCCTTCCCGGACTCGACGGCAGCGCCATCCCCATCCCCTTCACCGACGAGCTGGGCACCGCCAAGCTGACCTACGACATCTCGGCCAAGCAGTACCTGCAGGTGCGCTACGGCTACCAGAAGAACTCGGACAAGTACGGAGCCAGCCCGATCGTCGCCCCGAGCGCCCTCGGCACGGTGACCAACGACTACAAGTCGCTGCTCATCGGGCACACCGCCCAGCTCGGCGCCGACTCGTTGAACGAGGCGCTCTTCCAGTACACCAAGTTCAACAACAGCATCACCGCCGACTCCAACCAGCCGACCCTCTTCTTCCCCTCCGGCGTGGTGGAAGGACAGAACCAGAACACCCCGCAGACGACCAACCAGACGAAGTATCAGTTCAAGGACGACTACAGCTGGTCGAAGACGCTGTGGGGCCACCGGCACGACTTCAAGGTGGGCGCCAACTACGTCAACGAGCCCACCCTCTCGGGCGACTTCTCGGTCGGCACGACCGGCCAGTTCACCCTGCGCGACAACAACGTCAACTCGCCGGTCGAGGAGATCACCGTCTTCGGCGGCTTCTCGGGCCAGTCCACTCCCATCAAGCAGTACAGCGGCTACGTCCAGGACGACTGGTACGCGAGCGACCGGCTGACCGTCAACGTCGGCTTGCGCTACGACCTGTGGACCGGCTACGACCTCGACCAACGATCGAACCCGATCTGGCAGGTGCTGTCGACGCAGACGAAGTACCACGAGTCGTACCTGCGCGACTTTCAGGGCGGCAAGGGCGGTGTCCTCAAGAACGACACCAACAACTGGGCCCCCCGCATCGGCGCCACCTGGGACCTGAAGGGCGATGGCCGGCACCTGCTGCGCGGCGGCTGGGGCATCTACTACGACTTCCCCTACACCAACGCCACCATCCTCTTCCCCGCCAGCGCCGTGCAGTCCAACTACGGCGTCGTCTACGACCTCATAGGACCCCCGGATGGCTCAGGCATCAAGAACCCGGACGGCACCGTCTTCCATCCCGGACAGCCGCTGCCGCCCAACGGCAAGCCTCTCGGCGCCTTCGCGCCCAACGAGATCGCCTCGCCGACCCTGGCGACGCCGAAGTCGACCCAGGCCTCTCTCGGCTACTCCTGGGAGGTCAACAACTGGCTGGGCCTGAACCTGGAAGGGGTCGACATCATCTACTCCGACCTCCCCTACCGCGTCAAGATCAACGCCGTGGACCCCACCACCGGCGCCCCTCGCTTCCCGACCCTCGGCAACTTCCGGCTCTGGCTGGGCAACGGCAGCGCCACCTACCGCGGGTTCAACATCGGCGCCCACGCCCGGCTGACCAAATTCGACTTCCAGGGCTTCTACACCTACTCGACGACCAACGGCAACGTGCTGGCCGGGGCCGACGAGTTCCGCCTGACCGACGCGTCGCACCAGCCGGAGCTCGGCGGCGGCAGCCGCAAGGACGTTTCGGCCGATCCCCTGGACCCCTCCTGCAGCGCCTGCTTCGGGCCGCTCAACACCGACGCCAAGCACCGCGTGACCTTCGCCGGCACCTACCGGGCGCCCCTGGGGATCGACCTCTCGGGCATCTTCCGCTACCGCTCCGCGCAGCCCTACATGATCCGCTTCGGAGCGTCGTCGGACCCGACTATCATTCCTCCCATAAAGGATGACCGCAACGGCGACAGGTTCGCCATCGACCTCCTGCCCGGCCAGCACGTCAACGCCGGCCGCGGCGCCTCCTTCTCGCAGTTCGACCTCCGGCTGTCGAGGGAGTTCACCTTCGCCAGCCACGCCAGCATCGAGCTCATCGGCGAGGTCTTCAACGTCTTCAACGCCAAGAACCCGGCGGCCTTCGTCAACGTCTTCGACGCCAAGACCGGCAACCCTGTCGGCAAGAAGGCCAACGTCTTCGCCGGCGACCCGCTCCAGGGCGAGCAGCGCCTGGCCCAGCTCGGCCTGCGCGTGCGGTTCTAGAGGTTCAGACGGGCCGGTCCGCTCCGGGCCGGCCCGTCTGGAAGATCAAGGGGGCGCTTCGGCGCCCCCCCGTTTTTGAGGGCACCTGCTAGCTCGCGGCGACCGGCGCCTGCGCCGGAGCGAGATCGAAGAATGGGGCATCGGCGGGCGAGGCAGGACGCAGCTCGTCGAACCAGGTGGCGTTGGCGTCCTTCTCGGCGAAGAAGGGTCGTCCCACCCAGGCGGGGTCGCGCGCCTGCAGGAAGTCGAGGACGAAGACCTCCCGGCCGCCGACGCTGGCGCTCCCCAGCAGGCGGACCTTGCCCTCGGTCGTCGACATGATCGGCCCCCGCAACGCACGCGCCAGGCCGGAGAGCTGGCGGTAGGCGGCGATATAGATCGCATAGACTTCTTCCAAGGGCAGCTCGAAATACTTCCGCGGGCCGGTGTCGCGCGCCACGAACATGTAATAGGGCGTCATCCCCATCTGCACGCTCTGGGAGCAGAGCTCGCGCCAGATCGCGGCCGAGTCGTTGACGTGGCGAACGACGGGGGCCTGCAAGCGGATCTCGGCGCCGGTCCCCCGCAGGCGGCGGATGCAGTCGCGGGCGAGGTCGGTCGAGAGCTCCACGGGATGGCTGAAGTGGACCATCATCGCCAGATGCCGTCCGGCGGCGACGACCTCCTCGAAAAGCCGCAGCAGATCGTCGGCATCGGGGTCGCTCACCAGGCGCTGCGGCCAGTAGGCGGGCGCCTTGGTGCCGAGGCGGATGCTCCGCACGTGATCGAGGTCGGCGGCGAGCAGCGGCTCGACGTAGCGGCGCAGCAGGCGGGCGTTCATGATCAGCGGATCGCCGCCGGTGATCAGCACGTCCGTAACCTCGCGGTGGGCCCGCAGGTAGGCGACCAGGTCGTCGCTCTCGGCGGCGCTGAACCGCAGGTCCGGAAGATCCACGAACTGGGCCCAACGGAAACAGTAGGTGCAGTAAGCGTGACAGGTCTGACCCTGGCTGGGGAAGAACAGCACCGTCTCGGCGTACTTGTGCTGCAGGCCGGGCAGGGCGAGGCCGTCGAGCTGCGGCACGTTGTACTCCATCTGCCCGCCGGGGTGGGGGTTCATCCGCCGCCGGATGCGGTCCGCCAGAGCGGCGATCGCCGGCGCTGGCGCCCGTTGCTTCAGGAGGTCGCGAATCGCCTGGTAGTCGTCCTCGTCGAGCATCTCGCGCTGCGGGAAGGTGAGCTGGAAGATGGGATCGTCCGGCACCTTTCGCCAGTCGATCAACTCTGCCACGTAGAGGTTGGTCCGAAACGGCAGCACCTGCGAGACGACGAGGACCGCTTCGCGGAGCTCCGCCGACAGGCGGCCCCACAGCGGCGTGGCGGCGATGTTGCTCGCCGCGATGGCGCGGAAAGCGGGCTCCGCGGCAGGCATGGCGGCGCCCCGCTCACTCATGCCGCAGCGCCACCATGGGGTCCACCCGCGCCGCCCGCCGCGCGGGGATGTAGCCGGCCACGAGGGCGACGGCGACGAGGAACGCCGCTCCGCCCAAGAAGGGGATCGGCTCCAGGCTGCCGACCTGGTAGAGCTGGCCGGCCAGCCAGCGCGTCAGGAGATAGCCGGCCACGATCCCGAACGCCACCCCGGCGAGCGCCAGCCGGGCGGTGCGGCCGAGGATGAGGCGCAGGGCGTCCTCCGCGCTGGCGCCGAGCGCCATGCGGATGCCGATCTCCTTGGTGCGCTCGACGACCGTGTAGCCGTTGAGGCTGAAGACCCCCACCGCCGCCAGCACCAGGGCGAGGACCGCGAAGCTGGCGACCAGGACGAGCAGGAACCGCGGCCGCGCGAGCGCGGCGGCGACGTGCTGCTCCATGGTCCCCAGTCCGTTGACCGGCTGATCGCGGTCCAGGGCGTGCACCTCCCGCCGCACCGCGGCGGCGAGCGCCAGCGGCTCGGCGGTCGTGCGGACCACCATCTGGAGACCGCTGCTGGGCGACTGCGGCAGCGGCAGATAGGCCTCCGGCTGGGGCTCGGAGGCCAGCGAGTCGTGGACGACGTCGCCCACGACGCCGACCACCTCCACCCAGGGACCCTCGGGATCGAAGCGGACGCGCTGGCCGAACGATTTCTCCTGCGGCCAGTAGCGGCGCGCCAGGCTGCGGTTGACGAGAGCGACGGCCGGCGCATGGGCGTCGTCGCGATCGCTCAGCTGGCGCCCCTCGACGAGCGGGATCCCCATCGTCTGGAAGTAGGCAGGGGTAAGGGCGCGGACGCCGATCTCGGGGGGGCCGGAAGGAGGGGTCGGCTTGCCCTGGAGGGTCAGCGTGCCGATGCCGAATCCGGGATCGAGCGGCAGGCGGGTGATGCCGGCCGCCGACACGACCCCCGGCAGCGACTGCAGCCGGCGGGCGAGGTCCGCGAAGAAGGCCACCTGCTGCTCCTCCCGCGAGTACTTCCGGGGCGGCAGCCCGACCGAGAAGGTGAGGACGTTGGCGGGGCGGAACCCCGGGTCGACCCCCTGCAGCCGCACGAAGCTCTGCACCATCAGGCCCGAGGCGAGCACCAGGAGGAGGGCGAGGGCGATTTGCGCCATCACCAGGGCGGCGGTCAGGCGGCTGCGCCCGCCGCCCGCCGAGCCTCCCTTGCCGCCCTCCTTGAGCGCCTCCTGCAGGTTCGCGCGGGAGGCCCGCAGGGCGGCGCCTAAACCGATGCCCAGGCCGGCCAACGCCGACAGGCCGAGGGTATAGACGAGCACGGCGGCGTCGAGCCGGATGGTCTCCGCCCGCGGGATGTCCGCCGGCAGGAGCGCCGGCAGCAGGCGGATGGCGGCCTGGGCCAAGAGGATTCCGCCCAGACCGCCCAGGGCCACCAGCAGCAGGCTCTCGCCGAGGAGCTGGCCGACGAGCTGCGCCCGGCTCGCCCCGAGGGCGGCGCAGAGCGAGGTCTCCCGGCCGCGCGCCAGCGCCCGCGCCAGGAGCAGGCTGGCGACGTTGGTGCAGGCGATCAGCAGCAGGAAGGTGACGGCCCCCAGGAGCGCCAGGATGCTGGTGCGCACCGGGCCGACGATCTGCTCCTGGAAAGGTACGAGGGTGGCGCCGACCCCCGCGCAGTCCTTGGGGAAGTCGGCGGCCAGCCGCCGCGCGATGGTGCCCACGTCGGCCCGCGCCTGGGC
>Ga0209626_1000343_pt1 | contig 10020 bp, 7 predicted proteins | sample JacPinW_OM1H0_M2_FD_187962 | JGI IMG/M metagenome (GOLD analysis project Ga0209626, IMG submission 187962) | Forest soil microbial communities from Algoma, Ontario, Canada - Jack Pine, Ontario site 1_JW_OM1H0_M2 (SPAdes) (version 2) | ecosystem: Environmental > Terrestrial > Soil > Boreal... | reverse complement strand
CCCGGTTGGCCGTCTCGTCCTTCCCCTCGGGGACGCTCTCGTGGGGCAGGTTGGGGAGGGCGAGCTCGATGCCGGCGAGCTCGCTGGCGAGGGTTTCGAGGCCCCGCTCCAGCTCCTCGATCCGCGCCTTCATGGAAGTCACCTCGGCCATCCTGCCCGCGGCGTCGCCGCCCTGCTGCTTGAGCTTGCCGATCTCACGGCTCGCCTCGTTGCGCCGCCGCTTCAGCTCCTCGACCTCGACGAGGTCAGTCCGCCGCTGGGCGTCCAGGTCGAGCCAGCGGTCGAGTACGGCAGCTTCGACGCCCCTCGTGGCGAGCCGTTGGCGGACCCTCTCCGGATCCTCGCGCAGCAGTTCCCGCGAAAGCATGGCCGGGCAGTTTATATGAATTCGCCGGGCGCTCCGTAGACGATAAGATCGGCCGGCGACCCCATGCGCGACTCCCTCCCCACTGCAGGCCGAGGTGCCACGGCGCACGAGGGAGCCCCGTTTCCAGAGGTCGATTCCACGCCAAACGCTGCAGCCGTCCTCGCTCGGCTGGCCGTGCCGCTCGCCGCCTTCGCCGCCATGGCCTCGTTCGCGGCCCGCGAGCTCGACCGCGGCGGCGCGGCGGAGACCGGCTACCTGGCGGTGCTGGCGACGGCGGCGCTCCTCGCCGTGGGGGCGCTGGCGCCGGCGCCGGCGTTCGAGCTGGGGCTGGGGGCGGTGCTCGCCACGACGGCCGTCTGGTCCCTCCCTCCCGGCCCGAGCCGCGGGGCGGTGGTCGTCTTGCTGCTCGCCGTTTGCCTCGGAGTCGCCGCCGCGCGGCGGCTGGCCCGCACTCTTCCCGAGTTGTCGGTGGCCGTCGCCGTGCCGCTCGCCCTCGGCCTGCAGGTCCTGCTGCGCGGCGACCTCCTGCTCGCTCCGCGGCTCGACCTCCGCACCGTCGTCGCCCTCGTCGGGCTGCCGGTCGCGGCGGGCCTGGCGACGGCTTCGCTTGCGCGCTCGCACGGCGGCCTCGCCCTCCTCGCCGCCGCCGGCGCCGTCCTCTTGGCTCCCGGCTGGAACGTCGCAGCGACGCTGGCGCTGGTCGCCCTCGCCGCCGGCGACCTCTTGTCGCGGGCGAAGAGCTGGCCGGCGCGGGCCGCGGCCCTCGCCCTTCTTCTCGCGCCCATCGCCTGGGAGCCGCGGGCCGGGCTCCTCGCCGCCGCCGCCGGCCTGGCGCTCTGGCGGCCGCGCTGGGGGCTGCTCGCCGCCGGCGTTCTCGCCGCGGCGTCCCTTCTCCCCATCGCTCCGATGGCAGCCCTCGCGACCGGATCTCTCGCCGCCTGGCTGCCGTCGCTTCTCTTGCTCCCTCTGCTGCTGCCGGCCCTCGTCCTCCCCGCGCCGGACAGGTGGCCGTGGCTCGCGGCCGGGTTCCTCCTCGCCGTCGCGGCGCGCGCCGTGCCGGGGCCGGCGGCCCTCGCCGCCCCGCTCGCTCTGGCCGCCCTGGCGCTCCGGCCGGCCGGCTGCGTCGCCCCCTTCCAGCGGGTGTGGCCGGGCGCCGCCGTCCTGGGAACCTGCCTCCTCGCCTCCTACCCCTGGCTGCGAGCGAGCCCGCTTTCCGCCGCGCTCGATCTCGTCGGTCCCCGGGCGCTGGCCGCGGTGCTGGCGGTCGCGCTCGCGCTCGCCGTCCATGGCCTCGAAACTCTCGCCGCCCGCCCCCAGGCTTCGTTTCGCCGCGTCCCCTCGGGGCTGATCGCCGCCGGCGCGATCTTTCTCGGTCTCCTCCTCCACCTGCCGGCGCCGGCTCGTCCTCTCCTTCCGCTCGAAAACGCGGTCAAGCTCGACGCCGCGCGGCCGGCGTGGGAGATCGAGCTTCCACCCCAGCGAGTAGCCGGGCTGGTCGTCGACTCGACGCTCGAGAACGGCGCCGCGCTGCCGCCCGGCACCACGGTCGCCCTCGTGCGGTTCTCCGACCGCGCCGGCAACGCGACGACTTGGCCGCTGCGGGCAGGGGAAGGGACGGGGGAGTGGGCGACGCGGCGGCCGGACGTGGCGCGCCGGCTGGCGGCCGCGGGGCGGCGGCCGCCGGAGGGATGGGTGTCGTGGGTGGCCGGCGGCTTCTTCGGCCAGCGCTATCGGGAGGCCTGGCGCCTGGCGCCGCCCGCTCTCTTCACCCACCTGCGGGTGGAGCGCGAGAGCGGCCTGCCGGCCGACGTCGGCCTGGCGCTCTTCCAGGTGGAGGTGCAGAGATGAAGCGGCCGGCGCTCGCCGCCGCCGCTCTCTTCGGCGCCGCCGCCCTGGCGAGCGCTCTCCTCCATCACTACCTGCCGCTGCCGGCCAACGACCCGTTCCGGCGCACCCTCGTCGTCCTCCCCCTCCTCCTCGCCAGCTTCGGCGCCCTTAGGCGCCAGGGCGAACGGCTCGGCGGCCGGCCGCTCGCCCGCGCCGGCACGGTGGCGGAGGTTGCCGCGCTCGGCCTCCTGGCTCTCCTCGCCTACGCCCGCACCTACCTCGGGCTGCCGTGGAGCGACGAGGTCCTGGCCGCCGGCTTCGCGCTGGTGCTCGCCTCGCGCCTGGCGCGCCAGGTGATGGCGCTCCGTCCGCTTCTCGGCGCCACCCTCCCCGACCGCCCCTCGGCCCTCTTCTTCGCCCTGCCGCTCCTCGCCTACCTGGCGATCCTCCCGTGGTCGGCGGGGCACCGCGAGCCGGACGGCGACGAGCCGTTCAACCTTCTCCTCACCTACAGCCTGGCCTACGACTTCGACGCCGACCTCACGAACAACTACGCGGCAGGCGACTGGCGGCACTTCATGAGCCGGCCGATCGCGCCCCAGCCGGGCGATCCGGTGGGGCCGCACGGCGAGCTCTTCTCGCGCCACAATGAGCTGCTGCCGCTGGCTCTCGCGCCGGCCTACCGGCTGGCCGGCAAGGCGGGCGCCCTCGCCACCATGGCGGCACTCACCGCCGCTCTCGCCTGGATGACGCTACGCCTGGCGCGGCACTACGCCCGCGAGCTGCCGGGCGAGGCCCTGGCCGCCTACGCGCTCGTCGCCTTCGCGCCGCCCCTTCTCCTCTACTCCTACCAGGTCTGGGTGGAGGTGCCGGCGGCGCTCCTCGCCATGCTGGCGCTCGACCACATCCTCTACCTGCACCGCCGCCCCGCTGACCAACCGATCCCGGGCGCGCCCCCGAAGGAGCGGAGCGAGGCCCAAGGGAGCCGCCACAACGTCAGCTGGGGGCGCAAGGAGTGGCTGGGGATCGGCCTGCCGGTACTCCTGCTGCCGCTCCTGAAGATCCGCTTCCTGCTGCTGGCGGGGCCACTCCTCGCCATGGGCTGGTGGCACGCCGGCCGGTCGCGCCGGCCGGTGTGGATCCTCGCGCTCCTCCTCGTGGCCGTCGCCGGCGGCATCCTCCTCCACAACAGCCTGCTCTACGCCAACCCCTTGAAGATCCACTCCTGGCAGGAGCTCGAGCTCAACCGCTACTCGCCGGAAGCCTTCGCCCTGGGCGGTCTCGGGCTCTTCTACGACGCCGCCTTCGGGCTCTTCGGCTGCGCTCCCCTCTGGCTCCTCCTGCTGCCGGCGGCGCTCCTTCTCCTCGCCCGCCGCTCGCCGCTCCTCGTCCACCTCGCGGTCCTGACCATCCCCTACTTCCTCATCGTCACCCCGCGCTCGGAGTGGTACGGCGGCTGGTCGCCCCCCTTCCGCTACGCGCTGATCGCGCTGCCGATGCTCGGCCTGGCGCTCGTGCCGCTCCTCGCCCGGCGGCACCGGCCGGGGGCGCGGGCGCTCCTCGCCGGCCTCGCCGCTCTCACCCTGGCGCTCGCCCTCCTGTGGATCGTGGTGCCGGGCTGGACCTACAACTTCGCCCACGGCCGCACCTACCCGCTCGACCGGCTGGCCGAGCGCCTGGACCTCGACCTCGCGCGCCTCTTCCCCAGCTCGGTCCGTCCGCGCGCCGCCACCTGGGTCTGGCCGCCAGTGACCTTTCTCCTCGTGCCGCTCGTCTGGTGGATCGGTGGCCGGGGCTCCGTTGGGCCTCGCGCAGCGACTGGCAGCGCCCCACGTCCTGCTCTCGCAGTGGCGGAGACGATCCGGGGCGCGCCCCCGAAGGAGCGGAGCGAGGTCCAACGGAGCCACCACCCCACAGCCGCCTATCTGTGGGGCATCGCCGGCCTCCTCGTCGCCGCTGCCATCCTGCCCATCGCCGTCGCCCGCCTGCCGACGCGGGTGATCGAGCTCGAGGATCCGCAGGTGGGAAAGAGCGGCGGCCACCTCTACCCCGAGCCGTGGGTGATCGAGCGCACGCTCTACCGCGGCGGCTGGGCACTGCGGGTGGGGGAGCGGCTGTCGGCGCCCGTCGTCCCCGGCGGCCGGCGGGTGCGGCTCATCCTGACGGGCGAGCTCATCCGCAACCAGCCGGTGCCGTTCACCCTCGACGTCTATGCCGGCGACCGGCTCCTGGGCGCCTGGACCCCGCGCCGGCAGCGCGCCTGGGAGACGGTCGCCCTCGGCCCCGTCGACTGGCCGGCCGGCGCGCCGCTGGTGCTGGCCGCCCGCGGTCCCCATCCGCCGGGCGATCTTAACGGCGCCATCCTCGACCGCGTCGACCTCGACTGGAAGTGAGGCGACCGGCGAAGATCTCGGCGGTCGTCCCCACGCTCGGCGCCAGCCCGCTCCTCGCCGGCTGCCTGGAGGCGCTGCGCGGTCAGGCCAGCGCGGAGATCGAGATGGAGATCGTCGTCGTCGATCAGGGCGCCTGCCCCCTCGCGCTGAGTGCCGGCGTCGCCGACCGGGTGCTCCGTCTTGAAAGGAATTTGGGATTCGCGGGCGGCACCAACGTCGGTCTGCGGCTTTCGACCGGCGAGCTCGTGGCCACCGTCAACGACGACCTCCTGGTCGAGCCCGGCTGGGCGCGGGAGCTCGCCGCGGCCCTGGCAGCGCATCCGGGCGCCGCCGCGGCGCAGGGGGTGAACCTCCTCCTCGAGCGCCCAGCGCTCGCCGACGGCTGCGGCCTCGCCTGGAACCGCTCCTGGCAGGCGGTGCAGGTGGGGCACGGTCTGCCCGCGCCGCCGGCGGACGGGCCGGCGCGGGAGGTCTTCGGCGTTTCGGCGACCGCCGCCCTCTTCCGCCGCGCCGCCCTCGACGCGGTAGCGCTGCCCGGCGGCGGAGCGTTCGATGAGCGGCTGGGCTCCTACTACGAGGACGTCGACCTCGCCTGCCGGCTGCGCGCCGCCGGCTTCACGGCTCTCTCCGTCCCCGCCGCCCGCGCCCGCCATGCCGGCTCGGCGACCGGCCGCGCGGGATTGGGAGTGGGACGCCAGCGGATGATCTACGGCAATCGCTACCTGGTGGCGGCGCGCCTCCTGGGGAGCGGCTTCTGGCCTCGCCTCCCTCGATTGGTGGTGCGGGACTGGAAGGACCTTGCGATCGCCCTCGCCCACGGCGAAGCGGGGGCGGCGGCGGGGATCGCCGCCGGCTGGGGCCACGCCCTCGTGCGGCTCCCCGGCTTCGCGTGGCGCGGCGGCCCGGCCGTGCCGCTGACCGAGATCGCGCGCTTCCGGTAACCTCTGCGCGATGAGCGCCCAGCCGACGCCGATGCTCTCCGGGGTGGTCGTCCATTGGCGGGACGAGGAAGCTCTCCGCGCGCTCGTCGGCGCCTGGCCGGCCGACCCGCGCTTCGAGCTCGTGGTGGTCGACAACGGCTCCGATCCCTCCAGTCCGCCGATTCCCATGGACGGCGTCCGCTGCCTCAAGCCCGCCGCCAACCTGGGCTTCGGCGGCGGCGCCAACGCCGGGATCGCCGCCGCCCTCGCGCCCATCGTGCTCGTCTTGAACCCGGACGCTATGCCGGAGCCGGGGGCGCTCGACGAGCTGCTGCGCGGCTTCGCCGCGCTCCCCGACGCCGCCGGCCTCGTCCCGCGCCTCGCCGGCCCCGATGGCGAGCCGCAGTGGCGCTGGCAGCTCCGTCGCCTCCCCTCGCCGGGAGCACTGCTCCTACAGGCGCTCTTCGTGACCAAGGCCGGCCTGTGCGCCGAGCCGCCGGCAGGTACTGTGATCGAGCAGCCGGCCGCCGCCGCCCTCGCCCTGCGGCGCCCGGCGCTGGCGACGCTGGGTGGGGTCGACGGGTTCGACGCCGGCTTCTATCCCGCCTGGTTCGAGGACATCGACCTGGCGCGCCGCCTCGCCGCCGCCGGCGCCGTCCTCCGCTACTGGCCGGCGGCGCGCTTCCGCCACCGCCTCGGCAGCACCGTGCCCCGGCTCGGCTACGGGGCCTTCCTCTGGATCTACGACCGCAACCTCGTGCGCTATCTCCGCAAGCACCACGGCCGCGCCTGGGCCGGGGCGGGCCGCGCGGCCGTCACCCTCGGGCTCGTCCTCCGGCTCCTTTTCCTGCCGCTCCGGCGGCCCCGGCGCGCGCCGACCCGCGCCGCCGCCGCCCGCGGTCTTTTCGTCGCCTTGGCCGGCGCGCTCACCCGTTGGCGCCGCCCGGCCCGGCTGGCCGCGGATTACCGCGCACCATGACCGACTCGTCTCTTCCAACCGTGGCGGTCTGCATCGTGACCTACGACTCGGCGGCGGACTTGCCGGGCTGCCTCGCCGCCGTCGCTGCCCTCGAGCACCGGCCGCTCGATCTGGTAATCGTCGACAGCGCCAGCTCCGACGGCAGCCTGGAGCTCGCGCGGACCGCGGCGCCGCCGGGGATCCCGCTGACGGTCGTCAGCCTAGCCGAGAACGTGGGCTTCGCCGGCGGCATGAACGCCGCTCTGGCGCGCACGAGCGCCCCCTTCGTCCTCACCCTCAACGCCGACGCCCGTCCCGAGCCCGCCTATGTCGGACGCCTGCTGGCCCGCATGGCCGCGCCCGCCCTGCGGGTGGGAGCGGTCACCGGCCGGCTGGTGCGGCCGGCGGAAGCAGACGATCGCGAGGGCAACCGCCGGCTCGACGCCTGCGGGATGCGGCTGACCCTCACCTGGCGCCACCTCGACCGCGGCTCGGGCGAGGTCGACCGCGGCCAGCTCGGCGTCCCCGAGCGGGTCTTCGGCGCCACCGGCGCCGCCTCGCTCTTCCGCCGCGAGGCGCTCCTCGACGCGGCGGTCGACGGCGAGGTCTTCGATCCCCTCTTCCACTCCTTCCGCGAGGACGCCGAGCTCTGCTTCCGCCTGCGGGAGCGCGGCTGGGAGGTGCTCTACGAGCCGGCGGCGATCGCCGTGCACCGCCGCTTCAACCTCCCCGAGCGCCGCGCCGCCATGCCGCCCGCCGTCAACTTCCACTCGCTCAAGAACCGCTACCTGCTGCGCATCTACCACCAGACCGGCCGCAATCTCGCCCTCACCCTCCTGCCCTGCCTGGCGCGCGACCTCCTCGCCCTTGGCTACGTAGCCCTCCGCGAGCCCTCCTCGTGGGCCGCCTACGCCTGGCTGTGGCGCCACCGCGCGGCCGCCTGGCGCCGGCGGCGGGAGATCGCGGCGCGCCGCACCCGTCCGGCTGCTGAGCTCGATCACTGGTTCTGGCGTTCGGGGGAGCGGCTGTGAAGACGGACGGTCTCAAGGTCGCGCTGATCGGCAGCCGCGGCATCCCCGCTCGCTACGGCGGCTACGAGACTCTCCTGGAGGAGATGGGCGTCCGCCTCGCCACCCGCGGCTTCGCGGTCACCGTCTACTGCCGCTCCCATTCGACGCCGCGGGGGCTGGCGTCGTATCGCGGCATCGAGCTCGTGGTGCTGCCGACGGTGCCCACCAAGCACCTCGACACCCCCGTCCACACCTTCCTCTCCTGCCTCCACGCCCAGCGCCGCGGCTACGACGCCGCCCTGGTGGTCAACTCGGCCAATGCCCTCTTCGTCCCGCTCCTCCGACTGGGCGGCGTCCCCACCGCCCTCCACGTCGACGGCATCGAGAAGCGGCGCGCCAAGTGGGGCGCCTTCGGGCGCGCCGTCTACGCCCTCTCCGAACGGCTGGCCTGCGGCGTCGCCGACGCCCTGGTGACCGACGCCGAGGTGATCCGCCGCTACTACCTGGACCGCTACGGCGCCCCCTCGACCGCCATCGCCTACGGCGTCGAGCCGCGCCCGCCCGCCGGCCGCGAGCTCCTCGACCTCCTGGGGCTCGAGAGCCGCGGCTTCTTCCTCTACGTCAGCCGCTTCGAGCCGGAGAACAACCCTCACCGCGTGGCCGCGGCCTACCGCGCGGTCGGCGGCGACCTCCCCCTGGTGATGGTCGGCGGCGCCCCCTATGCGGCGGCCTTCATCGCCTCCTTCACCGCCGGCGCCGACCCCCGCATCCGCTTCCCCGGCGCCATCTATGGAGAGGGCTATCGCGAGCTCCTCGCCCACGCCCTCGCCTACGTCCACGCCACCGAGGTGGGCGGCACCCATCCTGCCCTCGTCGAGGCGATGGGCTACGGCAACTGCGTGCTGGTCAACGACACGCCGGAGAACCGCGAGGTAGCGGGGGACGCCGGCCTCTACTTCCGCGCGGCCGTCCCCCAGAGCCTGGCGGAGCTCCTGGAGGAGGTGCGGCACGACCCCGAAGCGGCGAGGCAGCGCGGCCAGGCCGCCGCCCAGCGCGCCGCCAGCCTCTACAACTGGGAACGGGTGACGGACCAGTATGCGGAGATGTTCCGGCGGCTGGCGGGAGCCATCGGTTGCTAGACTGAACGGGTGCTGCCGCTTCCCCTCCTGGAGATCGCTCGCGATCAGGGAATCCTCATCCCGTCCGCCGACCCCACCCCCGCCGAGGTCGAATCCGCCGCGCGCTGGCTGCTGTCGCCTGCCGCGCGGGCGATCCCCGCCGTCCGCCGCTACCTCTTCTACCTCAAGTGGATGGACGAGACCTTCCATGCCGTCGCCGAGTGTTTCCCGCGCGACAACGCCGGCCGCGACGGGCGCATCGACGCCGCCGCCATGGCGACTTCGGCGGAGGAGATGCTCTACCTCGCCAACCACCTCTACCTGCTGGCGAGCCACGGGGTGGACGGCGCGGTCCTCGAGTGCGGCTGCTTCAAGGGCTTCTCGTCCTGCTGCCTGTCGCACGCCTGCGCCGCTCTGGGAAGGGAGCTCGTCGTTGCCGACTCCTTCGCCGGGCTGCCGGCCCCGGACGCCCGGCGCGGCGAGGCGGGATACCGGGCGGGCGACTTCGCGGCGAGCTTGGCCGAGGTGGAGGAGAACGTGCGCGCCTGCGGCCGGCCGGAGCGCGTGCGCTTCCTGCCGGGCTGGTTCGCGGAGTCGCTGGCCGGCTGGAGCGCGCCGCTCGCCCTCCTGTGGATCGACGTCGACCTCTTCGGCTCGACGCTCGATGTGCTGGAGAACGTCTTTGACGCCCTCGATCCCCGCGGCGCCATCTTCAGCCACGAGTTCCTGCCCGCGCACATCCGCGACGGCGAGATCGTCGCCGAGACCGAGCCGCCCGGCGCCTTCGGCGACTTTTTCCATCGCCGCGGCGTCGCCTACCGGGCCCTTCATCTGGCCGGCTGGACGGCGATCGTCACCCTGCCGGGGAGCGTCGGCCTCGGCGCCGACCGGCTCCTCCCCGCGCTGATAGGTCCGCTGCGCGACCGCGATCATCGCGCGCGCGCCGCGCGGCAGGCGATCGGCGTCCGCAACGGGATGCGCGACCTCTGGCGGCGGACGCTGGGAAGGGGATAGCGGCTCCAGCTGGCCTCGCGCGGCGACTGGCAGCGCCTGCTTCGACTCTCGCAGGACAGCATCGATCCCGGCGCGCCCCCGAAGGAGCGGGCGAGGCCGGCTGGAGCCGCTCGTTTGCTATCCTGACCACGCCATGAAATCGATCCTCCCCCGGCTGTTCGGCGCCAAGGCCGATCCCAGCAGCCCGCTCACGCGTGAGGGCCTCCTCAAGAGCGATCTCTGGCTCGACCAGCCGGACGCCCACGCCCGGATCGCCGAGAAGCTGGCGGCGGGGGAGATCTCGCCCGTGCAGGCGGAGCGGCTGCGCTGCTTCGTCGACCGCGGCTACCTCACCTTCCCGCTCGACCTGCCCGCCGAGGTCTACGCCGACGTCGACCGCGCCGTCGGCCGCCTGTGGCAGGAGAAGCCGTTCG
>Ga0209626_1000342_pt1 | contig 10033 bp, 9 predicted proteins | sample JacPinW_OM1H0_M2_FD_187962 | JGI IMG/M metagenome (GOLD analysis project Ga0209626, IMG submission 187962) | Forest soil microbial communities from Algoma, Ontario, Canada - Jack Pine, Ontario site 1_JW_OM1H0_M2 (SPAdes) (version 2) | ecosystem: Environmental > Terrestrial > Soil > Boreal... | reverse complement strand
GACTTGTGGCCGAGCTCGATCGTCTTGCCCCACTTCTTCTCGACCTCCTGGTAGATGTCGGCGTGGTCGAAGACCTGGTTCTCGTAGGCGGCCGGCGGCGACAGGAACATGAAGAGGTCGTGCCCCTTCTTGGCGGCGACCTCGGCGGCGGCGCGAGCGTTGATCTCGCCGATGGCGATGTGGTCGACGGTGACGTGGACGTTGTTCTTCTCGCCCCACTCCTTGCAGAAGACGCCGTCGAACCACTTGTCGTACCCCGGCACGAAGTGGCTCCACTGGAGGATCTTCAAGGTCTTCTGCTGGGCGAGGCTGCGCCCGGGGAAGATCATCGCGGCGCCGACGCCCGCGGCGGCGACGCCGGCGGTCTTCACAAACTCGCGGCGGGAGATGCGTCTGCTCTTTGTGCTCATCGCTCTCTCCTCTGGGGAAGGGTACGGCTCAGCACATAGGGACGGCACCGGCCCCCCAGGTTCGGGGGGCCGCGAATCGCGGGTGTGGGTGACGTTCGGGCGGCATGATCATGCCCTTGGGGATGGCGAGCTTAGCAGACTCCCCGGGCGGGAAAAAGATGCCGGCGCCAGGAGCGCGAGATCCAACCCAAGGACTTCCCAAGGCGGAACGACAACCGCCCGAGTTACGCCCCGAAGCTCAAACCGAAGAGGGATCGACTCCATGAACGAACCGGTGGTCGATGTACCCCAGGCTCAGCCCTTCATCGCGGGTGTAGAGAAGAAGGAACCGCGACTGCTCGACCGTGTGCGGGACGCCCTGCGCGTCCGTCACATGAGCCTGCGGACCGAGAAGACCTACGTCCACTGGATCCGCCTCTTCATCCTCTTCCATCAGAAGAGGCATCCCAAGGACATGGCCGAGCCGGAGATCAACGCCTTCCTCACCCACCTCGCCGTTGAGGGCCGGGTGAGTCCGTCCACTCAGACCCAGGCGCTCTGTGCTCTCCTCTTCCTCTATCGGAACGTCCTGAACCGCGAGATCGGAGAGCTTGAGGGTTTGGTGCGAGCCCAAAGGAAGAGAAAGCTCCCCGTCGTGCTCACTCCGGACGAGGTGAAAAGCATCCTGGCGCGCCTACAGGGCGTGGACCGCCTTTTCCTCTCCCTCCTCTACGGGACGGGCATGCGATTGACCGAGGCTCTGCGCCTGCGGGTCAAAGACATCGACTTTGGCTACGACCAGATCACCGTGCGGGACGGAAAGGGAGCCAAAGACCGAATGACGATGCTGCCGGACTCGATCAAAGTCGGCCTGCAAGAGCATCTCCAGGGAGTCAAGAAGCTGCACGAGAGCGATCTGCGCGCCGGCAGCGGCAAGGTTGCTCTGCCCTATGCCTTGGAGAGGAAATATCCCAACGCGGAGAGGGAGTGGGGTTGGCAGTTCGTCTTTCCGGCGCCTGCGTTCTGCCTCGATCCGCGATCGGGAGTCAGGCGCCGCCACCATTTGCGTGAGAGGGCCATCCAGAGAGCCTTCCACGACGCTGCGCGAAGGGCTGGGATCACCAAGCACGCCACCTGCCACACACTGCGGCACTCCTTTGCGACCCACCTCCTGTTGACCGGCTATGACATCCGGACCGTGCAGGATCTTCTCGGGCACAAGAACATCAAGACGACGATGATCTACACGCACGTGCTCAACAAGGGAGGGAGGGGAGTCCGGAGCCCTATTGACGTCCTCTGACCGGCCCGCCGCTTATACGACAGACCGGGTGGCGTATAAGCGACCTGGAGGAGAATCGCCTTCTGCATCTAAAGAGCGTATTTTCAGCGACTTCCGCCTTCAGGAGTCAGAGTGCATAGCGCCATGTATTCAGTAGGCTAGGCGCCCAGCGCCTTCCCTCCTGCCTGCATATCGCTGAGAGGGTGAGACTCCCTTGCTTTCCAGAAACGCAGGATCTCACTGTGCTGATTGCACTTCCCCGCCGCTGGAGAACCTAAGCAAGGCCTTGACTCTTTCGTCCAAGCCGCTGGCTCAGGCGACTGGCCTGGAGATGCTTATATGTCAAAGCGAATTGTGTTGACATGCATTAGGAAGAGGTGTAGCCTTGATGTAACCCTTGGCCTTAGAAGCGGCTAGCCCACTGGAGGCTGCAGCTTGTTGCAGAGCGCTGGGCCGAGAAGGGTGACGATATGGCAGCCGGCAATCGGTGCCGCAGAATATCGATCTAGAGGTTGGACGAGAGAGAAAGGATGGAAACGACCATGAGACTTAGGCTGAGATTGCCATGCTTACTTTTAGGCTTAATTGTCTTCGCTGGTTGCCCCGAGGGCTGCGACGGACCGCTAATAAGCGGTCTCGTGACCATCACCTATCGGCCGTTGTTCAATTTCAGTAAGTGGGAAGTTAGGTTTAGCGACGGTGGAATCCAGTCTAGAGGCGAAATCGATGACGGAGTATATATGCGCTACCGCATTGTATCGATAAGCAATACCGACTCTAAGCCAACGATCTTCCATTTCAACCCGGGCAAAATCCATGCCTCCGATCCAAGTGAAAGACAAGCATTCCCGGTCATCGGTCTCGGGGGAACGCTTGCCTTTGATGTGTTGCCAGGCACGAGCTCTACGAATCGTCTCAATGTCACTATCAAAGCTAAGGGCGATCTAGCTGACATCAAGAACCAGATTCAGTTTCTACAATATGAGAGTGGCGCAGGCGAACACGTTCTAATGGTCAATGAAGTTCCCAAGGCAACCTTTGTCCCTTATTTAAATCCACTTAGAATTCCTGGGGATAGTGTAAACTGAGCAGCTTGATCAATGGCCATGAGCTCCTTTCGTTTATGCACAAGGATGTTTGCGCCCAACACGGCGATTGAGCGGACGGAACCGGCCGCTTCGCGCCCGGTCCGCCGCTCATCTTGGTTGCGTTGGGCGGCTCAGGGGGCTTGGTGCCCAAAGTCCAGAAGTACCGCTAAACTACAGAGCCCGATTCAACGAAGGTCCTCCCAGTTCGAAAGGAATTGAACGATGGCAATTTCATCAGGCTTGGCCAGTCGTCTCGTGGCGTTGCAGGGCTCAACGAATCTTGGCCTCCATGTGAGGCACGTCATCGGGGCGCAGCAAGCCGACTATGAGGCGTCGCGAATCCCAGGTACCTTAGTTAGCGCGAAACTTGAAGAGGGAGTGGTTGAGTTCTTGGTCACCGGAAACCCAGCTGCGTTTCCGAATATGAATGGTTACACCATTATTGTACCGTTCGACGAGATCGTAGCTATCGACAAGCCCTAGGGGTGTGACTGCACGCGTGGCTCCAACGCGCTCAGGAAACCGCAATGCAGCCTGTTCGCTTGTGGCTTGGACTACGCTTTCTTCCGGTGCCCTCAGCGCAGTTGGCCGGGTGTTCAGGCGGCGGCGTCAATGACCGCCGCCCAACCCGTCATTCCAGCGGGCGCGCCAACAGCGGCGCGCCGCTGAACTCCAGGTCGTTCACCCAGGCGAAATCCTATTGGAGGAGTTCTTGCGTCCGATGGGAATCAGCCAGTATCGGCTGGCCAAGAGTATCAGCGTCCACCCACGCCGCATCAACGAAATTGTTCATGGTAAGAGGAGCATCACCGCGGATACCGCCCTGAGACTTTCCCGGTTCTTCGGTACAAGTGAGAGGTTCTGGCTGAATCTTCAGACCCGATACGATCTGGAAACAGAAAAGGATCGCCTTGGAGACCGACTCGAAAAAGAAATCATCCAGTACGCCCATGCCTCCTAAAACCGCCAGGGTAGCCCCCGAAAGGGACGGCGCCGAACCCGGCGCTTCCACGCGGCCGCCGGCTTCGCCGTCCGCCGGTGAAGTGCTTCCACGATCGGCGGGCGGACGCACGAGCTAAGAAATCATGCCGATTTGGCGCCGTTGGGAGAAATTTCCCCAAATCGGGCCGATGGGCCGTTCATCGGGCCGATGGGAGGAAAATCGACCCGATTTAGCGACCATTGGCCCGATTTGACGAAAATCGGCTTGATTTTTTGAAAATCAGTGCCGATTTGGCGCCGATCGGGCCGAATTTCCAGAAATCGGCCCGACGAACCAGAAATCGGCCCGATGAACCGGAAATCGGCCCGATGAACGGCAGATCGGGCCGAGGAACGGCAGATCAGGCGGATGAACGGAAAATCGGGCCGAGGAACGGGAGATCCGGCCGATGGTCGCTAAATCGGCCCGATCTCGGCTCCATTCGCTCGATAATCGCTAAGGCAGGGCAACGGACTGGGAGCGCCGGCGTCTCGCCGGCTTCTTCAACCCGTCCGGCCGGCGGGGCTTGCGGACGAAGGAAAGGCGGCCGTTGCCAGCGGTCGACGGCTCTAGATGCCCAGCAGGTTGGTGCTCAGCTTCGCGTATTGGTTCTCGGCCGCCCACAGGCTCAAGGGGATCGCCGCCAACTCGTCCACCACCGGCACGGCGCGCCCGTCCTTCGTCAGGTCGATCGTCTTGATGTAGTGACGGCAGGTGTCGCAGGCTTCGACGCGGACGTGGCCGAGCTCTGGGGCGGTGTAGACGGGCAGCTTGTCGACGCTCTCCTCGCCGCAGGCGGGACAGACCAGCCGCCGGTACTCCCACTCCGTGGCGCAGAGCGAGCAGATGAGCGAGCGCTTGCCGCCGTCTCCCAGCGGCCGGAGGACGCCGACGAGCGGCGGAGCGAAGCAGAGCGGGCAGAGTGACGGCGTGCTCTCGGCTGCGGCCATCTCGGTCGTATCGGCGAGATACTCGGCGTAGGGCTGCAGGAAGAGCCAGGCGAGGAGGGCCTCCTCCGGCGGAAGCTCCGCTACGACCTCGGCGCCCGCCCGCCAGAAGCGATCGAGCACCTCCTCCCAGCGCATCCCTCCCGCGCCGCCGAGATCGGCGGCGGCCCGCGACAGCGGGGCCGGCGCGACGTCGGCGACGAAGGAGAGGAACGACCCGAACCAGGGCAGGAGGAGGATCAGCGGCAGCTCGTCGCGTAGCGAGCCCGGCGAGCGCACCTGCTTCGCCTTGCCGCCGCCGGACTCGAGGCCGGCGTAGAGCGTCTTCTGGAAGCTGGCGATGCGCTCGTAGAACTGCAGGCCCTCGGCGGCGAACGCATGGGTCGCGGCGAGCTCATGCGCCCGCTCGATCCGCTTGTCCCACTTGCCGCTCGTCATTCCTTGGCCGAGGAGTCCCGCACGATCCGCTCATACCAGGCCCGGTGGTACCGAGCCGCCCACCTGCGGGAGACGTCCCCGCGGACCATGGACCCGAAGGCGCCGCGCTCGACGGCCGTGCCCATGTAGACGTGGATCATGAAGAGCGCGATGGTCAGCAACGCGGCGATGGGATGCACGATGACGGCGATCAGCCGCAGGGCGCGCAGGTTCCAGGGGATCCAATGGGGAACCCAGAGGACAAGGCCGGAGAGCAGCAGCAGGAGGCCGCACCAGAGGAAACCCCAGAGGAGGGCTTTCTGGCCGGCGTTGAACCGTCCTTCGGCCGGCAACTGATCGTCCTCGTTGCGGATGTAGTGCTTCAGCTCGCGCCACCACTGCCGGTCGTTCTCCGTGCTGCGCATCTGGGAGTGCCAGGCGCCAACCATCCACAGCACCGCGAGGAAGAAGATCACGCCGGCCCACGGATGCAGCTCGCGGGAGATCGTGGCTCCGCCGAGGACGACGGCGATCCAGAACAGCCAGGGGGACCAGAAGGCGAGGCCGGTGAGCAGGAGGTACACGTACGACAGCCCCGCCACCCAGTGCATCAGGCGCTCGCGGAACGAGTACCGCAGGACCCGCCCGTTGGGAAGCAGATAGGTCTCGCTCATGGCTGTTTCCCCTCCCGAGGAACCTCTTTTTCCTCTTCGACGGTTTTCGGTCCGTAGCGCAGATAGTGAACGCAGAGGCCGACCAGGCCGCCGAGCATCGCCAGGTTGCCGAGCCACTTGAGCGGCATCTTCCAGAGCCGCACCGTCCAGGGGACGCGCGGGTCCTTCGGCAGGCCGCCGTAGGCTTCGGGGTTGTTGAGGTCGTGGAGGACGTAGAGGACGTGGGTGCCGCCGACGCCGGATGGGTTGTAGACCCCGGCGTCCTTGAAGCCCGACTGCTCGCGGAGCTGATGGGCGCGGCTCTCGCCCAGCTCGATCATCTCGTCCTTGGTGCCGAAGTGCAGGCAGCCGGTGGGGCAGGCCTTGATGCAGGCGGGCTCGAGGCCGACGCTCACGCGGTCGGCGCAGAGCGTGCACTTGAACACCTTGCGCGAGCTGGGGCTGAACTTCGGGATGTTGAAGGGGCAGCCGGAGAGGCAGTATCCGCAGCCGATGCACTGGTCCTGCTGGAAGTCCACGATGCCGTTGGCGTACTGGACGATGGCGCCTTCGGCCGGACAGGCGATGAGGCATCCCGGCTCCTCGCAGTGCATGCACTGGTCTTTGCGCATCAGCAGCATGAGCCCGCCGCCCTCGGGCTCGTACTCGTTGAACTTGATGAGGTTCCAGAAGTTCCACGTCGTCTCCGGCATGGTCTGGTAGCTGTTCTGGAAGGTGGTGTCGGAGAACGAGAGGCCGTTCCACTCCATGCAGGCGACCTCGCAGGCCTTGCAGCCGATGCAGGTCGTGGTGTCGACCAGCTTGGCGACCTCGAACTCCCGCTTGACGCCGGCGCCGGGAACGGGGCCGGCATGGCCCGAGATCCTGACGATTTCCATGTTCGCTTGGCTCATGGCGGCTCCCCCTATGCCTTCTCGATCTTGACCAGGAAGCCCTTGAACTCGGGCGTGTAGGCGTTGGGATCGTAGACCGTCGGCGACAGCCGGTTGACCAGCGTCTTCTCGTTCCTCCCTGCGTCCTCGGCGATGCCGCGGTAGCCCTGATGGATGGGGATGCCGATCTGGTAGACCTTCTTGCCGTCGATCTGCATCGGCTTGATCCGTTTGGTGACGAAGGCCTTGGCGACGTAGTAGCTGCGGGCGCTCGTCACCTTCACCTTGTCGCCGCCCTGGACCCCCAGCTCCGCCGCCAGCTCGACCGGCATCTCGACGAACGGCTCGGGGATGAGCTGCACGTTGACCGGGTTGTTCTTGGTCCAGTAGTGGTAGTGCTCGGTGAGGCGATAGGTGGTGCAGACGACCTTGAACTCGCCGTCCGTCGCCGCGTACTTGTCGGCCTCGGTCTTGAACCGCTTGATCACCGGGCTCGTCGACTGCTGCGGATGGAAGGGATTCTTGATCGGGCTCTCGATCGGCTCGTAGTGCTCCGGGAACGGTCCGTCCGCGAAGAGGGCGAGCGGCGCGAAGATACGGCCCACCCCTTCCGCGTTCATGATGAACGGCCCCATGTGCTCATTCGGATGAGAGTCCACCTTGAAGTCGGGGACGTCATTGCCGACCCACTTCTGCGCCGCCTCGCTCCACCAGATCTGCCGCCGCTCGGGGTCGTATGGCTTTCCCGCGGGGTCGCAGGAGGCGCGGTTGTAGAGCACGCGGCGGTTGGCCGGCCACGACCACCCCCAGTTCGGATGGATGCCGAGACCCGACGGATCTTCCGTTCCCCGGCGCGCCGTCTGCGAGCCCGCCTCGGTCCACGAGCCGCAGTAGATCCAGTTGCCGCAGGCGGTGGTGCCATCGTCCTTGAGCCAGGCGAACCCGGGCAGCTGCTGGCCTGTCTTGAACTGCTGCTTGGTCTTCGGGTCCTCGAGGTCGGCCAGGGCTTTGCCGTTGATCTCCTTGGCGACCTCGGAAAGCGAGGGGTGCCGGGGATCGGTGTAGGCCCAGGTGAGGTTCTGGATGGGATCGGGGAACTTCCCTCCCTCCTTCTTGTACAGCTCCCGCACCTTGAGGAAGATCTGCGCGATGATGTCCTGATCCAACCGCGCCTGCCCCGGCGGCGGCAGCGCCACGTTCTTCCACTGCAGCCAGCGGGAGGAGTTGGTCATCGAGCCGTCCTTCTCCGCGAACCCCGCGCAGGGCAGGCGGTAGACGGTCGTCTGGATCTTCGCCATCTCCTCCTTGGTGATTCCTGGCGACATCCAGAACTCGCTCGTCTCGTCGGGATAGATCTCGCCGACGACCAACCAGTCGGCTTTCTTCAGGGCTTCGATGTTCTTCTGCGAGTCCGGACCGATGGCGACGCCGTTCATGCCGAAGGCGAACATGCCCTTGACGTTGCCGCGGTACATGGCGTCCCAGATCTCGGTCCAGGAGTAGTTGCGGTCCACCTTCGGCAGGTAGCCGAAGGCCCAGTCGTTCTCCTTGGTGGCGGCGTCGCCGTACATCGTCTTCAGGAAGGAGACGGCGAACTTGGGCGTGTTCGACCAATAGTTGAACGAGTCCCATTCCGACGGCTTCGCGCTCGTCGGTGTGATGCGCTTGGCATAGGCCGCGAAGTCAGTGTCCGCCGGGGTCGGCACCTTGAGATAACCCGGCAGGTTGTCGAAGATGCCGGCCATGTCGGTGGCGCCCTGGATGTTGGAATGCCCGCGGAGCGCGTTGACGCCGCCGCCGGCCCGGCCGACGTTCCCCATCATCAGCTGGAGGATGGCCGCGGTGCGGATGATCTGCGAGCCGAAGGTGTGCTGGGTCCAGCCCACCGCGTAGATGATGGTGGCGGCCTTCTTCATGTCGCCGTCCTTGCGGACGGAGGTGAAGAGCTCGGCGGCCTTCAGGAACTGGTCCTTGGGGATGCCGGTCACCCGCTCGACCATCTCCGGCGTGTAGCGGGAGTACTGCCGCTTGAGGAGCTGGAAGACGCAGCGGGGATGCTGGAGCGAGAGGTCGTAGGCGACGTTGGGCGGCAGGCTGGGAGGCGGCGGAGCCGGGGCCGCGCCGGGGGCCGGGTGCTTGTCGTCCCCTGGCGACTTGGCGGCGGCGGCCGCCGAGTGAGGCGCGGTGGCCGCGGGTTTGGCGGCCGCCGGCGCGCCCACCGCTGCCGGCGAGCCCGCGACGCTGCCCCCCGCCTCGTAGTTCCAGGTCGACTTGTCGTAGGTCTGCTTGGCGGGATCGAAACCGGAGTAGAGCCCGTCCTCCGGCAGCTTGAAGCCCTCCTTGACGATGAAGGAGGCGTTGGTGTAGTTGACGAGGTAGTCCTTCGCCAGCCGGTTGTTGGCGATGGCGTAGCTGACCAGGCCGCCCAGGAAGGCGATGTCCGAGCCGGCGCGGATCTGCAGGAAGAGGTCGGCGGTGGCCGCCGTCCGCGTGAAGCGCGGGTCGACGACAATCATCTTGGCGTTGCGGACCTTCTTCGCCTCGATGGCCCATTTGAAGCCGCATGGGTGGTTCTCCGCGGGATTGCCACCCATGATCAACATCATGTCGGTGTTCTTGATGTCGGTGTAGCCATTGGTCATCGCCCCGCGTCCGAATGATGGTCCCAAACTTGAGACCGTGGGGCCGTGTCAGACCCGGGCCTGGTTTTCCAGGTAGCAGACCCCCAGGCTGCGCATGGTCTTGACGACCAGGAAGTTGAACTCGTTGGTGTCCGTGCAGCCGCCGGTGAAGGCCATCCCCTCGCAGCGGTTGACCGTCCGCCCCTGGGCATCCTTCTCGACGAAGGAGTCGTCGCGGGTCTTCTTCACCCGGTGGCCGATCTCGTCGATGGCGGTGTCCCAGGAGATGTCCTCCCAGTGGTCCGAGCCGGGCCGCCGGACCTGCGGCTTCAGGAGGCGCCGCGGGTTCAGGATGTCCTGCTCCAGCGAAGCTCCCTTCGGGCACAGGGTCCCGCGGTTGATCGGGTGGTCCGGGTCGCCCTCGACGTGGATCACCTGCGGCGTGACGTTCTTCGCCTTGTCGCCCAGCGTGTAGATGAGCACCCCGCAGCTCACCGAGCAGTACGGGCAGGTCGAGCGCGTCTCGGTGGCGCGGGCGATCTTCAGCTCGCGCAGCTGCGCATAGGCGGGGGCCAGGTCGAAGCCGAAGACCGTGGCGGCCGCCCCTCCCAACGTACCGACTTTCAGGAAGTCCCTACGGGTGAGATTCATCGGACAGCCTCCTTGACGCGCCGGGCAGTCAAAAGGTCCCCGCCGTGGATCTGCCCACGGTGTACCACAGACTCGCGGAACCTTGCAAGCGGCTCGCAGACGGTTCGGTG
>Ga0209626_1000341_pt1 | contig 10035 bp, 10 predicted proteins | sample JacPinW_OM1H0_M2_FD_187962 | JGI IMG/M metagenome (GOLD analysis project Ga0209626, IMG submission 187962) | Forest soil microbial communities from Algoma, Ontario, Canada - Jack Pine, Ontario site 1_JW_OM1H0_M2 (SPAdes) (version 2) | ecosystem: Environmental > Terrestrial > Soil > Boreal... | reverse complement strand
ATCTTCGCCGGCCGCCAGCTCAGCGGGGCTGCCGGCGGCGACGATCCGCCCGCCGTCGACGATCACCACCCGGTCGGCATGGCGCTCGGCCGCCGCCAGATCGTGGGTGACGACCGCCACGGTGCGGCCGGCGGCGGCCCGGCGCGCCAGCTCCGCCCAGAGGAACACGCTCCCCTGGTCGTCGAGGCCGGCGGTGGGCTCGTCGAGGAGCAGCAGCTCGGGATCGTGGATCATCCCCGCCGCCAGGTGGAGGCGGCGCTTCAGGCCCCCCGACCAGGCGGCGACGGGACGCGGCAGGTGATCCGCAGTGCCGAAGGCCAGGGCGAGCTCGGCGATGCGGCGCCGGCGGTCGCGCCGCGCCACGCCGTGGAGGGTGGCGAGGAGGGACAGCGTCTCGCGGCCGGTCATCTCGGGGTCGAGAGCGACCTCCTGGGGGACGTAGCCGACGCCGCGGCGCAGGGCGCGCTGCCTCCAACGGCCGGCCGAGGCCGGCTGCGGGACATCGAGAACGGTGACCTCGCCCGAGCTCGGCGGCAGCAGGCCGGCAAGGATGCGCAGGAGGGTGGTCTTGCCGCCGCCGTTGGCGCCCACCAGGACGGTGACGGCGCCGCGGGGGAGGTCGAGGTCGACCTCGTCGAGCGCCCGCGGCCCCGCCGGGTAGTCCTTGCTCACCCGGCGGGCGGTGGCGGCGGCCGAGGGTTGCACGGCGGTCAGCGGTCCCGGTGCACGATCGTCCCCACGTGCTCGCCGGCCAAGGCGGCGCGGATGCGCTCCGGCCGGTGGCCGTTGACGATCTGGAAGCGGTCGAGGAGGCGGGCGTTCTCCAGGAGGTCCAGAAGGACGGGCTCGAAAGGAAGGGTGCGCAGGCCGCGCCGCTTGAGCTCGGCGACGCCGATCTCGGGGATGAAGGCCGCTCCCGGCTCGAGCTTGGGATCGGCGGCGTGGAGGCCGTCGACGTCCTTGACGAGCGTCAGGCTGCGGCAGCCGAAGCACTCGGCCAGGAGGAAGGCGCCGGCGTCGGTGCGGTGGGGCGGGATGCGGCCAATCCCCGGCGGGTGCTCCCACAGCGAGTAGGGGGGAACGCTGCCGAACACCACCCCCGGCGCGCTGTGCAGGAAGAGCGGCAGCAGGTGGCCGAAAATCTCCGGCGGGATGGCCACCACGCCGTAGGGCGCCAGCAGCGTCCCCAGGATGTGGGCGTTGCCCAGCGAGTCGGCCTGGGCGACCTGGGCGAGGACGCCGGTGGGCAGCCCGAGGTCGATGCCGACGGAGAAGACATGGCGGGTGCGCACGCCGCCGCCCGTCCCCAGGATCAGCTTCCAGGTCTGCAGGCAGTCGGCGAGCGCCGCCACCACCGGGAAGACCACCTCCCGCCCGGCGTCGAGGATGGAGCGGCCGCCGATCTTCAACACGTGGGCTTCTGGCAGCATGCGGTGGACGGGGCTCTCCGTCGAGCGCTCCACCTGGCGGTCGAGGAGGCTCTCCCGCATCAGCCGGGAGCGCACGTGGTGGCGCGGCCTGGAATCGCTCGCAGGATCGGCCTGCGCGGTCGGCGAAGTCAAATCGGCGGGATCGGTCATCTCGGTCTTTTCTCCCCGTCAGTCGGCGGTGATGACGGTGCCCACCGGCTCGCCGTCGAGGGCGCGGGTGAGGTTGCCGGGCACCAGGCCGTTGATGACCTGAATCGACCGCCGCACTAGGGCGTGCGCCATGAAGTCGAAGACCGGGCGCTCGACGACGACGTCCGCGAGGTCGAGCTCGCGGAGCTCGCCGACGGTGATGCGGGGGATGAAGCGGGCGTGCTTGTCCTTCTTGGGGTCGGCGGTGTAGAGCCCGTCGACGTCCTTGACGTAGATCATCGAGCGCGTCCCCAGGACCTCGCTCACCAGGTAGCTGCCGGTGTCGGTGCGGTGGGGCGGGATGCGGCCCACCGCCGGGTTCTGGTGCCAGTAGACGTAGGGCGGCATGCCGAAGAAGATCACCGCCCCGCGCTCGGCCAGGTAGAGGGGGAGCTGCGCGAACTGCGCCGGCTCGATGAATGGGATGCCGTGCTTGGCCAGCAGGTAGCTCAGCATGCGGGCGTTTTGCATGCTGACGAAGGTGCCGAGAACGGAGAGGACGCCGGTGGGCATGCCGAGGTCGAGGCCGACGCTGTAGGCGTGGCGGGCGCGGGTGCCGGCGCCGGTGCCGAGGATCATCTGGTGGCGGCCGAGGTTGGCGACCACCTCGTCGATGAAGGGGAAGACGGCGGCCCGCCCGCGGTCGATGAAGCTCTGCCCGCCCACCTTGATGACGTTGGCCTCCGGCAGGATGTGGAACACCGAGGGCCGTCCCGTGCGGGCGAGGAGGTCCTCGTCGGAGAGCGACCCCTCGACCAGCGCCTGCCCCAGCTCCGTCAGCAGCTCGTCCATGCGGTCTCTCCTCTACCAAGACTGAATGTGCACGCCCTCGAGAACGTAGGCCTCTTCCGATTCCCCAACGGCGTCGAGGTCGCCGAAGGCCTCCGCCGCCGCCCAGGCGGCGACCTCGGCAAGCACCTCGTCCTGCGCCCCCGGCGGCAGGACCGTGCCGGCCAGGCCTTCCTTGCCCCGCCAGCGCGCCAGCGCCTGGCTGGGGGAGGTCCGCGCCGTCCAGCGGGCGACGACCGTCGGCGGCAGCTCGGCGGCTCCCTCGCGCCGCCAGGCGTCCAGGAGCGCCCTGCCGCCGCCGCTCCGCGGCGCCAGGCCGCGCTCCCGCACCAGCTCCCGCATCCGCCGCGCCATCCGCGCCTGGACGCCCTCCGGCCGGCGCTCGACGCGGCCGAGGATGCAGACCCCGCCCGCGGCCACCCGGCGGGCCTCGGCGGCCGCGTGCTCGAGCGGCAGCAGGTGCATCGCTCGCGAGCTGAAGACGATCCGCGCGGCGCCCGCCGGCAGCGGCCAGCTCCGCGCGCCGTCCGCCTGCACCAGCCCAATGTGAGAGGCGCCAGCCGCCTCCAGGCGATGCCGAAAGACCTCCAGCATGCCGCGCGAGAGGTCGATGCCGATGTAGCGTGCCCCGAGATCCGGGAACCAGCGGCCGATCATCCCCGTGCCGGCGCCGATCTCGACGACCCGGTCGCCGGGCCGCGCCTCGGCCATGGCGAGCACCGCCGCCGCGATGGCCCGGCAGTCGCTTTCCGGCAAGCCCGTCCGCCGATCGAACTCCGCCGCCTGACCGTCGAACAGCGCCGGTGCGCCGGAGGCTGAGGGCGCTTTCATGTGTGCGCAGAGTATGGGAGCCGGCCGGCGAAGACAACCGGGGTCGCCATCGGGCGCAAAAAGGGCCGCCGGATGCGCTCCGGCGGCCCGTGGATTCAGGAGCGGTGAAACGGCGCCCTTTACGGACAGGTGGCGAAGGCGCCGGTGTCCTGGATCGGCTTGAAGGGCGTGACCTGCGGGTTCATGTAGTGCTTCACCGTCAAGGTATGGGTGTCGGTCACCGTGATGTCGACCTTGACGTTGGTGAGACCGCCGGCGAAGACCCAGAAGCGCTGGTTGATGGCACAGGCGTTGAGCACCTTGATCACCATCTCCACGTTGTTGGGGCTGAAGAACCAGAAGTAGCCGGTGTCGCTGGTCAGCTTCACCGCCGTTCCATCGCCGCTCTGGCCCTGGCTCGTCGTCCAATGGGCCTGCACCTGGTAGCGCCCGTTGTCGAGGGAGAGGGTGGTCGGCGGCAGGGCCCCCGCCGAGGTCGTGGCGTCCGCTGCGGCGGTCGCGGCCGATGCCGCGGCCTCCGCGTCGCCGGCGCCGCTGGCGAGGAAGGAGGCGAAATCGGCGGTCGCGGCGGCGCCGCCCGTGCAGTTGAAGAAGCCGGTGTCCTGGATGGGCTGGAAGGGGGTGTTCTGGTGGTTGTGGTAGACCTTCGACGCGCCCGTCGCGGTGTCGGTGACGGTCATGTCCACCTGCACGTTGGTGAGACCGCCGGCGAAGACCCAGAACCTGTGGAAGGCGGAGCAGGCGTCGAGCACCTTGACCACCATCTCCACGTTGGTGTCGGTGAAGAACCAGAAGTAGCCGGTGTCGGTCGTCAGCTGCACCGGCACGCCGGCGCCGCTCGTCCCTTGCGGTGTCCGCCAGGCGACGTCGACCTGGAAGCGGTTGTTGCTGAGGCACAGGTGGTTGCCGCCGGGCACGCAGGGCGGCGGCCCGGTGGTGATCTGGAACTGCTTGGTCTGGAGGGCGGTGTCGTGGCCGTTGCTGACTACCAGCTGGACGTTGAACGACCCCGCCTTCGCCCAGGTGTGGGAAACCGTGTGGCCGCTCCCCGTCGAGCCGTCGCCAAAGTTCCAGTTGTAGCTGACGGCGAGGGCCGAGGTGGCGGTGAGCGTCACGCTGTGACCGACCTGGGCCTGGCAGGTGTCGAAGCCGAACATATTGACGCACGAGGCGCTGGTGGTGAAGTTGGCGTCGGGAGCCGGCCGGCCGCCCACCACCACCACGCGGGTGGTCTTCGAGGTGCAGATGCCGCTGGTGCAGGAAGGGCCGGTGCCGGGCGCGGAGACGGTGAGGTTGACGATGTAGTTGTCGGCCGTGGCGTAGGAGTGGCCGACGTTCTTGCCGCTCCCCAGGTTGCCGTCGCCGAAGGTCCAGCCGTAGGCCGTCGGGTTGCCGGTCGAGGCGCTGGCGTCGAAGGAGACGAGCTGGCCGGGCTGCGGCGCGCCGGGGCTGAACTTGAAGTTGGCGAAGAGGTCGGCCCCGCCCGAGCCGCTCGAGATGTTGATCGAGCGCAGGCCGGTGGCGCCGGCGCATTGGCTGTTCGTCGCCGTGACGTTCTTCTGGCCGGTGGTCGGCCAGGAGACCTGGATGGTGTCGGTGTTGGCGCTGCCGCTGATCGTCCCGCCCGAGGTGGTCCAGCTCCAGCCGGTCGTCGAGGGTATGCAGACGGCGGCGTCGGCGGTGAAGGTCAGGCTCTCGCCGGGCATGCCGGAGGTGGGACCGCCGACGAAGATGCTGGGCGTCGGGCTGCCGTTCTGGTTCCACTTGTGGATGTCCAGGAGCGACAGGGCGGCGCGGTAGAAGTAGGTGCTCCCGCCGACGAACTTCCCCGTGCGCGGCATCACGTTGTTGAAGCCGGTGGTGTTGCCGCGGTAGTACCAGCCCCAGTAGTTGAGCGGGGTGACGTCGCGCGGGTGCGCCGGATCGCTGACGTCGAAGAGCCACTCGCGCTGGGTGCCGCCCGCGCACTTGTCGTCGGAGCCGAAATAGAGGAAGGGGGTGGTGCCGCTCTGCGAGTAGGTGACGTAGAAGTTGGGGCTGCCGGAGTCGAGCTGGCGGCTGGCGATCGGGCTGCCGAGCCCGCCGGCGCAGCTGGAAGCGATGCAGCTGACGTCGTAGATCTGGCCGTCGGTGTCGTTGCGCAGGCCGAGGTAGTACTTGGACCCCTGCTTCCACATGGCGACGCCGTAGACCGAGCTGCTGTTGAGCCCGGTGAGCTGGAGGTGGGGGGTCGCCGGGTTGGCGACGTCCCAGATCTCGAAGCCGCGGGCCGACCCCGAGGAGAGGACGACGAAGTGATCGACGCCGCTGACGTAGAGGGCGGCGATGCGGGTGCCCAGCCGGCCCTGATAGACGCCGGGGCAGTGGACGATCTCGCCGGTCGCCGGCACCGCCTCGGCGCAGTGGTCGAAGGACATGGCCGTCGTCATGTCATAGATGAAGAGGCCGCCGTTGGGGTCGCCGCCGGAGGCGGCCAGGAAGGCGTACTCGCGGCCGCCCAGGGCTGCCGTGTAGACCTGCTCGCCGTCCTTCTTATAACTCTGGTAGGCGAGCTTCGGCATGGTCTTGTCGATCAGGTTGACGACGGCGATGCCGACCCCCGCCTCGGCGGCCAGGGCGGCGACGTTGTCGATGCCGGCCGGCGCGTCGACGGACTGCAGCGGCCACTTGACCTCCGGGTTGTTGACCCAGACGGGGAAGGTGCTGAACGAGAGCTGGCCCAGCGGGTTGGGGGTGGCGGGGGTGGTGCGCGCGTCCCAGATCTGCAGGCCGTAGGCGAGGGCGGCGAAGACGAAGCCGTTCTCGGAGTCGAGCGACATGAACCAGGGGAAGGCGGAGTAGGCGGACATGAACTCGTTGAACGAGGTCGAGTCGCGGCAGAAGGCCGGCCCCACCGCGCTGCACTGGCTGAAGGAGGCGTCGGCCGGCTGCAGCTCGCCCCACAGGTTCGACGGCGCCGGGGCCGCCGGCGTGGCGCAGGTGGCGAAGCCGCACCCGGAGCGGTCGCAAGGCTGCGCGGCGGCCGGTCCGGCCACCAAAATCCCCGCGAGGACGAAGCAGGTCAGCGCGAGCGTGGGGAAGGCGGCAGGGAGGCGGAGGCGGGGAGCGGGTGCACACGGGTTTTTCATCGAAGTTCTCCTCTGGCAGTTACAGCGGACTAGACGACGCTTATGCCATCGTAACATGGCATTTGTTCTCGTCGATAGGGTGTGAGGGCCATTTCCGGCATTCGGCTCAAGGGACCGCGTACCGCGGCCGCATCACCTGCTGGCGCAGCCCCTTGAAGATCCAGCCGAGCGAGCGGGCGGTGACCCGGTTCATCGCCCAGGCGGGGACGCCGCCGGGGTCGGTGTAGAGCCGGCAGGTGGCGAGGGTGCCACCGCCGAAGGCTGCCAGGCTCCAGGAGCCGTGATGGGCGACGATGTTGCCGGAGCCCGGGAGGTAGCTCCAGGAGAGGCGCCAGAGCCTGCCGGCGGCCTTGGCCTCGACGGCGGCGACGGCGCGCACCGTGTAGTGGCGCTCGCCCAAGGGGAACGGCAGGGCGAGCGACTGCGCCGAGAGGACGCTGCCGTCGGGCTGGGGAGCGGCGTCCGAGTGGGCGACGAAGGGCATGAACTCGCGGTAGTGGGCGAAGTCTTTGAGGGCGGCGAACACCCGTTCCGGCGGCGCCTCGATCATCCCCGACGCCACCCCCTCCTGGAGCGCGGAGCCCGCCACCTTCTCCAGCCGCACCACGACCTCGCCGGCTCCCCGGCCCGCGACTCCAAGCGGCGCCGCCGCGGCCACCAGGCCGAAGACCAAGGCTGTAAGAGCGTGCCAGATCCGCACCTACCTCCGCAGCTCCTCGACCGCCAGCGAGCAGCCGCGGAGCTGCGCCCATGCCGCCCGCCCCAAGAGGCGGAAGCCGGCGCCCTCCGCCACCCCCAGATCCTCGGTCAGCAGGTGGAGGGCGGAGCCCAGATTGGCGAGGTCGAGGACGGCGAGGAGGCCGGGGACGCCGGCCGGCGCCGCCGCCAGGGTGGCGGGGTCGAGGACCCGCACCCGGACCCAGTGGGGGGCGGCGAAGAGGTCGGCGTCGCCGCCGGCCAGCGTCCGGGTGTAGCACTGGCTGGTCAGCTCGGTCATACCGTACTCGCGGACGACGCTGGCGCCGGGAACCCCCAGCCGCTCCGCCACCTGCGCCAGGAGCTCGGGGCGCGAAAGCTCGCGCGTCCGCCCCTTGAAGCCCCCGGTCTCGAACACCACCGTCCCCGCCGGCAGGCGGAAGCGCAGATCCTGCCGCGCCAGCGCCTGCAGCCAGTCGGCGAGGGCGAAGGCGGTGGCGAGGACGAGCGCCGGCCGGCCGTCGCGCTGCCGCGCCCCCGCCCACGAGCGCGCCCGCGGCAGGTCGACGCCGCCCGTCCCGAAGGCGGTGGCGCTGCCCGGCCCGCCGTAGCGGGCGAGGAGGTGGTCGGCCATGAACGAGAGGCTGGAGTCGGGGAGCTGCTGGCGGCCGGGGACGAGGGAGAGGATGGGCGGCCGGTCCGCCGGGTCGCGCAGGCAGGAGAAAGGGAACGAGGCGTCGACGGCCTGCCGGTAGAGCTCGGGGAAGGGATGCCGGTGGACGCTGCGGCCACCCTCCTCCCCGGCGCCTCCTCCCGTCGTGCCGCTGCTGCGGAAGGTCTCCATGGCCGGGCCGGCCGCCAGCTCCAGGGTGCGGAAGGCGGCGGCCGGAATCAGCGGGATGAGCCGCCAGTCGGAGAGGGTCCCCGGCGCCGCCCCCCGCGACTCGCAAAGGCGCCGGAAGGCGGGGATGCGCTCGAACTGGAAGGCGAAGGCGGCGAGCGCCAGCTCGTCGAAGGAGCCGCTCCCGGGCTCTGAGAGGAAGCGGGAGACCCGCTCGACGATTCCCGTCATGGCCGCCGATTCTGTCACGGCCGAATCGCGGGCCGCCCCAGTAACCCCTACACCGGGGGGCGGCGGGTGGCGCGGTGCCGAGGGATCCCGCGCGTGCCGTCGCGCGGGAAACGGCACCGTGACAGGACCCGCCGCGGGCGGGGGCGCCGAAGGCGTTTCTGGTAAAGTAACAAGCCGCCCGAGACATCAGGAGAGCGTTACGCATGGCTGAAAGCTTCCCCTACGCAAAGAAGATCGAGATCGACAAGCCGCCGCGCGCCAAGGCGCCGCGCCAGCTGGCGGTCATCGATCAGACGGGCTGCACCGGCTGCGAGGCCTGCATCGCCTTCTGCCCCGTCGACTGCATCGAGATCGTTCCCGGTCCCGAGCACCGGGATTTCATGAAGCTGGTCGAGGTCGACCTCGAGCGCTGCATCGGGTGCCAGCTCTGCGCCCGCTATTGCCCGTGGGAGACCATCGACATGTGGGGGTACGAGGAAGGGGTCGCCCTGGCGCCCGAGAAGACCGTGCGGTCGCTGATCTACGAGTACGATCCCGAAGAGATGCACGAGGCGGCGGAGAGCCGTGCCTCCTGAAGGCCAGGCCGCAAGCCAGACGGGCTTCGACCCGGACCTCGAGGCGGCCCTCAAGAAGGTGCTCCAGATCGTCTACAAGGACCACCCCTTGAAGGCGAACCAGCTCCTGGTGCTGGCGGCCGAGCTGCAGCGGTTGGGGGTGCACCGGCTGGTCGAGGAGCACATCTCCCGCCTCCACCTGCAGGCCGGCCGCCCCCCATAGTTATTCAGATCATTGGCCCCTCGCCGGGGGGCCCTTGCCGTCGTGATCGAGGAGGTTTCGCTCAGATGACGGTACCGCGGGACGGAATTCACGACGACGAGCCGATCGGCCAGCTCCTGCGCCGGCTGCGGCCGGAGCTGGAGGAGACGCTCGGCGCCTACCGTCTCGACGAGCGGGAGGCCGAGGAGGTGCTGTCGGAAACCCTCCACATGCTCATCTACCGCTGGGACCGCATCGGCAACCGCGATCTCTGGCTGCTCGCCACCTTGAAACGGAGCTGCCTCAGCCACACCTGGCGGCGCGGCCGCCGGGGAGGGCTCGCGCACTGAGGCCCCGCAGGATCGGCGCGGCCCCGGTGTTCCACTCTGCGAGGTGGTGACGAACCCGTCAACGACGGATCCGGGCTGGGAGATCCTGGCGAGGGTCGCGGCGGGAGAGGTCGAGGCCTTCTCGTCGTTGGTCGAGGCTCACCAGCAGAGGCTCCTGCGCCTCTGCGAGCGGCTGCTCGGGGAGGCGGAGGAGGCGCGCGACGCCGTCCAGGAGGTCTTCCTCAAGGCCTACCGCAAGGCCGCCTCCTTCCACCCCCAGGGGCAGGTCTACACCTGGCTCTACCGCATCGCGGTCAACCACTGCCTGAACCGGCTGCGGCGGCGCCGGCTGGTGCAGTTCACCCGCCTGTCGCCGGAGCCGGCGGAGGACGTCCCCGCCTTCGATCCGCCGGACGGCGCCCCGGACCCCGAGGCGGCGCTCGTCGCCAGGCGTCGCTGGATGGCCACCCGGAAGGCCATCGAGCGCCTGCCGGCGGGGCAGCGGGCGGTGCTCGTCCTCGTCCGCTTCGAGGGGATGTCCTACCGCCAGGTGGCGGAGACGTTGCAGATCACGGAGGGGGCCGTCGAGAGCCGCCTCTTCCGCGCCATGCGCCGGCTCGAGGCGGCGCAGGAAGAGCCGCTCTCGCAGGTTTCAAGAGGGAGAGGACTGACATGAACCGCAGGCTGGAGATGGATCTGATGCGGCTGCTGCATGGCGAGCTGCCGCCCGACCGCGCGCGCGAGCTGACGGCGCGGATGGCGCGCGAGCCCGAGCTGGCGGACCGGTACCGGCGGCTGGAAGAGGGGGGGCAGGG
>Ga0209626_1000339_pt1 | contig 10055 bp, 7 predicted proteins | sample JacPinW_OM1H0_M2_FD_187962 | JGI IMG/M metagenome (GOLD analysis project Ga0209626, IMG submission 187962) | Forest soil microbial communities from Algoma, Ontario, Canada - Jack Pine, Ontario site 1_JW_OM1H0_M2 (SPAdes) (version 2) | ecosystem: Environmental > Terrestrial > Soil > Boreal... | reverse complement strand
CTGAGCCTTCGCGATCCGCACCGCCTCAGAGGCCTCGCGGCGGCTGGTGGCAAGATCGCCAAGAGCCTCGAGGTAGTTTGCTAATTGCGAGCGGTCGACCGCCACGTAGGGATGGTCTGGACCGAGGCTGGCGAGGTCGACGCGCAGGGCTTCCTCCACCTCACGGCGCGCGCCCGGCAGGTCCCCGAGATCCTTGAGGATGGTCGCCAGGTTCGAGCGGAGGATCGCCACGTTCGGGTGGTCTGGGCCTAGCCTGGTGAGGTCGATGCGTAGCGCTTCCTCTATCTCACGGTGCGCGCCCCGAAGGTCCCCGAGAGCTTGAAGGATCATTGCCAGATTCGAGCGGCAGATCCCCACGGTCGGGTAGTCTGGGCCGCGGCTGGTGAGGTCGATGCGTAGCGCTTCCTCCACCTCACGGCGCGCGCCCTGAAGTTCCCCGAGATCTTGAAGGATCAGCGCCAGGTTCGAGCGCCGGATCGCAACACTCCGGTGGTTTGGGCCGAGACTGGCGAGGTCGATGCGTAGCGCTTCCTCCACCTCACGGCGCGCACCCGGAAGGTCACCGAGATCTTTAAGGATCATCGCCAGGTTCGAGCGATAGATCGCCACTTTCGGGTGGTCTGGGCCGAGGCTGGCGAGGTCGATGCGTAGCGCTTCCTCCACCTCACGGCGCGCGCCTGGAAAGTCCCCGAGATCTTGAAGGATCAGCGCCAGGTTCGAGCGGCGAATGGCGAGCTCTTCCTCATCCATATTGGGTAGAGACGCAGCCAGGTCCACCGCACGCTGTGCCCAGTCCTTCGCTTCTGCGAGCTTTCCCAATCTCCTCAGATGGATTGCGCTCTCCCCGATCACCTGGCAGCTTCCCCAGGTCCGCGCACCCTGGTCGATCTCGTGCCGAACGTGCGACTCGAGAGCCACGAAGCCGGCGAAGTCGTACTCGGCGAGGGCCTTCACCGTATCAGCTAGGCGCTTGGAATAGACCTCCAGCGCGCGCTCGAGCTCGGCGCCAGCGAGGTGCTCGCGGGCCGCAGCGCTGATCAGCAGGTGCATCGTCCACCAGCCTTCGTCGTGCTCAACGAGGTGGAGATCGTAGAGCTCGCCGAACGCCTCATCGAAGCCCTGACCGCCGAGGTCCTCCCAGGTCGAGCGCAGAAGGGCGACGGGTGCCGGGGCTTGGCCGTAGAGGCCGGTGAGGGCGAACAGATCAGCTGTTCTCTGGTCCGCGAGGCCGGCGATCACCGCGGCCATCATCCGCGAGAAGTCCTTCTGGTAGGCGACAGCGTCGAGGAGCCCTTCGGGGACCGGCTCCCCAGAGCGCGCGAGGAAATCGGCGGCGGCAACCTGGGGACGGCGGCTCAGATAGGCTCCAGCAACCTCCAGCGCCAGGGTGTGGCCGCCCAGGGCGGCGACGAGGGTCTCGACTTCCTCCGGATGGCGCTTGGCACGCTCCCCGAGGAGGGCGACGAGAAGGCTCCGCGCCCCTTCCGGGCTCAAGAGCTCCAGGGGCCGGTGGCGGAGCTGCGGCCCGCCGAGGTCGCGCACCTTCGTGGTGACGAGGAGCGAGTGCCCCGCCTCGGGTGAAGGAAGGTGCTCCTTGAGGGATTTCCAGGAGCGCGCGTTGTCGAGGATCAGGAGCAGGCCCGGGTGTGCGGCGAGGCGTTCGAGCACCCTGCCTTCCAGCGCAGCCGGTTCGGCAGCGCCAGGGTCGAGCCCCAGCTCCCCTGCGAGCGCCGCCCATTGCGCGCCGAGGTCGGCATCGGCGTCGAGCCAGACCACGCCGCCCGGGTAGCGCAGGGGGTCTCCGAAGTGCCGGAGATATTGGAGGGCGAGCTCGGTCTTGCCGACGCCCGACAGGCCCTCGACCGCGACCGGCAGACCTGAGCCGCCGGCAGCATGGAGGTCGTCGTCTAGGCCGAGGAGATCCTCCTGCCTGCCGACGAAGAGCGCCGATGGGCGGCGGGCGCGCGCGAGCCAGCGCAGCCGCGCCGGCATCGGCACCGGAGGTAAAGCGGGAAGGAGGTCGATGGCGCCCAGCGTCGGGAACTGCTCCGCGATGCGATCGACAGGCAGCGCGAAGCTGCCACCCTCACGGGGGAGGGCGGTGGTCAAAATCCCCACCACTCGCGGCGGCTCGCCCTGCACCACCGGAGCGCCAGACATTCCCCGGTCCACCTCTTCAGTTTTGAGGTACAGCACCCGCTGACCACGGTCGGCCGCATCGGTCGCTACGGTCCCAAAGGCCGGCAGGCCGGCTTCGGCGCGATCGGTCCCTACGTCGCGATACCCCCACGACAGGAATGGTGTATCCAGGATGGGCGCACCCATGGGCAGCCTCCGGCCGTCCAGGCCGGGCCGGGAGGTGGCGCCGGCAGCTTCCTGCGCGAGCCAAAGCAGCGCCAGATCGGAATGGTCTCCTGCGAGCTCAAATCGCACGACCTTGGCCGGCAGTGCGGCGCCTGCCAGCCCGCCGCTCGCGTCCCAGGGGAAGTCGAGGCGGAGCGCCTCCGCGGCGGCGCCCTCGACTACGTGCCGGCAGGTGAGGACGGCGCCGGGGGCGACAAGGACGCCGGTGCCGCGCCTCGTCCCGTAGACGACGCAGGTCGCGGCGCGTACGGGAGCGTGACGGTTGGTGGTCAGATCAGCTCCCAGCGCGCTTCCACTTGAGGCTCACCTTGAGCTGTCCCTGGACCGAGGCGGAGGTGAGGATGACCCCCGCCTCCGTTCCTACCACGACGCCGAATTCCAAAGTCACCTCGTCGGGCGCCGCGCTGGCGAGCGCGGCGTTCAGGCGCGCGGCTGCGGACTTGGCGAACTCGGCCACGAAGTCCAGAGCGTCTTCGAGGCCCTTCTCGACCCGGGTGGGAAGGCCGACGTCGAAGGACGCCGGCTCCATGCGGTCCGGCACCTCGACCGCGACCTCGATGCCCGCCCCGACCTGCATCTTCACCAGGTGCGACATATCCCCTCCCCAGAGAGCGTTGTCGGAATTCCTCAATTGTATAACGGCGGGGAAACAGCCTATGGCGGGCGGGTGGCGGCAGGTGTGGCAAGCGGCGCTAAGACTTGGCTTCGGGCTCCTCGGCGATTACGTTTCGTTCCCTCATTCGGCTGACCCACTCTTCATAACTCATGGGACAGTTGGCCAACCTTTTTACCTGAGAGGTCGGCAAGACTCGCGCAAGACGCTCAGGCGCGTCGCCAGCTTGGGGCCAAGTCTGGGTTGACGACCCAATTGATCCAGCATGTCCAGCATCAGCGTCTTCACGGCCTCGAAGGCCTCATGCTCGGTGTCTCCGGTTGCGTTTACATTGGCATCCATGAAAGATGCCAGAAATGCTCCATCATGCGGGCGAACGACGATCGGTATGGGTTTTTTCACTCGATAAGGATGAGGCGCGAACGTACGAATCTCTGCCTCAACCTTCACAAATTGCAGCCTTTCTCGGGGACCCCATATCCTTCCCAACCTCCTCGCCGTACTCGTGTCAGCTTACAGGAGAATTGTCTGCAGGAGAAGAAGAGGAGGCGCTGACCGCGCCGCTGAGGCGATGACACAATCCCGCCATGGCGATCGACATGGAGATCCCGGAGGAGGTGCGGCGGCGCCTGGGGGCGGCGCGGCGAGTGGTGGCTTTTACGGGCGCGGGGGTTTCGAAGGAGAGCGGCCTCGACACCTTCCGCGATGCGGGCGGGGTGTGGCAGCAGGTGCGGCCCGAGGAGATGGCGACCCCGGAGGCCTTCCGGCGGCATCCGGGGCGGGTCTGGCGATGGTACGCGGCGCGCTACAGGCGGGCGGCAGGAGCCCGCCCGAACCCGGCGCACCGGGCGCTTGCAAGATGGGAGACCCTTTTTCCGTCCTTCACCTTGGTGACTCAGAACGTGGACGGTCTCCATCAGCGCGCCGGCAGCCGGGAAACCCTCGAGCTGCACGGCACGATCGCCTGGGCGCGGTGCCATTCCTGCGGGCGCCGCCGGGAGATGGGGGAGGCCGTCCGGGAGTCGCCCGAGGAGCCGCCGGCCTGTGCCTGCGGCGGGCTCTTCCGGCCGGCCGTGGTCTGGTTCGGCGAGCTGCTGCCGGAGGAGGTCCTGGCGCGTGCAAGTGAGGCGGCCGCGCGCGCCGACCTCTTCGTCTCCGTCGGCACCTCGGCGACCGTCTATCCGGCGGCCGGGCTGATCGAGCTGGCGCACCGGGCCGGCGCCTGCCTGATCGAGGTGAACCCCGAGCCCACCCCATTCTCGCGGCTGGCCGCCCTGCGGCTCGCCGCCGCCGCCGGGGAAGCCCTGCCCCGGCTCACGGAGGAGATCGAAACATGCCGGCGATCGACTACATGATCCGCGAGCTGCCCACCGCCGAACGCCCCCGCGAGCGCCTGCTGGACCAGGGGAGCGCCGCCCTTTCCGACGCCGAGCTGATCGCCGTGCTGCTGCGGACCGGCAAGGTGGGGGCCTCCGCCCTCCAGGTGTCGATGGAGCTGTTGCAGGACGTCGACGGGCTCGCCGGCCTCCTGGGGATGTCGGCTCCTTCGCTGCGGCGCCACGGGATCGGCCCCGCCAAGGCGGCGAGCGTGCTGGCGGCGGTCGAGATCGGCCGGCGCCTGGCGCGCGAGGAGCTGCCCGACCGCCAGCCGTTGACCCGACCGGCGGAGGTGGTGCGCTACCTGGCTATCCGCTACCGGCTGCGCGACCAGGAGATGATGGGCGCGCTCTTCGTCGACATCAAGAACCGCCTCATCGGCGAGCGTGAGATCTTCCGCGGCACCATGAACCGTGCCGCCGTGGAGCCGCGGGAGGTCCTGAAGGAGAGCCTCCTGCGCGGCGCCGCCGGCGTCATCCTTTTTCACAACCACCCGAGCGGCGACCCCGCCCCGTCGGCCGAGGACCGGCTCTTCACCCGCCGCATGGAGCAGGCCGGCGAGATCGTCGGCGTGCGCCTGGTCGACCACCTCGTACTGGGGAGCTCCGGGCGCTGGGTGTCGGTGCGCGGGCGGACCTCCTGGTGAAACGCGCATGGTAGCCTTGCCGGCGATGGCGAGCTACCACCTCGACTGCTGGAGCGGGATCGCCGGCGACATGTTCCTCGGCGCCTGCCTGGACCTGGGGATGCCGATCGAGGTGCTGGCGGAGGCGGTGGCGCGGCTGGGCCTTCCGGGGGTGACCGTCGAGAGCCGCAAGTCGGCCCGCGGCGGCGTCACTGGCACCCGCTTCCGGGTCCTTTTCGAGGGCCGGCCGCTCGAAGGTCCGGACCCCGACGAGCTGGAAGACCCGCATGCGGGCCATCACCACGCCGAAACACCGGGTCACGAGCACCCGCACGACCACCCCCATCCCGAGCACCACGAGCAGCCCGGCCATGGGCATGGCCACGACCTGGCTTCCATCCGCCGGCTGATCGGCGACTGCGCCCTGGCGCCGGCTGTCCGGACGCGGGCTCTCCGCCTCTTCGAACGGCTGGGCGAGGCGGAGGCGAAGGTGCACGGCATCCCCCTCGCCCACGTCCACTTCCACGAAGTGGGGGCGATCGACTCGATCGTCGACCTCGTAGGCGCCGCGGCGGCGGTCGAGCACCTCGCTCCCGAGCGCCTCACCTGCGGCCCCGTCAACGTCGGCGGCGGCCGGGTGCGGACGGCGCACGGCGAGCTGCCGGTGCCGGCGCCGGCGACCGCCGATCTGCTGGCCGGCATCCCCATCCACGGCGGGGAAGGGGGAGAGCTCACCACCCCGACCGGGGCGGTGCTGCTGGCGGAGCTGGTCGACGAGTTCGTGGAGCTGCCCGCCCTGGTCCTCGAAGGCGCCGGCTACGGCCTCGGCCGGCGCGACCTCGCCGGCCGGCCGAACGCCCTGCGCCTCCTCCGCGGCCGTGGCGCGCGGGCGGGCGGCCGCGAGACGGGCGAGGTGATGGTCGTCGAGGCGGAGATCGACGACCTGCCGGGAGAGGGGTTCGGCTTCCTCATGGAGCGCCTCCTCGCCGCCGGCGCCCTGGACGTCTACTTCACCTCCGTGCAGATGAAGAAGAACCGGCCAGGGACGCTGGTGACCCTCTTGTGCCGGCGGCCGCAGCTCGAGAGCCTGGCGGGGGTCCTCCTCGTCGAGTCGGGCTCGCTCGGCTGCCGCTACCAGGCCGCCGGGCGCTTCGAGGCCGCGCGCGAGACCGCCGAGGTGGCGACCCGCTACGGCGCCGTCCGCGTCAAGCGGGCGCGCCTCGACGGCCGGCCGCTCGCCGCCGCCCCCGAGTTCGAGGACTGCCGGCAGCTCGCCTTAGCCCACGGCGTCCCCTGGCGCGAGGTCTACCGCGCCGCCCTGGAAGCCGCCCGGGAATAGGCCACCGCTCCGGCGCGGTTGCCGAGAGCGGAAAGCGCGCGCTCATGTCGATCCCGGACACCCTCGAACCACCCCCCGAAGCCGCGTCGGGCCGTCTCCACCTGGGGCTCGCCGCGGCGGGCGCCCTGCGCTGGGCGGTCGCCGACGTCACCGATCTCGTCGAAGAGGCGCGCGATCGCCTCGACCTCTCGCCGGTGGCGGCGGCGGCCCTCGGGCGCAGCCTCGCCGGCGCGGCGCTGTTGCTCCGGCTGTCGACCAAGGCCCCCAGCCGGTTGGTGCTGGAGGTGCGCGGCGACGGACCCATCGGGCGGGTGATCGCCGAGGCCGACCAGGAGGGCAACCTCCGCGGCATGGTGGGCGACCCGCGGGTCCAGGTGCCGCACACCGCGGCCGGCAAGCTCGCCGTCGGCCGCGCGGTGGGGAAGGGGACCCTGCGGGTGCTGCGCGAGCACGCGCGGGGCGGCAGCTACCACAGCCAGGTCGAGCTGGTGAGCGGCGAGATCGGCGAGGACGTCGCCCATTACCTGGAGCAGAGCGAGCAGAGCCGGTCGGCGGTCCTCCTGGGCGTCCTGGCGAAGCCCCACGGCGTCGCCGCCGCCGGCGGCATGATCGTCGAGGTCCTGCCGGGGGCGCCGGACGAGACCATCGAGCGCCTGGAGAGGAACATCGCCGGCGTCCCCGGGATCAGCCATCTGGTGGAGGCCGGCGGGTCGGTCCACGTGATGGAGACGCTCCTCGCCGGCATGGACCGCGAGGTGCGCGAGACCCGGCCCCTGCGCTACCGCTGCCGCTGCAGCCGCGAGCGGCTGCGCGGCCACCTGGCGCTCCTCCCCGTCGCCGACCGCGACCACCTGCGGGAGCCCGACGGCGCCATCGAGGCCGACTGCGTCTTCTGCGGCACGAAGTACCGCTACCTGCCGGAAGAGCTGAACTAAGACTCCCGTCGATCCCCGCGCAGCCAAGGAAGCCGCTGCTCCATCTCGGCGCCGGTGAGGCCCAGCCGATGGGCATTGCGCGTCAGCACCTCCAGATCCACCGGATAGAGCCGGTTGCGCCCGGGATCGGCCAGCCCGGCGACGTTGCGCGGCGCGATCCGGCGGCGGACCGAGGCGGCGAACCGCCGCGGCAGCTCGCCGCCGGCAAGCCCCTCCGGCAGGCGCCGGAGCTCCGCGTGCGTCCGCGCCAGCGCCCCGCCGATCACCGGATCGGCGCTGCCCAGGAAGCCCTCCCAGGCCCAGCCGCCGCTCCCCGCTGGTTCCGGCAGCAGGCGCTGGGAAGCCTCGGCGAAGCTGGCGGCGGCGAAGTAGAGGTCGCCCCAGGCGACGAAGAGGTCGAAGCTTTTCGCCGCCGCCTCATAGGCTCCCGCGATCAGACTCTCCAGATGATCCGCCTCCGCGGCGAGCAGCGCCCCGTAGCGGTCGAGGCCGCGAGCGCGCCGTCCGTCCGCGCCGTCCGAGCCGACGTCCTCGAGCAGGAGGGCCAGGCGCTCGACGGCGGTCAGGCTCCAGGCGATGCCGGTCGAGAAGAGCGGGCTCGTGAAGCAGAAGGCGTGGGGAAGAAGCACCCATCCGTCGCCGGCGGCGCGCCGGCGACGGTGCTGGAGCTGCGGGACGACGGCCAGCGGCCGGACCGGTCTCGCATCGGCGAACTGCGCCGCGAGCGTCGGATAGCGTCCCAGCAGCTCGTCCCACGCCTTTTGGGGCGTCCAGCGCGTCAGGCTCTCGCGTTCCTTCGCCCGCGCGATCACGAAGCCGGCGCTCACCGTCCCATGGTCGAAGGGGAGCACGTACATCCAGCCCTCCCGCAGCAGGTGGTGGACGGCGGCGCGCTCCTCGGGGTAGGGGCCGGGAGGGAGCTCGGCGCCGGCTTCCGCCGCCACCTGCGCGAACGGCAGGACCCCGTCGAAGTGAGAGAAGACGAGGCTCGTGCGCAGGCCGTCCGCCGCCAGCGCGGAAGGGATCGCCAGGTGGCGCGCCAGGAAGCCCGCGGCGCCGGAGGCGTCGATCAGCAGATCGGCGCCGAGCTCCAGAGGCCTGCCCTCGTGCCTGCCAGCGAGACGCCAGGCGCCGGCGACTCTTGCGACCTCCGTCACCTCCGCCTCTTGCATGCAGGCGACGCCGGCGGCCTCGGCCTGTCGAAGGAGGTGATGGTCGACGTCCTCCCGCAGCCAGTGCGCGTCGGCGACCGCGTCGTCGGGGCTGGCGGCCACCAGCAGCCGGTGCTCGTTGCGCGGGCCGTTCGAGAAGGGCTTGCCGGGCTGATGGGCGTAAAAGGTGAAGCCTCGCTTGAGGCCGCGGCGCAGCGCCGGCAGCTCCCGGCGCCAGCGGCCATAGGCGGCGAGGTGGTGGAGATCGTCGAGGCCGTAGCGGGCGGCCAAGCGCTCCAGGCTCAAGGCTGCCAAGGGGGTGGAGGACTCGCCGAGCGCGAACCGCGGGTGCCGCCCGCGGTCCAGGAGCGTCACGCGGTGTCCCTGGAGCTGGAGCACACGTGCGAGGAGGGACCCCGCGAAGCCCGATCCGACGATGGCGATCCGCACGCCCGGCACGCCTCAGCTCCAGCCGCAGGCGGGACAGCGCGCCCGCGGCTCGATGGTTCCCGTGCGGTTCATGCGCGCCAGCCGTTCCAGGCGCCCCTCGGCGCAGACCGCGCAGCGGGCCAGGCGCCGGGCGTCCCAGAGATCCGCGGTGACGACCCGCGCCGCTCCCCTGGCTGCGGTCGCGGCGATCGTGGCCGCCAGGCAGCGTTCGAGGGCCTCCTCGAGCTGCTCCAGGGTGGCGGGCGCGAACTCGCCCGACTCCGCGAGCGCTTCGAGGGCGCCGTTGCCGCCGCGCACCGGGATGAGCGAGACCCGTAGGGCGCCGCTCTCGAAGGCGTGGGCGGCCGACCGCACGGCCCACTCCACCGCTTCGGCGGCCGGCACGAAGGGAGGCGCCACGAGCACGAACGCCCGGAGGCCGATGCCGGCGGCGCGGAGAGCGTCCGCGGCGCGGCCGAAGTCGTCCAGGTCCATGCCCTTGTTGAGGCGGGGAAGCGCCCGCGGATGGATGGTTTCGAGCCCCATGGCGACCTCCAGCCGCCCGACGAGCCGTGCCGCGAAGGCGAGGCAGCGGGGGCCGACGAGCCTTGGATGGCACTCCACGGTGACGCGGGAGAAGGGAGCGAGGAGGTCGAGGAACTCCGCCTCGTCCTCGACCGGCACCGCCCGCGCCGCGAAGAAGTTGCTGGCGTTGTAGAGCTTCACGGCGGCGGGACGGGGCAGGGGGCCGGCCGCCGCCAGGGCTTTGCGGAGCTGCGCCGGGAGCGCGCCGAGGGGCGTCGCGCCGTCCAGGGTCTCCCGCCAGAGATCGCAGAAGACGCAGGTGAAGGGGCACTCCGCTCCGGCCAGGAGGACGGTCAGGGCGGCGATCGCTCCGCCTCCCGGCTCGCGCTCCTCCTCCCAGAAGTGCCGTAGCGGCAGGAAGGGGTCGATCGTCCGCTTCGGAGTCCGCAATGAGCGCACCCACCGCGACGCCTCGCTCGGAGCCATCGGGGAGATCGGGGCCGCCACGGGCTAGGCGGGGCCGTAGAGGTCCAGGAAGTGACGGCGGTAGCGCAGGGGATGGACATCGAAGCGGCGGCGCGCGACCTCCGCCGGTGCCGCGCCGTGTTGGAAGCGGCGCTTGGGGAAGACCGGCAGGTCGAGCCCGGTCACCCTCTTGACGCCGCGGGCGAGCACCTCCCCCTTGAGCCCGTAGAGG
>Ga0209626_1000338_pt1 | contig 10067 bp, 12 predicted proteins | sample JacPinW_OM1H0_M2_FD_187962 | JGI IMG/M metagenome (GOLD analysis project Ga0209626, IMG submission 187962) | Forest soil microbial communities from Algoma, Ontario, Canada - Jack Pine, Ontario site 1_JW_OM1H0_M2 (SPAdes) (version 2) | ecosystem: Environmental > Terrestrial > Soil > Boreal... | reverse complement strand
ATGGGAGTAGCTGAATGCGTGTTTTGTTGTCTATGTATCGGACGGGAGTGTGGCTATGACCGAGCATGAGGTGGTGATCGCCGGCGGCGGTCCGGCGGGGATGATGCTGGCGGCCGAGTTGGCGCTGGGGAAGGTCGACGTCGCTGTCGTCGAGCGGCGTCCCGATCACGTGCTCGTCGCCTCACGGGCGGGCGGTTTTCACTCGCGCACGATCGAGGTGCTCGATCAGCGTGGGGTTGCTGAGCGGTTCCTCGCTGAGGGTCAGGTGGCTCAGGCCTCGATGATCGGCACGACCGTCTTGGACATGAGCGACTTCCCGACGCGTCATCCGTATTCGCTCGGAATCTGGCAGAACCAGATCGAGCGGATCCTGGCCGCCTGGATCGCCGAGCTGCCGGTGCGGATCTACTACGGGAGTGAGGTGACGGGCTTCGCGCAGGACAACACCGGCGTCGAGATCGAGATGTCCGACGGCCAATCGCTGCAGGCGCAGTACCTGGTCGGATGCGACGGAGGGCGCAGCCTGATCCGTAAAGCAGCCGGCATCGATTTCCCCGGGTGGGATCCGACGAGAAGCAACCTGATCGCCGAGGTCGAGATGGCCGAGGAGCCGGAGCTTGGCATCCGCCGCGATGAGAGGGGCATCCACGGCATCGGCAGGTTGGAGTACGAGATCCGCGACGGCGAGGTGGTCTACAAGGATGTGGGGCCGGTGCGGGTCATGGTGACCGAGCAGCAGGTCGGTCCGAGCAGCGAGCCCACCCTGCGCGATCTGAGTGAAGCGCTCATCGCCGTGTATGGCACGGACTTCGGGGTCCACGATCCCACCTCGATCTCGAGGTTCACCGACATGACACGTCAGGCCGCGGCCTACCGCGCGGGACGAGTTCTGCTCGCCGGCGACTCGGCGCACGTGCACTACCCGGCGGGTGGACAGGGCCTCAGCCTCGGCGTGCAGGACGCCGTGAACCTGGGATGGAAGCTGGCCCAGGTGATCAACGGGACCGCCCCGGAGAACCTCCTGGACACTTATCACGACGAGCGCCACCCGGTCGCTGCCCGCGCGCTCAAGCACACGATGGCTCAGACCGCGCTGCAGCGTCAGGACGAGCGCACGAAGGCCCTGGCCGACGTGGTGTCGGATCTGGCGGTGATGGACGAGCCGCGCAAGCGGCTCGTGGGAATCGTCTCCGGTCTGGACATTCACTACGACCTCGGCGAGGGACATCCGCTGCTCGGACGCCGCATGCCCGATCTGGACCTCGTGACGGCCGAGGGGCCGCTTCGGCTCTTCACCCTGCTCCACGACGCCAAGCCGGTGCTGCTCAACCTCGGTGAGCCCGGCGTCTTTGACATCGCTCCATGGGCCGACCGGGTCCAGCTGATAGATGCTGGGTATACCGGCCTGTGGGAGCTTCCGGTACTCGGCGAGGTCACGGCTCCCACTGCCGTCCTGATTCGGCCCGACGGATACGTCGCCTGGGTCGGAGACCGAACCCACCTCGGACTCCCTGAAGCACTCACCGCCTGGTTCGGAGCGCCTAATACCGCCTAGCGCACCGCAGCGACCTGCGAAGCGGAGCCACGACGCCAGAAAGGGTATGACCAGTGGCGATACTGGTTGTAAGGGTGCGAAACGTTGCTTGGTAGAGCGGTATTCCGGGATCGCCTGCGAATGTTGACCTACGTAAGCAGCGCGCCGCCAGCGGAGCAACAGCGCCTGGCTTCACTCGGCGGTGAGACTTGGTCCGTGTTTGTCGGCTAGCGGTGGCGGCTGGGGCCTGCGGGGCTCGATAGCATCGCGAGCCGCAATCGACCAGAGAGGACCTACAGAAGATGGCTCGCTCGGTAATCGTCGGGGGAAGCAGCGGTCTCGGACTGGTGATCGCGAAGCGGCTTGTGGCCCGTGGCGAGGAGGTGGTGGTTACAACTCGCGACGCCACCAGAGCGGCCACTGGCGTCGTCGGCGACAGCCCGAAGTGGCGAGACGTGCCAGCGCACCCTCATATCGCCCGAACACCGATCGGACGTCTCGTGACGATGGCCGAGGTCGCCGATGCCACCGAATTCCTGCTCCGCAACACGGGCGTCAACGCTCAAGACCTGGTCATCGACGGCGGCGTCCTCGTCACCTAGATCGATGGCCGAGCGCGTTTCAGCCGTTTCGCGAGATGGGTTCGGCGCCGGTGCCGCGACAACGCCCGGCGTGGTGCGAGCGGTCGCGCTCGAGACGCGAACGGCGACGCTCATGCGGGCCCGTGCCGAGCCGTCGGCCAGCTCGGGATGGCACCACCACGGTGACCGCGACGTCTTGGGTTACGTGGTCCGAGGGACCGCGCGGTTTGAGTTTGGCCCCGGCGGCAGCGAGATGATCGAGGTCGAGGAGGGCGGGGTGTTCCATGTCCCGGCCCGACTGATCCATAGGGACGTCAATCCTCTGGATGTGCAGCAGGAGATCATCCTCACCGTCGTCGGAGAAGGTCCCCTCGTCTTCAATGTCGAAGGCCCTGAAGCCGAGCGGGCTGGCGGGTAGCGCCAGCTCCTGTTGGGTATCGCCGGCGTCGCTGGGCGCTTGTAGGGCCGTCGGGCATGGGCGATACTGGGCTCGAACCAATGACCTCCGCCTTGTCGAGGCCGCTGAAACAGCCCTGCAAATCAGCACTTTTTGTGGCACTAGCAGGGCTTGCGCTTGCGGGAGCTTGAGGCGGCTTGATGCCGTTTAGCGCCGTTTAGCCCCGCTTCGCGGGGTCCCCTGCGGGGTCTCCCGGTTTAGATCTGCTCCCACGGGTCAGTCGTCTCACGTCGGTTCGCCTCGGAGCGGCGGAACAAGTAGTAGCCGATGGTTGTGCCCTTTGTAGCAATGTTCTGACCTCCACCAACTTTGTCGCGACTCTGCTGCCCCTCCTCGACGAACACGAACGAACCGCTCAGCAGCTCCCAGCCCTCGTTGCACACACAGTTGAGGGCAGCGACCGGATCCCTTGTTTTCATCGCGTCAATCGAGCACTGAAAGACGTGATCGCCTCGCTCGAAAGCAAGCCGTGCTTGACCAGCAGGCGTCGCGAAGAAGGCGTTTCGAACCTGCTCGCGGCGCTGCGCGCGTTCGCGTACCTGTTGCTCGGCCGCAGCCTTCTCGCGCTGCTGCTGCTCCTCTTCCCGTTTCTGTTCCTTGATGCCCGCCTCGATGGCGCGCTGCTCCGGAGTCTTTTTTTTTGAGATCAACGCCATTGTTGTCCTGGTCCAATTCGCGGTTTGCTGCTACGGCAGGATTGCGGATGCGTCACTCTAGCTTTCCTATTCCTCAGCATATGCCGGCTTGTTTGGCGCCGTATTCGGCTTGCGCCATGGTGTATTTGTCACCAGCTTCGGAAGAGAGCTGATCGGTCAGCCCCTGGCATGAGAACGATGAGGTGCTGAGGTACTGTTTGGCCGCTTTTGCGGCCTGTTCGTTCCAGTTAGCATGTAGGTGTTCCACGGCGAAGACAGCGTCCGCGTGCGGATATTTGTCACCGGCTTCGGAAGAGAGCTGATCGATCAGCCCCGCTTCTGAAAACGCGGACGTTTGGAGATACTGTTCAGCGGCATGCAACGCATTCTGCTGAGACGGACTGGCTTCTTCAACTTCTTTCTGTGCCCGTTCTGCGCGTTCTCTTCGTTCGTTCGCTTCTTTTTCGCGTTGTTCACTTGCTCTTCTGGCTTGAGCCTCTGCTTCCAGTTCGGCTTGAGTGTGGTGCCGGGTCACCGTGATCGTCCGGCTAGTCGATTCACGGCCCGCAAGGGTCGCGTTGACAGTCATAGGGTTGTTGCCAATACTCAAGCCGACTGTCATATTCCAATGAGTTCCGTGAACGTGTGCTGGCTGTTCATTGACGGCGACAGCGGCCCCCGCTGTAACGGTCCCGTGAATCGTCGTATTCGAACCAGTCATCGCGTAGTCGCCTGTGTCGAGCCTGAGCGCTACGGGCGGAGCCGCGGGCGTGGAGGGAGTGGTCGCAACCGCGCCAGTTTCGGCCGATGCTGTTGTCGTGGTCTTTTTGCTCCCGCCGCCAGCCGCCGCCCCGATGATGCTTATGAGCAGGATGACCGCGGCGATAACGATGGCGATGCGTGCGCCTTTCGGTATTGCTCTCCACCGATCTTGGGCACTCGGTTGACCTTCGCGCGTGGCGCCCGACGCAACAGCGGCGGCTGGAGACGGGGATGCCGGGACCTCGGACGGGGAGGTCGGTACCGGCTGCGGCGGTGGAGCGTCCCGGTATTCCAATGTCCAGCGCTTACCGTCCCAGTAACGGGCCTCGCCTTGACTCAGCGGGTCCGGGTACCAGCCAGCCGGCACCCAGGCAGGCAGCGGCCGTACCGCCTTTGGCTCATCGCCTCCCCGCTCCGCCATGCGCGCACCTTACAGCCTGTGACATGAGGCGGTCTATGACGGACCTCCGGCTGATTCGGGACCGGCTCCCGATAGGCGAGATGTTCTCCCAAGGCCCCGGGGCGGCGGTACAGGAGAGCAGAAGTTGGAAGTGGTGCCACGCAGTCGCCCCGGCGGACCTGTACAGGCCTCGGAGCGGCGTCCAAAGCCCTCCGGGGTTTCGTCGTTTAGGGGCGCAACTCCTTGATGCGCTTGAACAGCTCGGCAACATAGCCCAGGGCTTCGTTCAGGTCCGGGAAGTATTCGGACGGGTGCGCGCATTCGTTGCGCTTGTTCAGGAGCCCGTGGAGCGCCTTCATTTTTCCGTGCGTGTAGACGCCTGCTGCTTTACCGGCCTCGATCACAGCGAACTCGCCCGATTCCCGCAGATCCTCCGCGACGTTCAGCTTCCACTTTTCGCGGGCCGTTCGCAGGGCTTCGAGATGTTCCGGGATGAGGTGGTGATGCAGGAAGTCAACGAAGCCTGCCCACGCAAGCACGTGCGCAGCCCGGTACAGACCGGCCTCCACCGCGCGTAGGCTCTCGCGGAATAGCTCGTCCTGATCGAGGGAGAGCGCGCCTAGATCTTCGTACGACTTCTCGAGCGTGATGACCCGCGCCGATGCGGCCTCATGAGTGCTGAGGATCGCTTTCGCGTCTTGATCAAGCTTGCCAATGCGATCCAGCAGGAGCCGGACCGCGTCCGGCTGGCTCATTCCGCCTCGATGAGTCCCTTGAGGTGCTTGGCCATCGCCGCGAACAGCTTGTCGTACACGTCGCCGTCCTCGCTCGCTGGCAGTTGCAACTGTAGGTTCACGGTCAGGGCCACGCGGCCCCCGCCGTCGCTCGTCTGCTTGACGGCTTTGCGTTTCGCCGCGCCCTTCGGCGGCGTCTCCTCGTCGTCGTCATCGTCCGTTGCGTCGGCCTCGAAATCGCCGAACTCACACAACGTTTTGAACGTCCGGACGGCGAGCTTCTGAACAGACTCGGCATAGTCCGTCTTCGAGCGAACGAACTGAATCAGAGCCTCGGTGTCCTTGCGGTTGGCGTCTGAGTACGTCGCAAACAGGCTTGAGTAGTGCTTCCGCACACCCTCCGCAAACTTGGCGCGGTCCTTTCCTCGGAGCGCCGACCACAGCTCTGTCGGTCTGCCGCTGGAATCAACGACTCCGATCGTCCGCAGGACGCCAAGACTCCGGGCTGCCGTACCGCCCTTGAAGCCGACCCCGGCCAGCCACGTTCCGGTGACCTTGTCGGGCATTCCCCATTTAGGCGTGCCTTCCATGATCCGTTTGAGGCCCGGGGGTGAGGTTGTGTATGGAAATTCGGTCTCAGCCATGAACGAGTCAACATATCCGACCATGGGACGTCAGGTGATTAGCGCAACGCGCGCCACGCCTACAGCCCGCGATTTTGGTCGACCTGGGCAACCCACACGGTCCCGCTTTCGCGGCCCGTACGGGCTCTGGGTGTGGCGCGGGGTCCCTACGGGGTCCAAGTCCCTTTGACCTCCGCTCTATCTGGGGTCCGGCAAACAAAAACCCTCGCGTTAGCAGGGGTTTTGTGAGATGGGCGATACTGGGCTCGAACCAGTGACCTCCGCCTTGTCGAGGCGGCGCTCTCCCAGCTGAGCTAATCGCCCTGGGATCGACCGGAAGCCTATCAACGCGAAACCGCCTCGCTGCGGAACTAGGGGCGGTCTGCGAGCCGCGTCGGGCCGGCCGCCCGGGGAAGGACGAGCGGACCTAGCGCAGCGTTCACGGCACGATCAGCACTCTTCCTTCGCCCCCGCCGGAGCGCGGGCCCGCGATGCCTTCTTCAGAGCTCGAGGCTTCGCCACCGCGACTCCCTCCTGTGCTGGGTACGCCGCCTGCCGCGCCCGATTCGGCTTCGCGGCTGCGCGCGGCTTCTTCGGAGAAACGCCTGCCATAGGGCGAGACGCCGCCCCGTTCGACGCCGCCGCCTTCGCCCTGAGCGGAGCGTCCCGAGCTCGCGGAGACGCCGTGGCCCGCTTCGATCGCTTTGACCGCCTGCGCGACGGTCTCGGCGGAGATCGCGAAGCCGACGCCGGTACTGCCGGGCTGTGAGCCGGCGCCTGACGCGTCGCTGGCGATCTGCGAGTTGACACCGATCACCTGGCCTTCGTCGTTGAGCAGCGGTCCACCGGAGTTGCCGGGGTTGAGCGCCGCGTCCGTCTGGATCGCGCCGGTGATCTTCGAGCCGTCAGGCGCCGAGATCGTGCGCCCGAGCGCCGACACGATCCCGCGCGTGAGCGTCTCTTCGAGCCCATACGGGCTTCCGATGGCGTAGACGGAGTTGCCAACCTGGACGTTCTTGGTGCCGGCGAGCGTGAGCGGCTTCAAGCCGAGGCCGGACGGATCCACTTTGATGAGAGCAAGGTCCTCGTTCGCTTCTTCACCGACCAGCGTCGCGGAGCGCGTGCTGCTCGAAGAGCCGTTTGCCGCCACGGTCAGGCTCGACGCGCCGGCCACCACGTGGTCGTTCGTGAGAATCAGGCCCTGGCCGTTGAGCACGATTCCCGTGCCCTCGTCCTGGCCCTGTGGAGTGACCGCCTTGATCGCCACGACGCCCGCAGAGGACTGTTCGTAGATCTGCGTCGCCGTCAGGGCCGTCGACGCGACCGCGCGGGGCGTCCCGGTTGACGCGGGCGTCTTGACGGAGCTCGAGGCGGTCGTCGGTAGGGTCCCTGACTTGCCGCTGGCGCCGCCGACGAGCGCGACGGCCACAACGGCCGCGACCGTCGCGCCGAGCAGCGCGGCAAGAAGCATGGGTATGAGTGGGCGTTTCACGGCTGACCTCCGATGACTTGCGGGATGAGGTCATCTTGAGAGCGCTCGCTTTGCGGACGCTAACGCGCTCCGAAAGCAGGGCTAACCGCTGCGGAAAATGTTCGTAACAACCGGCGGGCGTTTCCGCGCGCGCGAAGGCCCGCTCGCGAGGTCGGCGATGTCGACCGGACGGTTCAGCAACCCCGGACGCGCGTCCCGCCCGGTACGCTTGATCCCTACCTGGCGACGTGGCGGAGTGGCTACGCAGCGGCCTGCAAAGCCGTCTACACCGGTTCGATTCCGGTCGTCGCCTTGAGCGGGAATGTCACCGAGCCTAGGACGCTGGCCCAGTACCGCGGTGTCGGCCACGGCGCAGCCTCCGCGGCCCCTAGGACTCCTCCCCCGGCCTCTCCTGCTCAACCCGAGTGGACGGATCCGCCCCGAACCTCATCGCCATGCCGATGATCAGCAGAACCGCGAGCACGCCGCCAACGATCACCACGATCCCCACAGGGCCCATTCCGGCGTTGGACACGAGCGACACCAAGCCCCATAGCGTGAACAGACCGATGAACGTGGGCAGACCGAGGGCCTGCGGTCCGAAGACCCAGTAGGCGACGAAGCCGATCAGCACCACGACCGCGAACACGAGCACGATGCCACCCCCCGTGTCCAGCAATTCAGCCATGGTCCAACAGTACTGCTCGCGGCCGCTGTCGATCGAGGGGCGAGGTGATCCTGAGGACGGTCTCATCCTCCCCTGCTCCGCAGGGCTTGCCCCGTCTCCCCCACGCCGATAGGATCGCCTGTGCCTTAGGGGGTGAGAAGAGATGCCACTGAAGCGCCCGTCCCAACTGGAGCTGCAGGACGTGGTCAGCAATGGCGGGCATACGCTGGTCCTGACCGGCGAACTCGACATCGCCTCGTGCCCGGAGCTGGTCGGCACGGTCCTTCAGATCTGCTCGCTGGGGACGAGCGCCCTGGTGCTCGATCTGAGCAATGTCACCTTCATGGGCTCCACCGGCCTCAGTGCGATCCTCAGCGCCAGGGGCCTCTGTGCGAAGCACGGATGCGAGTTCATGCTCATCCCCGGACCGGACCAGGTCCAGCGCCTGTTCGAGCTGGCGGGGGTGCTGGACCGCCTGCCCTTCGAAACCGGCGAGGTGGGCGCTCCGCGCGGCGAGCCGGCATAGCCGTAGGCGGTTAGCTGCCGGCGCCCCGGGTATTGACCGAGTGTTCTTCTAAATGGCAGCCATGCCCCAGCTGGCCGAGTCGCAGGTAAGTACGAGCATCACCCCGTTTTCCAGCAGAGAGCGACTGGACGGGCTCGTCGCCAGGACGAGGGCGATGGTGGACGTGAACATGGGAGGCCCCGCCGCAGGGGAGCCTCCCATGTGACTTCACGTCTGCGTGTCGCTAGTGCGCTTTTACGGCGAAGAGCGGCTGGTAGCCCGTCCAGCAGCCGGCGTCGAGACGGAAGGTGCCCGTCCCACCGGCACCGCCGTCACAGTAATTCCCCGACCAGGCGCTGTTGTGGTAGGCGTCGGCGGGCTGCGGGTCGGTGCCGACCGAGGGAGCCACCGGCGTGGGTGCCAGTTCGTTCGGCGGTTCGGTAAGACCGACGTTGAGCGAGTCGTACGGGCAGTTCGGCTCGCAGGCGGGGCTTTTCGGCCGCTGTGGTTCTGTGCCGAAGTCGCTCGTGTTGTAGGCGACGCTGAGGATGGCCTTCGCCGGCAGCGTGAGTTTGCTGAGGGTGAAGAAGATCTTGAACAGCTTGCCGTGGAAGCATTCACCGACGGTGCCCACGTAGTAGGCGCCGGCGTGCGTGCCTGTGCAGCGTTTGTTGTTCTGGGATGGCCTGTAGGGCATCTTGAACGTCTTGGTGATCGACCCGATGAGCGGGCCGACGGTGTTGCCGGGACCGACCTGGTTGATGTTCAGGGTGACGGGCCATTCGAATTTGGCGCCCATGGTGGTGATGCATTCGGGCGAGCCGGTCCAGCTGCCGCTCTGACATCCCCAGCTGCTCATCTCGACGAACACCGAGGGGCCTTTGCGGGCGAGGCCGGCGAATTCGACGGTGCCGCCGAACTGCCCCGAGCCCGAGGCCTCGAACGGCTGTGAGACGACGTTGGGCGGGGTCGGGGTCGGGAAGTTGCTGTAGATCAGTTCCGGTTCGGCGCTGGCTGCGCCGGCGGTGACGCCCAGCACGGCCGCCGCGGCGAAGATCGTCGCGGCGATCCTCGCGAGGCTCGCTGGAATCCTTCCAGTCATGTTTGTCTCCATTCGTCTGCGTGAGCCCACGGGCTATCCGGCCCCTGAGCGTCGGGTGACCCCTCCAGGGGCTCATTCGGAGGAATGCCACCGGGACCGGTGAGTCTCCTCCCCGCGCGTCCCTCTGCTCTCGCAGCCATCTGCATCTGCTCCCCGAGCACCCCTCCGCGAGCGGAGCCTAGTTGCAGGCCCGTGATATGTCAATCTTGATTTTTAGGATGGTTCGCGTGCGGGTTTCAGGCGCGTTCGACCGCCGCCAGGGCCCGTGTCAGGGACGCCTCGTCCTGGGGGCCGCGCAGCACGCTGCGTATGCGGCCGTGGCCGTCGAGGACGAAGGTGGTGGGAAGTACTGTCAGCCGGTAGGCGTTGCCGACGGTTCCTTCAGAGTCGCGCACGTTGGGAAAGCTCCAGGAGTAGCGCCGCACGAAGGACCGCGCTCCCGAGAGGGCGTCGCTCCAGTCCACCCCCGCCACCCGGCCGCGGCCGGCGGGGCTGAGCGCGAAGCGCTCGATGGCGGGGGCCTCCTGCACGCATGGCCCGCACCAGCTCGCCCAGAACACCACCAGGGCCGGCCGGCCGCCGCCGCCGGCGATCAG
>Ga0209626_1000336_pt1 | contig 10076 bp, 7 predicted proteins | sample JacPinW_OM1H0_M2_FD_187962 | JGI IMG/M metagenome (GOLD analysis project Ga0209626, IMG submission 187962) | Forest soil microbial communities from Algoma, Ontario, Canada - Jack Pine, Ontario site 1_JW_OM1H0_M2 (SPAdes) (version 2) | ecosystem: Environmental > Terrestrial > Soil > Boreal... | reverse complement strand
TGGCCAGCATCAGCACCCGGCTCTCGATCTGCGCCTTCGGCGACAGCGGCACGTGCACCGCCATCTGGTCGCCGTCGAAGTCGGCGTTGAAGGCGGCGCAGACCAGCGGATGAATCTTGATCGCCTTGCCCTCGATCAGCGTCGGCTGGAAGGCCTGGATGCCCAGCCGGTGCAGGGTGGGGGCGCGGTTCAAGAGCACCGGATGGTCCTGGATGACCTCCTCCAGGGCGTCCCACACCTCGTCCACCTCGGCCTCCACCATCTCCTTCGCGGCCTTGATGGTCCCCACCAGCCCCTTCTCCTCCAGCCGGTTGTAGATGAACGGCTTGAAGAGCTCGAGGGCCATCTTCTTGGGCAGGCCGCACTGGTGCAGCTTGAGCTCCGGCCCGACGACGATGACCGAGCGGCCCGAGTAGTCGACGCGCTTGCCGAGCAGGTTCTGGCGGAAGCGTCCCTGCTTGCCCTTCAAGGTGTCCGAGAGCGACTTGAGCGGCCGGTTGTTGGAGCCCTTCAGGACCCGACCGCGGCGGCCGTTGTCGAAGAGGGCGTCGACCGCCTCCTGCAGCATGCGCTTCTCGTTGCGGACGATGACCTCGGGAGCGCGCAGCTCGAGTAGCTTCTTCAACCGGTTGTTGCGGTTGATGACGCGCCGGTAGAGGTCGTTCAGGTCGCTGGTCGCGAAGCGGCCGCCGTCGAGCGGCACCAGGGGACGCAGCTCGGGCGGGATGACCGGGATGACGTCCAGGATCATCCACTCCGGACGGTGGCCGGAGCGGCGGAAGGCATCCACCACCTTCAAGCGCTTAGCCGCTTTCAGGCGCCGGATCTGGCTGGTCTCGGTGCGCATGATGATGCGCAGCTCCTCCGCCATCTCGTCGACGTCGATCCGCGACAACAGCTCCTTGATCGCCTCGGCGCCCATGCGGGCCTCGAAGGTCTCCTCGCCGTGCTTGTCGCGCAGCTCGCGGTAGCGCTCCTCGGTCAGCAGCTCCTGTTCCTTGAGCTCGGTCTCGCCGGGATCGATGACCACGTAGCTCTCGAAGTAGAGGATGCGCTCGAGGTCCCGCAGGCTGATGTCCAGAAGGTGTCCAATGCGGCTGGGCAGCCCCTTGAAGAACCAGACGTGCGAGACCGGGCAGGCGAGCTCGATATGGCCCATGCGCTCGCGGCGCACGCGGGAACGGGTGACCTCGACGCCGCACTTGTCGCAGATCACGCCGCGATGCTTCATCCGCTTGTACTTGCCGCACAGGCACTCCCAGTCCGTGATGGGACCGAAGATCTTGGCGCAGAAGAGGCCGTCCCGCTCCGGCTTGAACGTGCGGTAGTTGATGGTCTCCGGCTTGGTGACCTCGCCGAAGCTCCAGGAGCGGATCTTGTCCGGCGACGCGATCGAGATCTTGATCGCGTTGAAATCCTTGGGCGACTGTGGCTTGTCAAAACTGCTGAATGGTTGCAACTTGGTTTTCCTCCCTTAGACCTTGAGGAGTTCAACGTCGAGACAGAGGCTCTGGAGCTCGCGGACCAGCACGTTGAAGGACTCGGGCAGGCCGGGAGCCTCCGGCACGTCCCCCTTGACGATCGCCTCGTACACCTTGCTCCGGCCCTCCACGTCGTCGCTCTTGACGGTCAGCAGCTCCTGGAGCGTGTAGGCGGCGCCGTAGGCCTCGAGCGCCCAGACCTCCATCTCGCCGAAGCGTTGGCCGCCGAACTGCGCCTTGCCGCCCAGCGGCTGCTGGGTGATGAGCGAGTACGGTCCGATCGAGCGCGCGTGGATCTTGTCGTCCACCAGGTGCGAGAGCTTGAGCATGTAGATGAAGCCGACGGTCACCTTCTGCTCGAACATCTCGCCCGTCATGCCGTCGAAGAGCGGCGTCTTGCCGGAGGACGGCAGCTTCGCCTCCGCCAGCAGGGTCTTGATGTCCGCCTCGCGGGCGCCGTCGAAGACCGGCGTCGCGAAGCGGAGCCCGAGGACCCTTCCCGCCCACCCGAGGTGGGTCTCCAGGATCTGGCCGACGTTCATGCGGCTGGGGACGCCCAGCGGGTTCAGGACGATCTCGACCGGCGTGCCGTCCGGGAGGTACGGCATGTCCTCCTCCGGCAGGATCCGCGAGATGACGCCCTTGTTGCCGTGGCGGCCGGCCATCTTGTCGCCGACCTGGAGCTTGCGCTTCATGGCGACGTAGACCTTGACCAGCTTGATGACGCCGGGCGGCAGCTCGTCGCCCTTCTGCAGCAGGCCGATGCGCTCCTCGTTGACCCGGTGCAGGACGTCGATGTGCGAATCGGTCTTACGGTAGACGATCTCCACCGCGTCGAGCAGCCGCTTCTCCTCGAAGGGCAGGCGCAGGATCTCCTGCCGGGTCAGCCGCTCGAGGCTCGCTTCGCCGATCTTCTCGCCGCTCTTGAGCAGCTCCTGACCGGTCCGCGACTTGACGGCCGACGTCACCTTCTTGCCGAGCAAGAGGTCCTTGACCTTCTTGTTGCGCTCCTCGGTCAGGATCCGCACCTCGTCCTTGATGTTCTTCTCCAGGCGGGAGATCTCCTCTTGCTCGATCTCCTTCGCCCGCTGATCCTTCTCGACCCCCTTGCGGGAGAAGATCTTGACGTCGACGATCGTCCCCTCGATCCCCGGGGGAACCTTGAGGCTGGCGTCGCGCACGTCGCCCGCCTTTTCGCCGAAGATCGCCCGCAGGAGCTTCTCCTCGGGGGTGAGCTGGGTCTCGCCCTTGGGCGTCACCTTCCCCACCAGGATGTCGCCCGCCTTGACGGTGGCGCCGATGCGGATGATGCCGCTCTCGTCGAGGTCCTTCAAGGCCGACTCCGAGACGTTGGGGATGTCGCGCGTGATCTCCTCGGGGCCGAGCTTGGTGTCGCGGGCCTCGATCTCGAACTCCTCGATGTGGATGGAGGTGTAGTAGTCCTCCCGCACCAGCTTCTCGGAGATGAGGATGGCGTCCTCGAAGTTGTAGCCACGCCAGGGCATGAAGGCGACCAGCACGTTCCTGCCCAGGGCCAGCTCGCCCGCCTCCGTGCAGGGGCCGTCGGCGAGCACGTCACCCTTCTTGACCCGCACCCCCTCCTCGACCACCGGCTTCTGGGTGATGCAGGTGTTCTGGTTGGAGCGCCGGAACTTGATCAGCTGGTAGATGTCGGCGCCGAACTCCTTGGCCTCGCCGGTATCCAGGTCCTCGCCCTCGACGCGGACGATGATGCGCTCGGCATCGACCGAGTCGACGATGCCGCCCCGCTTGCAGAGGACGACGGCGCCCGAGTCCTGGGCGACGATCCCCTCTAAGCCGGTGCCGACGATGGGGGCTTCGCTGCGCAGGAGCGGCACCGCCTGGCGCTGCATGTTGGAGCCCATGAGCGCGCGGTTGGCGTCGTCGTTCTCGAGGAAGGGGATGAGCGCCGCGGCCACCGAGACGAGCTGCTTGGGGCTGATGTCCATGTAGTCGATGCGGTCGCGCTCGACGGTGACGAAGTCGCCGCCGGCGCGCGAGATCACCCGCTCGCTGACGAAGACGCCGTTCTTGTCGAGCCGGGCGTTGGCCTGGGCGATGATGTACTTCTCCTCCTCCCAGGCCGAGAGGTAGAAGGCGTGCGGCTCGGCCTCCATCTTCCGTTTGCCGGCCTTGTCGAGCTTGGCGTTCTCCGAGGCGAGCTGGTCGCCGGTGACGATCTGTCCCAGCCGCATCGGCCCGTCGCCCACCTTGACGACGCGGTAGTGCTGCAGCACGCGGCCGTTCTCGACCTTCTTGTAGGGGCTCTCGATGAACCCGTAGTCGTTGATCCGCGCGTAGGTCGCGAGCGACGAGATGAGGCCGATGTTGGGGCCTTCGGGCGTCTCGATCGGGCAGATGCGGCCGTAGTGCGTGGCGTGGACGTCGCGCACCTCGAACCCCGCGCGCTCGCGCGACAACCCGCCCGGCCCGAGGGCCGAGAGGCGCCGCTTGTGGGTGACCTCGGAGAGCGGGTTCGTCTGGTCCATGAACTGCGACAGCTGGGACGAGCCGAAGAACTCCTTGATCGCCGCGATGACCGGCTTCGAGTTGATGAGGTCGTGGGGCATCGCCGAGTCGATGTCCTGGTGGACGGACATCTTCTCCTTGATCGCCCGCTCCATGCGCACCAGGCCGATGCGGAACTGATTCTCCAGGAGCTCGCCCACCGCCCGCACGCGCCGGTTGCCGAGGTTGTCGATGTCGTCGACGCGGCCGACATCCTTCTGCAGGCGCAGCAGGTACTCGATGACCCGGAAGAAGTCGTCCGCCGACAGCGTCTTCTGGTCGACCGGCACCTCGGTGTCGAGCTTGATGTTGAACTTGAAGCGGCCGACCCGCGAGAAGTCGTAGCGCTTGGCGTCGAAGAACATGCCGTAGAAGAGCGAGCGGGCGCTCTCGAGCGTCGGCGGGTCGCCTGGGCGCATGCGGCGGTAGATCTCGATCAACGCCTCCTTGGAGGTCTTGGTGCCGTCCTTGGCGAGGGTGTTCGAGAGCGTCGCGCCGGTCAGCTCCCAGTCGGGGAAGAAAACCTCGATGGCGGTCGACTTGCGGCCCTCCAGGCGCTCGCCCAGGTCCTCGGGCACCAGCTCGTTGGCCTCGAAGATCACCTCGCCGGTGTCGAGGTCGACGATGTCGGCGATGAAGAAGGCGCGGTCGAGGTCGTCGGCGTCGACGTGGAAGGGCAGCGTCTGGCCGGTGTCGAGCTTGCCGATGTGCTCCTTCGAGAGGGTGATCCCGGCGAAGATCGGGTAGGCCTCGCGGCGGCCGCGGCTCTGGCGGTCCTTCAGGCGCTCGGGCTCGAGCACCCGCGGCGGCACGTGGAGGCTGAACCTGCCGTCGCCGTCGGGGGTCAAGGCGACCGGGGCGTAGAACTGGCGCAGGATCGCCTCGTCGGACTCGAGCCCCAGGGCGCGCAGGAAGACGGTGCCGTGGAACTTGCGCTTGCGGTCGATGCGCACCGAGAGCACGTCCTTCTGGTCGTACTCGAACTCCACCCAGGAGCCGCGGTAGGGGATGATCTTGGCGAGGAACGCGCGCGCGCCTTCCTTGGTAAAGAAGACGCCGGGGCTCCTGTGGAGCTGCGAAACGATGACCCGCTCGGTGCCGTTGATGACGAAGGTGCCGTTGTCGGTCATCAGCGGGATGTCGCCGAAGTAGACCTCCTCCTCCTTGGCGTCGCGCATCATCCGCGCGCCGGTCTCCGGGTCCTTGTCGTAGACGAAGAGCCGGAAGGTGACCTTCAAGGGCACGGCGAAGGTCATGCCGCGCTCCTGGCAGTCGGAGATCGAGTACTTGAGCTGCAGGTCCACCGGGTTGCCGCAGATGTCGCACTTGGTGACCCGGTTCTTGTTGACGAAGCCGCACTCCGTGCAGGTGACCGTCTCCTCGTGGGGGTGGTCGGTCATGACCTTGGCGCCGCAGTTGGTGCAGGTCATCCGCAGGTATTCGAGGCCCTTGAGCTCGCCGCACTTGCACTGCCAGTCGCCGATCGAGTACTTGACGAAGTCGAGCGAGCAGGTCTCGCGGAAGTCGGAGAACGGAAAGATGCTGGTGAACACCGACTGCAGGCCGTGGTTCGCCCGCTCCTCGGGAAGGAGGTTCATCTGCAGGAAGCGCTCGTAGGACCGCCGCTGGACGTCGATCAGATTGGGGATCGGCAGCGACGTCTGGATGCGGGAGAAGTCCTTGCGGTGGCCGTTTTGCGAGATGGGAGTTTTATCCATAGAATCGTCCTTGCGGTCTCCTCGTACTGTGTGGGCCTACGCGCCGGGGAGCGAGAGAAGGGACACCAAACCCGGCCCGCCGCTCCGGCGGCAGGACAACGGGCAGGGTAAACAACAAGCCGAGCGCCCGATTTATGCCAGAAGGCGGCATCCCGGCGCGAGGCGCCGCCTTCCGGACATCCTGAAGTCGAGCCGACGTGGTTCTTCGTCCCACGTCTACTTGAGCTCGACCTTGGCCCCAGCCTCTTCGAACTTCTTGCGGATCGCCTCTCCCTCGTCCTTGGAGACGCCTTCCTTGACGGTGGCGGGCGCGGACTCCACGAGGTCCTTGGCTTCCTTCAAGCCCAGGCTCGTCACCTCGCGCACCGCCTTGATGACGTTGATCTTCTTGTCGCCGACCTCCTTCAGGACGACGTCGAACTCGGTCTTCTCCTCGACGACCGGGGCGGCCGCGGCGCCCCCGGCGGCCGGCGCCGCCATGGCGGCTGCCGCCGCGGATACGCCGTAGTGCTCCTCGAGCGCCTTCACCAGGCCGTTGAGCTCGAGCACCGTCATGCTGTCGATCTGCGAGATGAACTCTTGGGTCGCGATTGCCATGGTCTCCTCTCCTTCGAGGGCTGCGGACCTGTGAGGTCCGGTATGGGTCTTATCCAGGCTGCGGGCTCGAGCTGCCGCCTTCTTCCTTCTGGATCCGCACCTGGTCGAGCACCGCCACGAACTGCTGCGGCACGGCGGCCAGGACGCGGGCGAAGCGGGTCACCGGCGACTGCAGCAGGTAGAGGAGCTTGGCGATCAGCTCCTCGCGGCCCGGCAGTTGGGCGATCTCCTTGATCTGCGCCGCGACGACGGTGCGGCTCTCGACGAGCCCGCCCTTGAACTGGATGGCGGGAACGTCCTTGGCAAAGTCGGTGAGCGCCTTGGCGAGCGCCACCGGGTCGGTCGTCGAGTAGACGACGGCGGTGGGTCCCGTGAAGTGCTCCTTGAGCTCCCCCAGGGCCTTGCCGTCGATGGCGCGCAGGGCCAGCGTATTCTTGACCACCGCGTAGTGGCCGCCGCTCTCGCGAACCCTGTCGCGGAGCGTCGTCACCTGCGGCACGGTGATCCCCTTGAAGCCGAGCAGGAAGGCATGCGGCGCTGCCGCCAGGCCCTGTTCGTACTCCTCGATCAGCTGCTCTTTGTCGCTCCGGGTCAGAGGCATCGTTTCTGGCTCCTAGCTTTCGACCGCGATCAGCGCGTTCTCGTCGACCCGGATGCCGGGGCCCATCGTCGAGGAGATCGAGACCGACTTGACGTACTTGCCTTTGGCCGCGCTCGGCTTGGCCTTCATCACCGCGCCGATCAGGGCGTCGGCGTTCTGCTTGAGCTTCTCGGGGCCGAACGACAGCTTGCCCACGGGGGCGTGGATGATCCCCGTCTTGTCGACGCGGAACTCCACCTTTCCGGCCTTGATCTCCTGCACCGCCTTGGCGACGTCGAAGGAGACCGTGCCGGCCTTCGGGTTGGGCATCAGGCCGCGGGGCCCCAAGACTTTGCCGAGGCGTCCCACCACCCGCATCATGTCGGGGGTCGAGACCACGGCGTCGAAGTCGAGCCAGCCGCCTTCGATCTTCTTCGCCATGTCGTCGCCGCCGACGAAATCCGCCCCCGCCTCTTCGGCCTCGCGGATCTTCTCGCCGCTGGCGAAGACGAGGACACGGGCGGTCTTGCCCAGCCCGTGCGGCAGCACCACCGTGCCGCGCACCATCTGGTCGGCGTGCTTGGGGTCCACCCCCAGCCGCATGGCGATCTCCATGGTCTCGTCGAACTTGACGAACGAGGCGTCCTTGACGAGTTGGATGGCCTCCCCCAGCGGATAGGGCTTGGCCTCGACTTTGGCCACCGCCTGCTTGAACTTCTTGCCGTGCTTCGCCACGAATCTCCTCCTCAGGCCTGAATCTCTAAGCCCATCGACCGGGCGGTGCCCTCGATGATCCGCACCGCCGCTTCCAGGGTCGCCGCGTTCAGGTCGGGCAGCTTGGTCTTGGCGATCTCCTCGACCTGCGCCTTGGTGACCTGGCCCACCTTCTTCTTGTTGGGCTCGCCCGAGCCCTTCTCGACTCCGGCCGCCTTGCGCAGCAGCACCGCCGCCGGCGGCGTCTTGGTGATGAAGGTGTAGCTGCGGTCGGCGTAGACGGTGATCACCACCGGGATGATCATCCCCTGCTGGGTCTGCGTCCGGGCGTTGAAGTTCTTGCAGAAGTCCATGATGTTGACGCCCGCCTGGCCGAGGGCGGGGCCCACCGGCGGCGCCGGCGTCGCCTGCCCGGCCGGGATCTGCAGCTTGATCTGCCCAGTGATTTTCTTCGCCATACGCCTCTCCCTAGATCTTCTGCACCTGCGAGAAATCCAGCTCGACCGGCGTCTGCCGGCCGAAGATGGTGACCATGACCTTCAGGGTGTTGCGGTCGAGGTTGACCTCGTCCACCACGCCGGTGAAGTTGTTGAACGGGCCGTCGGTGATGCGCACCGGCTCCGCCTTCTCGAAGACGTACTTCGGCTTCGGCTTCTCCTTGGCGGTGACCACCTGCTCGAGGATCTGGTCGACCTCGAGCTGCGACAGCGGCGTGGGTTTCTTGCCGGTGCCCACGAAGCCGGTCACCTTGGGCGTGTTCTTGACCACGTGCCAGGCGGCGTCCGACATCTCCATCTCGACCAGGATGTAGCCGGGGAAGAACTTGCGCTGCGTCTCGCGCTTCTTGCCGCCCTTGTACTCGACGACCGTCTCCGTGGGAATGCGGATGTCGCCGAAGGCCGCCCCCATGCCAAGGGCGTCGGCGCGCTGGCGCAGGGTCTCCTTGACCCGCTCCTCGAAGCCGGAGTAAGTGTGGACGATGTACCACTTGCGGTCGGCGGCAGCGGCCGTGGCGGGAGTCTCGGCCGTCTCATGGGTCTGCGTCATGACGTCACCCCGTGGTCACCCGGATGATCCAGTTGTAGCCCCTGAGGATCACCACGTCCGCCACCCACAAGAAGATGGCGAAGACGAAGCTGGTGATGATGACGATCACCGTCGTCGACATCACCTCGTCGCGCGTCGGGAAGGAGACCTTCTTCATCTCCGCGCGCGTCTCCGAGAGGAACTCCCTGATTTTTTTCCACCATTCCATGCTGGACGCTCGATCCTCTGCTTGAAGTTTGGCAGGCCAGGAGGGATTCGAACCCCCAACCCTCGGTTTTGGAGACCGATGCTCTACCAGTTCGAGCTACTGGCCTGTAGCGAACTACTTCACGATCTCCGTCACGGTGCCGGCGCCGACGGTGCGGCCGCCCTCGCGGATGGCGAAGCGCACGCCCTTCTCCATGGCGATCGGCGCGATCAGCTCCACCTCCAGGTTCACGTTGTCCCCAGGCATCACCATCTCCGTGCCGTCCGGCAGCTTCGCCACCCCCGTCACGTCCGTCGTCCGGAAGTAAAACTGCGGACGGTAACCGTTGAAGAACGGCGTGTGACGGCCGCCCTCCTCCTTGTTCAGCACGTACACCTCGCCCTTGAACAGCGTGTGCGGGTTGATCGAACCCGGCTTCGCCAGCACCTGACCGCGCTCCACGTCGTCCTTCTTCGTCCCCCGCAGCAGCACCCCGATGTTGTCGCCCGCCTGGCCCTGGTCCAGGAGCTTCTTGAACATCTCGACGCCCGTCACCACCGTCCGCGCCGTGTCATGGATGCCGACGATCTCCACCTCGTCGCCCACCTTGACGATCCCCCGCTCCACCCGACCCGTCACCACTGTGCCTCTCCCCGAGATCGAGAAGATGTCCTCGATCGGCATCAGGAAGTCCTTGTCGATCGCCCGCTCCGGCACCGGAATGTAGCTGTCCACCGCGTCGATCAGCTCCATGATCTTCTTGCCCCACTCGTCGTCCGCGCTGCCGCTCTCCAACGCCTTCAACGCCGACCCCCGGATGATCGGGATGTCGTCGCCCGGGAAGTCGTACGAGGAGAGCAGCTCCCGCAGCTCGAGCTCGACTAAGTCCAACAGCTCCGGGTCGTCCACCATGTCGCACTTGTTCATGAAGACGACCATGTACGGCACGCCCACCTGCCGCGCCAGGAGGATGTGCTCCCGCGTCTGCGGCATCGGCCCGTCCGCCGCCGACACCACCAGGATCGCGCCGTCCATCTGCGCCGCTCCCGTGATCATGTTCTTCACGTAGTCGGCGTGGCCCGGGCAGTCCACATGCGCGTAGTGACGCTTCAGGCTCGAGTACTCCACGTGCGCCGTCGCGATCGTGATCCCCCGCTCCCGCTCCTCCGGCGCCTTGTCGATCTGATCGAACGACACGAAGCTCGCCAGGTTCTTCGACGCCA
>Ga0209626_1000335_pt1 | contig 10081 bp, 10 predicted proteins | sample JacPinW_OM1H0_M2_FD_187962 | JGI IMG/M metagenome (GOLD analysis project Ga0209626, IMG submission 187962) | Forest soil microbial communities from Algoma, Ontario, Canada - Jack Pine, Ontario site 1_JW_OM1H0_M2 (SPAdes) (version 2) | ecosystem: Environmental > Terrestrial > Soil > Boreal... | reverse complement strand
CTGGTCTTTGTGCTCGATTCCTCCCTCACCCACTCCGCGGCCCCGGCTGCCGACGCCCCCGACCCCGATCAGCTCGCCTTCGCGCAGCTCCTCGCCGGCGGCGGCGCCCACGCACAGCACTCGGCGCTGCGCGCCGAGGACTTGGACGCCGCCCTGGAGTCAAAACAGCACGGGTTCGAGCTTTTTCGGCACGACTCGGCGGAGCGGGCGGAAAGTGCCCTTTTGGCTCGGCTTCCCTTCGGACGCGCCATCGCCAAGGCGGCGGAGCGCCATCGGCTGGACCCCCTGCTGCTCGCCGCCGTCGTCGAGGTGGAGTCGCAGTTCGCCCCGCGGGCGGTGTCGCCCGACGGCGCCGTCGGGCTCATGCAGGTCCTCCCCGAGACCGCCCAGCTCTACGGTCAGACCGAGCTCTTCGATCCCTACGTCAACCTGGACGTGGGGAGCCAATATCTGGCGGCCCTCCTCGAGCGCTATCACGGCGACCTCGCCCTGGCCGTCGCCGCCTACAACGCCGGACCGGCGGCGGTGACCCGCTTCGGAGGCGTGCCTCCCTATGCCGAGACCCGGGATTACGTGAAGTGCGTGCTGGAGCGCTACGTGGCGCACCGCGAGAGCGCCTGGAAGACCGCGCGGGAAGACCGCGACCTCTTGACCTCCTTCTCCACGGAGGACGGCCAAGGCCGGAGGGATACGACGGCTAAGCGCAATCGGTGGGGCCTGGGCGCCGGGCGGCCCCGGGGACCCCTGGACTTGGGGACGGCTTCGATGACCTTGGCGGGCGGCGCCCACAAGGCGCCGATCGTCAGCGCGCGTTAGCTGTTCTTGGTGTCGCGCTTCTCTTCGCCGCGCTCGGGGGCGTCGTCGCCCTTCATACCCGCCTTGAAGTTCCGGATGCCCTCGCCGAGCCCCTTGCCGATTCCCGCCAAACGGCTGGATCCGAACATCACGATGACGATGAGAAAGATCAGCAAGAGCTCCATCGGTCCCAGGCTAGGCATGTGCGTTCTCCTCGGGCAGCCCGCGAGCCGCCCATAGCTTTCCTCAGCAGTGTAGCAGAACGCCGCCTCAGTGGAGGATCGGGCGCCAGGCGCGCGCCAAGTCCCGGCGGAGCGGCGCGCCTTCTGGCGTCTGCCCGAGGTGATCGAGGCAGCGGGCGAGCGTCGGCGCGATGAGCGGCAGGTGGCGCATGGCGCCCCTTCTGGCGAAGGAGGCGTAGGTGCCCACCGCCTTGAGCGTCCGCTGCGCCGCCGCTCGGTGGTAGCGGAGGCGGCCGGCGGTCCCCGGCGCCGCCAGGGCGAGGAACGCCGCCTCCATCTCAGCCGGCGGGAAGAGGCTGTCGTTCAAGAGCGACGCGAGGTCGTAGGCCGGCGGACCGAGGCGGAGGTCCTGGTGGTCCAGCACCGCCACCGAAGAACCTGATGGACCGGCGAGCGGCATCAGGTTCCTGGCCATGAAGTCGCGATGGCAGGGGACGGGCGAATCGGCGGCCAGGTTGGCGCAGAGCTCGGCGAGCAGCGACCGCAGAGAGGCGGCCACAGCGGTCGTCCCGACGAGGTCGCGGGGCTCGAGGAAGAGCTCCCAGGTCTGCGCCAGCTCGCGCTCCAGGAGCGCGCGGTCGAGCGGCGGGCTGAGCTCCGCGACGCTCTCGGCGGGCAGCGCGGCGATCCGCCGCGCGGCGGCGAGGGCATCCTCGAAGTAGGCCTGGAGCTCGCTCCACGGCCTCCCCTTCCACTCCGCGAGCGTCCAAGGACCCAGGTCCTCGAGCGCCATCCAGCCGCGATCGACGTCGACGGCGAGGACCTTGGGCGCCCGCACCGCCGCGCGTGCCAGGAGCTCGGTGGTGCGGAGGAAGCGCGGGCAGACGTCCCGCACCTCGGGCGGATAGGTGGCGAGGACGGCGGTGGCGCCGTCGGCCAGGAGCAGCCGCGTGTAGCGGCGCGGCGAGACGTCGCCCGAGAGCGGCAGGGCGGCCGAGAGCTCGAGGCCGTGGCCGGCGAGCCAGGCCGCCAGCTCGTCGTTCGGCGTCTCCAGAAGCTCTCTCTCGGCAGGCTGCATCAGACTCCGATCGGCCGTCAAGGCTACCACGGGAGACGCGCTTCCCGCGGCACCAGGGAATGAGTTTCCGCGCGCTCCGGTTGCATGCCGCAAGCGGTTTGACACCCTCGTCGAGGCGAGGCCATAATCCGGCGTCGGCCCCGCCCGCAGGGCGAAAACAATGAGGACGGCCGGGAGGTTCAAGCTGGACGACCGACTCCATCAGATGCTTCGCGATCTCCGTCGCGCGCTCTCCGACGCCATCTCCGATTCGAGCGAGGTGAGCAAAACGCTGCGCAAGATCCGCGAGGAGGGCTACTCGCTCTACCTGCTGGTGGACTGCAAGCGGGACGGCAGCGAGCAGGAACCGCTCGCGCTCTCGGCGCGCCGCCTCCCCGCTGCCCCCACGGTCGCCGATCCGTCCTTCCAGATCAACGTGCGGGACCTCTCGTTCCTGAAGTCGATCGGCATCGACCCCACGCGCCGCCTCCGCCGCCGCCGCACCGGTTGAAAGCCCCCCTCGCCATCGGCGAGCAGCGGCCCGCGACCGTTTCGCTCCGCTCCATCATGACCACCGATTCGCAGCTCCCGCCGGACCTCCTCGGGCTGTCGCGCGAGCGCCTCGCCCAAGAGCTCGCGCCGCTCCTCGACCGCCCCTTCCGGGCGGCGCAGGTCTTCGACGCGCTGCACCAGCGGGGGGTCAGCGACTTCGCGGCCATGACCGACCTGCCCCTGGACCTCCGCGTCCGGCTCGCGGGGAGCTATCGCATCGGCCTGCCGGAGATCGCGGCGCGCGACCTGTCGAGCGACGCTACCTGCAAGTACCTGTTCCGGCTCGCGGACGGCGCCACCATCGAAGCGGTGGACATCCCCGAGCGGAGCCGGCGCACGCTCTGCATCTCCAGCCAGGCCGGCTGCGCCCTCGCCTGCACCTTCTGCGTCACCGGCTTCTGGGGCGCCGGCCGCAACTTAACCGCCGGCGAGATCGTCGCCCAGGTGGCGGCCATCCGCGCCGACCGCGGTCTCCTGCCGAGCGACGGCTTGAACCTCGTCTTCATGGGGATGGGCGAGCCGCTCCTGAACCTCGCCAACGTGCGCGCCGCCATCGACCTCCTGGCGGAGTCGATCTCCCGGCGCCGCATCACCGTCTCGACCGCCGGGGTGGTGCCGGGCATCGATGAGATGGCCAGCTGGGAGGCGCGGCCGAACCTCGCCGTGTCGCTCCACGCTCCCGACGACGAGCGCCGCGGCCGGGTGATGCCGCTCAACCGCACCTATCCGCTCGCCGAGCTCTTCGCCGCGCTCGACCGCTTCCCGCTCGAGAAGGGAAGGAAGATCACCTACGAGTACATCCTGATCCGCGGCTTCAACGACGGCACGCGCGACGCCGGAGATCTCGCCCGGCTGCTGCGCGGCCGCCGCGCGAAGGTCAACCTCATCCCCGTCAACCCCGACCCCGTCCTCGGGGACGCCATGGTGCCGCCGGCGGAAGCCGTCGTCGAGCGCTTCCGCGAGCGCCTCCGCGAGCTCGGCCTCGTCGCCACCGTCCGCCGCCGCCGCGGCGACGACGTCAGCGCCGCCTGCGGCCAGCTCCGCGCCGTCGGCCGCGACCCGCGCGGCTTCCCGCAAAAACGCTGACCCTAATGCGATTTATCTGGCTCCGCCGAGGCGCAGCCAATGCGCGGCGAGGCCGATAACGCCTCCAATACCAACCATCAGCGGCTCCGGCACCCGCTTCCAGAAGCTCAGCACCACCAGGCTGAGGAGCGCGATGGCGCCGGTGGTGCCGTCGGTGATGGCCGTCTTGCCGACCAGGAAGGTGGTGCCCACGAGGACTCCCACGACGGTGACGGTGATGCCGCGGATCAAGCCGCGCAGGCGGCGGTTGCCGCCGTAGCGCAGCAGCAGCGGGGTGGCGAGCACCGTCAGCAGCACGGCGGGCGCGAACATGCCGAGGGTTGCGGCGGCGGCGCCCGCCCAGCCGTTCAGCAGAAAGCCCACGAAGGTGGCGGTGATCACCACCGGGCCGGGCGAGATCATGCCGATCGCCACGGAGTCGAGGAACTGGCGGTTGTCCAGCCAGTGGTACTGGTCGACGATATAGGTCTTGAGGAACGGCACGATCACCAGGCCGCTGCCGAAGACCAGGAGCCCGGTTTTACAGAAGAACCAGAAGATCTTCGCGGTCAGCGCCGAGACTCCTCCCCCGAGAGCCGCGGCCGGCGCCAGGGCCTTGAGCTTCGAGGTCGCGCCCGCGGACAGGCCAACCTTCGATGGGGTCGCGGGGACGTCGGCGGAAGGCGGAGCGAAGAGCAGGCTGCCCAACGCCCCGGCGACGAGGAAGAGCGCCGTCAGCTCGCGCTCGAGCGCGATGGTGATGGCGGCGGACAGCGCGAAGAAGAGCCAGGCGAGCCCGTCGCGGCGCAAGGTCTTCCGCCCGAGGTTCCAGCACGCCTGGAGGATCAGGGCGACCACGACCGGCGCGATGCCGTAGAAGAGGGCGCGGATCTGCCAGCTGTCGGCGAGCCGGACGTAGCACCAGGCGGCGGCGGTGACCAGCAGGAAAGGCGCCAGGGCGAAGGCGGCCGCGGCGGCCAGCCCGCCGGCCACGCCGTGGCGGATGTAGCCGCAGTAGACGCCGAGCTGGTAGGCGAGCGGCCCGGGGCAGGCGGCGGCGATCGCCAGGCCGTCGTCGTACTCGGCCTCGCTCAGCCACTGCCGCTCCTCGACGAGATCGCGGCGGATGGCGTTGGCGAGGGCAACGGGGCCGCCGAACCCGAGGGCTCCCAGGCGCAGGAAGTAGCGCGCCAGGGCCCCGATCGAGGGGCGACCGCCCTTCACGGTTGGGTATGGACCTTCGCCAGCGCCGCCTTGAGCGCGCCGGCGATCTTCTCGGGGCTGCCGACGCCCCAGAAGTGCAGGAAAAACAGCCGCGGCGACTCGGCGAGCATGTGAGAGTGCAGGGCGGTCACCTCGATCCCGTGCGCGCGCAGCTCGCCGATCACCGGATTGACCTCGGTCGCGATGAGCACGAAATCGCCGGTGGTCGCCACCTCGTTGCCGGCGCGCTGGAAGTTGAGCGCGGTGGCCACACCCATCGACGCCGGCACCTCCATGCCGCTCTCCTCGATCTTTTCTGCGCGCGGCACGCCGACCTGCAGCACGGTGCCGGCCAGCGTGCCCTTGCGATCCAGCACCTGCTGCACCGTGTTGAACGCCTGCTCGTCGGCCGGCAGGAGCTTCGCCGGCGGGCCGGCGGCGCCCGTGAGCGTCGCCGTCTGGGCGAGGACGTTCTTCAAACCCGCGGCAAGCGCCGCCGCCTCGCCATGGCCGGAGAAGTGCAGGTAGACGACGTGGGGAGACTCGACGATCAGATGGTTGTGGATGCCCGAGATGTCGATGCCGCGGGCCTGCAGCGCCGAGACGACCGGCGAGAGCTCCGGCTCCAGCAACACGAGGTCGCCCATCGCCATCGCCTGCTCGCCCTGTCCGGTCTTGACGAACGCCCCCCAGGAGCTGAGAGCCAAGGCCGGCTGCACGGGCACGTCGCCGACCGTGACGTGCAAGTCTCGCCGCGGCCAGCCGAAGCGGTGCACGCCTCCGGGCAGGTCTTTGCCGGCGGTGCCGAAGATGGCGTCGACCTTGGCCCACAGGGGATCGGCCGGCTGGGCGAACGAGGGGAGGGCGGCGAAAATGACGATGGCGAGCGCGAGCGTGACCGTTTGCCGTCTCATGGACTTCTCCTTGCTGTGCTGGACGTGCGTGCCGGCAGGCGCCGGCGGAAGGACTCGTAGAGGTCGTCGAAGAGAGCGAAACCGCGGTCGAGGCGGTCGACGTCCTCGGGATGGGAGAGCGCCAGGCCGTTAACGAGCTGCAGGATTCCAGGCGCATCGGCGCGGCCGAACTTGCCATCTTTCAGATCGATGTCGTGGACGATCTCGGCAATCTGCGAGACCGCCGGGTCGCGCAGTCCGAGGCGCGCGACCAGGGTCTCGAACGAACAGCGGTCGCCCTCGTGGGTGAACTCGCCCCCGACGGTGTCGAACCGCATCTCGCCATGCCCCGCCTCGGGGCTCTGGGAGTCCGCGAAGCGGAAGCGCGCGGCAGGGTCTATGAAGCGGCGGATCAACCATGCCGAGGCGATGCGGTCGACGTGGACACCCTTGCGGGTCACCCAGGTCAGGCCCGCGAGCTTCGCGAAGCGCTGACGGCCAGCCCCGGCGGGGGCTTGCGTCGGCCCACCTGCGGCCTGCACCTGGGTCTCGAGTTGCCGCAGCGCGGCCTCGGCGACCGCCCGCTCGGGCGCGGCGAAGAAGTCGAGCGCGATCGCCTCGCCCAGCCGCTTCTGGAGGCGGCTCGCGCGCGACGAGAGATCTCCCTCGGCGGACGCGCCGATGCCGCCACGGCGCGCCTGCCGCAGCAGCTCGCGGGCCAGTGCCGAGAGTTCCCCATAGTCGGCGGCGCGCTCGCGCCGAAAGCGCTCCTCGATCTCCTCGTCAGAGGGCCGGCCCAGGAAGTCGACAGCGCCGACGAACGCCTCGCCGCCTCCGTCCACCGCCTCCTCGGCGATCGATTGGAAGTCCTCGACGCTACGGTTCGATTGAGGTAGGACGTAAACCGAGTTTTTGAGCGCTACCGCCCCCACCCGCGCCAGGCGCTGGCGGATGCGCGCTCGTAGATAGAGCGGCTTCGGCGGCAGCTGGTGGATCAGCAGGCACCAGCGTGGCCTGCTCATCCTCCTCCCTCTTCTGCCACGCGCCGGCGCAAGTGGGCGTAGAGCGAGTCGTAGAGAAAGCTCGCCCGCGCGACGATCTCGGCGTCGTCGCCGACGACGTCCGTAAACCCCTGGCTGATCGCCCACAGCCCGGCGGACTCCGGGGTCGTGCCGATCTCGGCGGGGAAGTCCGCCCCATGGACGATCTTGGCCAGCGCCTGCAGCGCGGCGTCGCCGGCCAGCCGTTCGTCGATCAGCTGCTCGAACGAGCAGCGGCCCCGTTCGTCGCAATGGGGATAGCGCGCGCCGGGAGCGTCGAAGCCGAGGGCGCCGTCCTGCCGCTGGATTCCCTCCACCTGCTCCGGCTCGACGAAATGGATCTCGGCCTCAGGATCGACGAAGCGGCGCACCAGCCAGGCGGTCGCCGCCCGGTTGACGTGCACGCGCTTGCGGGTCACCCACTTCACTGGAAGTTTCTAGCAGTTGCTATGTCATCATGTCAACTGTTAGGTAGGCGCCAGATCACCGCCAGGTTCCGCCCCGCCCCCTTCCCCTCACGGCGGTAGCTGGCGAGGCGCTCGCCGTCGCAGCGCGTGCAACGGACGACGCAGCGCACGTCGCCGACGCCCGCGGCCGTGAGCTGTCGCCAGGCGGCGCCGGGGAGGTCGAGATGAGGGCGGCCGGCGGGACCCGGGACGACGACCTCGGGAGCGCTCGCCCTCGCGACCTCCACGGCGACCTCCTCGCCGACCTCGTAGCAGCAGAGGCCGATCGCCGGGCCGATCCAGGCAGTGACACCGGCGCCAGCGCCCTCGCCCCCTCCCGCATCGAGCGCGGCGACGGCGGCGGCGATCACCCCCGAGGCGATGCCGCGCCAGCCGGCATGGACTGCCGCGATCCCCTCCGGCCCGGCCAGCAGCACCGGCACGCAGTCGGCGGTGACGATCGAGAGGGCGAGCCCGCTACGGCGGGTGAAGAGCGCGTCCCCTTCCCCGCACTCGCCGGGCATGGCGGCGAGGACGCGGGCGGAATGCACCTGGCGGGCCCAGGCGAGCTCCGGTGGGTCGGCCTCGACCCGCGCCAGGATCTCTTCCCGGCTCCCCGCAACACCCCGGCCGACGAACCGCACCTCGACCGGCCCCTCGCTCGCGCGCCAGACCGGGTATGCGGTCTCGCCCTCCAGGCCCGTCCACCCGGCGCTCAGGGGCGCACCCGCCGGCGCGCCGCGACGAGCGGCTCGACCGTCTCGGCCACCGCCGCGGCGAGCTTCTCGTAGCCGCGGGCGTTGGGGTGGATCTCGTCGCTCTTGAGCGCGGGATCGCGCAGGATGTTGGACAGGACGTCCTCGACGATCGGCGTCCGGTACTCCCGGCCCAGCCGCTCGTAGAGGTCGCGGTGGCGGCCGCCGAAGGGGCCGTGCACCTCGACGAGGACGGGCAGCACCCGGGCCTTCAGGAGGCGCTCGACGATGGCGCGGAGATCGCTCTCCGTCTTCTCGATCGGCACCTGGCGCAGGAGGTCGTTGCCGCCCAGCTCGACGATCACCAGCCAGGGGTCCTCGGCGAGGACGTCCGAGAGACGCGCCAGGCCGTCGGCCGCCGTGTCCCCCGAGACCCCGGCGTTGACGACCGACCGACGCAGCCGCGCGGCGAGGAAGTCGGGATAGGTCCGTCCCGGGCCCGCCCCCACCCCGGCGGTGATCGAATCGCCGAAGCAAACGATCGAGCGGCCGGGCGAGTCGAGGTTGGGAGGCGGCTGGCGACAGGCGGCGAGGAGCGGGAGAAGGGCGATGACGGCGACGACGGCGAGAGCGCGCTTCATGTCGTGCATTCTATGGGTTGCCCGCCCTCCGCCTGCCGTTGCGGGTAAACTACGGCGGCCATGGCTTTCGAAGCGGTGATCGGCCTCGAGGTCCACGTCCAGCTCCTGACCGCGAGCAAGATGTTCTGCCGCTGCCCGAACCGCTTCGGGGCGGCGCCGAACACGCTGATCTGCCCGCTCTGCCTGGGCTATCCGGGGACGCTGCCGGTGCTTAACCGGCACGCCGTCGACCTCGCCGTCCAGCTCGCCCTCGCCCTCGGCTGCGAGGTCCACGAGACCTCCGTCTTCGCGCGCAAGAATTACTTCTACCCCGACCTCCCGAAGGGTTATCAGATCAGCCAATATGACCGGCCGCTGGCTGAAAATGGCGTGCTGCCGCTGACGTTCCACGACCGCCGGGTGCGCATCGAGCGCTTGCATCTCGAGGAGGACGCCGGCAAGCTCCTCCATGAGGCGCCGGGCGGCGGCGCCCTGGCGGGCGAGAGCCTCGTCGACTTCAACCGCTGCGGCGTGCCGCTCGTCGAGATCGTCTCGCGGCCCGACATGTCGACCGCCGCCGAGGCCCAGGACTACCTGCAGTCGCTGCACCAGCTCCTCCTCTACACGGGGACGAGCGACGGCAACATGGAGGAAGGCAGCCTGCGCTGCGACGCCAACGTCTCGGTGCGCCGGCCGGGCGAGCCGCTGGGCACCAAGGCCGAGGTGAAGAACGTCAACTCGTTCCGCAACGTGGCGCGGGCCATCGAGCACGAGATCGCGCGCCAGACCGCGCTCCTCGAGTCCGGCGGCAGGGTGGTGCAGGAGACTCGCGGCTACGACGCGGCGGCCGGCGTCACCCGCCCACTGAGGAGCAAGGAGGAGGCGCACGACTACCGCTACTTCCCGGAGCCCGACCTGCCGCCGCTCGTGGTGACGCCGCAGCGTCTGGCCGCCCTCTGGGCGCAGCTGCCGGAGCTCCCCTGGGAGCGGCGCGCGCAGCTGGCCGACCGCTACGGGCTGCCGGAGGACGACGCCCGCGTGCTCACCGGCGCCCGCGAGCTCGCCGACTACTACGAGGCCGCCGCCGCGGCCCTGGGGGGCGATTTCAAGGGGGCGAAGGCGGTCGCCAACTGGGTGCAGGGCGAGGTGCTGCACGAGGTCAAGGAGAGGAAGCTCGGCTGGCCCGACCTCCCGCACGCCCTACCGCCGGAGCGCCTCGCGGCCTTGATCGGCCTCGTCGATGCCGGCCGCATCTCCAACAGCGCCGCCAAGGAGGTCTTCGCCGCCGTCTGGGGGACGGAGGAGGAGCCGGCGGCCGCCGTCGAGCGGCTCGGCCTCGCCCAGGTGAGCGACGCCGGGCAGATCGAGCGCTGGATCGAAGAGGTGCTCCACGAGCACCCCGGCCCCGGCGCGCAGTACCGCGCGGGGAAGACGCAGACCCTCGGCTTCCTGGTGGGCCAGGTGATGAAGCGCTCCGGCGGCCGCGCCCGGCCGGAACGGGTGCAGCAGCTCATGCGCCAGGCGCTGGAGTGC
>Ga0209626_1000333_pt1 | contig 10136 bp, 9 predicted proteins | sample JacPinW_OM1H0_M2_FD_187962 | JGI IMG/M metagenome (GOLD analysis project Ga0209626, IMG submission 187962) | Forest soil microbial communities from Algoma, Ontario, Canada - Jack Pine, Ontario site 1_JW_OM1H0_M2 (SPAdes) (version 2) | ecosystem: Environmental > Terrestrial > Soil > Boreal... | reverse complement strand
CCGGCCCCTGGAGCGCTTCTGGCTGCGTTCCGCGGCCCTGCCCGACTCGGGGGATGCGGCGGAGCCGCGTTTGTCGCGCCCTCCTGCCCGCGAGCTCGCTCGAGCGGTGGGGCGCACCACCTCCCCGGTCTCATCGAGAAGCAGCGCGCTGGCGGCCGTGCGGCCTACCTCGTCGATGCGCACCATCCGCTTCTCGCCGACGTGCGGGGCTGCGCCCGCGATGGAGATGATGTAACCGTCGATTTTGGCGACCGCGTCGTCCACGTCATACATGTGCGGCTCGACGATCTCCACCAGTACCTCATCGCCCTGGCGGAATGGCAGGGCGCGCTCCTCGACTTCCTCTCGTGCGCCCACGAAGGTGATCGCGAAGTGGTCCAGCGCGAGACCTTCGGAGCCCTCGAACAGGAAGGACTTCCCGGTCTGCGCCTCGAGCGCGTGCAGCACGCGGGAGCCGTGGCCGGTGAACTGGGTGCTGACGCGGGGATTGATCTGCACCAGGAACGCCTCCGCCTCGGGGTGCTCGGCGGCGACGTCGCGCAGCCGGCGCTCGAACTCGATCGCGATCGTCTCCTCTGAGCGGATCACGCCCTCGCCCTCGCAGGTCGGGCACGGACGGCTCATGATCTCGCGTACGCCCTCGGTCACGTTCTGGCGCGTCATCTCGACGAGGCCGAGCTTGGATATCTCGGCGGTGAACGTCTTCGTCCGGTCCTCGTCCAGCGTCTTGCGCAGCGTCTTCATGACCGCGTCCCGGTTGCGGGCCCGGGCCATGTCGATGAAGTCGATCACGATGATCCCGCCGATGTCGCGCAGGCGCAGCTGGTTGACGACCTCCTCGGCCGCCTCCAGGTTGGTCCGCGTGATCGTGTCCTCCAGCCCCGCGCCCTTGCCGCGGCCGATGAAGCTGCCGGAGTTGACGTCGATGACCGTGAGGGCCTCGGCGTAGTCGATGATCAGATAGCCGCCGCTCGGCAGGTCGACGCGGCGGGAGAGCACTCCCTCGATCGCCTTGTCCACGCCGTAGGCCTCGAACAGCGGATCCTCCTGCTCCCACAGCTCCACCCGCTCGACCAGCTCGGGGGCGGTGCGCGTGAAGAAGGAGACGAGCCGGTGGTACTGCTGCTCGTCGTCCACGATCGCCCGCTCGAAATGGGCGGAGAAGATGTCGCGGACCACCCGAACGGACAGGTCGGCCTCCTGGAAGACGAGATCCGGGGCGGGGGTCTCCTCCACTCGCTTGACGAGCACCTCGTGGAGCTTGTGCAGGTATTTCAGCTCACGCTCGAAGTCCTCCCGCTTGGCCCCGTGGGCAGCGGTCCTGACGATCACACCGCCGCCGTCGAGCGCGAGGTTGGCGGTCTGGCGGCGCAGGCGCTCGCGCTCCTTGTCCTCGAGGCGGCGCGAGACGCCGATCCCCTCCCCCGTGGGGGCATAGACCATGTAGCGCCCGGCGATCGTCAGCTCCATGGACAGGCGCGCGCCCTTCGTCTTGAGCGGGTCCTTGACGACCTGCACCACGATCTCCTGCCCGGGGGAAAGCAGGTCGGAGATTTTGCGCCCGGCGCCGCTCCCCCGCCCGCGCTTGGGCGTCTCCACGCCCGGAAGGACGATCTCGTCGACGTGCAGGAAGCCGTTCTTCTCGAGGCCGATGTCGACGAAGGCCGCCTCAAGACCCGGCAGGACGTTGTCGACCTTGCCCTTGTAGATGTTGCCGACGATCGAGCGACCGCCGCGGCGCTCTATGTAGAGCTCAGCGATTCGATAGCCGGCCTCCGGGGCGCCGCCGCGCTTGCGGGCGCTGGCCTCCTTGCGGGCGGTCGAGGACGAACGCGAGGCGGCGGGCGTTCCGCTGGCCTCCAGAAGCGCCACGCGCGTCTCCGCGCGATCGACGCTGACAAGCACTTGCTTTTTCAATTTGATCCAGTCTTTCGGTATGGAAACGGGCCGTGCGCCTGGCGCATGGGCGCCGGGATGGCGGGCACCGGGTCAGCAGGCGGCGGCTGGACGCGCGCATTGCGGATGTGTCCGGATGGACACCTCCCGCGGGCAGCGCGTCCGCGATGTCGTGATCGACGCCTGTGTCCGCCCGAGGCCCCCAGGAGGGCGCGTCCCGGCTTGCGCCGGACGCAGCCCGGAATGGCTGATGATCTCGTGGGGCGTGCTCGGGGGACATTGGTATCTAGTAACGCAGTACGCGATCCTTCAGCGCCGCTGAGGCACGCGCCTGGACGTAGATGGATTGCAACAGGCCTACCGCCAACAGGGTGGTGATCACCGACGAACCTCCGTAACTCATGAGCGGAAGCGTGACGCCGGTAATTGGCATGATTCCAATGGTCATCCCCACGTTGACGAAAACCTGGAACATCAGCATAGCCGCTACGCCGGCCGCTATGAGCGAGCCGAACAGATCCTTGGACATCACGAGCACCCGCAGGGCCCGCGATATCAGCAGTCCGTAGAGCAGCAGCACGAGCCCCGCGCCGACGAAGCCGTACTGCTCCCCGACGGCCGCGAAGATGAAGTCGGTGTGGCTCTCGGGCACGAATCCGTTGGGCACCTGGCTCGGCTGCGCACGCCCGGTCTTCTGCCCCGCCCCGATCGCGATCTTGGACTCCTGCTGTTGGTAGCCTTCTTTTTGGGGGTTCGAGGAAGGGTGCAGGAACGCCGTCAGACGCGCGACCTGGTAGGGCTTGAGCACGTGGACGCCCGCAGCCGGGGCCGCGACCAGGACGAACGCGCCCGATACAGCCACCAGCGCCGCCAGCGCCGCCAGGTACCGCCAGGACGTCCCGGCCACGAACAGCAGCATGTAGGCGATCACCATGTACACCAGGCCGGAACCGAGGTCCGGCTGGACGATCACGAGCATCGCGGGCACCAGCGCCGCGATCATCACCCGCAGCGTCGTGTCGCGTTCGCGGGGCCTTCGCGACCGCTCGGCGACGAAGGCCGCGAGGGCGAAGACGAGCAGCACCTTGCCGAGCTCGGAGGCCTGAAAGGAGAAGAAGGGGAAGTTGATCGCCCGCGTTGAGCCGCGGGCGGCGTGGCCGAGCGCGAGGACCGCCAGGATGCTCAGGATCAACGCGCCGTAGACGGCGTTTTTCGCTCCCCGCAGGCGGGAGTAGTCGACGCGCGAGAGCGCCAGCATCAGGACGAACCCAGCCACCAGGTAGGTCGCCTGACGGTCCACGTAGTAATTCGGCTGCCCGGGCACGAGGTTTCGCGTTGCCGCCCCCAAAGTGACAGCCGAGCAGATCCCGAGGCCGATGACCGCGAGCGTGAGCAGCGGGTCCAGCGGCAGCCGCAGCGCGCGCGGCGGCGCCACCGGCGGCTCCTCGGTCGGCCTGATCGGGCTCAGCGGCATCAGCGGCCGGCCTCGGCTCGGGTCCTTTGGCGTATCGGGGGGAGCGCCGCGCGGGGCCCCCGTGTTCGTGGGAATCGCGCGATCATCGAGTCTTGGAGGCCCCGGCCACGAACTTCGCGGGCTTGCCGAACCACTTCGAGGCGATCAGGCGGGCGATCGGCGCGGCCGTTTCGGCACCGAAGCCGCCCTGCTCGACGGTGACCGCGATGACGATCGGGCGCTGAGGGTCGCCGACGTAGCAGAGATACCAGGACTGGTCTTCTTTCGGCGGGCGTTCGGCGGTGCCGGTCTTGCCGAACACGGGGTGCTGAGACTGGTTCCACCCGTTCCACACGTCAACGGAAGTTCCGCCCGGCTGGCTGGTGGCGTTGTGGATCCCTTCCATCACCAGGCTGAGATCGGAGTAGTTGAGGTGCACGTGACGCGCCGGGGCCGCGCTCAGCGCCTGGACCAGCCCGCCGGTCGAGTCGTCGACCTCCAAGCCGAGGTGTGGCGTCACCACCGTGCCTTCGCCGCCGTTCATGTACGCGTTGGCGAGGGTCGAGTAGGCGACCGCCATCTGCAGCGGCGAAGCCAGCAGGTCTCCCTGGCCGACGGCCAGATGCATGTTGTCGCCGACGCTCCAGGGCCGCCCGTCGGAGATCCCGCAGCTGGAGACGTGCGTGCGTCGCTCGCACGCGATCTCAGCCGCGGCAACCTTCGCGCGCCATTCCCGGTCCGGGACCGTGCCGGTGATCTCGCTCGGCAGATCGATCCCGGTTTTGCGCCCGATGCCGAGTTCCCTCGCTTTGCGCTGGATCACGTCCCCGTGGCTGTTGGCGAGCTGGCCCACTTCGAAGAAGTACGTGTCCGAGGAGACCCGCAACGCGTCGACCAGGCTGACGGCACCGTAGTCGGCGTGGCCGGCGTTGCAGAACTGCTGCGTGGAGACGGTGATGCACGACCCCGCCCCCAGACCCACGCCCGGGCTGAGCACGCCGGATTCCAGCGCCCCCATCGCCGTGATCGGCTTGAACGTCGAGCCGGTCGGATAGGCGCCGTTGACCGCCCGGTCGGTCAGCGGACCGCCTGCGGTGCTGCTTCCCTGCAGCGACTTGTACTGGGCGGTGGTGAGCGGTTTGGCGAACTTGTTGGGGTCGAACGTGGGATATGAGCCGATCGAGAGGACCTGTCCGTTGCGCGGGTCGAGCGCCACAAACGCCCCGGCTTCGGCCGGTTTGCCTGCCGCATGGGCGTGTTCGATCCCTTCCACGAGCGCCTTTTCGCTCGCTCGCTGCAGACCGAGGTCGAGCGTCACCCTGAGGCTGTGGCCCGAATGCGGCAGTTTCGCCGGGAGGCTGCTGGGTACGGGGTAGCCGGCGGCGTTGACCCCCACACGCTGCACCCCCGCTTCCCCGCGCAGGTAGCGGTCGTAGTAGTACTCGAGCCCTTCCTGGCCGACCACCGTCCCCGCCTGCACACCATGGAAGGCGCGGAGCTTGAGCTCCGGTTCGGAGACCTGCCCCACGTACCCGAGCACCTGGGCGGCCATCTCGCCGTAGGGGTAGGCCCGGATCGCCACCGGCTGCTGGACGACGCCGGGGAATTCGCTCTGGCGCTCCGCCAGCACCGTCAGCACGCCGGGACCGGCGTCGGTCTTGATCGTGACCGGCGCGTAGGGCACCGCCGTGCGTCCGCGCACCACCAGCGCCTCGATGCGCCCCGAGCTGAGCCCGAGAAGCGTCCCCAGCCGCCGGTAGAGCGCCAGCCGGGGAGCCCCTGACGGGGGCAGCGCCGTGGGGACGATCTGCACGGCGTTGGTCGTGCGGCTCGCCACGATCGGCTGGCCGCCGCGGTCGAGTATCTGCCCGCGGGGCGCGGGGATCGGGAGGTCGCGCACACGGTTTGCGTTGGCCTGCTGGACGTACTGTTCGCCAGAGAGCACCTGCAGATACCACAGGCGGAAGAAGATCACGCCGAACATCACCATCGCCACCCCGCCCACGATCGCCACTCGCAGCGCGAGCGCAGGGGCGACCGGCACGCGCGGGTCGCTCGGGCGCACCCGCTCGATCGCGCTCATGCGGCTGTTCTCCGTGCTCTCATGCGCGAGACAGGGGGCTGAGCCCGCCGGTGGTGTACGCGCGACGACGACGGCGCCTGCGGGGGTCCTCCGGCAGCGCACCCTCGAGCACACGGCGCACGATCGCCCACATCGGCAGGGCGACGATCGCGTTCACGACGATCCCCAGCACGATCTGGCGCAGCAGCTCGAGGCTCACCGGAGCGTCCACCCCAAGCATGAACTCGATCAGCGAATAGCCCACCAGCGACGCGGCGGAGGCGATCGCTCCAACGAGCAGCGGGGTGAGCGCGGCCTGGGGGTCGCGCAGCTCACGCAGCCGCCCCGACCAGAAGCCGATCAGCGTGAAGATGAGCGACGTGACTCCGAGGGTCTGTACGAGCGCGAGGTCCACGAGCAGGCCGACCGCGAAGCCGGTGGCTGCGCCGAGCGTGGAGCCGCATAGCAGCCCCACGAACGCGACCGCGAGCGGCGAGAGGTCCGCGTTGACGCCGAACACCGGAACCTCCGAGACCACGCCGATCTGGAGGAACACGATCACCACGGCCAGCGCGGCGACGCGCCCCAGCAGCGAAGCTGACAGCCCGGACCCCGTCATCCTCCGGCTTCCGTCGAGGCCAGTTGCCCTGAGCCGCCGCCGCTGGCCGCGGTGCTCTGCCCCGGGGGCAGGTTCGCCGCCAGGCCGCTCAGCTTGGCCGCGGGCGTGCCGCGGCCGGAAGTGAGCACCTGCACGACGTCGAGGTTGTGCAGGTTGGCCATCGGGCGCACGTTGACCGAGCGGTAGGCGCTTTCTTCGTTGATCGAGGTCACCTGGCCGATGGGGATCCCCGGTGGGTAGAGGGAGTCGTCCGGGCTCGACACGGTGCCCGAGGTGACCACGTATTCGCCCGCGATCGCGGGCGTGTTGGCGGGCAGGTACTGGAGCAGGAGGGTGTTCGGGTCGCCGACCTTCGGCTGGACGATCCCGGTCGCGTTGCCGGTGCCTATCCGCGCGGAGACGCCCATCCGGCTGTCGGTGATGAGCTCCACCTGTGCCCCGTTGGAGGCGACCTGCCCGACCTTGCCTACCAACCCTTCGGCGTTGACCACCGGGTCGTTGACCCGCACCCCGGAGGCTTCGCCTTTGTCGATGGTGACCGTCGAATACCAGATGTTCGGCGACTTCGCCACGACGGTTGCGGTGATCGGGTGGTAGCTGTTCAGGCTCAGCTGATCCAGGTGGTAGATGCCGATCAGCTGCCGGTAGGTGCGTTTTTCGGCCTGGTCGGCGACCAGTTCGCGACGCAGTTTGTCGACCTGCTTGCGCAGCTGGTCACGCTGGCTTTTCGCGTTGAAGGTGTCGCCGATCCCGCCGAACAGGTCGCGCACCGGCTTCAGCGCCTTGTTGGCCCCGTCCTGGATCGGCGATACGACCGTCAGGAAGCCGCGCTGCACGGCGTGCAGCCTTCCTCCCGGTGCCTCACCGAAGTAGGCGGTCAGGAGCAGCAGGGATAGGACGACGAGCAGCACGAGTACCGCGCGTCGCCGCCGGACCGTCTTGTCGTACACCGATCACTACCTTCCGAAGCGTTCACGGACAGAGTACCCATGGGACGGGCGGTCTGTTACTGGCGCTCACCGTCTACGACGGTTGCGCGATGTGCGGTTGGAGCGGTGGATCGCCTCGAACTCCTCGAGCGAGCGACCCGACCCCACGGCAACGCAGGTGAGCGGCGACTCGGCGAGGTGGGCGGGCATCTGCGTCTCCTCGCGCAGGCGCACGTCGAGGCCCTGCAGGAGCGAGCCCCCGCCGGCGAGCATGATGCCCCGGTCCATGATGTCCGAGGCCAGCTCGGGTGGCGTGCGGTCCAGCGTCTCCTTGACCGCGTCGATGATCTGGTTCAGCGGTTCCTCGAGCGCCTGGCGGATCTCCTCGCTGGTCAGCACGACGGTCTTCGGCAGCCCGGCGACCATGTCGCGCCCGCGGATCTCCGCCTGGAGCTCCTCGGACATCGGGCAGGCGGAGCCGATCTCGAGCTTGAGCTCCTCCGCCGTCTGCTGGCCGATGAGCAGCTTGTACTCCTTCTTGGCGTAGTTGATGATCGCCTCGTCCATCTCGTCCCCGCCCACGCGGATCGACTGCGACACCACGATCCCTCCGAGCGAGATGACGGCCACCTCGGAGGTCCCCCCGCCGATGTCAACCACCATCGAGCCGGTGGGCTCGCCAACGGGCAGTCCGGCTCCGATCGCCGCCGCCATCGGCTCCTCGATCAGGTAGGCCGTGCGCGCGCCGGCCGACAGGCAGGCCTCCTCGACGGCGCGCTTCTCGACGCCCGTCACCCCGGACGGCACGCAGACCACCACACGCGGATGCGCCCAGCGATTCTGGTGGACCTTCTGGATGAAGTGCCTGAGCATCTGCTCGGTCACGTCGAAATCCGCGATCACGCCATCCTTCAGCGGGCGGATCGCCTGGATCGTGCCCGGCGTGCGCCCCAGCATGCGCTTGGCCTCGATGCCCACGGCGTGCACTTCGCCCGTGCGCGAGTCGATCGCCACCACGCTCGGCTCCGACAGGACGATCCCGCGGCCGCGCACATACACGAGCGTGTTGGCCGTCCCGAGGTCGACCGCCATGTCGCGGCCGCCGAACCCTGTCAGATAGCTGAAGATGCCCATATAAAGAGGTACGGCACGCTAAACCCGACCCGGCGCCGCAGCTCGCGGCGTGTTCCGCCGCCAGCGCCTATCGGGGCGCACCCGTGGCGCAGTGTAGCGAACGGCCACCGGCGCCCGACCGCTCTGCCACGGGCTTTGCACACGGCGCCCGGCGCCGCGGCGGCTCATCCTCTCAGCAGCTGCGGGTAGATGTCCAGCAGGCTCGCGACCGGCAATCCCACGACGTTCTCGTAGTCGCCGGCCACGCCTCGCACGAGCGCCGCACCCGCGCCCTGGATGGCATAACCACCGGCCCGGCCCCGCCACTCTCCGGTCGCGAGATACCAGTCGAGCATCGCCTCATCGAGCTCGCGGAAGCTGACCTCGGTGCGGGCCGTGGCGGTTCGTTCCTCCACCGCACCGTCCGCGCCGCCCCCCGCGAGCAGCAGCGCGAGCCCGCTGACCACCTCGTGGGTGCTGCCGCCGAGCGCGCGAAGCATCTCCCGCGCGCCGGCCTCGTCGGCCGGCTTACCGTGGATCTCGCTTCCCAGCACGACCACCGTGTCGCAGCCGAGCACGGCCTCCCGTGCGCCCTCCTCGCGGACCGCATGGGCCTTGCGCCGGGCGTTCTCCACCGTGACCCGCTCGGGCACGCCGCGGTCGAGCTCCGGTGCGCCGGACGCGCGCACCGAGAAGGCGACCCCGAGACGCTCGAGGATCGCCCGCCGCTGCGGGGAGGCGGACGCCAGGACGAGCTGTGCGGGAGGAGCGACGGCTGCTACATCTCCCCGAAGAACAGGGCGGCCTCGCGCTCGGCGGCCTCGGGGGAGTCCGACCCGTGGACCATGTTGGCGCCCATCTCGATGGCGAGGTCTCCCCTGATCGATCCGGGGGCCGCCTCCAGCGGGTTGGTGGCGCCGATCAGCTGGCGTGCGGCCTTCACGGCCTCGGGCCCCTCGAGCACCATCGCGATGATCGGGCCCGAGGTGATGAAGTCGACCAACTCCCCGAAGAAGGGCCGCTCGGAGTGCTCGGCGTAGTGGCGCTCCGCGAGCTCCCGCTCAACGGTCATGTGCCGCAGGGCGACGATCCTCAGCCCCTTGCGCTCGAAGCGCGTGATGATCTCGCCGGTCAGACCCCTGGCGAAGGCGTCGGGCTTTACGAGGATCAGCGTTCGGTCCATGGGTTCCTTTGCTCGGGTTGGAGGGTGCTCGTCAGGAGCTCGGGCGCGGGCGTCCGCTGCTGGGCCGGCGCGAGCGCCCGCTGCCGCGAGCTCTGCTCGCCGCCTCGGATGCCACGACCGGCTCCTCGGCGGGCGGTTCCTCCCCGCTCACCGCGTCGGAGGCCTGCGTGAGCTCCGAAAGGTCGCTCTCCGCGACCGCGGCACGCCGACGCCGCGTGCGGGGAGCCGTCAGCCCGGGTACGTCGGCCTCGCAGTAGGGGCAGATCGTCCAGGCCTGGTCCAGGGGACGCGAGCAGTTCGCGCAGCGCTCCTTCAGCTTGCGCAGGCAGCTCGGGCAGCGGACGAAGTCGCGCTCGATGCGGTAGTCGCAATGCGGGCACAGCGACTGGTCGAGGTGGTGCAGGCGTGCCTCCGCCGCGTGCATCTCCAGTTCCCGCTCGCGCACGTCCTCCAGGTACTCGGGCGGGCGCAGGATCATGTAGACCATCGTGCCGACGAACGGGAACAGCGAAGCCGCGGTGGCGCAGCCGATGAGCATCGGGTCGAGGATCCTGCGGCGCGCATCCGCGTAGGTCCAGTAGATCAGCGAGAGATACAGGACGACCACGAACAGGATCAGCAGGTCGACCACGAGGCTCAGGCCGCTGCTTTCGATTCCGAAGTATGCAGGCGGTGGCATCGGCCGGCTGAGTTTAGAGAAACAACCGGCCGAATCCGTAACCCGCGGCGAAGAACACGAGGATCACCAGGGCCACGATCAGCGCGACGGCGCCGATCATGGCAAGCACCGATGGGCCGTCGCCGTTCATCCCGTGGAGCTCGAAATGTGCGGATCTCCGTGCGCCTGCGCGGCGGGCTGTGAGCCCTCGAGGCGGCCGAGC
>Ga0209626_1000332_pt1 | contig 10151 bp, 8 predicted proteins | sample JacPinW_OM1H0_M2_FD_187962 | JGI IMG/M metagenome (GOLD analysis project Ga0209626, IMG submission 187962) | Forest soil microbial communities from Algoma, Ontario, Canada - Jack Pine, Ontario site 1_JW_OM1H0_M2 (SPAdes) (version 2) | ecosystem: Environmental > Terrestrial > Soil > Boreal... | reverse complement strand
GATCCGGGTCAAAGGCATGGGGCTCGGGATAGACGTCGGGGCGGTGGTGCAGCGCGAGGTTTACGAAGGCTACGGAAGCCGCAACGCGACGATCATCGACCCGTTCGGCCACCGCTGGATGCTCAGCGGCCCGGTCCGCACACCGGTCGAGCTCATCAGTCACGGCGACATCGGTTACGTCTCGGTGTGGACACCTGACGCCGACCGCGCTGCCGCGTTCTACGGCCATGTCCTGGGCTGGACGTACGACCAGCTGACCCATCAGGTCACGAACACCAGGCAGCCGGTCGGCTTGTTCTCCGCCGACGGACAGCCGACGCTGTTCTGCTGCTATGCGGTGTCGGACCTCGAGGCCGCCGGCCGGGCGATCGCCGCCGCGGGAGGCCGGCTCGGTGGACAGCGCTCATTCGGCTACGGCACGGTGCTCGACGCCACCGACCCGACCGGCACAGCGTTTGCGGTGTTTCGGCCGAACGCCAACACCGGGCGCCCGGAGCTCAACGGCGCCGGGCCGGGCGAATTGTCTTATGTCACTTATGCAGTGAGCGCATCATCGGCGTTCCGCGACTTCTACGGGCGAGTGCTTGGGTGGAGCTTTGAGCCGGGTCGCATAGACGACGGCTGGCAGATCGCCGAGACGCACCCGATGGCCGGGGTCGCCGGCGGCAGCGCCGAAACGGCCACTGTGCCGATGTGGACGGTGGCCGACATGAACGACGCGGTGGCCAAGGTGCGTGAGGCCGGCGGCACCGTCATCCAGGAACCGGATAGGCAACCGTACGGCGTGACGGCCGAGTGCCGCGACGATCAGGGCGCCCGCTTCTACCTGGGCGAGTTCTAGCCCCTCCCCGCGCCATCAGCTCAGGACGTCGCCGATCGGTGCGCCGGCGGCGATCTTGCCCCTGCTCTTCATGACCGGACCCGGCATTCCACCGCCCACCACTCCGGCCACCACGCCGTCGCGCTCGTAGTACGCCAGGAACTTGCGGCCGTCGTCCTCGACGAGGTGGACGACGTCGTCGGCCTCCGGCTCGCCGAGGCATTGGATCTTGATGTCATATTGGTCGCTCCAGAAATAGGGCACCACAACCAGATTCGACGGCAACTCTTGCCCAAGCAGCGACGGCACCAGCACGCGCGCCTGCTCTGCGACGTTGCTCCAGTGCTCCACCCGCGCTTGATGTCCCGTCGCGTTCTGCCACGACGCGACGTCGCCGAGCGCCCACACATGCGGCGCGTTGGTCCTCCCCACGCGGTCACACACCACGCCGTTGTCGACCTCCACCCCGCTGCCCTCGAGCCAGTCGGTGGCCGGCCGTGAGCCGATGCCCACCACCACGAGGTCGGTGTCAAGCTCGGAGCCGTCGGTCAACGCGACCTTCTCCACCCGGTCCCGACCGGTGACCGAGTCGACCCCGACACCCGTCCGCACGTCGACCCCTTCGGCGCGGTGCAGTCGCGACACCAGCGCCCCGATCTGCGCACCCAGCACCGACGCCAGCGGCTCGGGTTGCGGTTCCACCATCACCACGTCGATCCCGAGCCCGCGCAGGCTCGCCGCCACCTCGCAGCCGATGAACCCGGCGCCGACCACCACCGCGCGCCGAGCCGCCCCGGCCTCCTCGCGCAACGCCATGCTCTCGTCGAAGGACCGCAGGACATGGATGCCCGGCAGGGCGGGAAATGATGGAATGCGCCGCGGTACAAGGCCTGTCGCGATCACCACGTCGTCGTATTCGAGCAGAGAACCGTCGTCGAGTGTCACCGTCTGGGCGCCCGTGTCGAGCGAACGCACCGCGGACCCGAGCGCCAGCGTGATCTTGTTGTCGTCGTAGAACTCCCGCGGCTTGAGGGTCACGTCGTCGAGTTCGCTGCGCAACACCTGCTTGGACAGCGGCGGGCGGTCGTACGGCAGGTGTCCCTCGGCGCCCACAATCGTGATCGGCCCGTCGAACGCAGAGCGCCGGAGCTGCTCGGCGGTGCGCGCCGCCGCCAGTCCCCCGCCGACGATGACTATTCGTTTGGTCATTCACAGCTTCTTACACGATCGGGCCGCGGCGGTGTGCGCGCGGCGCTAGGACATCGTCCGCTCGATGAGATTGGATAGCACCACAATGCTCTCGCTGCGTTCGACCTCAGCACTGGACCGGATGCGTTCGAGCGCCTCCTCCAGGTGCTGCATGTCGCGCGCCAGCACGTGCAGGATCGCGTCGGAGGTACCGGTGACGGTGGCCGCGCTGACGATCTCGGGGATGTCGACCCATGCCGCGCGCAGGCGCTCGGGCGCGATCGTGCCGTGACAGAACACCTGCACATACGCCTCGGTGTTCCAGCCCAGCACGTTGCGGTCGATCACGGTGGTAAATCCTTTGATCACACCGCGGTCCAGCATCCGGTCCACTCGCCGCTTCACCGCCGGGGCCGACAGATTGACCCTCTCCCCGATCTCGGCGAAGGTGGCCCGCGCGTGCTCGGCCAGCTCGGCCAGGATGCGCTCGTCGATGTCGTCGAAGCGGTCCACGAACACCCCCTTCCGATTTGACGCAACAAATCACCTGACTCAGCCGGTCCACGCAATATATCACCGCTATCTACGCAATGTATAGCGATTGATTGCGCAGAACTTGCGAAATATCGTTTGATTCATGACGGAGTACTTTGTTGCCGCGGATGACGCGCGGCGCGATGCGCCGTCGCGCCGCCGTGCTCGCACCCCGCGCACCCGGCGCTATGCGATGACGTCCCCGGACTTCTTCGCCGTCGAGTACGCGATCAATCCCTGGATGGACGTCGCTGCGCCCGTTGACCGCCGGGCGGCGGCGTTGCAATGGGAATCGCTCTACAGGACTTACCTCTCCCTCGGCCACACCGTCGATCTGGTGCGGCCCGAACCGGGACTGCCCGACATGGTGTACGCCGCCAACGGCGGGCTCATCGCCGGGGACACGGCGGTGCTCGCGCGCTTCAAGTTCGCCGAACGCGCAGCCGAATCCCAGGCCTACCGGGCGTGGATGCAAGAGCGCGGATACCACGTCGTTCCCACTCGACACGTCAACGAGGGGCAGGGCGACCTGCTACTGGTCGGGGAAATGGTGTTGGCGGGTCACGGTTTTCGCACCGACGTCCGAGCGCATGCCGAGATCGCCGAGGCGCTTCGGATGCCCGTGATCTCCCTGGAGTTGGTCGACCCGCGCTTCTATCACCTCGACACGGCACTCGCGGTGCTCGACGACAAGACCATCGCCTATTACCCGCCCGCGTTCAGCGCGCCCGCCCAACGCCAACTGCGCGCGCTGTTCCCCGACGCGATGCTCGTCGGCAGCGTCGACGCGTATGTGCTCGGGCTGAACGCCGTCTCAGACGGTCTCCACGTCGTCCATCCCTCAGGGGCAACAGGTTTCGCCGCCCAGCTGCGCGACGCCGGTTTCCGCCCGATCGGTGTCGACCTGTCCGAACTGCTGAAGGGCGGCGGTTCGGTCAAGTGCTGCACGCTGGAGGTACACCCGTGACGATCATGGATTCAGAGACCGTTCTCAGCACTGAAACGGCGGCAGCGATCGAACTGGAGAAGGACCACACGGCCCACAACTACTCGCCGCTACCGGTGGTCGCGGCAAGCGCCGAGGGCGCCTGGATCACCGATACCGGGGGCCGTCGCTACCTGGACTGCCTTTCCGCGTACTCTGCGGTCAACTTCGGCCACCGCCACCCCGACATCACCGCGACGGCACACGCTCAGCTCGACACGGTCACGCTGGTCAGCCGCGCATTCCATTCCGACCGGCTCGGGCCGTTTTGCACGGCGCTGGCCGGGTTGTGCGGTAAAGACATGGTGCTGCCGATGAACAGCGGCGCCGAAGCGGTCGAGAGCGGCATCAAGGTCGCGCGGAAATGGGGCACCGACGTCAAGGGCGTGCCGGCGGGCCGCGCGACTATCGTGGTGGCCGACAACAACTTTCACGGCCGCACGATCAGCATTGTCAGCTTCTCATCGGATCCTGCTGCCCGCGGCGGCTTCGGCCCGTTCACTCCCGGCTTCCGGTCGGTCCCGTTCGGGGACGCCGCCGCCCTTGCCCGCGCGATCGACGACGACACCGTGGCGGTGCTGCTCGAACCGATCCAGGGCGAGGCCGGCATCATCGTGCCGCCGAACGACTACTTACCCGCGGTGCGGGCACTGTGCAGCGAACACAACGTGCTGATGATCGCCGACGAGATCCAATCCGGCCTTGCGCGCACCGGCCGCACCTTCGCGTGTGAGCACTGGGGCGTTGAGCCCGACATCTACCTGCTCGGCAAGGCGCTGGGCGGCGGGGTGGTGCCGCTGTCGGCGGTGGTTGCCGACAGCGACGTGCTGGATGTCCTGCACCCCGGCGAGCACGGCTCCACATTCGGTGGCAATCCGTTGGCGGCCGCCGTCGGATCAACCGTGGTGGCCCTGCTCGCAACCGGCGAGTTCCAGCGGCGCTCAACCGAATTGGGCAGACACCTGCATCGCCGCCTGCGTGCCTTGATTCCACACGGCGTGCTGTCGGTGCGCGGCTTGGGCCTGTGGGCCGGCGTCGACATCGATCCGGTTTGCGGCACCGGCAAGGACATCAGCCTGCGCCTCGCGGAATGCGGCGTGCTGGTGAAGGATACGCACGACTCGACGTTGCGGTTTGCGCCGCCGCTGGTGATCACCACGGAGGAGATCGATTGGGCGGTTGATCAATTCGCCGCAGTCTTGGCCGGCTAATACTTCAGCACACCGCGATCAATGGGGATCTGGACACCCGACAGCGCCGCCGACCCGTCCCCCGCCAGCCACGCCACGACGTCGGAAACCTCCTCGGGCTCCATGAATTCGTTGCGGTGGCGCTTGCCACCGGGGTCGCGGGGATTCAGCGGCATCGGCGCGAAGCTGTGCAGGAAGCTCGGATGATTCTTGAACAGCTCTATCATCGCGTCCCGCTCGATCATCGGAGTGTCGATCGAGTACGGGTGGATGGAGTTCACCCGGATCCCGAACTCGCCGACCTCGAGTGCGAGCGAATTCGTCAGCGCGACCAGCCCGTGCTTGGACGCCGCGTAGTGGCCGTTGCCGGGAGTCGCCTTCAGGCCGGCTGACGAGCTGACGATGATGATCGAGCCGCCGTTGTCGGCTTCGATCATCGCGGGGACGGTCGCGCGGATGGTGCGCCACGTGCCCGACAGGTTCACGTCGATCACGGCGTCCCACTGTTCGTCGGACAGCTCCCAGAGCCGGCCCCAGCTCAGCACGCCCGCGTTCGCGACGAGGATGTCCAGCCGCGCGAACTGCTCGACGCCGTCGGCCACCACCTGACGCAGCGCGGCGCTGTCGCGGATATCGACCTGACGCGCCAGGATCTTCCGGCCTGCGGCCTCGACGCCACGGACCGTCTCGCGCAGGTCCTCGGTGGTCGGCAGCGGGTAGGTGATCGACGGCGACACCGGCCCGCAGATGTCGATCGCGATGATGTCGGCGCCGTCGTTGGCAAGCCGTATCGCGTGCGCCCTGCCCTGGCCCCGGGCGGCGCCGGTGACGAATGCGACGCGTCCTTCAAGTGATCCGGTTGCTAAAGCCACAGACGTTCCTTTCACTGATTGCGCACAGGCTATCAGCGAAACTGAAACGTGTTCTAGTCACCCACCGGCCGGAAGCCCGGCTCAGATCTGGGCGATGATCTCAGACCGCTTGGCTTTGTACTCCTCTTCGGACACCGCGCCGGTCGCCCGGAGTGTCTCGAGTTCCTGCAAGCGCTGCGAGATCGATGGTGGGGGTGCGGTGAAACTGGCCGGCGCCACCACCGGAGTCACCACCGGCGCGGGTGCCGGCGCAGTGGCGGGCGCAGCCTGCGCTTGTTGGGCTCCGGCACGGCGGACCACCGCCACGACCTGTTGACGAAGAGCCGGATTGGAGCGGAGGTCCACCATCTGGTTCAACGGGATGCCGTTGGCCTTGAGGATCTGCAGGATCTCCATCAGCGGGCCCGCCTGCCCCGACAGATCGTATGTCCTGTTGTCCTCGGCGATCGTGAACTGTGCGGGCATCAGGCCATTCACCAATGCGCTTCGCTCCCAGTCGATTTGGAACTTGTTCGTGGCCGGGTCGACGAGCACCACGAGTTTGCGCTGGTTGAAGTTGCCCATCCGGGTCACGGACACCCTGACGCGATCGGTGGCGTCGAACGGGGTGAGGCCGGGACCTTCGATGTGCAGGTTCAGGCTGATCAGCGGTTGTTCGTTGATGCGCACGCCGGTTTCCCCCATGCCGGTGATCTGCGCCAGCGCCAACACCCCGCTCTGCTGGAGCGCCGCGGTGCCGGCCGAGGATTTGGCGCTGTAGCCGGCCAGCGCCAACGCGATCAGCACGTCAGCCGCTGTGATGAAGAGCCCGACGAAGAACATCCAACCCAGCACGTCTCGCCCGAACGGCGTCGCGAAATACACGATCAGAAAGATCGGCCCCACCAGGCCGCCGCACAGCAGCACAATCAACTGGGACTTCAGGTACCGCGCAAACATCGGGCATGCTCCTCGCCTCGCCGGCCCCCGTCGCGTGTCAGAGTAGCGCCGCGAAACACCGTCTGCTGCGATTGCGTCAGCGTATCGTCAGCGCGTGACGTCGCCGCAAACGTCCGCGCGCTCACGCTGGACATTAGTCGCGGTGTCTACGGCGCTGTTCTGTGTTCAAATCGACTACTTCGCGATGAACCTGGCGTTGCCGCGTATGGCCCACGATTTGGGCAGCAGCGCAACGGACCTGCAGTGGGTCATCAGCATCTACATGCTCTCGTTGGGCGCGTTCATGGTTCCGGCCGGTCGAATCGGCGACATCTTCGGCCGCAGGCGAGCGCTCCTGGCCGGCGTCGCACTGTTCGGCGTCGCATCGGTGTTGTGCGCGGTGGCGCCGACGGCTCCGATGCTGATCGCGTTTCGCGCACTGCAAGGACTGGGATCCGCGTTGATCTTCCCGGTGTCTGTCAGCGTGCTCACCAATGCCTTTCCCGCGGGCAGGTCCAGCCAGGCCATCGGAATGGCCTACGGGATAGCGGGTTTGGGCAACGCCGCCGGCCCGCTGATAGGCGGACTGCTCACCGACACGTTGGGCTGGCGCTCGATCTTTTGGCTCAACGTTCCCCTCACCGTGCTCTCGCTGGTGATCGGTGCGATCAGCATCACCGAGTCTTCCGACAGCACGGTACCGCGCCGGATCGACCTCGCCGGGTTGGCGTTGATCATCATCGGTATCGGGTTGTTCACGTTGACCTTTGACCGGGCGCCGACCTGGGGCTGGACATCGGTTGCGACGGTTGTGGCATTCGCGACGTCAGTGCTGTTGCTCGCAGCGTTCGTCGCCGTCGAAAAGCGAGTCCGCTGGCCACTGGTGGATCTGTCGTTGGCACGGAACCCCAGGTTCACGATCTTGGTGACCGCCGGCACCGTCGCAAACATCGCCTACGCTGTCGCGATCTTTCTGTCCACGGTGTACCTGCAGCAGGTGCGTGGCTTGAACCCGTTGATGGCGGGGCTGGCGTTTCTCGGTCCGTCGGCGGGCGCCGCGCTGGGCGGCATGCTGTCGGGGTGGTTGGCGGCGCGCCGGCCACCAGTACTGGTGATGGGGGTTGCTTGTGTGGCCGCGGCGGTGTCGCTGGCCGCACTGTCGGCATCGGCCGACTGGGTCGGCTACCTGATCGCACTCACCGCGACCGGTACAACACTGGGACTGGTGTACGCGTTCACCACCGTTGCGACACAAGCGGTCGTGCGTCCCGAGCGCGCCGGGGAAGCGGCCGGGGTGACGTTGACGTCGTTGGTCACCCTGGCCGGCGTCGGTGTCGCAATCTCCGGCACGGTGTTGGAGATACTGCAGCGGTCCGGGAGGTCGACCGGCGGCGGGATCGACCTCATTCTCGGCGTTCTCGCGGCGGTCCTGCTGCCGGCAGGCATCGTCGTGGTGCTGATCGCCAGAACACGCACGCGCGAGGAGAGCCCCGAAAACCCAAGCGGCGCCCACCCTTCCGGGTGAGCGCCGCTTGGCGTATCTCAGATCGCGGTACTGCTACTTGACGATCTTCGTGACCCGGCCGGCGCCGACGGTACGGCCACCCTCACGGATCGCGAAACGAAGGCCCTCGTCCATGGCGACGGGCTGGATCAGCTTCACCGAGATGATGGTGTTGTCGCCGGGCATCACCATCTCAGTGCCCTCCGGCAGCGTCACCACCCCGGTCACGTCGGTGGTGCGGAAGTAGAACTGCGGACGGTAGTTGTTGAAGAACGGCGTGTACCGGCCGCCCTCGTCCTTGGACAGGATGTAGACCTGGCCCTCGAACTCGGTGTGCGGGGTGGTGGTGCCGGGCTTCACGACGACCTGACCGCGCTCGACGTCCTCGCGCTTGATCCCGCGCAGCAGCAGACCGACGTTGTCGCCGGCCATGCCCTGGTCGAGCAGCTTGCGGAACATCTCGACACCGGTGACGGTGGTCTTGGTGCTGGAGGGCTTGATGCCGACGATCTCGACCTCCTCGTTGACGTTGACCACGCCGCGCTCGACACGACCGGTGACCACGGTGCCGCGGCCGGTGATCGTGAAGACGTCCTCGACGGGCATCAGGAACGGCTTCTCGGTGTCGCGGACCGGGTCCGGGATCGACTCGTCGACCGCGGCCATCAGCTCCTCGATCGACTCGACCCACTTCGCGTCGCCCTCGAGCGCCTTGAGCGCCGACACCCGGATCACCGGAGCGTCCTCGTCGAACTCCTGGGCGGCCAGCAGCTCGCGGACCTCGAGCTCGACGAGCTCGAGCAGCTCCTCGTCGTCGACCGCGTCGGCCTTGTTCAGCGCGACCAGGATGTAGGGCACGCCAACCTGGCGCGCCAGCAGCACATGCTCGCGGGTCTGCGGCATCGGGCCGTCAGTGGCGGCGACCACCAGGATCGCGCCGTCCATCTGGGCAGCGCCGGTGATCATGTTCTTGATGTAGTCGGCGTGGCCCGGGGCGTCGACGTGCGCATAGTGACGCTTGTCGGTCTGGTACTCCACGTGGGAGATGTTGATCGTGATGCCGCGCTGACGCTCCTCGGGCGCATTGTCGATCTGGTCGAATGCACGCGACTCGTTCAAATCGGGATATTTGTCGTGCAGAACCTTGGTGATTGCTGCGGTCAGCGTCGTCTTGCCGTGGTCAACGTGACCAATGGTCCCGATGTTGACGTGCGGCTTCGTCCGCTCGAACTTCGCCTTCGCCACTGTGTTGTCCTCCTGGACTTCTGTTGGTGCTCGCTAAAGCAGTGTGATTTTTTTCAGTTGTGTAGTCACGCCAAGACGGCGGGCCAGAGCTTACGCGCCCGTCGCCTTCGTGATGTCGATTGCTCGACTCCGGACGCGCTCCGCTCCTCGCGCTACGCGCTCGATGCTCACGCGCCCGTCGCCTTCGCGATGATCTCCTTCGACACGTTCGCCGGAACCTCGGCGTACGAATCGAACACCATGGAGTAGTTCGCCCGGCCCTGGGTCTTCGACCTGAGGTCGCCGACGTAGCCGAACATTTCCGACAGCGGCACGTGCGCCTTGACGACACGGGCACCGCCACGCTCCTCCATGGCCTGGATCTGACCACGGCGGGAGTTCAGGTCGCCGATCACGTCACCCATGTATTCCTCGGGCGTGGTGACCTCGACGGCCATGATCGGCTCCAGGATCACCGGTTGCGCCGCGGCAGCGTCCTTCTTCAGCGCCTGCGAGCCGGCGATCTTGAACGCCATCTCGGATGAGTCGACGTCGTGATACTGACCGTCGAGCAGCGTGACCTTCAGGTTCACCAGCGGATAGCCGGCCAGCACGCCGTACTGCATTGCGTCCTGCGCGCCCGCATCCACCGACGGGATGTACTCACGCGGGATTCGGCCACCGGTGACCTTGTTCTCGAACTCGTAGGTGGCACCGTCCTCGCCGTGGAACGGCTCGATGGAGATGAGCACCTTCGCGAACTGACCCGAGCCACCGGTCTGCTTCTTGTGGGTGAACTCGACCTTGTCGACTTTGCGGCGGATCGTCTCCTTGTAGGCCACCTGCGGCTTGCCGACGTTGGCCTCGACCTTGAACTCGCGGCGCATGCGGTCCACCAGGATATCCAGATGCAGCT
>Ga0209626_1000331_pt1 | contig 10188 bp, 9 predicted proteins | sample JacPinW_OM1H0_M2_FD_187962 | JGI IMG/M metagenome (GOLD analysis project Ga0209626, IMG submission 187962) | Forest soil microbial communities from Algoma, Ontario, Canada - Jack Pine, Ontario site 1_JW_OM1H0_M2 (SPAdes) (version 2) | ecosystem: Environmental > Terrestrial > Soil > Boreal... | reverse complement strand
GAATGGCCGAGCCGGCGGCGGTCACCAGGAGGTCGTCGCGGTAGGGGTCGCGGAGGTTCTTGACCAGGACCGGCGTCGGGCGCCCCCAGCCGAAGACCGGCAGCCCGAAGGCGATGAGGAGGAGCGGCAGGAGCACCGAGCCGATGGGCTCCAGGTGCTTGAGCGGATTGAGCGTGGCCCTGCCCAACATGCGCGCCGTGGCGTCGCCGTGGAGGTCGGCGGCGACCGCGTGGGCCGACTCGTGGACCGAGATCCCCAGCAGCAGGACGAGGAGCTGCACCGCGCCGGTGAAGAGGAGGGTGGCGTTCATCGGCGGTTCATCGGCGGTTCATCGGCGTGGGGGCTCGGGGAGCGGATCGCGGAGGCCGCGGAGGAGGCCGCGCGCCTTGGCGCCGACGGCCCGCGCGTTGCCGCGCGGCAGCTCGCGCAGCCAGGCGACGGGCAGCGCCAGGAGGTTGGCGGCGACGAAGCCGGCGAGCGACAGCGGCCCGCCGTGGCGGCGGACGTAGAGGGCGTTGCTGCGCCCGGTGTGGAAGGTCTTGACCGGCGTGTAGCCGCCGGCGGTCGAGGCCGCCACTTTGTGCCAGACGCGGCTCTCCGGCACGTAGCGCAGGCGCAGGCCGGCGTCGAGGGCGCGGCGGCACCAGTCGGCGTCGTCGACGTTCAGGAAGTAGGCGGGATCGAGGAGCCCCACCCGCTCCAGGGCGTGGCGCGTCACCAGCAGGCAGCAGGTGGTTAGGTAGGTGACGTCGGCCGGCCGGCTGAAGCGCGGGCCGTCCCGCCGGCCGCGCCCGAGCTCGACGGTGACGGTCTCGCGGATGCGCAGCCGCCCTCCCGCGGCCCACAGCCGGTCGGGGGGATCGAAGTAGAAGATCTTCGGTCCCGCCGCGCCCACCCCCGGCTCGGCGCAGGCGGCGAGGAGCGGCCCCAGGAACCCGGGGTCGACGGCGACGTCGGTGTTGAGGAGCAGCACGCGTAGGACGGCGGGGTCCGCCAGCACCCGGCGGATCCCCACGTCGTTGCCGCCCGCGAAGCCCAGGTTCTCGCCCGTCTCCACCAGCTCGACGTCGGGCCGCTCGCGCCGCAGCCGTTCGGCCGAGCCGTCGGCCGAGCCGTTGTCCACGACGACGACGCGGAGCCCGGCGCGGCCCTCCGCGCGGTCGAGCGAGGCGAGCGTCGCCAGGGTGTCGTCGGCGCCGTTCCAGTTGACGAGCACGGCGGCGGTGGCGGGCGCGGGCATGGCGGACGGGGACGGGCGGAACGGATCAGGCGCCGCCGGCCGGAGCGCGCTCGATCCGGCGGTTCAGGTCGGCCATCAGCCGCTCGTTCTCGCCGAGCACCCGCTGCTCGATCTGCAGGGCGCGGAGCTGGGCCAGGAGGGTGGCGTAGAAGAGGACGTGGTGGATGGCGGGCGGCAGCGACCCGGTGGCGGCGCCGCCGCCCAGGATGAAGGTCGCCATGGCGAGGCCGAGGGCGAGCATCAGCATGGGATACGACTGGTTCTTGAAGCGCTTGGTCGCCTCGACGGCGGCCTCGTCGAGCCCGTTCTCCTTGACCGCCTCCTTGATCGCCTTGCCGGTGCCGATGAGGTAGAACATGATCCAGCAGTGGGCGAAGAGGAGGAGGAGGCTGGAGGTGAGAGCGAGGAGGACGTGCAGGCGCAGGCGCGGGTCGAGCGGCCCAGCGAGCGTGTAGCCCAGGGCGGCCGTGGCGCCGAGCCCGAGGGTCGCCATCAACCCGACGACGAGGAGCGCGCGCCCCATCATCGTCCCGTCCCCCGCGTCAGCTTCTCCATCTTCTGATCTCTTCCTCCCAGATGGCTGCCACCTGCTCCGGCCGATACCGTTCCGCAGCCCGCCGGCGGCCGGCGGCGCCGCGGCGGGCCGCCTCCTCCGGCGCTGCCAGCACTGTGGCGAGCGCCGCGGCGAGCGCCGCCGGGTCCTCCGGCGGCACCAGCCAGCCGGTGATCCCGTCCTCCACCACCTCCGGGATGCCGCTCACGGCACTGGCGACGACCGGCACGCCGGCCGCCATCGCCTCCAGCACCACCAGCGGCATGCCTTCGTAGATCGACGGCACCACCAGCGCCCGCGCCTCCGCGAGGAGCTCCTGCACCCGCGCCCCGCTCGTGCGCCCGAGGAAGGTGACGGCGCTCTGAAGCCCCAGCTCCGCCGTCTTCCGCTCCAGCGCCCGCCGGTGCTCGCCGTCGCCCGCCACCAGCAGCCGCAGGTCCGGATGCTCCGGCGCCAGCCGGTGCAGCGCCGCCAGCAGCACCTCGACTCCCTTGCGGATGCGCAGCCGGCCGACGAAGAGCAGGCAGCCATCCCTCCGCCCCCCGCCCTCACCTTCCGCCACCGCCGCCAGCCCGCCGGTGGCGTTGGGCAGCACCGCTACCCGCTCCACCCGCGCCGCCCGCCCCACCCGCCCCACCCGATAGTCGCGCCGGATCTCCTCGGCGGTGGCGGCGCTGGGGGCGAAGACCAGGTCCGCCCGCGCCGCCGTCAGCCGCCCGAGGGCGATCTGCAGCGGCGCCTTGAAGTAGCGGAACCGCCGCTCCACCCAACCCGGCCGGCCGAGGATCTGTCCCGGCCCGTCACCGCCGCCCCCGCGCGTCCGGAGCGGCCGCACCGCCCTCCGCTCCTCGACGTAGCTCACCTGGAAGAGGGCTGCCAGGAGGGGCGGCGGATCGCGGCGCGGCGCGGCGACCTTCACCGCCAGGGCGACGAAGGCGCCGTCCGACTCGTGCACCTGGACGACGTGGGGCCGGAACCGCCGGAGCGCGCGCAGGGCCGCGGGCATCACGGCGAGCGGGAAGAGGGCTTTCGGCCCCCTCGCTCCGCCCGGACCGCGGCCGAGGACCTCCACCTCGTGACCCGCTGACCGGAGGCCGGCGGCCAACTGTAGCACCTGTTCGCCGACCCCGGAAACGTCTTGCGGCGGCAGGGTGTTGGCGATTAGCAGCACGCGCATCGGCCCCTCCCTACCCTCCTCCGAAAGGCTCGTGGCGGCGCCCGGCCGGCGACTCGACCCGCCGGCGGAGGCCGGCGAGCGCGGGCTCGGCGAGGCGCGGCAGGAGGGCGTGGGCATCGTCGCGGGCGCGCTCCACCCACGGCAGGTCGGCGGCGAGGTCGGCGACGCGCCAGGCCGGCAGGCCGGCCTGGCGGGTGCCCAGGAGGTCGCCCGGGCCGCGGATCTCGAGGTCGGCCTGGGCGATGCGGAAGCCGTCGTTGGTGGAGGCGAAGACGGCGAGGCGGCGCTCGCTCTCGGGCGATGATTGGCGGCGGCGGCTCCGGCTAACGATCGCCACGCAGCGCGACTCGCCGGCGCCACGGCCGACGCGCCCGCGGAGCTGGTGGAGCTGGGCGAGGCCGAAGCGCTCGGCGCTCTCGATCACCATCCAGGTGGCCTCCGGCACGTCGACGCCGACCTCGATCACCGTCGTCGCCACCAGCAGCCGCACCTCGCCGGCCTGGAAGGCCCGCATCACCCGCTCGCGCTCCGCCGCCGGCAGCCGCCCGTCCAGCACGGCGCTCGGCCAGTCGGCGAGGTAGGTCCGCACCCGCTCCCCCATCCCGGCGATCGACTCCGCCGCGGCCTCCTCCTCCCCCTCCCCCTCGATCAACGGAAAGACCACGTAGGCGCGGGCGCCGGCGGCGAGGGCGGCGCGCAGTCGGGCGTAGACCTCGCGGCGGCGGGAGGCAGGGACCACCTCGGTGGCGACGGGCGAGCGCCCCGGCGGCAGCTCGTCGAGGACCGAGATCTCGAGGTCGCCGTAGGCGCAGAGGGCGAGCGAGCGCGGGATGGGGGTGGCGGTCATCACCAGCATGTCGGGGCGGTCGCCCTTCGCCTTGAGGATCTGGCGCTCGACGACGCCGAAGCGCTGCTGCTCGTCGACCACCGCGAGCCCCAGCCGGCGGAAGATAACACCCTCCTGGAGCAGAGCATGGGTGCCGATGGCGAGCTGGACGTCGCCTCTGGCCACCGCGCGGCGGGCGCCCGCGAGGTCGGGCGCCGACCCGGTCAGGAGGGCGATCCGGTAGCGCTCGCCCAGCAGGCGCCGCAAGCTCGCGTAGTGCTGCTCGGCGAGGAGCGCGGTGGGAGCCATGAAGACCCCCTGGAGACCGTTCTCGAGGGCGATGACGAGGGCGAGCGCGGCGACGATCGTCTTACCGCTGCCGACGTCGCCCTGGAGCAGGCGGAGCATCGGCCACGGGCTCTCCAAGTCGGCGGCGATCTCGCGCAGCACCCGCTTCTGCGCCGCCGTCAGCCGGAACGGCAGGAGGTCCTTCAGAGTCTGCCGCAGCCGCTCGTCCAGCCGGTAGCGGTGGCTGCGCGGCACCCGGACCTCGCGTTCCCGGAGAACGGCGAGCCGAAGCTGCAGCTCGAGGAGCTCGCCGTAGAGGAGACGCAGGTGGGCCGGGCTCCGCCGGCGGTTGAGGAGATCGACGTCGTCCCCCTCGCCGGGGCGGTGAACGGCCCGCAGCGCCTCACCCAGGGGCGGCAGGCCGTGGCGAGCAAGCAGATCGGGCGGCAGCGGCTCCGCGACGGCGTCCGGCAGCGGCGGGTCCATCTCGTCCAGGATGGCATTGAAGAGGCGACGGAGCAGGGGAGCGCCGAGGCCGCGGATGGCCGGGTAGACCGGGGCGACGCGCCCGCCGTGGAGGGCCGCCGCCGCCCGCTCGCAGGAGGGGTTCAGCAGCTCCCTGCCGGCCTTGGCCTCGCGCACGGCGCCGTGCAGCAGGTAGTCCTCGCCGGCGACCGTCTGGGCGGCCAGGTAGGGGCGGTTGAACCAGACGACAGGGAGCGATCCGGTGGCGTCGGTCAGGAGCCCGCGCACCAGGCTCATCCGGCGCCGCAGGCGGAACAGCCGCAGGCCGGAGAGGCGGCCGCGCAGGGTGCGGGGGCCGGGTGGCAGCGCGAGAGCCTCGGCGACGGTCGCGACGGCGCGCCGGTCCTCGTAGCGGGAGGGGAGATGGAAGAGCAGATCCTCGACCGTTTCGTAACCCGCCTGAGCCAGCGCGCGCGCCCGCGCCGGACCGACACCGCGGACGGAGCCGAGAGGCGAGTCGAGGTCGACTACGGCACCTCGAGGCGGAGGACGACGACGCCGCACCGCACCTCGTCCCCGGGCTTGAGCTCCGCCGGCACGCCGGTCTCCAGACGGGCGCCGTTCAAGAAGGTGCTGTTCATGGTCCCGATCTCCTCGGAGAGGAAGAACTTGGGGCCGCGGCGGTAGATCTTCGAGTGGCGGCGGGAGACCGAGCGCTGGCTGTCGACCGGCGTCAAGTCGATGTCCGGGTAGATGCCGGTGACCGGGTCTTTGCGGCCGATCGTCGTCTCCGAGCCGCGCGAGAGAGAGAACTCCATTCCCGAGGGAGCGTGGACCAGCCGCTCGGGGCCCATGGCGTGCATCTCGGTGAAGTCGGGGGTCGGCATCTCGGGCGCGGGCGAGGCGCCGCTCGTCCCCAGGGCGGCCTTCAGGAGGTCGTCGGTCTCGCGCAGGCGGCGGGAGAGCTTGCGCATCATGCGCACGGCGATCTCCGGGTTCTCGCGCAGCATCTGGTCGAAGGTCGAGCCGTTGATCTGCAGCAGGCGGGTAGCGGTCAGGGCGCGCGCCGAGGCCGCCCGCGGCCGGTCCTCGAGGAGGGCCATCTCGCCAAAGAAGTCGCCCTTCTCGAGCAGCGCCAGGAGCCGTTCCTCCTCGCCCACGCGGTTGAGGATCTCGACCTGCCCCTCGTGGATGATGAACATCTCGGTGCCCAGCTCGCCCTCGTGGAAGACGTACTCCCCCGGCCCGTGCTCGATCGTGTAATCCGAGCTCTTCCTGCCGGTGGTCTTGAACACGGGCTTGGCCATGGTCACGTCATCCTTCGCCGAGCACGAGGAGCGCCGCCGCGGCGTCCAGGCGGGCAGCCGACCCCAGGGGCAGGGTCCGGTTGGGCGCCCGGTGGCCGCTTTCGAGGCCCCAGGCGAGCGGCCACGCGAAGCCGGCGACGGACTCCATGATCAGAGCCGGCAGAGTCGGCAGCTCCGGGAGCGCCGGAAGTGCGACCGCGGAAGGGCTCGCCGCGTGCTCGCCGGGATCTCCTCCCGCCGCTTCGCCGCCAGGGGACGGGAGGCCGCTGGATGGGCTCTTTCCGGCGCCGTCCAGATGCCCGACGATCATCCCCTGGAGCGCGGCCAGACTACCTGACAGCCGGAGGTGGGTCAACATTCGGTCCAGGCGGTAGGGGGGCTCGTCGACGTCCTCCCAGAAGAGGATGGCGCCCGCGAGGTCGGGGAAGTACGGGGTTCCCAAAGTAGCCGTCAGCAGCGACAGGCAGCCTCCCAGCAGGGGACCGCGGGCGTCGCCGCCGCGCAGCGAGCGGGCGAACGGATGGGCTACCGGATAGCGCCCGGCGAGGGCGCCGAGGAACGACTCCTCCTCCATGGGATCGAGGCCGCGCGCCAGATCGGCGGCGACCATGGGGCCGTGGAAGGCCACGAGGCCGAGGCGGCGGACGACCTCAAGGAGGAACGGGGTGAGGTCGGAGTAGCCGACGTAGGCGCGCGGCCGGCGGGCGAGGAGGTCCCAGTCGATGGCCGGCAAGAGGCGCATCACTCCATAGCCGCCGCGGGCGAAGACAATGGCGCCGAGCGTGGGGTCGGCGGCCAGCTCGTGGAAGGCCGCCAGGCGCGCGGCGTCGTTGCCGGCGAAGAGGCCACTCTTGGAGGCCAGATTGGCGGCGGGAACGGGATCGAAGCCCATCCGGCGGAGCGCGGCGAGCCCGCGCGTCAAGCGCTCCGGGTCGACCGGCCCCGAGAGGGCGGCGATCCCCACGCGGTCGCCGGGGCGGACCGCAGGGGGCAGACGGGCGGGCGGAATCAAAGCGCGGGAGAGCTCCGTAAGCCGAGTTCTGTCTCCCCGGCACGAGGCCGGGTAGCGGTCATTCCTCTAGGACCGGCGTTGCCGCCGGCCTCGAGCAACCTACCCGGAAGCGGTCCGGCGCCCCCGAAGGGACGCCGGAGCGGGACGGGCGGCCCGCATCTCCGCTCCCCTATTTGGTCTTGCTCCGCATGGGGTTTGCCGTGCCTCCGCCGTCGCCGGCGGAGCGGTGCGCTCTTACCGCACCGTTTCACCCTTACCCGACCTCCGAAGAGGCCTGGCGGTCTATTCTCTGTTGCACTTTCCGTCGCGTCGCCGCGCCTCGCCGTTAGCGAGCATGCTGCCCGTGGGAGCTCGGACTTTCCTCTCCGCGCCCGAAGGCGCGGAGCGACCGCATGGAGCTCTCCCGCGGGCCCATTGTATCTCTATAGGCGCGTTTCCCCCGCCCGGGCGGGTCCTGTCACGGCGCCGTATCCCGCGCGACGGCACGCGCGGGAACCCTCCTGATCCAATCGGGCACCGCGCTACCCGCCCTCCACCGTCCCTGGCGAGAGGTCAGGTCCGGCGGAACATGCGCTTGAAGGAGGACTTGCCGGCAGCGGGGTCGTCGGCGCCGGCCAGGAGCTCTTCTGACTGGGCGGCGATCTGCGCCTGCACCTGCTCCAGGGCCATGGAGACTGCCGGATCCATGCTCCCCAGCTCGATGGCTTTCCGGAAGGTGTCGGCAGCCTGGCCCAGCCAGTGGGGGTTCTTCGCCAGCAGCTGGCCGAGGAGGCCGAGGTACTCCGGACGGGGGTCGATCCGCGCCGCCTGGCGCATCAGCTCGATGGCCGGGTGGTACTCCTCCTGCGCCGCCAGCACCCGTGCCTGCACGAAGTAGCGGCGGGCCGTCTCCTGCTCCTCGGCGTCGCGCGAAGAGCCCCAGGTCTCCGGGCTCCAGGGCCGCGAGCCGAGCTCGCGGTCGTAGTCCTTGCGGCGGTCGGGGTGGCTCAAGGTGAGATAGCCCTGGGTGGCGCGCTCGAAGAGGAGGAAGAAGATCCCCTCCTTGCCGGCCAGCCCGAGATCCCCGGCGTGGCGGGGGTGGACTAGGCGGGCGAGCCGCTCGTAGCTCTCGTGCACGTCCCGCTGGGAGGCTCCGGGATTGACGTCCAGGAGGTCGTAGAAGCTCGCCTCTCCCACCCGGCCGACGAGCGCGGCGATGACCTGCCGGTGCGCCGCGGCGTCGAGGGTCAACGGCCGCTCGTCGAGGCCGCGGCCGATGCGGTCCGCGAAGAGGCGGAGCGCCTCGGGCGAGAGATCAGGCGAAATATCCATAGCTGTTACCCGGAACGAATTGATTTTACCGCAAAACCTCCCCCGTGCGGCCGCTGGCCGCGCCCGATATGGCAAGCTCCTTGCTTGATCGAGTCGACGACGGAACGGATCCAGATCGACCGAGAGGAGAATCGAACGATGCGAGTCAAAACTCTGAGAATAACGGCCCTCGCCCTGGCGGCGCTGGCCACGGTCGGTGGGGTGGCTGCCGCGCCGGCCTTCGCGGCCGTGCGGCTCGTGGACCTGCAGGTGAAGGTACAGGACCGTCCGGGCGGGCGGGCGCCGGAGATGTACACCTTGAGCCCCGCCCAGAGCGTGCCCCTGGCGGTGGGCGAGACTATCCGGGTGAGCCTCGTGGGAATCACCGCCGGCGGCGCGCAGGTGCCGGTCAACGCCCGCTTCTCGGAAGCGGCAGGCAAGGCCTCGATCGAGCTCGGCAAGTCCGGCGGCAACTGGGTGATCGTCCGCGGCACCGGCAGCGGCGGCAACGGCCTCGCCCAGATCGCCTATCAGGTCGTCGGCAACGCCTACACCATGAAGGGGGGCTTCGCAAGCGGCCGCATCACCTTCCAGATGATCGCGCAAGCCGCCTTGAGCCGGCACGACAACCGCCCGGGCGACGCCCGCCAGCAGCAGGCCGAGGACATCACCCGCGCCCTCTACAGCACGCTGCTGCGCCAGGGCCTCGACTCCGACCGCGCCCGCCAGGACGCCGCCACCATCGACCGGCGCGGCTACGCGGGCATCCAGGAGGTGGCCATCAGCGTCGCCCGCGACGCCGAGAGCCAGCAGATCTTCGCCGGCCGGCCGTCGCGCGAGGTGATGGGCGAGCTCTACCGCGGCCTCCTCCGGCGCACGCAGACGGACGAGCAGCTGTGGGAGCAGGACCGCGGCTTCCGCGCCGGCGTCGACGAGCTGAACCGCCGGGGGCTGGCGGGCATGGTGCAGACGATCGTCCGCTCGCCGGAGTTCCGGGAGGCCAACGACCTCGCCCGCAACGGCCTGCTCGAAGTCCGCTACGGCGATCGCAACTAGTGTCGGTCTAGCTCACCAACCGCCGGAGGCGCCGCCCCCGCCGAAGCCGCCTCCGCCTCCCGAGAAGCCGCCGCCGCCGCCCCAGCCGCCGCCGCGGGAGCTCCAGCCCCCGCCGCCCCCGCCCAAGAAACCGCCGGGGAAGAAGATAGGCCAGCCGCCGCCGCGCCAGAATCCGCCGCCGCCCGTCCGGCGGCCGAAGAGGAGCCGCAGCACGGGGAAGAGGACCAGCCAGCCGACGGCGAGGCCGATCCCCAGGGCCGGGCCGCCGATGGCCATGGGGAAGGTGAAGTAGAAGGGCGTCAGGAAGAGGTAGAGGAACCAGCTCTGGCAGCCGCTGGTCGACAGGGCGACGAGCGAGAAGGTGCCGATGACGACGAGGAAGATCAACCCGAAGAGGGCGCGTCCGGCCACCGGTAGGTCGTTCGGGCGGCCGGCGGGCTTCTCCGGCGTGGGCACGCCTTTCCCGCTGACCGCCGAGACGATGGCGCCGACCCCCTTCTCGATGCCGCCCGCGAAGTCGCCCCGCTGGAACTCGGGGCGCATGATCTCGTCGATGATGACGTGGTTCTGGAGGTCGGTGAGCTGGCCCTCGAGCCCGTAGCCGACCTCGATGCGGATCTTGCGGTCGCTCTTCGAGATCAGCAGGAGGACGCCGTTGTCCTTCCCCTTCTTCCCCAGCCCCCAGGTCTGCGCCACCTTGTGCGAGTAGTCCTCCAGCACCTCGCCGTCCAGGCTGTCGACGGTGAGCACGGCGACCTGCGCGCCGGTCTGCTGCTCCAGCGCCTTGAGCTTGTCCTCGATCCTCTGCCGCGCCTCGGGCGGCAGCATGCCGGCGGTGTCGTCGACCCGGCCGGAGAGGAAGGGGACGTCCTTGGCGAGAAGAGGGATCGCCAGGAGGACCAGAAGGACCGCCAGCGCGTAACGACTCCACATCCGGCCTTTCATGGCTTCCCCTGCCGCAGCTCGTCGGAGAG
>Ga0209626_1000330_pt1 | contig 10199 bp, 10 predicted proteins | sample JacPinW_OM1H0_M2_FD_187962 | JGI IMG/M metagenome (GOLD analysis project Ga0209626, IMG submission 187962) | Forest soil microbial communities from Algoma, Ontario, Canada - Jack Pine, Ontario site 1_JW_OM1H0_M2 (SPAdes) (version 2) | ecosystem: Environmental > Terrestrial > Soil > Boreal... | reverse complement strand
GTGAGGCCCGGGTGCAGCGTCTGAGCGAGTCCCTAACGCGGGAGGTTGAACACTGGCGGATGCACTGCCTCGTCAGCGCCGTGATGACATTGCGTGGGCTCGACCTCGTCGCCGCTACCACTGTCGTCGCCGAGCTCGGCGACTTCAGGCGCTTCGCGCATCCGCGGCAACTGATGGGGTATCTCGGACTGGTCCCCTCCGAACATACGACCGGCTCGAGGCGAAGGCTCGGCGCCATCACCAAGACCGGCAACGGTCACGTTCGCCGCGTACTGATCGAAGCGGCCTGGAACTACCGCTACCCCGCCCGCATCAGCCGACCCCTGCAGCGGCGTCAGGAGCGACAATCCCCCGAGATCCGCGCGATCGCCTGGCGTGCGCAGCTGCGCCTGAACCACCGTTACCGGCGTCTCAAAGCCCGCGGACTGCAGCACAACAAGATCTGTGTCGCGCTCGCGCGCGAACTCGCCGCCTTCGTCTGGGATATCGGCCGGCACGTTATACCGAGCGCCTGATACAGCCACCCAGCCGCACTAAGGATCACGGCCATGACGTAAGCGCACTCACACCGGATCGGCAACGCGATGCGCGGACACGGTGACGGGAACCCTCGAGACAGCTATGTGGGCGTCCACCGCGATGATCCCCGACGCTAGAGCGAGGCAGCCCCGCGACGAACCGATGCAATGCGGTAACCAACCCGCGGATATCAGCGTGATCCATCGTCGCTTAAAGCTCCGCGCGTCGCGTTCCCCATCCGGTGCGGATCCCCAAACTAAACACGCGTCTCGTGCGTAAGATCGCGAGCATCATCCCCGCGCCTGTTGACACCAAAGGGCCATATCAGCTGTCGGTGCGCAGCACGTAGCCCGAGCCGCGCACGGTGTGGATCAGCGGGTGGTCGGTGCCGCGATCGATCGCCTGCCGCAGCCGGCTGATGTGTACGTCGATGAGATTGCTCTGCGGGTCGAAGTGCAGATCCCATACGCCCTCGAGCAGCATGGTGCGCGTCACGACCTGTCCGGCGCGGCGCATGAGAAATTCCAGCAGCTTCAGCTCCCGTGCCGTGAGCTCCACCGCGCGCCCGCCGCGCGTCACCCGCCGGGCAAGCAGGTCGAACTCGAGGTCCTCCACCTTCAGGCGCGTGGTGTGCGGTGCCCCGGCGCGCCGGCGCAGCAGCGCTTCGATGCGCGCCAGCAGCTCCGCGAACGCGAACGGCTTGGTGAGATAGTCGTCGCCGCCGGCCTTGAGCCCGCGGATGCGGTCGTCGACGCTGCCGAGCGCGGACAGCACCAGTACCGGAGTCAGGATACCCTTGGCGCGCATCAGCTCGATGATCGCAAGCCCGTCGATGTACGGCAGCATGCGGTCGGTCACGATGAGGTCGAACTGCCCCTCGGTGGCGCGCGACAGCCCTTCGCGCCCGTCGGCGGCATGATCGACACCGTAGCCGCTCTCGCGCAGGCCTTTGACCAGAAAGCGCGCGGCCTCGCTGTCGTCCTCGATGAGCAGTAGGTGCACCTGGCCGACAGAGTAGGAGCCGGTGCCGCCGCCGCGCAAGAGTCGCTTGGGGTTTAGGAGGCGGGCGGGCGGGCGCGTTCGGCGCTTTGCAGGCGCGCGATCAGCGCGCTCAGGAACACCCGGTTGAAGCGCAGCTGGCAGGACGCCGATACCTGCTCCAGCAGCGTCGAGCTCACCTTCAGCACCGTCACCGCCGCTGCCGCGCGGATGGTGGCGGTACGCTTGGCGCCGGGCACATAGCTCGCCTCGCCAAAGCAGTCGCCGGTATCGAGCGCGCCGACGCGCTGGCTGTGCCGCTCCACCACGCACTTGCCGCTCACCAGGATGTAGAAGCGATCGTCCATTTCGCCTTCCTTGACGATCTCCTCGCCCGCAGCATAGTCCTGCCAGCTGCTGGCACGCAGCACTTCCCAGATCTCGGCGTGCGAGAACTCGTGGAAGAACTTCAGGCGCCGCAACACGCCGAACTGTTCCTGGCGGTCGATCCGCGCGTTGGCTTCGCGCAGCCGCTGGTGCACGCGGGTGAGGTCGGCGGCGAAGTCCAGGCCGCTCTTGCAGCGCTTGTCCGGATCCTTCTGCAGCGCCAGCGCCACCACCGTCTCGAGCTCCTCCGGAATATCCTTGCGCATCGTGTGGATCGGCGGCGCCGTGGCGTACACGATCTGGTGCAGCAGTTTCTGCAGATTGCCGGCGCGGAACGGGCGCGCGCCGGTGAGCAATTCGTACATCACCGCGCCGAGTGAATACAGATCCGAGCGGTTGGTGAGCTCCAGACTCTGCACCTGCTCCGGGGACATGTACGAGGGGCTGCCGGCAATGCCCTCGATGCGCGAGATGTCCGAATCCGATACCAGCGCGATGCCGAAGTCGATGATGCGCACGTCGCTGTCCTGCGTGAGCATGATGTTCGAGGGTTTGATGTCGCGATGGATCACGCCGCGCGAGTGCGCGTAGTGCAGCGCCTTGGCGCACTTGAACATGATCTCGACGGTGTCGTCGATACGCAGCAGGTTGTCCGGACGGCAGTAAGCCGCCAGCGTGCGGGCGCCCTGCACGTGCTCGGTGACGATATAGCAGTGGCCGTTTTCCTCGCCGGCATCGTAGATGGGCAGGATGTGCGGATGCTGCAGCATTCCGACCAGGTGTGCTTCGGAGAGAAACATCTTGCGCGCAATGCGCGCGCGCTCCTCGTCGCCGCCGGTGTCCATGTTGTAGACCTTGATGGCGACATCGCGGCCGTAGTACGGGTCATGCGACAGGTAGACGACGCCGGTGCTGCCGCGGCCCACCTCTCTGACGACCACGTACTTGCCGATCTTGTCCGGCATGCGGCCCTGGGGCCTGGCGGGTGGAACGGATTTTGGAGCCGATGTCGACATGGGCGCGGCGCAGGGTGCGAAAAGGCGTGTCAGGATACGGTCTCGCCCCGCCACGCGACTGTGATGCAGGCCTCACGCGCTCCGGCACGCTTGGCACCGCGGCGGCGGCGGCGCGGCGCGTGGGGCTCAGGGCCGCTCCGGGCCGCTTGAGGTGAAATGCTGGTAACCGGAATGCGAGAACTCCATCACAGTCCCGTCGCGTACCACCACCGCGCCCGGGCCCGAGCGCAACGCGCCGATGCGGCTGTAACCCCAGCGCTCCGGCGGCAGCTCTGCCAGCAGTGCCGCTAAGTTTTCCGGATGCACCGCGAAGCACAGCTCGTAGTCGTCCCCGCCGGTGAGTGCCAGCTCGCGCGCCTGCTCTTCCCCGAGCGTCCGCAGCAGCGGCTCGGACACCGGCACCGCACCGAAGGAAATCTCGACCCCGGCGCCGCTCGCGTCCGCGAGCTTGCCGGCATCCCCGAGCAGTCCGTCGGACACGTCGATGCAGGCGCTGGCGTGGCGGCGCAACCGCTCCCCGAGCGCCATGCGCGGCGTCGGCAGCAGGAAGCGCTCACGCAGGTAGGCGAGCGCGTCGGCGGGCGCGTGCAGGCGCCCCTGCTCCAGAGCCAGTCCCGCGGCCGCATCCCCCGTGGTTCCGGAGACGAACAGCGTATCCCCGGCCCGCCCACCGGAGCGCCGCAGCGCCTGGCCCCGCGGGACGTGTCCGAGCAACTGCACCGTCACGCACAGGGGTCCGCGCGTCGTGTCTCCGCCGACCAGCGCCACCTCGTGCGCACGCGCCAGCGCGCCAAGCCCGGCGGCAAACTCCGCCAGCCAGCCTTCGTCGGCATCCGGCAGCGTGAGCGCGAGCAGCGCCCACGCAGGTCGGGCCCCCATCGCCGCCAGGTCGCTGAGGTTCACGGCGAGCGCCCGGTGGCCGATGGACGCGGGCGGTGATTGGTGCGGAAAGTGCACGCCCGCGACCAGCGTATCGGTGGCCGCGACGAGTTCGGAGTCGGGCGCGACGGCGAGCAGCGCGGCGTCGTCACCTATGCCGGCGAGCACATCCGAACGCTGCGCGCCGCAGACGCGGAAGTACCGATCGATCAGTGCGAATTCCGACAGCGGCATGTGCGCATGCCCGTTCAGTGCTCCGCCGGCCGCAACACACGCGCGGCGCGATCCAGCACGGCGTTCACGAACTTGTGTCCGTCGGTTGCGCCGAAGCGCTTCGCCAGACCGACCGCCTCGTTGATGGCGACGCGGTACGGCACTTCCGGCCGGGCGGTGAGTTCGTACAGGCCAATGAGCAGGATGGCGTGCTCGATCGGATCGAGCAGCCGCGGCTCACGGTCGGCGAGCGATGCGAGCCGCGTGTCGAGTTCCAGGCGTGTGCACCAGACGCCCTCGATCAGGGCGCGGAAATACTCGCGGTCGGCGCGCGGCATGTCCTCGGCCTCGCCGAACTCCTGCAGCAGGTCCTGCCACGGGCAGGCGTTCAGCTGCCAGCGATACAGCGCCTGCAGCGCGAGCTTGCGCGCCACGGTGCGCATACCGCTGTATTCGCGGGCGCTCTGTGCGGTCATCGGCGCGCACCCGTCACAGGCGCGCCATCAGGCCGGCCATCTCGAGCGCGCTCGCCATCGCCTCGCCGCCCTTGTTTCCGGCCGTGGTCGCGGCACGCTCCAGCGCCTGCTCGAGCGAGTCCACGGTCAGCACGCCGAAGGCGATCGGCACGCCGGTCTCGAGGCTTGCGAGCTGCAGGCCGCGCGCGCATTCGCCGGCGACATAATTGAAGTGCGGCGTGTCGCCGCGGATCACGCACCCGAGGGCCACGAGGGCGTCGTAACGGCCGCTGCCGGCAAGCTTGCGTGCCACTACCGGCAGCTCGAACGCGCCCGGCACGCGCACCACCGCAAGGTCGGCGGCCGCGCCGCCGCGCTCGAGCCATGCGCCCGTGGCGCCCTTGAGCAGACTCGTCACGATCAGATCGTTGAAGCGCGCCGCGATGATCGCGATCTTACGGCCGCGAGCACTCACTTCACCCTCGATGAGTTGCGCGGCGGTCACCCCTCTTCCCCGACGTAACCCTCGACCTCCAGGCCAAAGGCGGAGAGGCCGTGCATCTGTTTCGGCGCCGACAGCACCCGCATGCGCTTGACGCCGAGGTCCTTGAGAATCTGCGCGCCGACACCGAAGGTGCGCAGCACCGCCCCGTCAGCCGCGCAAGCCGCCTCCGGCGCCTGCGCCGCCGCGACGACGGTGGACGCGCGCAGCGAATCGGCGAGCTCGCGGGCCGACTCCTGCTGGCGCAGCACGATGACCACGCCGTTGCCCGCCTCGACGATGCGCTGCATGGCCGCCCGCAGTGTCCAGGCCCGCGCCGCCCCCTGTACGCCGACCAGGTCGCGCAGGGTGTCGGGCAGATGCACGCGCACCAGCGGAGTCTCCGGGCCGTCGAGCCGGCCGCGGGCCAGCGCCACGTGCACCTCGAGGTTGGCGCGATCCTGGTAGGTATACAGGCGGAATTCGCCGAGCTCGGTCTGCACGCTCTGCTCGGAGATACGCTCGACTGAACGCTCGGTACGCAGCCGGTGGCGGATGAGATCGGCAATGGTGCCGATCTTGAGCTGGTGCCGCCGCGCGAATTCCTGCAGCTGCGGCCGGCGCGCCATGCTGCCGTCCTCGTTCATGACCTCGCACAACACGCCTACGGACTTCAGTCCCGCCAGGCGACACAGATCGAGCGCAGCCTCGGTGTGCCCGGCGCGTACCAACACCCCGCCGCGGCGCGAGCGCAGCGGGAAGATGTGCCCCGGCCGGGCAAAATCGCCGGCGACAGAGGCCTCATCCGCGAGCGCGCGGATGGTCGCCGCGCGGTCGGCCGATGACACGCCGGTGGTGGTTCCGGCACGCAGATCCACCGACACGGTGAACGCGGTGCGCTGCTGTTCGTTGTTCAGCGGCACCATCTGCGGCAGCTCGAGACGCGCCAGCTGCTGCTCCTCCATCGGCACACAGATGATGCCGCTGGTGTGGCGGATCATGAAAGCGACCGCTTCGGGCGTCACGCGTTCGGCGGCCATGATGAGATCGCCCTCGTTCTCGCGATCCTCATCATCCATGATGACCACCATCCGTCCGGCGCGCAGCTCGGCGAGAATCTCATCGATGGAATTGAGCGCCGGCGCGCCCTCGCGTGCGGGTGCGCCCTTACCGGTAAGTGACAGGACTTTGGACATGGTGCGCGGTCGGATGGTACGGCAGATCAGTATACCCGACCCCCGGGCGCGACCCCGCGCACCAACTCATTGCCCACCGGGCGCCGCTGTGGCCGGCAGCGCCAGCAGCCGCGCCAGGTAGCGTGCGACCTGGTCGACTTCCAGGTTCACGCGCGCCCCCACGCGCAAGGCCCCGAGGGTGGTGCTCGAGCGCGTGTGGGGAATGATGTTGACGCCGAAGCTCGCCTGCTGCACCGCGTTGACTGTGAGACTCACCCCGTCCACGGCGACCGAGCCCTTGGGCGCGAGGTAACGCGCGAGCGGCGGCGGTACCCCGATGGTGAGCCGCACGGAACGCGCCTCGCCGCTCACCTCGAGAACCTCCGCAACACCGTCAACGTGTCCCGACACCAGGTGTCCGCCGAGCGCATCCCCGGCCCTGAGCGCGGGCTCGAGATTCACCGCCGCACCGGGCTGCAATTCACCGAGGGTGGTGAGGTTAAGCGTCTCGCGCGATACGTCGGCCGCGAACGTGCGCGCCTGCACCGCAGTCGCGGTCAGACAGCAACCCTGCACGCAGATGCTGTCACCGACGCGAACCACCGACAGGTCGAGGCGCTGCGCGGCGATCACCAGACGCACATCGCCGCCGCGCGCTTCGCGCGCCTGCACCCTGCCGATGTCCTGGACGATTCCGGTAAACACAGCAGCTCCTGCGGCTGAGCCTCAGTCGCTTAAGCGCGCGTCGGCTTGACGCGTGGCCGCAGCCGCAGCCGCAGGTCATCGCCCAAGGTGTGGGTGTCGAGGAGCGTGAAGGCGCGTGCCGCGCTCAGCCCCGCCGGCTCCGCCAGCTCGAGGAGCGGTCGCGCCTTGTCACCGAGCAGCTTCGGGGCCACGTACAGCAACAGCTCGTCCACCAGTGACTGCCGCACCAGCTCGCCCGAGAGTATGGGACCGGCTTCCACCAGCAGCTCGTTGACTTCGAGCTCACCGAGTCGCTCGAGCACTGCACCGAGGGCGAGCCGCTCACCCTCAGCCGGCAGCGACTCGATGCGCGCCCCGCGCGCGCCGAGTGCCGCGCCGCGCGCGGCATCGGCCAGCGCCGCGAGTTCGGTGAAAATCAGCACCTCGCCACCGGTGCCCAGCAGGCGCGCCGCGGGCGGGGTGCGCAGGCGACGGTCGAGCAGCACGCGCAGCGGCTGGCGCGCGCCGTGCCCGGCAGCCGCGCCGGGCACCCGCACGTCAAGCTGCGGATCATCTGCGAGCACCGTCCCGATTCCCGTCAGGATGGCGGAGCTGCGCGCGCGCCACTGCTGCACATCCTCGCGCGCCGCCTCGCCGCTGATCCAGCGGCTCGCGCCGCTGGCCAACGCCGTGCGACCGTCCAGGCTCATGGCGAGCTTGAGGCGCACCCACGGGAGTCCCTGCTGCATGCGCTTGACAAATCCGCAGTTGAGCTCCAGCGCTTCGCTCTCGAGCAGGCCCGCCTCGACCGCAACACCTGCGCTGCGCAGCAGCTCGGCGCCACGGCCGTTGACCTGCGGATTGGGATCCTCGGTCGCGTACACCACGCGCGCCACGCGCGCGCCCACCAACGCCTCGGTGCACGGGGGCGTGCGGCCGTGGTGGCTGCACGGCTCGAGCGTCACGTAGACGGTGGCCTCCGCGGCCTGGGCAGCGGCGGCCTGCAGCGCCAGCACTTCCGCGTGCGGCTCGCCGGCGCGCCGGTGCCAGCCCTCGCCGACGATGCGTTCGCCGTGCGCGATCACGCATCCGACGCGCGGGTTCGGGTCCGTGGTTGCCAGCCCGCGCGCGGCCAGCTCAAGCGCGCGCTGCATCGCCAGGCGGTCGAAGTCAGAGAACATGGTCGCGAGAGCTCATCCGCTGATTCGGTGCGCGGATCACTTCTTGCCGTCCGCGCCGGGGGTGGCGTCGTTCGCTGCGGGCTCGGCCGGCAGCAGCGGCAGCTGATCGCGATTCGCCGCGCGCGCCGTTGCGCGCTTGCGCGCGCGCGGCTGCGCGCCGCCGCCGGAGCGCGGGCGCGCACTGCGCAGCCGCTGGATCTCGTCGTGAAACGCCTCGACGTCCTCGAACTGGCGGTACACGGAGGCGAAGCGCACATAGGCGACCTCGTCCAGGTGGCGCAGCTCCTCCATCACCAGCTCACCGATCGCACGCGAGGACACTTCCCGGTCGCCGAGGCTGCGCACCTTGTGCACCACGCGGCTCAGCGCCTCGTCGATCTCTGCGCGCGGCACCGGGCGCTTCTGCAGCGCCTTCTCCAGGCCGGCGCGCAGCTTCGCCTCATCGAACGCCTCGCGCCCCCGATCGCCCTTGATCACCATCGGCATGAGAAGCTCGGCGGCTTCGAAGGTCGTGAAGCGCTCGCCACACTTCAGGCACTCGCGGCGGCGGCGGATCTGCCGGCCCTCGCCGGCGAGGCGCGAGTCGGTCACCTTGGTCTCAACGTGGCCGCAGAAGGGACAGTACATGCGGCTTAGGTTCCCGGCGCGCCGACGTTACGGCCCGTAGACCGGGAAGCGCCCGCACAGCTCGATCACCTGGGGCCGTACGCGCTCGATCACCGCCGCGGCTCCCTCCGCGTCCAGCACCTGGGCAATGAAATCCGCCACCTGCTCCACCTCGGGCACCCTGAAGCCGCGAGTGGTGCACGCGGGCGTGCCGATGCGCAGGCCGCTCGCAACCATCGGCGGGCGCGGGTCATTCGGCACGGCGTTCTTGTTCACTGTGATGTAGGCGCGGCCGAGTGCCGCGTCGGCATCCTTTCCGGTGATGTTACGGTCGACGAGACTCATCAGGAACAGGTGATTGTCGGTGCCGCCCGAGACGATCTGGTAGCCGCGGGTGACGAGCCGCGTCGCCATGGCGCGTGCGTTGGTCAGTACCTGGCGCTGGTAGTCGCGAAACTCGGGCTGCAGAGCCTCGAGCAACGCCACCGCCTTGGCGGCGATGACATGCATCAGCGGTCCGCCCTGGGTGCCGGGGAACACCAGCGAGCTGAGCTTCCTGGTGATTTCCTCGTTGGCTCGCGCCAGGATCAGTCCGCCGCGCGGACCGCGCAGCGTCTTGTGAGTCGTGGTCGTCACGACATCGGCGTGTGGCAGGGGGTTGGGGTAGATTCCCGCCGCCACCAGTCCCGCCACGTGTGCCATGTCCACCACGAAGTATGCGCCGACGCTCTTGGCGATGGCCGCGAAGCGCGCCCAGTCGATGATGCGCGAGTACGCGGAAAAGCCGGCGATGATCATCTTCGGGCGATGCTCCTCGGCGAGGCGCTGCACCTGCTGGTAATCGATCTCGCCGCTGTCGGGACGGATGCCGTACTGCGCGGCGCGGAACAACTTGCCGGAGAAGTTGACCTTGGCGCCGTGCGTCAGGTGACCGCCGTGGTCGAGACTCATGCCGAGAATGGCATCGCCCGGCTGCACCAGCGCGAGATACGCCGCCGCATTCGCCTGCGATCCGGAATGCGGCTGCACGTTGGCGTAGTCGGCGCCGAACAGCTGCTTGGCGCGGTCGATCGCCAGCTGCTCGGCCACGTCGACGTACTCGCAGCCGCCGTAGTAGCGCTTGCCGGGATAGCCTTCCGCGTACTTGTTGGTGAGCACCGAGCCCTGCGCCTCCAGCACCCGTGGACTGGCGTAGTTCTCCGAAGCGATGAGCTCGACGTGCTCCTCCTGGCGGCGCCGCTCGCCCTGTATCGCGCGCGCCAGCTCGGGATCGAAGCCCTCGATAGTCATGGTCGTGCGGAACATGCGCGGCGCCTCAGGGGTGTGAAAAAAAGCGGGGCGCGAATTGTACCGGAACGATGCCGCAGCCGCCTTGGCCGGCGCGGCGCGCCGCGGCACGATTGGCGCCTCGCGCGTGCCTACATCAGGTTTTCGACGACCGCGGTCCAGGCCTGGGCGAGATTGTCGCGGTTGTATCCCCCGCCTCCCAGGGCAAGCACCCGGCCGTGACCGAGACGGTCGGCGAGCGCGGCCAGCTCGCGGTCATGGGCGTGCTCGCCGTGTACTATGTCGTGGGGCTCACGCTCGCGGGCCTACAATTCGCGTTGCCGATCGGCATCTTGACC
>Ga0209626_1000329_pt1 | contig 10199 bp, 8 predicted proteins | sample JacPinW_OM1H0_M2_FD_187962 | JGI IMG/M metagenome (GOLD analysis project Ga0209626, IMG submission 187962) | Forest soil microbial communities from Algoma, Ontario, Canada - Jack Pine, Ontario site 1_JW_OM1H0_M2 (SPAdes) (version 2) | ecosystem: Environmental > Terrestrial > Soil > Boreal... | reverse complement strand
GGGCGACCCCCGAGAACTGCGATGAGCCGCTTGCGCGAAGAGCCGAGAACCGAGATGAGCCGCTTGCGCGAAGAGCCGAGAACCGAGATGAGCCGCTTGCGCGAAGAGCCGAGAACCGAGATGAGCCGCTTGCGCGAAGAGCCGGATTTTGTGAAGGAGAACGCACCCAGCATGACGATGCACCGAGAAGCCTGCGGACCCACGCAGACTCCCGACGACATCGATATCGATCGTCTTCGGGAGAAATATCGTCAGGAGCGTGCCAAACGGCTGCGCGACGAAGGGTCGAAGCAGTACGTCGAGCTGTCTGATGACTTCGCGGGGTATTACGAAACCGACCCACACACGCCGGTCGCACCGCGCGACCCGATCTCGGACGACGTCGACGTCGCCGTACTGGGCGGGGGCTTCGCAGGCTTGCTGTCGGCGGCCTATCTGAAGAAGGCCGGAGTTGGCGACGTTCGGATTATCGAGCTCGGTGGCGATTTCGGGGGTGTTTGGTACTGGAACCGGTACCCGGGCATCCAGTGCGACAACGAATCATATTGTTACATACCGCTGCTCGAAGAGCTCGACTTCATGCCGAGCAAGAAGTTCGCCGACGGCGCCGAGATTTATGAGCATTGCCGGCGCATCGGAAAGCACTTCGGGCTCTACGATTCGGCGATCTTCTCCACACAGGTGCGAGATCTGCGCTGGGACCAGGAGATCAAGCGCTGGCGAATCAGCACCAACCGCGACGACGACATTCGCGCTCGCTTCGTCGTGATGGGCTCGGGTCCGTTCCACCGGCCGAAGCTGCCCGGCATCCCGGGAATCAAGGATTTCAAAGGACACAGCTTCCACTCGTCGCGTTGGGACTATGACTACACCGGCGGGGACACTACCGGCGGACTGCACAAGCTCGCCGACAAGCGCGTCGCGCTCGTGGGGACGGGAGCCACCGGCGTACAACTCGTGCCGTACCTCGGGCGGGATGCCAAGCACCTGTATGTGTTCCAGCGCACGCCATCAACCGTCGACGAGCGTGGCAACACACCGACCGATCCCGGATGGGCAAAGTCGCTGAGGCCCGGATGGCAGAAGGAGCGGCAGCGCAATTTCCACGGCTGGACGTTCGAGGGAATGGCGCTGGGCCAGCCGGACCTGGTCTGCGACTTCTGGACCGAGCTCGGCCGTAACACGGCGGCCCGTGTCCTCGCCTTGGATGATCCTGCCGCCATGTCTCCCGAGCAATTCATGGCGATCAGGGAGGAGGAAGACTACAAGATCATGGAGCGGCTGCGGCGGCGCGTCGAGGGTCTCGTCGAGGACGGGGAAACCGCCGAGACGCTCAAGCCCTATTACCGGTTCCTTTGCAAGCGGCCGTGTAGCAACGACCAGTATCTGTCGACTTTCAACCTGCCCAACGTGACGCTGGTCGACGTCTCTTCGTCCAAGGGTGTCGAGCGTGCGACGGAAAGGGGACTCGTCGCCAACGGCGTTGAGTACGAAGTTGATTGCATCATCTATGCCAGCGGCTTCGAGATCACCACGGAGATCAGCCGACGGTACTCCATTGATGCGATCGCAGGTCGCGACGAGCTGTCGTTGTTCGACTATTGGCACGACGGATACAAGACGTTGCACGGGATGACCAGCCGCGGATTCCCCAACCAGTTCTTCACGGGCTTCACCCAGGTGGGCATCTCCGCCAACATCGCCGCGAACTACGAGCTGCAGGGCGAACACATCGCGTACATCATCTCCGAAGCGCTGGTGCGGGGCGCCACCACCGTGGAGCCCAGCCAGGAGGCGCAGGACGAGTGGTGCACGACGATTCGCGACACCGCGATTGACAATTCGGCGTTCGACGCCGAATGCACGCCGGGCTATTACAACAACGAAGGCGGGGGCGGCGGAGAGGGAATCCGGTCGCACCTCGGCGAGCCATATGGCCCCGGTTTCTACGCCTTCGGTGATCTGCTGAAAGAGTGGCGCGAGAAGGGTGATCTGGACGGCCTGGTGCTCGGAAGATGAATGCCTGAACTGAGATTCGACGATCGTGTGGCCGTCGTGACCGGTGCCGGCCGCGGATTGGGCCGCGCCTACGCGAAGCTGCTCGCGTCGAAGGGCGCGAAGGTCGTGGTCAACGATTCGGGCGGCAGCCTGACCGGGGACGGCAGCGACGCGGGACCCGCAGAAGCGGTCGTGCGGGAGATCCAAGCAGCGGGCGGGGCAGCCGTCGCATGTACCGAGTCCGTCGCGACCCCGGAGGGCGGCACCACGATCATCCATACCGCCCTGGACCGCTACGGCCGAATCGATATCCTGATCCACAACGCGGGCAACGTTCGTCGGGCCCCCCTCAAGGAGATGACCTATGAGGACTTCGATGCCGTCCTCGACGTGCATCTTCGAGGGGCCTTCCATGTGGTCCGGCCCGCCTTTCCGGTGATGTGCGACGCAGGTTACGGCCGCGTCGTGTTGACCTCATCGATCGGCGGTCTGTATGGGAACCACGGCGTCGCGAACTACGCGGCGGCCAAGGCGGGCGTCATCGGACTGTCCAATGTCGTTGCGCTGGAGGGCGCCGCCGAAGGGGTGAAGAGCAACGTGGTCGTGCCTGCCGCGGCGACGAGAATGGCAGAGGGGCTGGACACATCGGCTTACCCGCCGATGGGACCCGAGCATGTCGCGCCCGCGGTTGCCTGGCTTGCGCACGAATCATGCTCGATCACAGGGGAAATACTGGTCGCAGTCGCTGGCCGGGTGGCCAAAGCGCTCATCGCCGAGACTCCGGGCGTGTACCGCTCTTCGTGGTCGATCGAGCAGGTCGGCGAGGACCTTGCCGCCATCGGTGACGCGACCGCGCCCGTGGTCTTTCCCGTCGTTGCGGACGGTCACGTCGAGCACATCCGCTACAGCTTCGAGATGGCACACCGTGGCTAGCGGCCCGCTGATCGGGGTGTGCGTGGTGGATCTCACCGCGATGGTGATGGGCCCGTATTGCACGCAGATCATGGCCGACATGGGCGCTGACGTGATCAAAGTCGAGCCGCCCGAGGGCGATAACACGCGCTACATCTCGGTCGGTCCCGCACCGGGAATGAGCGGCGTCTTCGTGAACGTGAACCGCGGCAAGCGCAGCGTTGTGCTGGACCTGCGGTCCGAGGCGGGCAAGAGCGCACTGCGCGCGCTCATCAAGGAAGCTGATGTGTTCATCCACTCGATGCGGTCAAAGGCGGTCGCAAAGCTCGGGTTCGGCTATGACGAGGTCGCCGCGATCAATCCGGCGATCATCTACACCAACTGCTACGGGTATGGCCGGCGGGGACCACAGCGGGACCGGCCCGCGTATGACGACACCATTCAGGCCGAGTGTGGACTGCCCGCCATCCAGGAACAGCTGACAGGTGAGGCGAGCTATGTCGGCACGATCCTGGCGGACAAAGTCGCCGGTTTGACGGCGCTGTACGCCACGATGATGGCGCTGTTCCACCGTGAGCGGACGGGGGAGGGGCAGGAGGTCGAGGTCAGCATGTTCGAGACGATGGCGTCGTTCATCTTGGTCGAGCACGCCAATGGCGCCATGTTCGACCCTCCCCTGGGGCCCGCCGTGTATCCCCGTACGGTTGCGCCCAACCGCAGGCCGTACCCCACCCGCGACGGCCATATTGCGGCGCTGATCTACAACGACAAGCAGTGGAACGCCTTCATCGACGCGGTGCGGCCAGCATGGGCCAGTGATAAGTACGCCACTCTCGAGCTGCGGGCCCGCCACATCGACGCCGTGTACGGCCACGTGGCAGAGACGTTGAGGGAACGCACTACAGACGAGTGGCTAACACTGTTCCATGAGCTGGAAATACCCGCCGCACCGATTCACACCCCAGACGCGCTGTTCGACAATCCCCACCTGAATGCCGTTGGTCTGTTCGAGACCGTGGACACACCGCACGGCCCGGTGCGCTTTCCAGGTGTGCCGACGTGGTTTTCGCGGACACCGGGCCGGGTCGCCGGGCCGGCACCGGAGCTGGGTGCAGACACTGCCGAGGTGTTGGAGAGAATCGGCATGACCGCCGTGGAAGCGGAACCGGCGCTGGGGTCAGGATAGGAGGGTTGCGGGGTGGACTTCGATATGGGTGAAAAGGCGACGCAACTTCGCGGTGAGCTGCGTGAGTTGGTGAAAACGCATGTGCCGGGAGACTTCCTGGGCGCATTCACGGATGACCCCGCTGATTTGGAAGTGGCCCAGCGGTTTTGCCGGCTACTGGCCGAGCGTGGGCTGCTGTGCCTGTCCTGGCCGGAAGATTTCGGTGGAGGGGGCGCTTCGGTGTGGGAGCAGACCGTGGTGCGCGAGGAAATGTGGGCCCACCACGAGCCCCGGGGTGCTCAGTACATGGGAGTCAACTGGGTTGGGCCGATCATCATGCGCCACGGCACCGAAGAACAGCAGCGCAAGCACCTGCCGCCGATCGCGCACGGCGAGGTGATCTGGTGCCAGGGCTTTTCGGAACCCGAGGCCGGCTCCGACCTGGCGTCGCTGCGCACCGCCGCGCGGCGGGATGGTGACGGCTGGACGGTGAACGGGCAGAAGATCTGGACGTCCTACGCGACGATGGCGCAATGGTGCTTCCTGCTGGCCCGAACCTCGAAGGGGGAGAAAAAACAACAAGGCTTGACAATCTTCCTGGTGCCCATGGACGATCCGGCGATCCAGGTGCGCCCGATCCGTGCGATGTTGGGTCCGCACCACCTCAACGAGGTGTTCTTTGACGACCTGCGGGTTACCGAAGCCGATGTGCTGGGCCCGGTCGACGGGGGCTGGTCGATCGTGCAGGACGTGATGTCGTTCGAGCGGGTCGGCATCGCACGGTATGCCCGATGCGAACGCCTGCTGGCGGCAGCGCCGTCGGTGCTCGGCGACCGGTGGGACGACGTGGCCGTGGAATTACGCGGGCGGTGGGCACGAATGCTCACGCATTGCCGCCGCGCGCGGTTGCTCGCCTATCGGGTGGTCTCGTTGCAGAGCAGCGGACGGATACAACCGGGCGACGCGGCCGCGTACCGGATCGCTGTTACGAAACTCGACCAGGACAGCGCCGAAGTACTGATGGAGATCGTGGCCACGGTACCCAGAGACGATCCGGCCAGCCGGTACTTCCGTGCCGAAGTGGAAGACCACTGGCGGTATTCGCAGGCGTCCACAGTCGCGTCAGGCAGCATCGAAGTGCAACGCATGCTGCTGTCGAGGGCTCTATTGGCGGCCTCATGATCCTCGACCTGGGCGACGAAGCCAAAGAGTTCGGGCGCGAGGCCCTTCGCGCGTTCGAGACCGCCGGCGGCGACCAGCTGCTCCAGCAGGCCGAAGCCAAGCCCGACACCCGGGAAGCGCTCGTCGCCCCGATCCTGGACGGGCTGGGTGCGTGGGAGCTCGACGTCCGCACCGACCGCGATTGCCTGGAGGCGGCCGCCGCGCTGTGCCGCAGCGCGGGCTACTGGGGGCTGCCCTATCCCGTGGCCGAACGGCTGTCGCGGCCCACCGACCTCGACGTCGACGGTCTGATCGTGGTAGCCGACGGCTCTCCCGAGGCGATCATCTGCGGCCTCCAAAAGCATTGGACCGCTGTGACATTGGGCGGCCACAGAAGTAGCGTGGTCGGCCAGTCCACGGCCGGGCCCGCCTTCTCGGTCGCACTCGAACTGTCCGCACTGGACGACCACGGAGCCGGCGATGTCGCGCTGGGGCTGGTGCTGCCGTGCTGGACGCTGCTCGGAATGCTCGATCGCGCCATAGAACTCACCATTGCGCATGTCCGCCTGCGCAAGCAGTTCGGCCAGCCCCTGGCCTCGTTTCAAGGTGTCCAGTTCCAGTTGACCGACGCCGAGGTGGAGCGCAGCGGTCTGGAGATGCTCGCGAAGTACGCATTGTGGAGCGTCGGAGCCGTCGGTGATGATGCGCTCGACGATGCGCTGGCGCTGCGGCTGGCCGCCATCGAGGCGGCCGAAGTCGTGTTCCGGGTCTGTCACCAGTTGCACGGCGCGGTCGGGTTCTGTGACGAGACCACCCTGTCGTGGCTATCCCGGTACAGCCAGCCGCTGCGGCGACTTCCGTTGGGCCTCTCGGCGACTCGCGACTACCTGACCCGCCGCCTTGGCGGGAGAGCGTTGACAGGACTGTTCTCATGAAATACGACCTGCCCGACGAGCTGACCGTCGACGCGGACGGCGCGGTGCGCACCGTCGTCATCAACCGCGCCGACGAACTCAATTGCGTCAATGAGAACCTGCACTGGGCGCTGGCCAACGTCTGGCGACAATTGGCCGCCGACAGGGCAGCTAAGGTGGTGATCCTCACCGGTGCCGGACGCGCATTCTGTGCGGGCGGCGACCTCAACTGGATCACAACGTTTCTCGACGACCCCGTCGCACGCGACGAGAGCATTCGCGAGGGGTCTCAGATCATCGAGGAGATGCTGCGATTCCCGTTGCCGGTGATCGCGGCGGTCAACGGACCCGCGGTCGGCCTGGGCTGCAGCATTGCGTTGTTGTGCGACATCATGCTGATCTCCGAGGCGGCGCATCTGGCGGATCCGCACGTCGCCGTGGGTCTGGTGGCCGGAGACGGCGGCGCCGCATTGTGGCCGCTGCTCACGCCGATCATGCGGTCCCGCGAATACCTCTATACCGGTGACCGCATCTCCGCGGCTAGCGCTGTCGAGCTGGGCTTCGCGAGCCGCGCTGTCGCGCCGGACGACCTGATGGACCAGGCGCGTCGGCTTGCGGCACGCCTCGCCGCTCAATCCCCGGAGGCGCTGCAGGGCACCAAGCGGATCGTCAACATGTACCTGTCCCAGGTGCTCGGCGGCCCGATGCAAGCAGGCTTTGCGGCAGAGCAGGTCACCATGCAGACAGCGGACCATCGAGCCAAAGTCCTGGCGTTCAAGCAGAAGTCGAAGCGCACATGACGCCGACCGCTGATCTCGACGAGTTCCGCGCGACCGTCCGGGCATGGTGTGATGAGCACGTCCCCTCGGACTGGCGTCGGGCCCAGACCGATGTCGACGACGAGCAGTTCGTCGACTTCCAGAAGTGGTGGTTCCAGGAGCTGCGCGCCGCGGGCTTCGCGGTTCCGCACTGGCCGCGCGAGTGGGGTGGCGGGATGTCGGTCGCCGAACAGATCATCTTATACCGGGAGCTGGCCGCGCACGACGCCCCGCGGCTCGTCCTGGCGTTCGTCGGGATCCACCACGCGGCATCGACATTGCTCGCCGCGGGCACCCAGGAGCAGCTGCAGCGACATCTCCCGGCCATCCTCGGCGGCGAGATCTGGGTCCAGGGCTTCTCCGAACCCGAGGCCGGATCTGATCTGGCCTCCCTGCGCACATCCGCCCGCAGGGACGGTGACAGCTACGTCATCAACGGCCAGAAACTGTGGGCCAGCGGCGGGATGCACGCCGACTGGTGCCTGCTGCTCGCCAGGACCGACCCGGATGCAGCCAAACGGAAAGGCATTTCGTACTTCCTGCTCGACATGAGCACTGCAGGCGTCGACGTGCGGCCGATCCGCAACGCAATCGGGGAGTCTCACTTCTGCGAGATTTTCCTCAACGACGTCAAGATCCCGGCGGCAAACCTCGTCGGTGCGGAGAACGCGGGATGGCAAGTGGCTCAGGCGACGCTGGGCGCCGAGCGCGGATTGACGATGCTGGAGCTCGCGGAGCGCCTCGGCCACGCCGGGTTCCGCTGGCTGGTCGAGGCGTGCCGCCGGGGCCGGCTGATCGAGGACGCCGTGGTGCAAGACAAGCTGGCGCAGTTCGATATCGAGATCACCGGCCTGCGCGGCCTGTGCCGGGACCTGGTGGAACGCAGCGAAGCAGGGACGGCCGGTGCGGCCGACGCGTCGGTCGTAAAGCTGTTCTACAGCGAATTGCTACAGCGGCTCACCGATTTCGGCGCTGAGATCGGTGGGCTCGCCGCTCACACCCAACTGACCAAACCGATATCGAGCGGGTGGGAGTCCGGGTCGTGGGTGCTCGACTTCATCGGGTCGTGGGAGTGGACGATCCCCGGAGGATCGAGCGAGATCCAGCGCACCATCATCGGTGAGCGGGGTCTGGGCCTGCCGAGAGAACCGAGCGCGGTCGGATGAGCGGCAAGTTCAAGGAGTTCCACGACGAGCTGCGCTCGGTCGCAAGTGATCTGCTGGCAAAGGACGCCGCGGTCGATTGGCCACTGCTCGCCGAAGCCGGATGGACGGGCCTCGAAGCGCCAGAAAACCTCGGCGGGGCCGGCGCAGGCTTCGGCGAGGTGGCGGTCGTCCTCCAGGAAATGGGCAGGGCCGCGACACGAAGCGCCTACATCGGCGGAACCGTCCTGTCGGTCGGCACTCTGATCGCACTGCAGCCCAGCGCAACTCGCGACGCGCTGCTCAGTGATGTCGCCACCGGTGCGGTGAGGACAGCTGTCGCATTATCGCGCGATGGTCAGGACGTCGATCCCTCGGCGCCGTTTCGCATCGAATCCTCGTCGGCTGGTCTGCGGATCACTGGTCGGTCCGAGTTCGTGCCGGACGCCGACGGTGCCGACCGACTGCTGCTACTCGCGAACGCCGCGGACGTGCCGGTGGTCGTCGTCGCCACGGCGCAGGCATCCGGACTCTCGGTGACCCCACAACCGGTGGTCGACGAGACACGTCGACTGTCGGTGGTAGTCGCTGACGGTGTAATGGTGGACGAGTCGGTGTGGCGGTTCGACGGCGATCCCGGAACGCGAGTGCGTCGCCTGCTGGACCGGGCGGCGGTGGCCGTCGCCTGCGACAGCGTCGGACTGGCGGAGGCCATGCTCTCCGCTACGGTGTCCTACGCCGCGGTGCGCCACCAGTTCGGCCGCCCGATCGGATCGTTTCAGGCCGTCAAGCACGCCTGCGCGGACATGCTGGTGCGAATTTCGGTTGCGCGCCAACTCGTCAGCGCCGCGGTCGAGGCCATCGCCGACGATCGCACGGACGCCGCGACGGCGGCATCGATGGCGAAGTCCTACGCCACCGCCGCGGCGGTCGACGTCGTCGGAAAGGCCATGCAGCTGCACGGCGGCATCGGATACACGTGGGAAAGCGGCATCCACGTCTACCTCAAACGCGCCGCGCTGAACCGTTCGCTGTTCGGCTCGCCCGCGGCGCACCGAAAACAACTCGCGCAGCGCTACTCCCAAGGGACCTAACATCTAGGAGTACGAAAATGGGTGTACCCGTTTACAAACGAATACTGGACCTGTTCGAAGTCGAGGGTGTCAACACGCTGTTCGGAATCCCGGACCCGAACTTCGTCCACATGTTCCTCGAAGCAGAAACACGCGGCTGGACGGTGGTGTCGCCGCATCATGAGGAGAGCGCCGGCTTCATGGCCGAGGCGGTCTCGCGCATGACCGGACAGCCGGGTCTGTGCGTCGGCACGCTCGGGCCGGGTGTCGCCAACATCGCCGGTGCGATGATGTGCGCCAAGGTCGAGAACTCACCGGTCATATTCCTGGGCGGGCAGCGGGCACGCATCACCGAACGACGGGTGCGTCGCGGACGCATCCAGTTCGTCCGTCAGGAGGCCCTCTTCGCGCCATCGGTGAAGTACAGCGCATCGATCGAATACGCCGACCAGACAGACGAGATCGTCCATGAGGCGATCCGCCGGGCGATGTCCGGCACGCCCGGCCCGGCTTATATCGAGTTTCCGTCACATGTGATTACCGAAGAGCTCGACGTGCCGGACCCGTTGCCGTCCAGCGCATATCGTCTCGTCAACCAGAGCGCGGGTGCGCGGGAGGTCGCCGAGGCGGCGAAGCTGATCCGGGATGCCAAGAATCCGATCCTGCTGGTGGGGCACGGCGTGCACACGTCGCGCACGGGCACATCGGTCAAGGAGCTCGCCGAGCTGATGGCGTGCCCGGTGATCCAGACGTCGGGCGGCACCTCGTTCATCCCCGGGCTCGAGGATCGCACCTTCCCCTATGGGTTTTCGTCCGCAGCCGTGGAGGCGGTGGTGACGTCGGACCTGTGCGTCGCGCTCGGCACCGAGCTCGGCGAGCCCGTGCATTACGGCAGGTCCCGGCACTGGGCCGACAACGACGCGAACCGCAAGTGGATCTATGTCGAACAGGATCCGACGGCGATCGGCGTGAACCGGCAGATCGACGTGCCGCTGGTGGGCGACCTGCGCGGGGTC
>Ga0209626_1000328_pt1 | contig 10215 bp, 6 predicted proteins | sample JacPinW_OM1H0_M2_FD_187962 | JGI IMG/M metagenome (GOLD analysis project Ga0209626, IMG submission 187962) | Forest soil microbial communities from Algoma, Ontario, Canada - Jack Pine, Ontario site 1_JW_OM1H0_M2 (SPAdes) (version 2) | ecosystem: Environmental > Terrestrial > Soil > Boreal... | reverse complement strand
TTGCTGAAGCCCGCCGGCAGGTGGATGCCATTGCCGTCGAGCAGCGGGTACCACGAGCAGGGCGGCACCGGCGTCGTCGAGGACGAGCCGCAGCCCAGGCCGCCGAAAGGGGCGGTCGGCCAACCCTGCGTCTGGTAGTAGGCCAGGTCGTAGACGGTGCCCTGGTACGCGGTCAGCTGCTTGCGATGGTAGTAGGAGCTGTTGGAGATGATCTGGCTCTTGCCCAGCTCCCATTGCAGCTTCAGCGCCGGCAGATAGTATTCATCGTCTTCCGGAATCCGCTCCGGCGTGGCTGTGTTGAAGTTCCCGGCGCCGGGGTTGGAGTAGGCCGGCCAGTAAGTCGAGTCGTCGTCCTTCTTGGCATGCTGGTACAGCATGCTCGGTGTGACACTGAACGAACCGGCCGGCTGCCAGATCGCCGCCAGGCGCGCGACCAGCGAGCCGCCGCGGTTGACGTTGTGCTCCGTGACCGCGTGGGTCGTCGGGTCGGCGCGGTTGATCCAGCCGCCCTCCGAACGGTACCAGAGGCTGCCACGCACACCGAGGGTTCCGTCGATGAGCGGTTGCCCGCGAGCCAGACCTAACTCAAAGCTGGGTTGACCGTATTGGAGGTAGGACGCCTCGCTACGCACGTAGGTGCTGCTGCTGCTGACACTCGGCTGAGTCAGGATGTAGCGCACCGCGCCGCCCTCGGACCCTGAGCCGAACAGGGTTCCCTGTGGCCCGCGCAATATCTCCACGCGCTCCAGATCGAAGGTCTTGGGCAGAGTGTCGTCGGGATTGAAGCCCACCGAGCGCATCTGAATGGGCGTGTCATCGATATAGATGCCCGTTGTCCCGGCGCCGCCCGAGGAAGAGATGCCGCGTATGGAGATCGCATTGGTTGCGGAGCTGTCGATGGTTACACCCGGCGTGAAGCGCGCGATGTCCAGAAAGTCCTTGATTCCCTTCTGGTCCATCGTCTCCTGGGTCATGGCCGTCACGCTGATCGGCACTTTGCTCAGGGACTCCTCGTGGCGGGTCGCCGTCACCACGACTTCCTGCAGCCCGCCGCGCGCGGTGCCGCTCTCCGGTGCGCCGGCCTGATCGTCGGCGCGCGCCGCCTGCATCGCTGCGCCGAGAACGCCCACGGCCGCGAGCGGCAGCCAGATGATCGAACGGATCGCGCGAGTTGAATTCTTCATGTGCTTATCCTCCCCCTGACCTCGCCAGCGCACGCTATCACCAACGGCGCCATCGCCGGCTCAGTTTATGACTGCAGCAGGACCGCCGCATCGGCTCCCCAGCTCACGAACACCTCATCGCTCCAGTCGATGGCCGCTTCAGAGGTGCGCCGTTCGTTCTGGGCGAACACCGTGACCAGCTTGCCGGTCGTGGTCTTGATCTGGTAGATCGAATGGTTGCCGAGGTAGCCGAGCTCCCACACGGTACCGCGCAGCTGGTTGACGCGGGCGGCGCTCACCGGCTGCTTGCCGAGGCGCACCTTCTCCGGTCGCAGCGCGACCCAGACACGCTGACCGACGCTGAAGGCTCCCGCGTCATCGACCATGAGCTCCCCGTCGATCTCCGCGCAACGCACCGTGATCAGGCCCGGGTCGCAGGAGCTCACGGTGCCTTCGAAGAGGTTGGTGGTGCCGACGAAGTCCGCGACGAAGCGGCTGCGCGGGAACTCATAGATCTCCGCCGGCGTGCCGACCTGCACGACCCGGCCGCGGTCCATGACCGCGATGCGGGTCGCGAGCGCCATCGCTTCGTCCTGGTCGTGGGTCACGACGATGAAGGTGATGCCGACCTGATGCTGCAGGTCCATCAGCTCGAACTGGGTCTGCTCGCGCAGTTTCTTGTCCAGCGCCGACAGCGGCTCATCGAGCAGCAGCACCTGCGGGCGGCGGATCAGCGCCCGCGCCAGCGCCACGCGCTGCCGCTGCCCGCCCGAGAGCTGGTGCGGCTTGCGCTGCGCGAGTGGGCCCAGCTGCACCATGTCGAGCGCCTCCTGGATACGCTGCTCCTTCGTCGCCCGCTCCAGCGGCAGGCGGCGCAGGCCGTAACCGACGTTGTCTTCCACCGTCATGTGTGGGAACAGCGCGTAGGACTGGAACATCATGTTGACCGGCCGCTGGTGCGGCGGCACGCTGCTCATGTCCACGCCATCGATACAGATGCGGCCGCGGCTCGGGTGCGTGAATCCCGCCAGCATCCGCAGCAGCGTGGTCTTGCCGCAACCCGAAGCGCCGACCAGCGCGAACATCTCGCCCTTGTAGATCTGGAGCGTGACGTCATCGACCGCCTTGGAGGCGTCGTAGGTCTTGCTGACGCCGTCGATGAGGATCTGCGCCGTCGCCCGCGGATCGAGCCACGGAGTGTCGGCGAGCGGTTTCGACGGGGTCATCATCATGGCCGCTGCGCGCCTGTCAGAAATCCGCCGGCGGCGTGGCGTGCCGCCGCGCCGGTGCAAAGAAGGGTCTGTCGACCACGCGCGCCCGCACCATGCGGCGCTCCCACACGAGCTCACGATTCAGGTAAATCTCCGCCCATACCGTGGAGCCGGTGGCCATGTAGGGTGCCGACACCATCGCGAGTGCGAGGTTGCGCTTGCAGGTCGGCGACCAGGTCGCGGAGGTAACGCTGCCCGCCTCCTTCTTGCCCGAACGGGCGGTGTAGAGCAGTGCATTGTGGGCAGGTTTTGTGCCTTCGATGTCGAGGCCCACCAGCCGACGGCGCGGCCCGCGTGCCTGCTCCGCGAGCAGCGCCCGGCGGCCGGTGAAGTGCCCCTTGTTGAAATCCACCAGCCACGCCAGACCGAGTTCGAGCGGCGAGCGCTCCGTCCCCAGGTACAGGCTATGCGTCGCCGAGACGAAATCCAGGTTCGGCAGCACGAATCCCGCTTCGATCCGCACCATGTTGAGCGCCCTGGAGCCGACCGGTCGCACCGCGCGCGTCCTGCCGAGCTCCATCAGCGCATCCCACACCGCCTCGGCATCCGCGGGCTGCATCCACAGCTCATATCCGAGGTCGCCGGTGAAGCCGGTGCGCGAGACCATCATCGGGATCGCTCCCGCCCCGGCGCCGCGCGGCATGGTGAACTCGCCGTGCCCGAAGGGCTTGAGGCGCTCGACCCCGGCAAGGCCCACGGCTTTGAGAAGCCTGGCCGAGGTCGGCCCCTGCACAGCGAGCGCGGCCACGTCTTCGGTCACCTCGCGGATTTCGACGTCAAAGCCGATCGCAGACGCCCGCAACCAGTCGAGCTGCCGCTCGCCGGTGCACAGCCGGTACTCATTCGGGCCCATGCAGAACACGGTACCGTCGTCGATCAAGTGACCCGCGTCGTCGCACCAGACCGCGTAGGCGACCCTCCCGGGTCCGACTTTGCGGATATCACGCGTGACCAGGCGGTTGAGGAATCGCAGCGCATCCGCACCTGCGATCCGGTACTTGACCATCGGCGTCAGGTCGTAGAGCGAGCTCGAGTTGCGGATCGCGAAGTACTCCTGCTCGACGCTGGTGAACACGTCGACGGTGGAGTAGCCGGCCCAGGGCACGAAGCTGTCGAGCTGGCTCAGCTCGCGGGCGCGCTCGTGGAACGGCGTCTTCAGCAGCGGCTGGCGGTAATGCGGTTCGCTCTCGGTCAGCATGGCTCAGGCCGCTTCCCGGATAAGCTGCCGCGCCGCGTTGCGCCCCGGGAGCCCCATCACGCCGCCGCCCGGGTGGCAACCCGCGCCGCAGAGGAACAGGCCCGGCACCGGTGTCTGGTACTGCGCGGCGCCCGGCACCGGGCGGACCATGAGGAACTGATCGAGCGCCAGTTCCGCGTGATGCCAGTGACCCCCGGTGATGCGGAACTCGCGCTCGATGTCCGGCGGCGCGAGCAGCTCCATCGCGCGGATGCTGTCGCGCAGCTGCGGCGCGTAAGCGCCGAGGGTATCGATTACGAGATCGGCGAAGGCCGTGCGCTGCGCGGCCCAGCCTGCCGCGAGCGTATAGGGCGCGTACTGCACGATCACCGACATGACATGCCTGCCGGCAGGCGCCAGGCCCGGATCCGCAAGCGTCGGGATCGTGATCTCGAGCATCGGCGCGCGTGAGTACTCATTGTACTTGGCGTGATTGTAGGCACGTTCGACGTAGTCTGCCGAAGGGGCGACCAGCAGGCGGCCGCGCAGCGACTCCTCGGCAAGTCCCGGAAACTGCGGCAGCCGATCGAGAGCCAGGTGCAGTTTCGCCGTGAGCCCCCGCGAGCGCAGCTGGGCCACGCGCCGCACGAAGCCCGCGTCCAGGTGCTCGCTACCGAGGAGCCTGAGGAACGTGCTCTTGGGGTCCGCGCTCGAGACCACGGTCCTCGCCGTGATCTCCTCGCCGCCTGAGAGCACGACTCCCGCTACCTGATCGTCGCTTACCAGGATGCGTTCCACCGGTGAGCCGGTGCGAACTTCCGCACCGGCCGCGCGCGCCGCACGCGCCAGCGCCTCCGACAGCGCGCCCAGGCCCCCCCGCGGCAGCGTCAGGGAATCCGCGCCCCGGGAAGCCGCGACCCGGTAAAGCAGCGACAGCACCGTGCCGGGCGAGCGCGGGCCTAAGTTGCTGCCGAGCACCGCATCGAGTGCCAATGCACCCTTCAGGAGCGCAACACTGAAGCGCTCCTCGAGCAGGTCGTGCACGCACATGCCGCCGATGCGCAACAGTTCGCGCATGTCGCGACGCCCGAGCCGCCGGATGCGCCAGCCCAGACCCAACAGCGCGTACGCGTCGCGCCAGGCATCGGTTCCGAGCCGCGGCGGCGTCCCGGTCAGCACCGGGTGCAGCGCACGCGCCAAGCGCTTCAGGAGCGCCTGCCACTCCGCCAGCGCCGCCGCGTCTGCGGCCGAGCGCGCGGCGAGCGCCGCGAGATTTCCCGGACCGAACGACAGGTGGTGCGCGTCTTCCGACAAGGCTACCGTTGGCAGACCCTGGGCGGCGAGCTCGAGACCCTGCGCTTCCAGACCCAGCTCGCGCATGAGCGGCGGCGGCATGAGATGCAGCAGATGCGCACACGCCGAGACTCTGAATCCGGGCGCGAATTCGCGGGTGACGGCGGCGCCGCCGAGGCGATCGGCGGCCTCCAGAACCAGCACCCTGCGCCCCGCGCGCGCGAGATAGGTCGCGCACACCAGGCCGTTGTGGCCGCCGCCGATGACGATGCTGTCGTACTGCGTGTGAGCCGCTGCGTTCACTGCAGGCTACCTAAGTCGCGCAGGATCGCGCGCGCCGAGTTGGCTCCCGGTGCCCCCATGACGCCGCCACCGGGATGGGTGCTCGAGCCGCACAGGTACATGCCGCGCAGCGGCGCGCGGTACTGCGCGTATCCGGGTAGCGGGCGGTTGAAGAGCAGTTGATCGAAAGTCAATTCGCCCTGGAAGATATTGCCCTCGGTCAGGCCCACTTCGTTCTCGATGTCGCGCGGCGTGCGGATCTCCGTATGCAGAATCAGATCCTTGAAGTCGGGGCTATGGCGTGCGATCGCATCGATCACCGTGTCGCCAAAGGCCTGGCGCTTCTCAGGCGTCCACTCGCCGTCGGCGAGCCGGTAGGGGCAGTACTGCACGAACACCGACATGTAGTGCTTGCCGTCCGGCGCCATGGTCGGATCGATCTGTGTAGGAATGAGCATGTCGACGTAGGGTGCGCGCGACCAGCGCCCCTCTTTCCAGTCATCGTAGGCACGCTCGAGCATCTCGAGCGTATCGGTGATGTGCATATCGCCGCGTGTCGCGGGCGAATCGTGCGGGATGGAGGGGAAGTGCGGCAGGCCATCGAGCGCGATGTTGAGCTTGCCCGAGGAGCCGCGGATCTTGAACCTGCGTACCTGCTCGAGGAACTCCGGCGGCAGGTGCTCAGGTGCCACGGTCTCAAGGAATGTGCGCTTCACGTCGAGATTCGAGACTACGACGGCAGCGGCGATCTCCTCCCCGCCCGCGACCACCACACCCGTGGCGCGTCCGTTGCGCACCAGGATCTGCTCGACCGGCGCGCTCGAGCGCAGCCTGCCGCCGCTCGCCTTGAAGGACGCCGCGAGCGCCTGCGTGATGGCGCCCATGCCGCCGCGCGCGAAACCCCACGCGCCCACCGCGCCGTCGATGCCGCCCATGTAGTGGTGCAGGAGCACGTAGGCGGAGCCCGGCGAGCGCGGCCCGAGCGCGGTGCCGATGATCGAGCTGCCGCTCAAGTGCGCCTTGACAATTTCGCTCTCGAAGTACTCCTCGAGCATGTCGGCGCAGCTCATCGTGAAGAAGCGCAGCGTGTCGTACATGCGCGCCTCGCCGAGCTTGTGGAAATGCCTGCCGAGGAACAGCAGCTCCTGGATGTCACGTGGCCTGAAGGAGGTCGGATCCGGGGGCTCCCGCAGCAGCAGCGGCCTGATGAAGCGACAGTGCCGCAGCATGTCGCGTACATAGCGGTCGTAGGCTTCCGCGTCGTGGCGCGAGTGGCGCGCGATTTCGCGCCGCATGGCGTCGTGGTTGTCGTAGACCGCCAGATGCCCGCCGTCGCGCATCATGGTGCAGCCACCCTCGTAGGGGATGATCTGCAGGCCGTGCGCGGGCAGCTCGAGGGCCCGGATGATCTCCGTGCGCAGCAGGCTGCAGACGTAGGAGCAGTTCGAATAGGTGAAGCCGTCGTAGAGGCGGCGGCTGACCGCCGCCCCGCCGATGTACGGGTTGCGCTCGAGCACCAGCACCTTCAGGCCGGCGCGCGCCAGGTAGCAGGCGTTCACCAGGCCGTTGTGCCCCGCTCCCACGACGATTGCGTCGTAGCGGTTCGCGGCGCCCCTGCTCATCCCGACCCCCCGTGCTCGCCTGGGCTCAGGCAGGCACGCGGCGCGTGCTCCCGTGAGAGTCGAGCGTGCGGTCGATCGCAGCTTCGAATGCCGTGAGCGTGTCCTTCAGGCACGAATCATCGTGGGCTGCCGACATGAACCACGGCTCGCGCGAATCCGGCTCGCACAGGACGTACTCATCGTGCAGCACCCTGGCGACGGCGTCGTAGAAGCTGTAGTCGCTGCTCTTCCAGTCGCGATAGGTGCGCGGGGGATCGTGGGCAAAGTACAAACCGCTCATGGAAGGATGTCCGACGAAGCTGTGGGCGATGCCGCGCGACTTAAGGATAGCGCTCTTGCCGCTGCGCAGGCGCGTGCCGTAGGCGGCGAGGCGCTCGAGGGCATCGGTCTCGGCAAGAATCTCCAGGGTCTTCTCCGCGGCCGCCAGCGACACCGGGTGGGCCGTGTAGGTGCCTCCGTGGGCGACGCCTTTGCCAAGCTTGCGCATGATGTCCTCGCGCCCTGCCAGCACCGAGATCGGGTAGCCGTTGGCCATCGCCTTGGCGAAGGTGCACAGGTCGGCACGCACCCCGTACAGCTCCTGCACCCCGCCGCGCGCCACGCGAAAGCCGGTCTTCACCTCGTCGATGATCATCACCACGCCGTAGCGGTCGCACAGCTCGCGCGCCGCGCGCACGTAGGCGGGCTCGGCGGCGATGCCGAGGCAGTTGCCCATGATCGGCTCGATCAGCAGGCAGGCGATCGAGTGTCCGTGGCGCCTGAGCACGTCCTCGAGCTGATTGGCGTCGTTCGCCTGCACGAAATGCGCGAACTGGCGCGTGCTGAGCGGTATGCCCTCGCTGTAGGGATGGACCTCCGGATCGCCGACCTGCGTCCACTTGTCCATCGGCGTGTACCACATGGCGGCGTCGAACAGCCCGTGGTAACTGCCCTCGAGGATCACGTAGTTGTCCTTGCCGGTGTAGGCGCGCGCCAGGCGCAGCGCCGCCATCACCGCCTCGGTGCCGGAGTTGGAGAAGCGCACCAGCTCCGCCGCCGGCACCATTTGCGCGATGCGCTCGGCGACGCGGTATTCGCGCTCGGTCGAGAGCGCAAACACTCCGCCGAGCTCCATACCGGCGCGCGCCGCGGCATCGACCCGCGGATCCGCATAGCCGAGGATGGCCGGGCCGTACCCCATGCGGTAGTCGACGTACACGTTGCCGTCGAGATCGGTGATGCGCGCGCCGCGACCCTGCTTCACGTAGATGGTCCGGTCCTCGCCCCAGAAGCGAAAGTTGGACGCGACGCCGAGCGGCAGCCGCTTGAGCGCCCGGCGGTAGTGTTCGTGGTTCTTTGTCAGGGTTCGGGCCATGACAGCGCTCTCACGTCTAGATGAAAATACTGAGGAGTTACGAGACGATACCACTACGTCCGTGAGTAAGTCTATATGCTCATATAGTTTATTGAGCTACAATTATACGAGCATATATGCCACCTTCCGGGAACTCCGCCATGAGTGCCACCCCCGCCCGCCAGGTCGCCGAGTCAGCCGCCGCCCCGATTGCGCGGGGGCTGCCGGCCTGGGTGTACAACCATCCGGAAATGACCCGCCTCGAGCTCGAGCGGCTGCTCAAGCCGAGCTGGCAGATCGCCTGCCACATCAGCCAGATCCGGAACGCCGGAGACTACGTGACCTTCGAGCTGGGGTCCGACAGCGTGATCGTGCTGCGCGAGCGGGAGGGCGGCATTCGGGCGCTCCGCAACGTGTGTCGGCATCGCGGCACGCGTCTGCTCGAGGGCGCGGGCAGGTGTCACGGCCGCATCACCTGCCCGTACCACGGCTGGACTTACCGCTACGACGGATCGCTCCTCGCGACTCCCGCGAAGGAGAGCTTTCCCGATCTCAACCTGCGCGAGCATGGGCTCGATGCGGTGCGCGTGGAGCTGGCGCTCGGCTTCGTGTTCGTCTGCCTCGCCGCAGAGGCTCCGCCGCCGCCCTCTGAGATGTGGGCGCCGATCATCGAAGAGCTGGCGCCTTATCGGCTCGAGGAGCTCGTTCCCACCCAACCCGTCTATTTCGAGCAGTGGGATGTCGACTGGAAGATCGCGATGGACAACTATCTGGAGTCCTATCACGTGCCCATCGGCCATCCGGGACTGAACCGCATGTTCACGCCCGACTACGAGGACCAGCGCGGTGTTCCCGGTATCGCGCGCGGCATCAGCTGGATGCGCGAAGCGCCCTCGTCCCGCTGGAGCGAGCGCATGTATCAGAAGTACGTCGGTCCGGTGACCGCGCCGCACCTGCCCGAGCCGCACCGCCGCAGCTGGCGTTTCTACAGCTGCCTGCCCAATCTCGGGATCGACGTCATGCCCGAGCAGGTCGACTTCTTTCAGGTACTGCCCCGCGGGCCCGGCAAGGCGGTGATCCGGGGGGCCGCTTTCGGTGTGCCCGATGATCGACGCGAGATGCGTCTCGTGCGCTGGCTCGGCAACCGCATCAACATGGAGGTCAACAGGGAAGACCGCATGTTGTGCGAGCGGCTGCAGCGCGGCATCGCCGACAGCGCCTACCGGCCCGGGCCGCTGTCACAGATCGAGACCTGGATGATCGAATTCCACGATCTGCTGCGCGCGCGCATTCCGGAGGTGGGTCTGCCCGAAGCCCCGGCGCGCTTCGCTTAAGCGCGCGCGGTTTCTGCGGCCGGCAGCGCGTGCAGCAGCGCAGCAACGGCCTCGCGGAATTGCGCGAGCGCCGGCGCTACCGGCCCGCCCTCCGCCGGCTCTTCGGAACCGCCCGCCAGCCCCGCCTGGGTCGACTCAGCCAGTTCGATCTGCTGGCGCAGCCACGCTGTGGCACGGCGCTGCCAGGCGTCGCGCCGGCTGCGTCCCCTGCCCTTCGCCGCGGCGGCCTCGCGCGCCACGAAGTCAAAGCGCCGGATGCGGCTGCGCCCCGGTACGAGCGGGCACACCTGCAGGATCAGCGCGCCTTCCGGGCGAATGTCCAGCAGCAGATTCGGCGCGATGAAATGCTGCTGCGGCTGCGGACTCTCGAGCCACTGCTCGACGAGCAGCTTCCAGTCCGCGCCGACTTCCAGATCCGCGACGCTGCGCGGCTTCGATCGCGCCAGCTCCTCCCAGGGTGCTTCCGCGATCCCGGGTGCAGCCCCCGCGCCCGCAGCCCTCGCGAAGATCAGCGGTCCGGCGCGCTGGATCTGCAGCGGCGTGAGATCGCCAGGTGTCGCCCCGGCAACGAGCCGGCCGTCGAAGCTGTAAGTGAGGGAATGCGAGGCGCAGTGTATGGCGCTGCGCAGGTGCCCCTTGCGCGGAGCGAGCAGCGCGTGCGGACGGCGCCGGCAGCTGTTACGGAATACGTGCAGGCGGCCGCGCTCCCCGCGCACCACCAGCGCACGCTCGCCGGCAAG
>Ga0209626_1000327_pt1 | contig 10215 bp, 10 predicted proteins | sample JacPinW_OM1H0_M2_FD_187962 | JGI IMG/M metagenome (GOLD analysis project Ga0209626, IMG submission 187962) | Forest soil microbial communities from Algoma, Ontario, Canada - Jack Pine, Ontario site 1_JW_OM1H0_M2 (SPAdes) (version 2) | ecosystem: Environmental > Terrestrial > Soil > Boreal... | reverse complement strand
TCGCCGAGGACGCGGTGAATCGGCTCGCCGCCCGCCTCGGTGCGCGCGCCGGCCCCTGGACCGCGGGCGCGAAGCTGCCCGGCGGTGATCTGCCGCAAGGGAGCCTCGCGGTGTTTCTGCGCACCGTCGAGCGGCGCTACCCATGGCTTCCCCCCCGCATGCGCCAGCGCTGCGCCCATGCGTATGGCACGCGCCTCGAGCGCGTGCTCGGCCCGGCCAGCGCGCTCGCGGATCTGGGTCGCGAGCTGTTGCCGCACCTGTACGAGTGCGAGGTCGAGTACCTGTGCCGCGAGGAGTTTGCGCGCACCACGCAGGACATTCTGTGGCGGCGGACCAAGCTCGGGCTGCACCTGCTGAACGTGGATTCAGGCCCGCTCGAGCGCTGGCTCGAGGCCCGCGGCCACGCAGCTTAGGCACGCGTCGCGCCGCGGCGACATCCGCGCCTGTGACCAGTATCGCGGTTTCCTGCTGCCGTACCTGCGCCTGTGACCAGCATCGCGGTTTCCTGCGGCCGTACCTGCGAGCGGAGGACGCAGCGTGATAGCTTGCGGCACCGAGCTTGAGGTCACTGTCGATGACGATGCCCGATTCAGTGCTTGCCGCCATCATCGCGGGCAGCGCGACGCTGTCTGCGTCGTTGCTGCAGCTCAGATCCGCCCTGCTCAGGGAGACGACGCGCGGCCAGTCGGCCGCCCGCCGTAAAGGCAAGATCCAGTTCATCATCCTGCTCGTAGTGATCGGCGCCGCGGCCATTGCCGGTTTCGCGCTGTCGCAATGGCTCACCTCAGGCGAACGCCTGGCGCAGAGCACGATGCAACGGGAGTTGCAGGCGCGCGTCGCGGAGATCAGCCGCACCGCCAGTCAGCTCGAGCTCACCCGCGCCGGGGCACGGGCCGAGATCGAGACCGGCGTGCTGCGCCAGATCGGCGCCGACGGGGTGATCATCACGGCCACGGTGGCCGCCTGCCGTCCCGCACTGGTGATCAGTGCGCCCGGCACAGCCTCACCCCCCGGGGTGTCGGCGGAAGTGGCCACGCCGGCCGCCCGCGCGTGCACCGAAGCCGAAGCGAGCCCCGTGACGCTGTGCGCCACCATTCCGGGCAGCGCCAAGGTTACGGAAGTTGAGCTCTTCAGCCGGCTCGCGGACAGCGATGCAGCCTGGAGCGCGAACCGATTCGCGCCCGGGCAGGAATCGGGGCAGGCGCGGTTCGCGGAAAAATACTCGCAAAGTGCGCCCGAGGCCGGCACGCAGCAGGTCTGCCAGGGATTCACGCACTGGTCCGCCGATCACGCCCGCCTGGTGCGCATGATCGTGCGCTACTCTCTCTAGCCTGATCTACGCATAATTGCCCGCCTGCGAGGGTCGACCCTTGAGGGGGGCTGTTGATTTCTCCGTCGCGTACATTGCTGCCCGCGCGTTCGCTGGGTGTGCTCATCGTGCTGGCGCTGGCGCCGCTGTGGCTCACGGGCATGTTTGGCCGCGGCTTGTGGACACCCGATGAGCCGCGCGAGGCCGACATCGCCTGGCGCATGAGCCAGCAGAGCGACCGCACTGTGCCGCAGCTCGCCGGCACGCCGTTCCTCGAGAAGCCGCCGCTGTCCTACTGGATGTCGGCGGCCGCCATTTTCCTGTTCGGTGATTCCGCGGCCGGCGCACGCGCCCCCAACCTGCTGTACGCGACGATCACCGCGCTGGCGGTGGGCGCGCTGGCGCTGGCGATGCAGACCGATGCCGCGTCCGCGCTGCTCGCGGCGCTGGTCGCCGCGAGCGCACTGACGGCGTTTCGCGTGAGCACCTGGCTCGCGCCCGACGCGTGCCTGCTGGCCGGCAGCGCACTCGCACTGCTGGGCGCATGGCGCGGCTACAGCGCGCCCGCCGGCCCTCGCAAAGCGGCGGGCTACACGCTGATGCACCTCGGCGCCGCGATCGGATTCATGGCCAAGAGCGCGCCCGGGTGGTTGGTGCCGGCGCTGGCGCTCATCACCCTCATCGTATGGGAGCGGCGCTGGTCGGAACTGCGCCGTTGGGAGCTGTACGCGGGGCTTGCGCTGCAGGGGCTCATCATCGGCCCATGGGTGCTGGCGGTCGCGCGCACCGAGCATGGGGCGGAGGCGCTGCGCGCGCTCTTCTGGAACAACGTCGCGGGACGATTCACCCAGGTCGCCGCTCCCGCCGCCCTCGACTACACGACCGGACACCACAACACCGCGGGCAAGTACCTCTTCGAGCTGCCGCTGTACCTGCTGCCGTGGACGTTCGTGGTCGCGGCGGCGTTGTGCCGGGCCTGGACCCGGGTGCGCGAGGCGGATCGCCCCGCCACGGCGTGGCGCTTCGCGCTCGCTTCGAGCCTGCCGTTCCTCGCCCTGCTGTCGGTGGCGGCCACGGCGCGCGACATTTACGCAGCGCCCGCACTCCTCGGACTCGCCGTTCTCGCCGGCCTGTGGGCCGGCGATGCGCAGCGCTCGCCGACCCGGCTCGACCAGCTGGCCGTGACCTCGACGCGCGTCCTCGCCGGCGCGCTGGGCGGGGTGCTGGTTGCCGCGCTGGCGGTGCTGTTCGCCTCGGGCGCCGGTGCGCCGTTGGCATGCCTGGCGGCGGCGCTCGCCGCCGCGATCTCGACGCTCGCCGCGCTGATGCTCGCCGCGCAGTCACAGCATCGCGGGGATCTGCAGCGCAGCCTCGCCTGGACGTACACCGGCTACGCCGCGGCGCTGTGTTTCACCGCGCTCGCGGCGCTGCCGGTCGTCGATCGCTGGCAGGATCTGCCCGGGCTCGCGCGGCGCATCCACGCCGACTGCGCGCGCCAGGCGCTCGCGCTCCTCGATCCGGACGAGACGACTATCGCGATTCTCGACCACGGTTTCGACGCGCGCTTTACCATCCTCACGACCAACGCGGAGGCGCCGCGCGGCGCCGTGACCGGCTGGTTCAGCGCCCACGGTCGCGAAGCGCGGGTGCTGGTCCTCATGCCCGGTCACGCGCCCGGCCCCCTCACGCGCTGGCTCGAGCGCTTTCGCGCGCAACGCCGCGACGGCGACGGCATCGCGGGCAGCCTTGCGGCATCCGGAGCCGCCACGCTCCTGCGGCGCTACGAGCTGCCGCAGGGACGGCGTTACGCGTTGCTGGGACCCCCGCCGGTGCCGTGAGCGGCGTGGCGGCCTGACACGACTGTCACGAACACTGCGGAGCACCTATGTCGCAACCAGGGTCTGACCTCTCGCGCAACCTGCGCAGCCGGCATATCCAGCTCATCGCCATTGGTGGAACGATCGGCGTCGGGCTGTTCCTCGGCTCCGCCAAGGCGATCCACAACGCCGGCCCCGGCCTGCTGCTCGCCTACGCCCTGGGAGGCACGGCCATCTTTTTCATCATGCGCGCGCTGGGAGAGCTCATGACCTACCGCCCCGTGGCCGGCTCGTTTGCCACCTACGCCGACGAGTTCTGCGGGCCGTTTGCGGGCTTCGTGACCGGCTGGTCCTACTGGTTCGCATGGGTCGTAACCGCAATGGCGGAACTCACGGCCATCGGCATCTACGTGCGCTACTGGTTTCCGGACGTGCCGCAGTGGTTGCCGGCGCTCATCGCGCTGCTGGCACTGTACGGTTCCAACCTGCTGGCGGTGCGGGTGTTCGGCGAGCTGGAGTTCTGGTTCGCACTCATCAAGGTGGTGACCATCGTGGCGCTGATCGTCGCCGGCCTCGCGGTGATCGTGTTCCACGTGGGGGATCTCGGCGCCAGCGCCGGTTTCTCGAATCTCTGGTCGCACGGCGGGTTCCTGCCCTTCGGCATCGCCGGCGTACTGCTCACCATGCAGATCGTGATGTTCGCGTACGAAGGGGTGGAGCTGATCGGCGTCACCGCGGGCGAGGCGCAGAACCCGGCGGTGGTGCTGCCCCGCGCAACCAACGGCATCATCCTGCGGATCCTCATTTTCTACATCGGCGCACTCGCGGTCATCATGGCACTGGTGCCCTGGAGCGAGTTGAGTCCCAGTGTCAGCCCGTTCGTCTTCGTGTTCGAGAAACTCGGCGTGCCGGGCGCGGCCGGCGTCATCACCGTGGTGGTCATCACCGCGGCCTCGTCCTCCTGCAACAGCGGCTTGTTCAGCACCGGCCGCATGCTGTGGTCGCTGGCGCAGCGCGGCCAGGGTCCGCGCGCCTTCGCGCGCTTGAGCCCGCAGCAGGTACCGGCCGCGGGCATTCATGCTTCGGCGGCTCTGATGCTGCTCGGAGTGGTGCTGAACTATTTCGTGCCCGAACGCGTGTTCACCTGGGTCACGAGCGTCGCCCTGGTCGGTACGTTCTGGACGTGGGGGATCATCATGCTGTCGCATCGCAACTACCGGCGCGCGGTGCGCGCCGGCAAGGCGGCGCCGGCGCCGTTTCGCATGCCCGGCGCGCCGTTCGCAAACTGGGCGGTACTCGGCTTCCTGCTGGCGGTCAGCGCGCTGCTCTGGCGTGATCCGGATAACCGGGTGGCGCTATTCGTGGCGCCGGTGTGGTTCGCGCTGCTTGGAATCGGCTACGCCTGGTCCAGGCCCCGTCCGAATTGAGGTTCGCGGGCGCGGCGCCGGACGGCGCTTAAGGCTACATCAGCGGCTCACCGCCGCCGATGAGACCCCCGCCGTCCACCACCACAGTCTGCCCGGTGATGAAGCTGCCGGCGCGCGAGGCGAGCAGCACCGCCGTGCCGGCGACATCGTCCGGATCCCCGAGGCGCCGCAACGGGTTGGCGCGCGCGAACGCGGCGGCGCGCCCCGGATCCGCCCACAGCGCCCTGGAGAAATGGGTGCGGATGATGCCGGGCGCAATGCAGTTGACGCGGATGTTGTGCGGCCCCCATTCGACCGCAAGATTGCGCGCCAGCTGCATGTCGGCCGCCTTGGAGATGCAGTAGGCGCCGAGCAGCGCGCTGCCCACGAAGCCGCCCACCGAGGAAATGATGATCACCGCACCGTCCCTGCGTTCCGCCATCGCCGGCAGCGTCATGTTGCACAACCACACGTTGCTGTGCAGGTTGGTGTGGATGATCTTGTCAAACACCTCGTCGGGCGTGGTCGCAGAAGGGCCGAAGTGCGGGTTCGCGGCCGCATTGCACACGACAATGTCGATCCGGCCCCATTGCGCGATGCTGGCATCGACCAGTGCCTGCAGCTCGGGCTTGTGCCCTACGTGACAGGCGTGCGCGAGCGCCGTGCCGCCGGCGGCGGTGATCTCCGCCGCGGTCGCCTCGCAACTCTCGGGCTTGCGGCTCGAGATGACGACGCGCGCGCCGTGCAGCGCCATCTGCATCGCGATCGCCTTGCCGATGCCCCGGCTCGAGCCGGTAATGAGGGCCACCTTGCCCGACAGGTCGAACATGCTCATGGGGAGCGCCTTCTTGCGGCAGATTTGCCGTGCATTCTGCCCGCAGCACCACTACTTGGCGAATGCGCCCGCCGTTACTCAGGTCCCGGGTTCGCAGTAGAATCCGCGCGCCGCGCCCGTAGCTCAGTTGGATAGAGCATCAGGCTTCGAACCTGAGGGTCGGGAGTTCGAATCTCTCCGGGCGCGCAGTGTTTTAGCACCTCTGGAAAAACATGAGTCTCCACTGAGTCTCCACGCGCGCCCAAACCCATTCCGCACCAACGCTGATGTAGGCGGCGTTGGCGCTATGAAGGGACCCAAGCATGTCTGACTTCGATGCGGCTGCCTTGCTCCGGTTTCTACAAGAACGTTGGGGCGGGAGAGCCTGCCCGGTCTGCGGGAAAGGACCTTGGCAAGCCAACGACCGAATCTTTCAGCTAACCGAATTCAACCAGGGCAACCTCGTATTAGGCGGACCCATAGTCCCAGTGATCCCGGTGACTTGCAGCAACTGCGGCAACACGGTGCTGGTCAACGCCATCATTGCTCGCGCTCTGAAACCCCCGGACGCAGCGTCAAAACCGGAAGAGAAGCCGACGACGGGCGAAGGAGGGCAGACGAAATGACCTCCGAGACTCCTGTCACCATGTCCCAAGGATATGAGGTGCTGCCGCCGAAGAGCGGGAAAGCCTTTCCTATTCCTTGCAACGAATGGGACTTGCTGAAAGGCAACATTTCAACTTTAGCCGATGAGCCCCAAATTTTTCAGTCGACCGGGATGCTCTTCCTTGGCTCGGCACTCGCGACCTTAATCTCGATTTTTACGGGTGCCGTGTCGGATGCTGTTGTCAAAAATGCAGTCGTGGTCGCATGGGCGGCCGTTGTTGTTTGCGCGATCTGCGGTTTGGGCTGCCTTTTGCTCAGAAGGCAAGAACGACGACTGCGCAGTGCAAGCGCTGCGGGAATTGTCAGTCAGATGACAATGATCGAGGAGCGATTCGAGCGTGGCACCGGAGGGCTTGCATGACCAGGAGCGGCACAAACCCCCCTGCCCCTGCGACCCGCTGCGCGTTGCCCGGCGCGTAGAATCCAGCGCGTGCCCGACGCTCCGTAACCCAGGGGGCTGGCGCAGGCGCACCGTGCGCGGCCGCCGCGTGGCGGTCGACGGGGTGTTCGTCGTCGTGGACTTCTGCCAGGGCGCAGACCTCGCAAGGAGCCCGCCTGGACCCGGGTGCGCTGCGGGGCGGGGCGCCGACCCTCTACCCCAGGTAGGGGTGAGGCCGGATCGCGCCGTGGCGCCGCGCACGAGCATGCCCCTGGGCGGGCAATCGGAAACACTTTCCCGACCGGCCTCGGTACGGTTGATGTCGACAACCCGCACCGGAGCACGCCACCGTGAGCAACCCCCTGGTTCGACCGTTCGCCTACCGAAACGCTACGCCGCGCCGCCCTGGTGCTCGACTTTGGCTGATTCACGTCGAGCGCCCGTTCGCATCCGACGAGCTCGCCGAGGCCGAGGCGCTCGTGCTCGCCACGGTCCGCGACGCCATCGAGGCCGAAGGAAAACGCGCGGCGTAGAATCCGGCGCGTGCCGGCCACGCCGCAACCCGACTGGCTCGTTGAGAGGTGCCCGTTCACCGATTGCGCAGAGAACCTAATGACTGCCGACCAATGAGTCAGACATCGAGACGCTTCGCAACACGCGCTGAAGTCTATTTCGCGTATCTTCCCTGCTGAGCAGCAAACCTGCCGGCCGCGCTGGTGAGAATCTCATCGGGGTGTGCCTCGCAGATCTTTCTCACCGATACAAGGAGCAATTCGCGGTCCATCGCTTTGGGCTGAGCGCCGCTAACGAAGCCAAAGAGCCATTGCTCGTATGCTGCTCCCAATGGAACCCACGTTTTGTTCTCCCACTCCATAGTACTGCTCGTCCCGTCTGGCTTAATCCAATCCATTGATGCGGTAGCGACCAAGAACTTCCCGCACGAGTGGTTGCCGAGGCCCTGCGAGTATGCAGGCCTCGATCCGCGCGGCGCGTCACCGACTGCCGAGCCAGCCAATCCACAGATCAATGCGGCCGCGAGGGCAGCGTAAGTCACTTTGGGAGTCATGTTTCTCGTTCCCACGGTAGCCGTGCGCAGGGCTGTTTCGTTAGGTCCGGTTCGTGATTCTGGCCAGGATCGCCTCGGGCGGCATGCGCGCGCCAGTGGCACTAAGTGCCAAAACTACGTTGGGCGCAAAGACCGCATCAATTTCGCGTCGTGCTATCTCGATAGCCGCGACTTGCATATCAAAGTCGCGCTCCGCCTTGCCGAGGCGGAGATACTCGGCACGCGCTTTGGGTACGCTTCCATCAAACCACCACATCGCGAAGCCGGAACCCTTAAGTGTGCGAACGAACGGCAGATGCCTTGTCGGGAAGCCCCAATTCAGGACGATCGCTGACCCGAGGGCCTGAGCCGCCTCAACGAAAGCAGAGCAGTTCTCCGCGGTGAGTGACGAATCCCATACGCCATGCAAGCCGAGTTGATCGAGCTTGCCACCTACTATCTCGGCATCAATGTGAACAAAGCCGTGTGTCGCTTCGAGCCAAGCTCCAAAATGACTCTTGCCACTTGCAGGAATGCCGGCCAGAAAAATTCGACGCACATCGGACATCCCCATTCTGGTTTGACCTCACGATTGCTGTCGGCCGCCACCGAGTATGCTCCGGCCCCGACTCCTACGCGCGTTCAATAAAGCGCCGCGGCCAGCGGCCGGCCGCTGGCCGCGCAAGGTGCGCACCGCCGCGGCTGTTCGCTGACCTCAACGCCCGGCGGCTCGCCGGCGAGGGTTAGGTCGTCGTGAGAACGTCTTTCGCCAGCGCGAAGGCTGCCGGGTAACGCACGTTGACATCGACGGTCATGAACGCGCGAACGCGAATCGCACCCGTATTGCTAAAGGTGTATGGGTCAACCAACATGTCGAGCACCCCCCATTCACCAATGAGGAGGTCGCTCCAGTTGCCCAGAATCAACGCCGAGCACACCGCGCCCGAGGTGCCTTTTACGAGATTCGCCGGCACGTTTTGACTCGTGTGCAGCGGGAAGCCGAGGCAACTGCCCGAGCCGACGCCCTGGCGCGCGTTCAAGTTCTGTAGGTACTCGAAAATAAACACCGGAATGGTCGCGGCGGCGAGCTTCAACGTGCGCAGGCCGTGGGCGAAACACGACCAGTTCGTCAGAAACGCGATTGGCGCGCCCTCGACCATCCTGTTACCTGCGCCAACGCCGGCCAGAAGTGAAGTCACGCCCAACCAGGTGAGGGCGGCGCCGTTCGTGCCGAGCGCGACGACGGTCGTGCCGGCAAGCCCAATGAGCCCTTGCGGCTCACCCGAGGCGCCGCTGCCGTTGAGGGCGCCTTGGTCGATGCCGTTCGCAATCGCGACTGCAATGTCATCGCGCACGAGCCCATCGACCGCCGGATTCGCCTGCAACAACAGGCGCCGGGAGATGTCGCACACCGCGCCGATATCCTTGGGCGAGAGTGGAATCTGCACGAAGGTCGGATCGGCACTCGCAACGGCCGTGTTTTCCGGGGTGACCCACGTGCCGCTCTTGCCAACCGTCATCGCCGGAATGAGCACGTTACCCTGCAACCCCGACAGCACGCGCGCGCCAGCCGAAACAACAATGGGGACGTTGTAATTCGGCGGCACGTACTGCGAGCCGACCACGGTCGATTGAACCAACGCGCCGCCCGTGCCCACACCGCCGCTCGAGGTCAACACGCGCGTCAGGTCGAGGTTCACAATTGCGCGACTCACTTCGTGCGGTAGCACCGAGCCGCGAGTCTTATGCCCCGCTTTCTCCGCTGCCGCGGTGGCTACCCGGCAAACTTCGTACTCAAAGGGCGCGCTCCGCTCGACGGGAGCATCGCGGCTGTCGGCCTGCGCGAGAAGAAAGCGCCGCAAAGAAAAACGTTCGGTCTCGCTGCGCGTGAGGCCGATTTCGGACGGCGACGGCCCGAGCGCAAGCGGGCCGCTGCCGCCGCGTTTGCTGAGTTCATCGAGCACGATGCCGCGGAAAAGCTCAACCGACGTGCCCTTGGCGACGTGCGCCTGGCCGAGTTTGCCGAGACTGTGCCGACCGGCGAGTGAGGTGATTTCCTGAATTCGCTCCCGCTCGAGCTCGGTCGCCGCCAGGGCGGCGCCGGCGAGCTCGACGCGGGTCGGGCTCGCGCCATTGCCGGCGCTGTTGTTGGTGTCGGTCATGTTGGTTCTCTCCGGTCCGGCTGCCGAACGGGCGCGCGTGACCAGTTGTTCAAGTTGGGGGAAGCGGCCGACGCCGACCGACGCATCGGCAGGAATCGCCACAAGGCTGACCTCGAGCGGCTCCCAATCCGTCACGCGGTACGTATCGCCCTCGTCGGTGCTCTCGTCGAGCTTCAGGGCATGGACCCGGTACCCGACGCTGACGTTGGTGAGAATGCCGTCGCGGACATCGCGCAAGACAACGTCGGCCTCGGGACTGTTGCCAAAGCGAACCGTGGCCCGGCCTTTCTTGTCGGTGCCGATGTGGGCACTCGACACGACGCCGACGGGTCGGCTGCGCGTGTCGTGATTGACGAGCACGGGTGCACGGCCGCTGCCGAGGAAACCCATGCGCACGGCGCCGTTGCTGTGGTCGAGGACTTCCGTACCGAACCAGCGCGGCACCGGCGCCTCGGAACTGAACGTCATCGCCGCGGTACGGTCGTCGGCCGCACCCGGTGCGGGTGCTCGGGCTTCGAGGACGGCGCTGCGAAACAGAATGTCAGCCGGCGGCGCGGCATCGCGGTGTTGGTCGGTCATTGGCGGGACCTGACACGGCAAACTAACATCCGCGGCTC
>Ga0209626_1000325_pt1 | contig 10251 bp, 7 predicted proteins | sample JacPinW_OM1H0_M2_FD_187962 | JGI IMG/M metagenome (GOLD analysis project Ga0209626, IMG submission 187962) | Forest soil microbial communities from Algoma, Ontario, Canada - Jack Pine, Ontario site 1_JW_OM1H0_M2 (SPAdes) (version 2) | ecosystem: Environmental > Terrestrial > Soil > Boreal... | reverse complement strand
TCGATCCGCAAGCCAGCGAGCCGCGAACCGAATCGGAAAGGCAGGTGCTAGACCTCTGGGAAGAGATCCTCGGCCGCCGTCTGGGAGTCCACGACGACTTCTTCGATCACGGAGGCCACTCCCTCCACGCCACCCAGTTCGTGGCCCGCCTGAAGGCGCTCACCGGCCGCGACCTGCCCGTCCGCGCCCTCTTCGAGCGGCGGACGGCGGCGGCGCTGGGGGAGTGGTGGGAGAGGGGTTGATGGCAGCGGCGCCCGTCACCGGAACGGAGCCAGGTTGGAGTTTGGCACGCCCGCTTGCAGCACGTACGTCTCGATGGCGGTGAGGATGTTGGCGACCTGCGGCGCACACCGCGTTCCTCCCGTGTCGACATGCACGAGAAAAGCATTGCGCCGGGTGTTCCGCCCATACCACGTGATCTCGATCGTACCGAATCCGACGCGGCCCGCCTCGACCTCGCAATCGCCCGTCTGGAAGCCCACGGTATTCGTTCCGAGGGCGAGCCGCAGTGCCTGGAACTGCTGTGCAGTGCCGGACCCGTGGCCGACGCCGCCTCCCCAGGGGCAACCGGAGCAGGTAACCTCACCGATGAAAGCAAGGAACCCGGTGACCGCACCGTCGTCGAACACAAAATAATCCAAGTCTTCAAACCCTAGCTCCGAAGTTTGCACCCTCAACGCCGCATGAACCCGCAGCAGCGGCACGGTAGACGGTACAGGCGCCGCCTCCGCTGCGGAGGCCCCCACGGCGACGACAAACATGGCAAAAAAACACTTCGCGGTCATATACCTACCTTCCCTTCTTCTTTCAACATTCCTTTGGTTTCGGCTCTCTTGGTGGCACACAATTCCGAGCCTTCATGGCGTCACGTTGGCGATCTGTGTCCGCCAGAGAGAACTACAGCTCCCTGCAGTCTGAGTTGCCTCTCCCGCAATCCAAAAACTTGCGAGATCGTTCGGGTTGGTCTGCGCTCCTTGGTAGTCGCCGGTTCTGGGATTGCTGGGACACCCACCTGTGGCGAATATCGTTGCCGCTGGGTAGGCTGTAGCAGCAGCTCCTTTCGTAGTAAACGCCGAGCTCAAGAACACTGAGGTAGAGCCATAGATAAACGGCACGACTGTGCTCTGCATTGAGGTCGCTGCGATCGCTGGCATCCAATAGAAGACCCCGCTCGGACCGATGAAGGTCGTCTGTTGACCGATCGTCGCTGTCGGGTTTCCCTGCGCATCCTGTCCGACATCGAACCGTAACACACGAATGCAGCCTTGGTTGCCACTGCCGGCAGTACAGGTTGTCGTATGCGTTGCCCATAGGGAGTCTCCGATGCCAGCAACCTGACGCACGCGGACGTCTCCCTCATCAATCGCGTGATTACCTGGCGGTTGGGGAGCAAGCGGGGGCGTCTCATAGGCGGGTCCCGTTACATCGACTTCCGCCAAGCTCGGATTCCCACTCACTACGTTACGGATGCGCCAGATCTTGTAGGTCGACTGAGTCACCCCGGAGTTGGGGAGACCGAAGGTGCTCGCAAGATAAACAGGGTTCGTTGTGCCGCTAAATGACGACGGGTTAGTGTAGTGCTGGGTAGGCATCAGAGCGAAGGTCGCTGGGTCACCCGCTAGGCCGGGCTGGAAGACATTGAGTTTCATCCACGGGCATGAGACCGCATTGTTTTCTATCAGCCCCTTGTCGCCGGCGTAGACAACAACTCCTTGAAACGTACCGCCATTCGCCGGAGGGAGAAACTGATTGGTCGTGAACACAAAGGTGTCCGCACCAACGCCGAAGATCGGTGAATCGGCATAGGTCGCTTGGCCGCCAATGGTCGCAACACTGTAAACTCCATATACGCACCAACTTGCCGCCGAAAAATCACTCGGATCCGAGGTCCTTGAAACTGCAACGTACACGGTGGACCACAGTGGAGAAAACACGGGGTATTGCTCGACAACCATAAAGAAGCGCGGATGCACAGAGTTCGCGTCGAAGAACACCTTGGGGTCGGTCATGATGTTACCAACGGTCTGGCCGACGAAGGTGGATGTCGACGACGTCGCAAGCACGCCTCCCGAAGTGTTGAAAAGTCGTACAGCGCTGTTCGTCGCTTCGAAGACTCGCGATCCGCTCTTCGCGATCGTCGTGTCGGGGGGTACAGCCGATCCTGAGCTTGAATAGTCGAGTCCAGCGAACGATGTGACCACCACTGTCGCAGCAGCGAGGGGCGCAGCCGCAAGCAGCACCACTTGATCGGCACGGGGCGCATCGGGGTCAGATGCCGCAATCTCTTGAAGCAACTCGTGCTCCTCTTTCGAGACCGCGTAGTGTTCGTCGGATTCATGCTCACTTGCGGGCGGCGTAGTATTGCTCGTTGCCCGCGCTGCTACATCCAGAGGAACAACAGACCTATGCTCCAAGGGGGCGAGTTCGCCTCCCGAGGCTCGAGAGACGGCCGGCATCGCCAAGAGACATGAAACCATCGTCAAAAAGACGGTGCTCGTATAATTTTTCATACCCTCGCCCTCTCCCGTAGCCGCGTAAGTGTCTCGGCTATCGAAGGTCACCCCATCTCTTACTTTGATGATACACGAAATAACTTTGCCGCGCAGGAGAGGGAACACCGCGCCCTTGGCCTTTCCACCGTGTAGGAAGCCACCGCACCGAGATAGGCGTCCTGCGATGCGGATGGGAGCCCACGAGAAAGGGGAGTGAGCGTTCCTCCGGACTGGGAGGTCGCGGCGGCCCGTTCGTGAATCCTCCGGGACTCCGATATCATTATGTCGCTACGGAGGGTGCCCAATGCGAGCCAAGGTCCAGAAATGGGGGAACAGCCTCGCGTCCGGATCCCAAAGCCGGTGGCTCAGGAAGTCGGTCTCCGAGCGGATCTCGACATCGAGATGTCCATCCATCAGGGGAGTCTCGTTCTGTCTCCTGCCCAATTCCATTACACCCTGGAGGAACTGGCCCAGAGAATTACGCCCGAAAACCTCCCGCCCAGATCCCATCCCGCGCTCGCACGGCTCGCGCTCAGGATGACTGGCTGAGGGAGCGTTGCGGACGCCCGGACCTGCCCCCGCACCGCGTCGAAGCCGAGGGTGACCAACGGCTCGCGGGCCAGAGCGGCGGCGAGCTTGGCGTCCTCGCCGTAGACGTCGCGGCGGAATTCGACCGTGCCGGCGTCGTCTACCCAGACCGTGAAGTAGAAGATGTGGACGGGTAGGGGATGACGGAGGGAGACGATCCGCGTGCCGCCTTCGGCGATCGCCTCCCGCAGGGCCTCCGGCGCCCATTTCGGATCGTCCTTGAGCAGGGCGTCGGCTAGGTCGAGCGGCTTCTCCAGCCGGATGCAGCCGTGGCTGAAGTCGCGCTCGCTGGCATTGAAGAGATGGCCGGCCGGTGTGTCGTGCAGGTAGACGTCGAACTGGTTCGGGAGCATGAATTTGATCTGACCGAGGGGGTTGTCCGGCCCGGGGCGCGCCCGCAGCCGGTACTCCGACCCCTTGCCGAGCTTGGCGAAATCGACGCCGGACGGGTTCACCGCTTCCGCCTCGTCCGCCCACCCCTTCACCACCTCGATGTCCTTGCGTTGCAGGTAGCCGGGATCTTTTTCCATCGCCGGCTTGATCTCCTGGGCGACGATGTCGTCGGGGATGTTCCACGCCGGGTTGAGCACCAGGTAGGTCATCTTGTCGCTGAACACGGGCGTGCGGTGGCGTTGTGCTTTGCCGACGATCACCCGCATGTCCAACGCCGGCCTGCCGTCCTCGACCAGCGTCAGGCGGAACTGGGGAATGTTGACCGCGATGTAGCGCTGGCCGAAATCGCCGGGCAGCCAGCGTCGGCGCTCCAGGTTGACCTCGATCTGCCGGATGCGCTCCGCAACCGGGACGTCGAACTCGGCGAGTGTGTCGGCGTCGAGCTTGCCGGTGGGGTTGAGACCGTGCCGGTGCTGGAATCGCGCCAGGCCGAGAGCGAGCGTGCCATCGCCGCCGGTGGCGCCTTGGGCGGAGGGCGCCGACAGATCCCCTTCGGCGGCCAGACGGGCGCGGAGAAGGCGGTCCTTCTCGCTCGGCGACGCGTCATGGAGCCTGGCGCCCACTGCCGGCCAGCCGCCGCGGGCCGCGATGCCCCGGTAGCGCGCCAGGGCGTCCCGCAGGCCGGCATATTCCCTGGAGGTGGGAGCGTAGCTCTGCAAGGTCGCGCGAACGGAGCCGCCCGGCTGCATCGCCTGCTCCAGGCGGCCGCCCAGATCCACCTGGCGCGGCTTGGTGTACCAGTCGATGTTCAGCGTCTCGGGCTGCAGGCGGCCGCTCGCCAGGTGTGCCGCCATTGTGAGATAGGCGTAGGTCAGGTCCATGTCGGTGATGGCGAGGCGGTGCTGGACCTGCGGATCATCCATGTCCGGCTGTTTCTCGAGCTCGCCGAGGGCGGAGCCGAGCGCGTCCTTTTGATAGAGCCGCGGATCGAGCCCTTCGGCGGCGAGCGGATCGATGGCTGCAAGCAGCTCTCGGGCCTGGGGGCGCGAGCCCGTGGGAGTGAGCCAGGCCGGGCGGAACTGCCGCCGCGCATAGAAAATCCGCATCTCCTTCCACGCCTGCTGACGCTCCTTCTGGCCGCGCACGCTGGCGGGCAGGGTCCGCGACTCGACGGTGGACTGGATGATGTCGCCGACGGCGTGTGGCATTTCTCGGGGCTGGCAGCCGGCGAGGGCCAGGAGGACGAGGAGCAGGACGGCGATGCGGTACGGCTTGTTTCCGCTCATGAAGCGAGAGCTATGCAGGGTGCGGGCCAGTAGTCTTGCAAGCTGGCGCCGTTCGGCGTGAAAAACTGCAGCTCACCGAGATAGGCGTCCTGCGACGCCGATGGGAGCCCTGTCTCGCCGTTGGGCGGGATTTCGCGATAACGGGGAGCTTTTCGGCTTGGCAGGCGCCTTACTACGGCGACGGGAGCTTTTAAACCGCTTCAGGGCTCCGGATACGGTGAAATCCTGCCGTAGACCGAGATGGGGCCGCCATCTCCGCCGCAGGGCTCCTGTTTTCGATACAAACGCCCTGTCGGCTTAGTAAAGCTCCCTTCACCGATCCACGGCGTCTGTGGGCGATACGAAGCCGCTGTCAGCGATAATTTCGTCCGTGGAGCGATACAAGCGGGAAAATTCGTGGGGATTGGCTCGCCCTTCTTGGGGAAGCCCTCGCCCTTCTTAGGGAAGGCCCCTTCCCCACTTGGGGAAGCCCTCGCCCTTCATGGGGCAGGCCCTTCCCTACTTCGGGCGACCCTCGCCCTTCCTTGGGCGGGCCCGCCCTTCTTGGGGCGCCGGCCGTACTTCTTTGGGCGGCCGTTGCCCTTTCGGGGAAGGAGCCGTCCCCGCTTCGCGCCGACCTCCCCTGCGGTGGGTCGCAGGTCGTCTTCGCGCTGCTCGATACTCTTGCGGCGGGCCTCGAACGGGCGGCTGGCGATGCCAGGGATCGTACCAGGAAACCAACCTGGAGGAGGAAGTATTTCGCCGGCCGGACCCCGGCGGCCATCCTCACTTCGGAGCCCCCTTCTCGATATCGAAGTTGATTGTCAGCGAGTAATACACCTTGATCGGGCGGCCGTCTTCCGTTGCGGGCTGGAAGAGCCACTGGCGTGCCGCCTCGATCGCTGCCGGCCCGAAGTCTGCATCGGAGGTGTCATGAACGTGCAGGGACCGGACGCAGCCCTTCTCGTCGATGACCCCATCGAGAACGATCCGTCCCATGCTCTTCGCCTGCCGCATGCTTTCCGGGTAGTCGGGGCGGACGCGGTGGATGGCCTGAGGCGGCGTCACTCGGGATCCCGGCGTAAACCGCACGGGGTCCGCGCTTTCCGCTGGGGGCTCCGCCGCGCGGCAGGCAGCCAATCGCTCTTGAACTTCGGCCCGGGTCAGCCCAGAGGTCTTCCCCGCTGTTGAGCAAGCCGCCAGGCATAGAGCCATGCCAAGTCCGAAGACGAGCATCCTGCCGAGTCGAATCACGCTGTCCTCCTTCCCCCGGTCGCGGCGAATCGCGCTGCTCGGTACCCTCTACGCCGGCTTCCGTGCGATCACCAGGTCGAAGCGGCGCTCGAGGTCGGTGAAGCCGGCTTCCCGCAGCAAATCCTCGGCCTCGCCGTAGGTGGGCTGCCAGCCGCCCTTGCCGTCTTTTCCGAGGACGATGAAGGCGGAGAAGACGGCATCGACCGGGCCGCTGAAGTCCTCCTCGAAGAAGTACTCTTTCACCAGGAGGGTGCCGCCGGGCGGCAGGGCTTGGAATGCCTTCGCCAGGATGACGCGGTCGTCGTCCGGCTGCCAGTTGTGCAGGATGTTGGCGAGGAGCGCGACGTCCGCTCCTTCCGGCAGGTCGTCGGCGAAGAAGGACCCCTCCACGAAGCGGATGTGCTCCTCCTCCCCCGCCTCGGCGATCCCCTTCTCCGCCAGCTCGCGCACCTCCGGGAGATCGAAGATCCGGCATTCGAGCCGCGGGTTGGTCTTGCGGATGCCGATGCACCAGCCGCCCGAGCCGCCTCCCACGTCGAGCAGCCGGCGATGGCTGGAGAAGTCGTAGCGCGCGGCCAGCTCCTCGCCCCACTGCACCCGCGCCTCGTGGTTGTTGGCGAGGAAGTTCGCCAGCCAGCTCTCCTGCTGCTGGCCGATCATCGAGCTGCCGTCGACGATGCCGCCCTCGTCGCGGAGCTGGTACCAGTGGTGGACGGGCGGGTTCTTCAGGCGTTCGCGGAGCGCCTCGGCCGGCACCGCCATGCGGGCCAGCTTGCGGACGCTGCGGCGGTCCTGGCCCTCGCCGGTCAGAAAGGCCTCGGCGGCGGGGTGGTTCGACAGCCGGCCGTCGGCGTAAACGAGGAGCTTCTCCCGGCAGAGGAACTGGGCGAGCATGCGCGCCGAGTAGGCCGGCAGGTCGAGGAGGCTCTGCAGCTCGGCCAGGGTGACGCTTTTGCCCGCCAGGCGGTCGAAGAGGTCGAGGTCGAGCACCATGGCGAGCATCTCGCTCACCACCTTGCCGGCGGCGAGCTGGCGGACGCGGCCGAGGTAGAGCTCTTCCTCGATACTCCGCGGCTTGGACATGGCTGGTGCTCCGATTCTCTGCCGGACGTGCTGAGTTTAATGCTCTTTTAGAGTATACTTTTCGGCGTCGTTCCCGCGCAAGGCGAGAGAGGCCATGGTCGAGATCCTCAAGCTCGTCGCCTTCCTGCTGCGGATCTCCCGGCGGATCCACTTCTCGCGCTTCACCGTCGCCGCCGCCATCGTCACCGCGCTCCTGAGCGGCGTCGGCTACACGGCTCTCGTGGCGGTGATCGGCGCCGCCCTCTCCCGGCCCCCCAGCCGCAACCTGCTGTGGACCTTCCTGGGCCTCTGCGTCGTCGTCCCCGCCTGCCGGCTCGGCTCGCAGGCCCTGTTCAACTGGATCGGCGCCAAGTCGGTCTTCGAGCTGCGGCTCTCCCTCTGCCGCCAGGTCCTCGGGGCGCCGCTGCGGCGGCTCGAGGACCTCGGCCCCCATCGCCTGCTGGTCACCCTGACCGACGACGTGACGAACCTGACCAACGCCCTCGTCCTGATCCCCGTGCTGGCGATGGACGTGGCGATCATCGGCGCCTGCCTCGCCTACATGGGGTGGCTGTCGCCGCGGCTGCTGCTCTTCGTCCTCGGGTTCATGATCCTCGGCGTCCTCTCCTACGGCCTCCCGCTGCGCCAGGCGCGCAAGCGCTTCGTCCGCATGCGCGAGGAGATGGACGCCCTCTTCCGGCAGTTCCAGGGGCTGCTCTTCGGCACCAAGGAGCTCAAGCTCCATCGCCTGCGGCGCCAGGCCTTCGTCGAGCGGTCGCTGGTCCCGACGGGCGAGGAGATCCGCCGCCTGACCTTCGTCGGCAACACCATTTTCACCGCCGCCGCCACCTGGGGGAACCTCCTCTTCTTCTTCGCCTTCGGGCTCATCCTCTTCGTCTTCGGCCGCGACCGCGGCGGCGCCCTGCCGATCCTCGCCGGCTATACCCTGGCCCTCCTCTACATGATGACCCCGCTCGAGGTCCTCTTCCAGTCGCTGCCCGCCCTCGGCCGCGCCGCCGTCGCGGTGTCGAAGATCGACCGCCTGGGGCTGGATCTCGCCGGCGCCTCGGAGCCGGAGCCGGAGCTCGACGCCGCCGCGGGCGCCGGCTGGCAGCGCCTGGAGCTCGCCGGCGTCACCCACACCTACCGCGGGGAGAGCGACCACCAGGGCTTCCACCTGGGTCCCATCGACCTGAGCTTCCGGCCCGGCGAGCTGGTCTTCTTGATCGGCGGCAACGGCAGCGGCAAGACGACGCTCGCCAAGCTGTTGACCGGCCTCTACACGCCGGAGCGCGGGGAGATCCGGCTCGACGGCCGGCCGATCGACGACGAGAACCGCGACGCCTACCGGCAGCTCTTCTCGGCGGTCTTCGCCGATTTCTACCTCTTCGAGAGCCTGATCGGCATCGAGCGCTCCGACCTCGACGGGGCGGCGCGCGATTACCTGGCGCAGCTGCAGCTCACGGAGAAGGTCAAGGTGGAGGGCGGCGTGCTCTCGACGCTCGACCTCTCGCAGGGTCAGCGCAAGCGGCTCGCCCTTCTCACCGCCTATCTCGAGGACCGGCCCATCTACTTCTTCGACGAGTGGGCCGCCGACCAGGACCCGCAGTACAAGGCCGTCTTCTACTTCGAGCTGCTGCCGGAGCTCAAGGCGCGCGGCAAGACCATCTTCGTCATCAGCCACGACGACCAGTACTACCCGCTGGGCGACCGCCTCATCAAGCTGAACTACGGACAGATCGAGTCCGACCGGCCGAGCTTCCAGGCCCAGTCGGCGGACGTGGAGGCCGGGTGAGCGCGCCCTACTCGTGCCGCAGCGACACGATGGGGTCGAAGCGCGCGGCGCGGCGGGCCGGCAGGTAGCTGGCGGCCAAGGCGACGGCGGTCAGGCCGGCGGCGATGCTCAGGAGGATGGTGGGGTCGGTCGGCGCCACCTCGTAGAGCATGCTGCCCAGGAGCCGGGTCGAGAAGAGCGTCAGGGTGAGCCCGACCAGGAGGCCGAGGACCGTCAGCCCCAGGCCCCGCCGCAGGATCAGCAGCACGACGTCGCCCGACTGCGCCCCGAGCGCCATGCGGACGCCGATCTCGTGGCCGCGCTGGCTCACCGAGTAGGAGAGCACGCCGTAGATCCCCACCACGGCGAGGATGACGCCGAGGCCGGCGAAGAGGGTCAGCATGAGGGTGCTGAAGCGGCGCTTGCCGAGCGACCTCGCCACCCAGTCCTCCATCGTCGTGATCTCCGCCACCGGCTGGTTCTTGTCGATCGACAGGACCTCGCGGCGGACGGCGGTGGCCACCCGCAGCGGCTCGCCGGTGGTGCGCACGGCGAGGTGCATGGTCGGCCGCGCCCCCTGGGCGACGGGGACGTAGAAGGTCGTCCCCAGCTCCGCTCCCAGGGCCGAGTCCTCGACGTCGCCGACGACGCCGACGACGGTCAGGTATTTGTGGCTGGCGACGTCGGCCGCGCGCTGGATGCGCTTGCCGATGGGGTACTCGCCGGGCCAGTAGCGGCGCGCCATCTCCTGGCTGACGACGGCGACCGGCAGCGCGCCGGCGTCGTCCGACCAGGTGAAGGTGCGGCCGGCCCGCAGGGGGATCTTCAAGACGCGCAGGTAGTCCGGGCTGACGCGGCGGAAGTTGGCGATCAGCACCTCGCCGGGAGTGGCGGGGGCGCGGTGCTCGACGGTGAAGACGGAGGTCAAGGCGAAGTCGTTGACCGGCAAGGCCGTGGTGGCGCCGGCGGCGAGGACTCCCGGGAGGGCGTCCACCCGCGTCAACGCCTCGTGCCAGAAGGCGGCGGCCTTGTTGGGATCGGCGTACTGCGACTCCGGCAGCGAGATCTGCATCAGCAGGACGTTCCCGGCGTCGAAGCCGGGATTGGTCTGGTTCAGGCGCCGGAAGCTCTTGATCATCAGCCCCGAGCAGACCAGGAGGACGAGCGCCAATGCGACCTCCGAGACCACGAGCGCGCTCTGCAGCCGCCGGCCCTGGGTCCCCTCGGTCGCCCGCTTCCCGCCGCCCCTGAGCCGCGTGTAGACCTCGGTGGTGGTGACCTTCCCCATCGGGATGAGGCCGGGAATGAAGCCGGTCAGGAGCGAGACGAAGAGGGTGAAGGCGAGCACCCGGACGTCGATGTGGATGGTGCGGAAGAGGTTGACGTCCGCCGGGCCGATGCGCGGCAGGATGCGGACGGCGAG
>Ga0209626_1000324_pt1 | contig 10262 bp, 12 predicted proteins | sample JacPinW_OM1H0_M2_FD_187962 | JGI IMG/M metagenome (GOLD analysis project Ga0209626, IMG submission 187962) | Forest soil microbial communities from Algoma, Ontario, Canada - Jack Pine, Ontario site 1_JW_OM1H0_M2 (SPAdes) (version 2) | ecosystem: Environmental > Terrestrial > Soil > Boreal... | reverse complement strand
TTTCGCTCCACGCCGGGAGTGGGACGTCGCGATATCGGATGGGCCTGCCGAGCGCCTCGGAGAAGACGCGCGCATAGTGGTCCAGATCGGCCGATTCCGGCCCCGTCAGATCGTAGATTTGTCCGATATGCGGTGCGGGGTCGTCGAGGATCACCGCTACCGCACGCGCCACGTCGACCGCCGAGATCGGCGAGGTCTTGCCGCCGCCCATCGGCAGCGCCAATTCGTCGGAGGCCCGCACGCCGCGGGCGGCGAGTTGAAGAAAGAAACCCTCGAGGAAGACAGTCGGCCGTACCGTGACGACCGGCAGTCCCGACCAGGACAGAGCCTGCTCCGCCAGCCAGTGCAGCTTGTGCTGCGGGCTGTCGGTGGTCTCGCTGATGCTCATCTGCGTGACCGTCATCTGCGACATGTTCACGAAAGCCTCGACGCCGTGGTGGCGCGCCAGCGCGGCGGTGTTGATCGTGGCTTCCAGGTAGGCCGGCGAGACTGACATTCCGAAATAGATGCGCCCGCAACCTTCGATGGCGCGGTGCATCGAGGCGAGGTCCGTCAGGTCGCCCTCTACGACCTCTGCGCCGAGCCGCCGTAGGGCTTCGGCGCGCTCGTCCTCACGCCGAACCAAGGCGCGCACCTTGTGCCCCCTTGCGAGCAGGAATTCGGTGAGGTTGCGGCCGATGCCGCCCACAGCGCCGGCTGCTCCGGTCACGAGGATCGGGTTGTCGTGTTTATGTTTCGTCGTCATGTCGCTAACCTTCGGTTAGGTTCAAAAGACGAACTGGCGCCCAGGTTGAAACCGATGGCCGCACTGTAGGAGCCCTCCCGCCTGTCCACTAGCTCGCGTAGTGGGCGGGGATGCATGCCCCCGACCGGCATCCCCGCCGTTGGAGTTAGCCCAGCGAGCGGAACCCCGCTCGCGGCTCGGCCTCGAAATCGCTGGGCACTGTCGACATCACCAGCCAGCACGCGTAGCGGGACTTCGCGCCAAGAGGACCCAGCTCACGACCATGATCCACACGAGGCCGATGATGGGCGAGACGAACCTCGAATAGGCGCCGTCCGGAGCCCACAATCCACCGCTCAGCCACGTGGTGCCGCCCAGCAAGCCGAGGACGACGGCCGCGACCCCCGCCGCGAAGAGCGCGCTCGAGATCAGCCCGGCCCGCCAGAGCCCGAACGCCGCGGCCATGATAAGCATCGCGCGCGGGAACGAAGTCAACACGAAGCCTGCCCATACGAAGTCGTTCAGGCCCGATGTGAGCATGTGATTTCCCGAGCCGGCGATGGAGTACGCGAGGGCTGCGACCATCGCGATGAGCAAGAGGAAAAGCGCTCCGAGGGCGGCACTGGAGGCGGTCGCCGCCGCGCCCCAACCGTCTTGCCCCGCATCCGCCAGGGTGGTCCTGAGCGCCGCCGCGAACCACATGAGATTGAGGACAGCCAAGCCGTAAAACACGGCCGCAATCAGAATCCGCATGCGATCGCCGTCGTAGAAGGCCGCCAGTGCGTCGGCCGATGCGCCGACCTGCGGCTGTTGGCCGTAGACGATGTACGCGACTATGAAGCAGAGGACGGACTGCAAGCCGGCTGTCCGCCACAAGCGTTCCCAGAACGCGGGGGTTGTGTAGACGCTGGCGGAGGAGGTCGTGCCTGTGGATGCGCTCATGAGGGTCTCCTTTCTAACTGAATCGGATGCGACGCGAGGCATTACAGGAGAGACCCGCATGCTGCACGAACCGACAGCGCACCGGCTCGTCGTTTTGGGATACCCATCGTCGTAATGCTTGCATCACCGATGCTCTCAACCGGCGTAACGCAGGAGCGGATTGGGCCGCCGTTCAGATGTACCGTGCATGCGCCACAAAGGGCCATGCCACAGCCGGCTTCTTACCCGTTAAGCCCAGCACGTCGCGCTGCACCCACAATAACGGGGTGTCGCCATCGACATCGACACTGTGCTCCGCTCCGTTGACTCTGCTCGTGAAAGCCATGGGCCCCCCTCGCCTCAAAGGCGCGCGACATCCAGGATCGCCTGGGCGAAGGCCTGCGGGGCTTCCTGTGGCAGATTGTGGCCAACTCCGCCCTCGGTCGTTCGGTGCGCATACTTGCCGGAGAATTTCCTCGCGTACGAGTCCGGCTCCGGATGTGGCGCACCATTGGCGTCACCTTCAAGAGTGATGGTGGGCACCGTGATGGTGGGACCCGCGGCAAGGCGCTTTTCCAGTTCGTCATACTTCGTCTCGCCCTCGGCCAGCCCGAGTCGCCAGCGATAATTGTGGATCACGATGCTGACGTGATCTGGGTTGTCGAAAGATGCAGCGGTACGATCGAAGGTCGCATCATCGAAATTCCATTTCGGTGAAGCGATAGCCCAGATGAGCTTCGCAAAATCGTGCCGATATTTCTCGTAGCCTGCGCGGCCGCGTTCCGTGGCAAAATAATACTGGTACCACCACTGGAGCTCAGCCTTTGGCGGCAAAGGGTTCTTGCCGGTATCGCGACTACCGATCAGATATCCACTCACGGAGACGAGCGCCTTGCAGCGCTCCGGCCACAGTGCCGCGATGATGTCGGCCGTCCGCGCTCCCCAATCAAATCCGGCGATGATGGCCGTCTTGATGTTGAGAGCATCCATCAGAGCGATGATGTCGGTTGCCAGCACGGATTGCTGGCCATTGCGAATCGACTTGTCTGAAAGAAATCGCGTAGGGCCATAGCCGCGCAGATACGGGACGATCACCCTATATCCCGCCGAAGCCAGCGGAGGGGCTACGTCGACAAAGCTGTAGATGTCGTACGGCCAACCATGCAACAGCACGACCGGACGACCGTCGCTTGGACCCGCTTCGGCGTACGTAACATTCAGAAGACCTGCGTCGATTTTCTTCAGTGAGGCGAACGAGGTGTTCGTTCCTGACCTGATCGGAGGGAGATTGCCGCCCTTTTCACTGCCGGGCTGTGCGTCCCCAAGCGCGACCATGCCAAGCTGAGCGGCAGCAAAAGTCATGGCGGCGGTGCCAAAGAAGTGGCGGCGATCGCTGTTGATTTCAGTAGACATTTGTCGTCTCCAACTGATGGACGCGCACTCACAACCCCGCGGCTCGGATTGTTAAACACAAACTGGGCTCCACCACGAATTAGCCGAACGTGAAATCAAACGCCGCAATGCCTGGATTCAGAAATTCGATCTCGAAGTGTCGGTCCGCGATGGGCTGCGGTTGTCGGATCAGCTGATACAGCCGAGATTCGGTAACCGTGCCATTGCCTTGGCCATCGACGTCAACTCCATGAGCGGCGCCCGGCGGCTGTCCATCGATCAGCACGCGAAAGCGCACCGAAGCTCCCCGCAGCGCCGGACCCATGATGAGATTAAGGTCGCGGGCATGAAAGCGATACGCTATTCGCCCATTGGCCGCGTTCAGCACCGCGGCTTCTTTTCCAAATGTCCAGTCACCAGAAAGGGCCCAGTCATTCAATCCCAAGCGCGCTGGAACGGCATAGAGGTGGTGCTTGCCTGACACTGCACCCCCGGGCGATGAAAAGTTCTCGGCGCGCTCATAGCCGATATAACTTTCCGGAGACTTTAAGTCGCTCCAGTCGGCGGCGAGTTCGAAACCATCGGGATCGACGGAAGTCAGATCATGAGTGAACGCACCGTTTCCAGCCTCTGCCAGCAATTGTTGAATAATCAATTCGGACTGTTTGTATTCGCCCTCACCGAATTGATGATGTCGAATACCCCCCTGTGCATCGACGAAATAGAGGGCCGGCCAGTACTGGTTATTGAAAGCACGCCATATCCTGTAGTCACTGTCGATCGCGATCGGGTAATCGATCCTCATCTCCTTAGCCGCTTGGCGAACGCTCTCGACGTCCTTCTCGATGTCAAATTCCGGCGTGTGCACGCCGATCACCACCAACCCCCGATCCTTGTACCTCTCGGCCCACGCTCGAACATAAGGAAGCGTGCGTCGCCAATTGACGCAGGTATAGGTCCAGAAGTCGATCAGTACGACTCTTCCGCGCAGGCCTGCAGTGGTCAACGGTGGTGAGTTGAGCCATTCGATTGCACCGTCGATAGAAGGCAGTTTACGCTCGATCGAGAATTGAGCGGCTGCAGGCGGCACCAGCTGCACCTTATGCTGGACGTCGGCTAAGGTCGCACCTATCGCGCAGGCGAGCGCCAGGGCGAGCCAAAACTGATGTGCTTTCATGATGCATGCTCTCCAATTCTTCGGGCATCTGTCGCTCTCCAAGTGCGCAGAGGCCTGCCCGATGGGCGCGGGCAGGCCAAATCCGTGACGCGTTAGCGGAGTGATCCACTCAGAGGCCAGCCATGGATCAGCACCACTGGAGATCCGGAGCCATGGTCTTCATTGTAAAGCTCGATAGGAGTGGTGTTTTCCTCCCCGACTTTGCTAAAGCTGCTCTCGGAGTCTCTTCTGTTGTCATGATGAGTCGACGAGGACGTCTCACTGGAGTGTTCAGTAAACCAATGCACGGCTGAATGGCTAGTCAGCTGCTTTGGCGGCTTTTTCGATCAGGGCCGCCACTTCCGTCGGATGCGAGAGAAATATGGCATGGCTTCCGGGGAGTTCGATCGTTTCGGATTTTGCTCTGGTAGACATGAATCGCTCGAGGTCGGGGTTGATCATGCGATCTTGCTGCGGGATTACTGCATAGCTCGGTTTCTGGGTCCACGCCGCTGCTGTGGCTTTCGCGTCAAAGATCGCGACAGCAATGGGTACCTGGGAGATAGCCATGAAACGTGAAACGGGCTTTGGCACATCGGCCGCAAAGTCTTTGGGGAAGGCATCCGGTTTCACTTGCACGAACCCTCCGCCGACAGGAACCACCGCCTTGCTCGCTGGCGGAGTCTTGCTCTGCAGCGCGCCAGCGGTTTCGCCGACTGCCGGTTCAAAGGCGGCCACATAAACCAAGCTCCGGACGGCTGGGTGAACTCCAACCTCGCTAATAATCATTCCGCCGTAGCTGTGGCCGACGAGTACACACGGCCCCGATCGGTCCAAAACCAGACGTGTGGCCGCAACGTCGGCCTCGAAGGTTGTCTCCGGTTCCTGGACGACATAGACGGTGTACCCGTGATGTTCCAGGATGTCTGCGACCGGCTTCCAGCCCGAACCGTCGGCGAAAGCCCCATGGACAAGAACGACATTCTTGACCGCACCGTGACTCACGGATGCTAACGCGATGCCGAGTACGGCGCTAAGAGCCAATGTCAAGGTCGTCTTCATATGATGCCTCATTGATGGAATGACAAGACGAGTGCCAAAAAAGCGCAGGCCCACGTCATCCAAGTGCGAGGGCGAGCAACTGAAGTGCGTTCATGATGCGTGCTTTCCAATTCTTCGGGCATCTATCGCTCTCCAAGCGGGAAAAGGGCCACCCGATAGGTTCGGGCAGGCCAATGCCGTGACGGGTTAACGGAGTGATCTGAAGCTCACCCGCAGCTCCTCTGAAAAGAATTTCGGCTGTTCCCACGCTGCGAAGTGCCCGCCCTTCAGGAGTCGGTTGTAGTGAATCAGTTTGGGATAGGCTTTCTGTGTCCAGCTCCTTGGGGCTGCATAGATCTCATCGGGAAAGACGCTCACGGCAGTCGGGATCGGGACACCTTTCGGGGCGAAAAAGGCAAGCTTGCTTTCCCAATAGAGACGAGCCGAGGAGACCGCCGTATTCGTAAACCAGTAGAGCGTGACGTTGTCGAGGATGTCGTCTCGCGTCAGGCCCTCGGGCTGACCATCGAAGACGCGTGCGATCAGCGCGTAACTGCTTGCGTCGTGGTCGAGCATCCAGGCGGCCAGGCCGACCGGTGAATCCGCAATCCCGTACAGCGTCTGTGGGCGGCCCGCCATCTCCTGGGCGTAGCCCAGGCCGTGCTTATAGAAAAAGTCGAGCTGGTCCCAGGCGCCCTTCTCCTCCGCTGATAGGCCGGACGGTGGCGGCTCGCCGAATTGGAGAGCCTTTGCAACGTCGGCTGGGACAGTGGCCGGCATGTTGGTGTGGATGCCGATCAATCCCGGAGGCGTCTGCAGAGCCATCTGCTCCGTAACGGCGTTTCCCCAATCGCCGCCTTGGGCCACATAACGCGTGTATCCGAGGCGCTTCATAAGCACAGTCCAGGCGCGTGCGATCCGGATGGGGTCCCAGCCGCTCGTGACCGGCTTTCCTGAAAACCCGTGGCCCGGCAGAGAAGGGATTACGACATCAAAAGCGTCTTCCGCCTTTCCACCATGGGCAGTCGGATCGGTGAGCGGCCCGATGATCTTCAGCTGCTCAATGATCGATCCGGGCCACCCGTGCGTGACTATGAGCGGCAAAGCTTTCTCATGCTTCGAACGAACGTGGATGAAATGAATGTCTAGCCCGTCGATCTCGGTGATGAATTGCGGCAGGGCGTTCAGTTTCGCCTCGCACTTGCGCCAGTCGTACTCTGTCCAATAGCGCGCGAGTTTCTGAGTCGTCGCAAGCTGCACGCCTTGCGATGCATCCGTGACCGTTTCCCGCTCAGGCCACTTTGTTGCGTGTACGCGCCTGCGCAAATCAGTAAGTTCCGCTTCGGAAAAATTCACACGAAATGGTCGAATCGCATTCTTGTCAGCCGCCTGCTTGCTGCCTTGTTGTGTAGTCATGGTCTCCTCCTTTTGAGTTTCACTTCGTGTCGCGGCCGGCGAAGAGACCAGCAGTGGCAACGTGATGATGCTCGCTGCACTGACCTTGAGACCATCGCGGCGGTTGATCTGCGCGCACGGTGTCTCGAGTGGGTTATCTGCTGCGACTTTCTCTTTCTTGTAAGTGGCCCCATCTTCGCTGCCGCCTCCCCGATTGTCCCTCAGCTCCAATCAAGATCACTAGATGGACTGTCGAGAATGCGATGCAACATTTCTGCCAGATGTTGGAGGCCCTGCAACGCCACCACCTGGGTTTTGATTCGAACATGATCGACGAGATCAGATGCGGCACCGAAGCTTCATCTTGGCCACGGCAGACCTCATCACATTTGAGTTCGCGTTCATGGGTCGGTATGTGCAAATGCACATGTTCAGGACCTCTCGTTGCACCGAATGACAAACGCTAGACTGACGGCCGCCTCGGTGCTGAGCTCGCGGCGCGCACAACGTGCGCGCTGCCTCCCGCACCAAACGCAGAACGCCTATCCATGAAAGCTATCAAGACCTACCCGACGAGCGTCGAAGCCGATCTCGCGAGGATCGCCCTGGACGCCGCCGACATACCTTCGGTCGTCGTCGGCGTAAGCCTGGGCATGGAAGGCGGAGGGGCCGGTGTGCAATTGCTTGTTCCGGATGATCGCGTCGAAGCGGCGCTGACCTTGCTCGGAGACTCCTGAAATCCGGCGGCGGACCGCCGCGCGGTCGTCAGGAATCCAGCTTACGAAAACAAACTGAGGGGTGCTGACGATGAACGGTAGAAACATGCTGATCGTTGCGACCACGGCGCTCGCGCTAGCCATCTTGAGCGGAGTGGCCATTTCCGCGCAGGACAAATACACGCTGCGACTACTGCCGGATGGACTCGCGTTCGCTGACTTCAAGGGCTACGGAGACTGGCAGCTGATCTCCAGCTCTAAGACCGACGACCGACTGAAAGTGATCCTCGGCAATCCAACGATAATTGCCGCTTTCAAATCCGGCATTCCGGGCAACGGCAAGCCGTTCCCCGACGGTTCCAGGATCGCGAAGGTCCAGTGGAAACCGAAGAAGAGCACGGAAGCCCCGTTCGTCGTGGATGTACCGGACACGCTGGCAGACCTCTTTTTCATGGAAAAGGACAGCAAGAAATTTCCGAACACCGGCGGATGGGCATACGCCCAGTTTGACTATGACCCGACGTCGGCCACTTACACGCCCGACAAAGCCGGCACACCCAATTGCGGGCACGTGTGCCATGTGGCCGTGAAGACAAAGGATTACGTCTTCCACCCCTACCAGAACCGGTGAGCCGGGGACAGGTGACATGAAACTGCGGGCCGGAATCGTCAGTTTGGAGCGCGCAGCGGCAGTAGCTTCAAAGCCGCATTAAAGAAGGCAGCACGCGCCGAGGGGCGACATCGATTCCCCCCGGCTCGCGCTGCGCGAGGACCGACATCTCGCGACCGTGAGAGCGTTATCTGACTGCCCTGAAGCTGCCGCTCGCCAAGGACGGCAATGAGTCAACGCCGGCCTAACGCGGCCATAACGGCGGGCATTACTTTAGGATTGGGTGATCACGGTGCCGGCTCACGCGAGCCCAACGGATACCAAGCGGTCTCATCGCAGCGCGCGATTGGCGTGGGTAACTTTCTGGGTAACTCGAAAACTCCCACCGTCTTAAGGCCATGATTGCGGAAGGATTTGCCGGCGAGGTTCGAGTCCTCTCCTGGCACAATATTTGATTTAATTATCAAAGTACTATAACACTTTTAAAGACTTGTTCTAGATCCGAAATCACCCTCAACTTGGGTGCGAACTATAGAGGATTCGCGCGCGACTGACTCAAAAACACGAGCACCTGAACCCGAGGACGGCCCGCCACCGCTGCTGATCCCTCTGCTCGGACCTGTCAGTCGCGCTCCGAGTGACTCTTAACTATCTGCTCAGGCGCGTTAGCCCCGTCGATTTCGGACGACCTCGTTCGTCGTATGCTCAGAAGGTGCACAACCGATACGTGTGCGCAAGCCATCGTCAGTCGCCCAGGAGCTCATCATGACTTACATTGATGGATTCGTTGTCGCTGTGCCGACCGTTAACCGCGAAACCTACCGCGAATTTGCCAAGCGCGCCGCCGAAGTCTTCCGGGAACACGGAGCGCTCAAGGTCGTCGAGTGTTGGGGCGACGATGTGCCGGAAGGTAAGGTCACATCGTTCCCGATGGCCGTCAAACTTCAGAAGGACGAAACGGTCGTCTTCTCATGGATAGCCTGGCCTTCCCGTGAAATCCGCGACGCCGGCATGAAGAAAGTGATGGCTGACCCCAGATTGCAACCCGCCAGCAATCCAATGCCGTTCGATGGTAAGCGCCTTATCTACGGCGGATTCGAAATGATAGTAGATCAATAGCCCCAGTGTTCTTGACGAACTCGCCAGCGCCTAATACGAACTGGGTTCTTCGCTGCGTCGTCAGAAGACATTCGCGGAGAAGATTACGAAGAGCTTCGCCCGGAGGCCTCATGAGAAAGCCAGCACTCGCATCGATGCTTTTGCTGCTCGGCTTGCCCGCCTTGGCTGATGCACAAGTGAAGAAGCCCACGCCCTACATCCGAACGAGATGACATGAACGAATGTCAACCCGACCCTCAGGAGAACGGCATGTCCCGCTTCACTACCCCATTCGGCTTTCACTCGACCGCAGCTGAGGTTATTGCTGGGGTAGATCTCGCCGGCAAGCGCGCGATCATCACGGGAGGAGCAGCTGGCATTGGTATTGAGATAGCGCGCGCATTGGCTATCGCCGGGGCCGCCGTCACTCTGGCCATCAGACGCCCCGACGCAGCGGAGGCCGTCCTAGCGGAGCTTCGTCACTCAGCCGGCAACTCCGCCGTCGATGCCAAGCACCTCGACCTTTCAGATCTTCGCTCGGTAAGGGCCTTTACCACGGCTTGGAAGGGTCTACTTCATATCCTGATCAATAACGCTGGCAGCGGACTTGCCCGCCAGGTGATTGATAACGCGATTCTTGACCTCCGCGCCGCAGGTATTCGGCGCGTCGAGTTGACTGTCGAATGCGACAACGCCCGCGCGATTGCGTTTTACACAAAAATCGGGTTCGAGCGGGAGGGAACCTTGCGGCAAGCATATAAGCGGGCGACCGACCTGTCTTTTGTCGACGAAATCGTCATGGCACGCTTGATCGACTAGGCCGGCGGCGCGAGACTGCGGCCTCCGCGGCCGCGGCGGTCTCGGCCAAGTGCGGTCTCTCGCGCCCTCCCTTCAAATCTCCTGAGCGGCCGTTCGGTCCTTCTTGAGCGCGGACGTTCAGATTCGCACCCCGGTAGTCGGCTCGTTGGATGTTGAGGTTCAGGCGGCGAAGCCAGATTGCCGCAGCAGCGGCTCGATGCCGGACTATGGCGGCTGGCCTCAGATGGGTAGATGGCTCGTACGTTTTATTTGTAGAGCCAAGGCTTATAGGCAATCTCGATGTTGTATCCTTCCGGGTCGCCGATGTTTGCCGCGAAGTAGTCGGCACGCCATTCGGGCCGAAGGCTCGGTTCCTTGTTTGAGGTAGCTCCCGCGTCTATCGCCGCCTTG
>Ga0209626_1000323_pt1 | contig 10270 bp, 13 predicted proteins | sample JacPinW_OM1H0_M2_FD_187962 | JGI IMG/M metagenome (GOLD analysis project Ga0209626, IMG submission 187962) | Forest soil microbial communities from Algoma, Ontario, Canada - Jack Pine, Ontario site 1_JW_OM1H0_M2 (SPAdes) (version 2) | ecosystem: Environmental > Terrestrial > Soil > Boreal... | reverse complement strand
CGCCCGGCAGCCGCGCCGCATCGTCGCCCTCGCCCCCAGCCTGACGGAGACGCTCTTCGCCCTCGGGCTCGGCGACCGCGTCGTGGGGGTGGGCAACTACAGCCACTGGCCGCCGGAGGCGGAGTCGCGCCCCCACCTGGGCGGCCTCTTCGACCCCAACCTCGAGCGCATCGTCTCCCAGCGGCCCGACCTCGCCGTGCTGCTGCCGAGCGAGCGCGACCTCGCCACCAAGCTCTCGCGGCTGGGGATCGGCACCCTCCTGGTGCCGAGCGAGAGCCTGGAGGACGTCGAGCATTCCTTCACCGCCGTCGCCGCGCGCTGCGGCGTGCCGGCGGCCGGCGCGCGGCTGGCCGCCCAGTTCCGCACCGCCCTGCGGCCGAAGGCGCGACCACGTCCAGAGGGAGGTCCGCCGCTCCGCGTCCTCCTGTCGGTGGACCGCCAGGCGGGCCGCCTGACCGACGTCCTCGTCGCCGGGCCGGGGACCTTCCTCGACGAGCTGCTCACCCGGCTGGGAGCGATCAACGTCTTCGCCGACGCCCGCATGCGTTACCCCCAGGTGGCGCTCGAGGAGGTGCTGGCGCGCGCTCCCGACCTCATCCTCGAGCTCCGCGGCGAGCCGCTGGCGCCGGCCGCCGCCGAGCGGCTGGCCGGCGACTGGCGGCAGCTCCCGGGTGCGACGGCCGCCAGCCGGGTACGGGTGGCGGTCGTCGCCGGCGACTACGTGGTGATCCCGGGGCCGCGGCTGCCGCGGCTCTACCGCGAGATGGCGGCGGCGCTCGCCGGCGGAGGCGGGACGGGCGCCGGGCCGTGAACGACTCCCCCCTCTTGGCCGCCCACGGACTCGCCTGGGCCGCGGGCGGGCGTCCCATCCTCGGCCCGCTCGACCTCGAGGTGCGCGCCGGCGAGTGCCTGATGGTCGTGGGGCCGAACGGGGCGGGCAAGACCACCCTCCTGCGCCTGCTGACCGCGCTGCTGCGGCCCACGGCGGGGACGATCTCCTACCGCGGCCGCCCCTACACGACCCTCGCGCGCCGCGAGCTGGCGCGCCACGTCGCCTACGTGCCGCAGGTGCGCCCCGCCAGCGTACCGCTGGCGGTCGAGGAGGTGGTGCTCCTCGGACGCTACCCCTACCTCTCGGCCTTCCAGCTGGCGCCCTCGGCGCGCGACTTCGCGGCGGTCGACGAGGCGATGGCGCGGGTGGGGATCGAGGAGCTGCGGCGGCGGCCGCTCGACGAGCTCTCGGGCGGCGAGCGCCAGGCCGTCTACGTCGCCGGCGCCCTGGCGCAGGAGGCGGAGCTCCTCGTGCTCGACGAGCCGACGACCCATCTGGACGCCCGCCATCAGCGCGAGGTGGCCACTCTCCTCCTGCGGCTCAAGGCGGACTCCGGCCGCACGGTGGTCGCCGCCACCCACGACTTGAACCTCGCCTCGCTCCTGGGCGACCGCCTGCTGGCCCTCCGCGCCGGCCGGGCGACAGCCTGCGGCAGCCCGGCCGAGATCCTGCGGTCGGAGGTCCTGGAGCCCCTCTTCGGCACTGGCTTCGAGATCGTCCGCGCCGGCGAGCGGCCGGTCACCCTCCTCCAGCTCGGACCCTGACCGGGACCATGCGCCGCCTCCGCCCGCGCTCGGCCCTGCTCGTCCTCGGCGCCTTCTGGCTGGCGACGCTCGCCCTGGCGCCGCTCTGGGGCAGCCATGCCTCGCTCTTCCACGACCTCCTCCGCGGCGAGCCGACGGCGACGACGATCTTCTGGCAGCTCCGCCTCCCCCGGGTGCTCCTGGCTCTCCTGGCCGGCGGCGGCCTCGCGGTCTCCGGCCTGGGCTTCCAGACCCTCTTCCGCAACTCGCTCGCCGAGCCCTACACCCTGGGCATCGCCAGCGGCGCGGCGTTGGGCGCCGTCCTCGCCCTGCGCGCCCAGGAGGCCGCCGAGCTCCTCGGGCTGCCGCTCGTCAGCGTCGCCAGCTTCGCCGGCGCCTTGGGCGCCACCGCTCTCGTGGTGGGCCTCGGCGCGCGCGGCCGGCGGGCGGGCGGCGACGAGACCTCGACGCTTCTCCTCGCCGGCATCGCCGTGTCGCTCTCCTGCTCGGCGCTCATCCTTTTCCTCCAGTACATGTCGGATTCCACCCAGACCTTCCGCATGGTGCGCTGGATGATGGGCGGGCTCTCGGTCGTCGGCTACCGCGAGGTGATCTGGCTGCTGCCCTGGGTGGCGGGAGGGAGCCTCTTTCTTCTCGCCCTGCGCTGGGACCTGAATCTGCTGCTGACCGGCGAGGAGCTGGCGGCCAGCCGCGGCGTCGACCTGGGCCGCCTGCGCCTGCGCGTCCTGCTCGCCACCTCGGTGATGATCGGCACCCTCGTCGCCATGGTCGGTCCCATCGGCTTCGTCGGCCTCATGGTCCCCCACATGCTGCGCCGCTTCGTGGGCCACGACCACCTGATCCTGGGACCGGCCTGCCTGCTGGGGGGTGGCGCCTTCCTCGCCCTCTGCGACGCCGCCGCGCGCACGGTGATGGCCCCCGCCGAGCTGCCCGTCGGCGTCCTCACGGCCCTCCTGGGCGGTCCCTTCTTCCTCTGGCTCCTCGTCGTCCGGCGGAAGGTCTAGATACAATCCTCCGATGCTCCTCTACCGCATCGGTCCCGAAGGCTTCTACGCCGCCGCCTCGGAGCCCGGCGCTCCCCTGCGCGTCCTCTACTCCGACCCCTTCGACACCCTTCCCGGAGGCTGGGAGCTGGGACGCGCCGTCGATCCCGGGTCGGCCGCCCTCCTCGCCCCCGTCCTCCCGGGCAAGATCGTCGGCATCGGCCGCAACTACAAGGAACACGCCCGCGAGCTCGACCATCCGATGCCGGCCGAGCCGCTCATCTTCCTGAAGGCGCCCTCGTCGCTCGTCGGCCCGCGGGCGCCGGTGGTGCTGCCGCCGGAGAGCGAACGGGTGGAGCACGAGGGGGAGATCGCGGTGGTGCTGCGCGCGCGGCTGACCCGCGCTACCGCGGAGCAGGCGCGCGGGGCGATCCTGGGAGTCACCTGCGCCTGCGACGTCACCGCCCGTGACCTCCAGCGCAAGGACGCCACCTTCGCCCGCGCCAAGTCGTTCGACACCTTCTGTCCGTTGGGGCCGGCGATCTGGGTGGGGGCGGACGTCGAGGACCTCGAGGTGGTGACGCGGGTCAACGGCGCCGAGCGCCAACGCGGCCACGTGCGGGAGATGGCCTGGGGCTTGGTCGAGCTCCTCGTCTACACCTCCCGCATGATGACGCTGGAGACGGGCGACGTGCTGCTGACCGGCACGCCGGCGGGAGTCGGGCCACTCGCCGACGGCGACGAGATCGAGGTCGAGATCCCCGGCCTCGGCGTGCTCGGCAATCCGGTGGAGACCTGGCGAGCCTAGGACGGGATCAGGCGCGCAGGGCGCGCCAGGGGAAGAGCAGGAGCGCGGTGGCGAAGGCCAGGTGGATGGCCCCGCCCAGGCGGAAGCCGGCGAAGAGACCAGCGAGCCAGAGCGAAAAGAGCGCCAGGGCCAGCGCCGCGCGCAACGTCGGGGAGCCCATCGCCCGGCAAGCTATCACAGCGCTTTCGGTCGAACGGCTGGTCGGCGTGCGCGGAGCTGGACCGGAGTAGCGCCTGGGACCTGGCCAGGGACGGCTTGTGCTCGGAGAGCGTCCATAGGGAGCGGATTCCCTCTACGCCCGATTGGAGTATCCTGGAAACCTACTCCTTCCCGCCGCGCCCATGCCGCCACTCATCGAAGTCATCACGTTCGACGTCACCCACACCCTGATCCACTGCCCGCGGCTGGGGGAGATCTACTCCGAGGTCCTCGGGCGCCACGGCATCGCGGTCGAGCCCGCCGCGGCGCGCCGCCTGGTGCGTACCGTCTGGCAGGAGTTCGCCTGCCTGGCCGACCCCGGCCGCGACCGCTTCCGCGAGCATCCCGAAGGCGCCCGCGGCTGGTGGCAGCGCTTCCTCGTCCGCTTCTGTCAGCACCTGGACGCCCCTCCCCCTTCGCGCTTCGCCAGCGCCGAGCTCTTCCACCGCTTCGGCCAGCCCGAGAGCTGGGAGGTCTATCCGGAGGTGCGGGAGACCCTGGGCGCACTCAAGGGCCAGGGGCTGGGCCTGGGGGTGATCAGCAACTGGGACGACCGCCTGCCGGCGCTCCTCGCGGGGCTCGATCTCGTCCCCTTCTTCGACGCCGTCGTCTACTCCTCGGACGTCGGCGCCGAGAAGCCCGGCCTGAGGATCTTCCGCCAGGCCCTCGCGCGGCTCGGCGTGGCCGCCGAGTCGGCGCTCCACGTCGGCGACAGCCGCCTGGAGGACGTCGAGGGGGCGATCGCGGCCGGCATGCGCGGCCTGCTGCTCGATCGCGGCGGACGGTCGCGGCGGGGCGGGATCCGCGACCTCGCGCGCCTGCCGCGCCTCGTCGCGGCGCCGGCCGCGACCGCCGAGCTGGTCGAGAGCTGAGTGGCCGGCTGTGTTAAGATCGGTTGCGGCTTTCCGGAAGTCCGCCGATGAAAATCTCCACCAAGGGTGAATATGGCATCCGGGCGATGCTGTATATCGCCATGCACGCCGAGAACGGGCCGGTCACCAGCCACGAGATCGCCGGCCACCAGGGCATTCCAGAGCCCTACCTGCGCCAGATCCTCGCCCTGCTCTCGAAGGACCGCCTCATCCAGTCGAACCGCGGTCCCCAGGGCGGGCATCTGCTGGGGCGCCTGGCGGCGTCGATCTCGCTGCGCGACATCCTGCTGACGCTCGAGGGGCAGACGACCGCCATCGACCAGATCCTCGCGCTGCCCTGCTCGATCGACGTCGGCACCGAGCACTGCGCCATCCGCGAGGTCTTCTTGGAGGTCAAGGAAGCGATTGACCGCATCCTCGCGGCCGCCACCCTCGAGGACCTCGTCAACCGCCAGCTCCAGGTCTCGCGCCAGCAGATCGCCATCCCGCTCGACCTCCCCTCCCGCTCGCCGCTGGCGCGGCTGCCGATCATCCCCGGCTAGAGCCCGCATTTCCCCACCTCGGGAGCGGAGACCCGGAGCGGCCCGTTCCCCTTGCCGGGAGATGCCTTCTGGCCGGAGGCATAACGGACAATCTGTCTCGGAGGGTCTGGACCAGCACGCCGCAGGCGCGGGCCTTCGCAGGGTCGAATCGGCGAGGTGGGGAAATGCGGGCTGGCGGGGCGGCCCGCCCTCAGGATCGCAGGAGACTCTCGAGCTCGTCGGGGCGCGCCGAGCGCATGCGCGCCTCCTCGACGTCGACCGTGCCGGCGCGGACGAGCCCGGCGAGCGAGTCCTCGAAGGAGATCATCCCCTGCGACTTGCCGAGGGTGATCTCGTTGTAGAGCTTCTGCAGGCCCTGGTTGCGGATGTGGTGCCGCACCGGGTACGACGCGAGCAGGAGCTCGACGGCGGGCACCCGGCCGTTGCCGTCGGCACGCGGCAGGAGCTGCTGGAAGACGAGGGCGTGGAGAGCGAGGGCGAGCTGCTGGCGGATCTGCGCCTGCTGTCCGGCGGGGAAGACGTCGACCATGCGGTGGACCGCCTGCACCACGTCGCTGGTGTGGAGGGTCGAAAGGATCAGGTGCCCGGTCTCGGCCGCGGTCAGGGCGGTGGCGACGGTCTCCAGATCGCGCATCTCGCCGACCAGGATGACGTCCGGATCCTGGCGCAGGGCGGCGCGCAGGGCGGCTGCGAAGGAGGGGGCGTCGAGGCCGATCTCCACCTGCTCGACGATCGAGCGGCCGTTCTGGTGCTCGTACTCGACGGGGTCCTCGATGGTGATGACGTGGGCGGCCCGGCTCTGGTTGATCTCCCCCAGGAGCGCTGCCAGGGTCGAGGACTTCCCCGAGCCGGTGGGGCCGCAGACGAGGACCAGGCCGCGGGTCGGCTGGACGAGCTTGGCGAAGCTCTTCGGCAGGTTCAATCGCGCCAGCGTCGGCACCTCGCGGGGAAGCGCCCGCACGGCCGCCGCCAGGCGCCCGCGCTGGCGGTGGAGGTTGACGCGGTAGCGCCAGCCGCCGGCCTCTCCAGCGCCCCCAGCCGCGCCTCCTAACCGGAGCGAGAAGTCGGCCGAGCCGTCCGTCTCGAGCTGCCGGCGTCCGCGGCCGCCCAGGTAGGGAGCCAGCATGAGGCGCAGCTCCTCCTCGCTCAAGGGAGGATGGCCGGTCGTGGCGAGGCGGCCGTCCAGCCGCAGCACCGGCGGGATCTCGGGGATGAGGAGCAGGTCGCTCGCCCCCTTGCGCGCCATCTCGGCGAGGAGCCGGGCGAGCGGCTCGTCCTCGTCCACCTGGGTGAGCCGCCGCGGCTCGGCGGCCTCGGCGGCGGGAGCCGCAGGAACGGCCTCCGGCCGGTCCTGCCGCCCAGAGTTCAGCTCCCCGATCAGCCGGTCGAGCTCCGGATCGCGCAAGAAGTCGGTCACGCACGGAATTGTACGGGCGACCCTTGCCGGATGTCGCCGCGAACGCGCTTGTGAAGGCTTGCACAAGCTGGCCGGAGTTGCTACACTCCGCCTCCACCGTGGAGAGGGGTCTGGACCCCGCGATGCCCACGCCGACCCAGAAGCCGTCCTCGGGAAACCGTCTGTTGGGGATCGGTTTCGAGTTCGCCGCCGCTGTAGCGGTGTTCACACTGGTGGGGTACTGGGTCGACCGGCACTTCAAGACCGCACACTGGGGCTTGGTGATCGGCATGGTGCTGGGGCTGATCGGTGGGATGTACAACCTGATTCGCGAGTCGCTCGCCGCCTCCAAAGATTCGAACGGCGCTCGGCAGCGATGACCGGCGACCAGCGGCGGGCCGCGGTCGACTACCTGCGGTTCCTGGCCTGGACGGCGGTTCTCGTGACGGCGATCGCCCTGCTCGGCTGGCTGCCGACGCGGGCCTGGGGTGGGAAGGGTGCGGTCCTCGCCATGGCCGTGGGCTGCGGGGTGGGAGTGCTGGCGGCCGCAGCGGGCGGCCTGCCGGTAGCCCTCGCGGCGGCCGGGCGGGGGCGGGAGAAGGATCGGGAGCGGTTCGGGGCGGCCCTGCAGGCGATGATCCTGCGGCTGGTGGTGGCCTTGGCGGCGGGAGTCGCGGCCACCCTTTCGGGCAAGTTCGCGCGCGGCCCCTTCTTGGTCTGGGTGGCGATCAGCTACGTGGCTCTCTTGGCGGTCGATACGCGCTATACGCTCGGCGTCTTGGGAAGATCCTCGAAGAGGGAGACTTGATGGTACCCGGCTTCACCATCGTCGCGGCTGAGAACCCGCTGGAGCATGTGATCCAGCATCCGCTGGTCACCCGGCCGGCCGATCTCGGGCTGCTCACCCCCAACCACCAGATCACCCTCCTCTCCGACCAGATCCTCATGATGATCGTGGCCGGCCTGCTCCTCGTTGTCTTCGTGCCTCTCCTCGCCCGCAAGCGCCGCGGCACCGACGCCGTCGGCGCCCAGGTGCCGGCCGGCTTCGCCAACTTCCTCGAGGCGACCTGCGAGTACCTGCGCAAGGAGGTCGCGGAGCCCGCCCTCCACGAGCACACCGACCGTTTCGTCAAGTACATCTGGAGCGTCTTCTTCTTCATCCTGACGGTCAACCTGCTCGGCCTGCTGCCGATCCCGCCGCTGTCGCGGCTCGCCCTCGGCACCCACATCGGCGGCACGGCGACGGGCAACGTCTGGGTCACCGGCACGCTGGCGCTGATGACCATGCTGATGATGATCGTCAACGGCATCCGGCTGGGCGGCCGGCGCTATCTCGCGCACTTCAGCCCCGGACCGCTGTGGCTCGCGCCGCTCCTCGTGCCGGTCGAGATCATCGGCCTCGTCGCCCGCATCTTCGCCCTCGCCGTGCGGCTCTTCTGCAACATGATCGCCGGCCACATCCTGCTCGCCGTCCTCGTCGGCTTCATCTTCTCGGCGGCGCGGGCGCTGGGCGCCGGCGGCGGGCTCGCGATCGCGGTGCCGGTCGTCCTGGGGAGCGTGGGGATCACGCTCCTCGAGATCTTCGTCGCCTTCCTGCAGGCGTTCATCTTCACCTTCCTGACCGCGCTCTTCCTCGGCGCCTCGGTGGTCCTCCACCATGCGGGCGCCGACGACGACGCGGCCGCCCACCGGGAGGCGCCGGTTCACTAGGAAAACGGAAACTCACTTCGCCATGCCCGGAGAGCGCGGGGCCACGGGCCGCAAGGCGTGACTGCGATGGCGAACTCAAGCAAGGCGGACGGCCCCGAACGTCTGCCAATGGATGGAAAGGACTCTCCCATGCGCAAGGGATACGCGAAAGTTTCACTGCTTCTCATCCTGGCCGGATTCGTGCTGATGTTCCTGCCGGCCGTTCCGGCCGCGGCCCAGCAGCCCGGCGCCAATGCCGGCGGCGCCGAGCACGCTACCTTCCTCTCCGCCGACGGCACCAAGAAGCTGGGCGGAGCGATCGGCGCCGGCCTGGCGATCATGGGCGGCGCCGCCGGCATCGGCCGCATCGGCGGCAGCGCCGTGGAGTCGATGGCGCGCCAGCCGGAAGCGGGCGGCCAGATCAACACCGCCATGATCATCACCGCCGCCATGATCGAGGGCGCCACCCTCTTCGCCATCGTCGTCGGCCTCCTGGCGATCTTCCTCTAGGTCGCCGGGATCGCTCCCATGCTCCGGAAGGCGAAGGTCTTTTTCATCCTGCTGGCTGCCGCCGCGCTGGCGACTCCGGCGATCCCGGCGATCGCCGCCGAGGCGGAGGGGCAGTCGAACAACCTCTTCGCCGGCGACGTCGGCAACGTCGTGTGGACGCTGGTGATCTTCGGCCTCGTGCTCTTCGTCCTCGGCAAGTTCGCCTGGGGGCCGATCCTGAAAGCGCTCCAGGGCCGCGAGGACTTCATCCGCGAGTCGCTCGAGAAGGCGAAGCACGACCGCGAGGAGGCCGAGGCGCGCCTCAAGGAGTACCTCGACAAGATCAACGCCTCGCGCGCCGAGGCGACGGCCATCGTCGAGGAGGGGCGGCGCGACGCCGAGATCGTCAAGCGGCGGATCGAGAGCGAGGCGCGGGCCGAGTCCGAGAAGATCGTCGCCCGCGGCAAGCACGAGATCGAGATCGCCACCGAGACGGCGATCAAGGAGCTCTATACAGCCTCGGCGAACCTGGCGACCGAGCTGGCCGCCCGGGTCATTGGGCGCGAGCTCAAGCCCGAGGACCACGAGCGCCTGATCGCCCAGGCGATCGCCGACCTCGACCGCGCCCGTGAGACCGCGGCCGGCGAGATGCCGCACTAGAGACGGCCATGGCGCGCGTCAACGACAAGGAGATGGCGGTCGCCGGCGTCTACAGCCGGGCCATCCTCGCGCTCGCCGAGGAGAAGGGTCTGGCCGACCAGGTGCTCGAGGAGCTCGACGGGCTCGCCCGCCTGGTGGAAGAGGACGCCGATCTGGCGACCTTCCTGGAGAGCCCGCTCGTCGACGCCAAGGCCCGCGCCCAGGCGCTCGAGCGGAGCCTGCGCGGCCGGGTGAGCGACCTTCTGGTCGACGCCCTGCAGGTGGTCAACCGCAAGGAGCGGCTGCTCCTCCTGCCGGCCATCGCGGCGGCCTACCGGCAGGAGTTCCGGCAGCTGCGCGGCCTCGTCGACGTGCGGATCAAGACCGCGGTGCCGTTGGGCGAGCCGCTGCGGCGGGAGCTCGAGGCAGCGGTCAACCGCTACACCGGCCGCAAGGCCTTCCTGGTCGAGAGCGTCGATCCGCAGCTCCTGGGCGGCATGGTCATCCAGATCGGCGACGAGAAGATCGACGCGAGCGTCGCGTCGCATCTCAAGGACATGAACGACGCGCTTCTGCGGCGGGCGTCGCAGGAGATCGTCCGCGGCACTCCCCACGCGAGCTGAGAGCCTGAGCAGGCCATAGAGGAACCCTATGCGATTCAAAGTCGACGAGATCACTTCGGTCATCACGGAGGAGATCCGCCAGTACAAGAGCGAGGTCGACCTCGTCCAGGTGGGCAAGGTCCTGGAGCTGGGCGACGGCATCGCCCGCATCTACGGCCTCTCCGGCGCCATGGCCGGGGAGCGGGTGGAGTTCGCCAACGGCGCCGCCGGTCAGGTGTTCAATCTCGAGGAGAGCTCGGTCGGCGTCGTCATCCTGGGCGATTACCTGGGCATCCGCGAAGGGGACGAGGTGCGGCGGACGGGCGAGCTGCTGTCGGTGCCCTGCGGCGAGAAGATGATCGGCCGCGTCGTCGATCCGCTCGGCCGGCCGCTCGACGGCCTGGGGGTGATCGAGACCCCCCACCGCCGGCCGCTCGAGTGGAAGGCGCCCGGCAT
>Ga0209626_1000322_pt1 | contig 10272 bp, 5 predicted proteins | sample JacPinW_OM1H0_M2_FD_187962 | JGI IMG/M metagenome (GOLD analysis project Ga0209626, IMG submission 187962) | Forest soil microbial communities from Algoma, Ontario, Canada - Jack Pine, Ontario site 1_JW_OM1H0_M2 (SPAdes) (version 2) | ecosystem: Environmental > Terrestrial > Soil > Boreal... | reverse complement strand
TGAAGATTGGAATTCTCGACGACTACCAAGACGTTGCGCTCAGTCTTGCTGACTGGGGTTCCCTCGACGCCGAGATCGAGGTGTTCACCGCTCCGCTCGTCGACACGGACGAGGTAGTCACGCGCCTTGCGGATTTTGACGTCTTGGTCGCGATGCGGGAGCGGACGCGCTTCCCGGCCGACGTGCTGTCCCGTCTGCGGAGCCTGAAGCTGCTGGTGAGCACCGGCCCCGTCAACTCAGCGATCGACGTGACGACAGCACGGGAGCTCGGCATAGTGGTCTCTGGCACTCGCTACTTCTCGTATCCGACAGCCGAGCTCACCTGGGCGCTGATCCTTGCCGCCGCCAGAAACTTGCCGGCGCAGGAGCACTCGATGCGCACCGGCGGCTGGCAGCTCGGTCTCGGCACCAGCCTTCGCGACCAGACCTTGGGCCTTCTCGGTCTCGGCAACATCGGCCAGCAGGTCGCTGCCTTCGCTCACGCATTCGGCATGGGCGTCGTCGCATGGAGCCAGAACCTGACCGCCGACAGGGCAGCCGAGCACGGCGCGACCGCTGTCACTAAGGGCGAGCTCTTTGCCAGCGCGGACGTGTTGTCGATCCACACGGTGCTGAGCGAGCGCAGCCGCGGACTGGTGGGAGCGACCGAGCTCGCCATGATGAAGCCGACGTCGATACTCGTCAACACGTCGCGCGGACCGATCGTGGACGAGAGCGCCCTCGTAGAGGCACTTCGGCGCCGCGTCATCGCCTGCGCGGCCCTAGACGTCTACGACGCCGAGCCACTCCCCGCCGATCATCCCCTGCGATCCCTCGACAGCGCCCTGCTCACTCCGCACATCGGATACGTAAGCAAGCAGCTCTACACGGTTTTCTACGAAGACGCCGTCGAGGACATCGCCGCATTTATCTCTCGCTCTCCCATCCGGGTGATGGACTGACGAAAACGCGACTTTCGGTTCGCTCTCTGTGAGCGTTCGGGGCGTGCACGCCAGGTCCTGCACGCTGTGCACGACGATCGGCACGCCTCCCGACGGGCGGCAGAGGTCTCGCTCGTTGAGCTGGAGCGTTGCTCAGCTCTCGCCGGCTGTCCACACGAACCGCACGTCTCCGACGAGCCGGTCTTCTCCGTCGAGGACCTCGATCCTCGTGTCCAGCTCGCGCGTGGCGAGCTCGCCGATAAAAGCAGGAGCCATTGCCGGGCGCGCGCTTAGCAGGCCGCCCATATGCGACCGGTCCGGGTTCAAGGTGGCTGTCACCGTTCTGAGCACGGGGCGGTCGCGGAACATGGTGAGGGCGAGCATCTTGGCGAGGACCTCCGCGACCTCGACGATGGTCTGTAGGTCCTCCCCGACACTGCTGTCCTCGCTCGACTGGGCATGCGCAGCCGCTACGATCTCCTGCAGCCAGCGCTCCTCCGGACTCATCCTCGCCGCCCGGCTATTCGAGCGCGGATGCCGACATCACGCGGGGGAGGATCGACGCCCGCGGTCAGAAGGAGCAAACCACCTAGGGAGAAGCTCGGCGTGCACGCGGCCCGCACGACCTCGAGCTCGTCGAGCGCCTGGAGGCGTTGCTTACGGCCGCCAGGTCTGCGACTCGGAGTGTGACGTTGCCGAACATATGGGGGCGCCGCTCATCGCGGGCACCATCATCTCGCTCGCAAGGATGATCATTCTGCTCGTCGCAGAGATCCCCGGAACGGAGACGCTTCGGCGCGCTACGCGCCCCTGGGACTGTGCCTGCGAAGATCCCGGCTCGGTCCGCCGTTGCCGGTAGTGGCCGAACCCAGCCGCGTCCCGCATATCCGATTTTGGCGAGGGTCGTAGTCATCGGGATCGCTCCGAGTCGGCGATCCCGGTCGAGTCGAGCCCGTTGCGCACCCAGTTGTCGTATGTCGGCCGTCCGGGTGTTCCGCCGACAAATTGGACCCCACGCCTCCCTGGCGCTCCCTCAGCATCGCGCCTGATTGGCTCTGCGATGCGGGATTCCTCTGATCGGGGAGACAGGATTTGAACCTGCGACCGCCCGGCCCCCAGCCAGATGAGGGGCGTCCGGTTAGATCAGGTTCGGCTCTTTAGAGCCAAAAGGCGGAACCCGGTTCGATGCCGATTCGCTCAAGACAGAACATGAATAGAACATGGATCGAGAGGTCTTGGCTCCGGACACCGGAGGCCGCCTGCCTACATCGACTTGCCAACGCACGTTCACGTCGCCACAGGCGAGCGGGCAGATCTTGTGCGCCGAGCGGCGTAGGCCCATACGCCGAGCTGGCGCGAGTCCTCACAGGCTGCGCCTCGAGGCGACGCCGAGCCGCAGGGTCTACCTCACCACGCCTGGCGATAAATCGCTTCGATCTCGGACGCCTCGGGCACGATCGGGTTGCGGGCAGGGCTACCCGAGGCGAGCGCATCCGAGGCCATCTTGGCCAGATTCGCCTCGAACGTCTCTTCCTCAACGCCCGGCAGCTCGCGCAGGCGCGGCACCTGGAGATCCTGGTTGAGCCGCGCCAGCTCGTCGAGCAGTCGCGCACCCGCATCGGCCACGCTGTCGGCAGGACCCGCGACGCCGAGGGCGCGAGCGACCGTGGCGTATCGCTCAGGAGCGCCCCCCAACGAGTAGGCCGTGACAGCCGGCAGCAATACCGCGTTGGAGAGGCCGTGCGGCACACCGAAGACGGCTCCGAGGGGTCGGCTCATCCCGTGGACCAGACATACGCTCGCGTTCGCGAACGCGATCCCGCCCTGGCACGCGGCGATGGCCATCGCCGCACGGGCCTCGCGGTCGTCGGGCACGGCCCAGGCGCGCCTGAGGTTGCGCCCGACCAGGCCGATGCACGACAGCGCGTAGGGCTCGGTCATCGGGTTCGAGAGCGCCGAGACGTAAGACTCGATCCCGTGCGTGAGGGTGTCAACGCCGACGTGGGCCGTGAGCGACTGTGGCATCGTCAGTGTCAGTTCGTAGTCGACCAGTGCGACCGCCGGAACCAACTTGCCGTCGAGGATCATCATCTTCGTGTGTGCTGCCGAGTCGGTGATCACGGTCACCCGGGTCGCCTCACTTCCGGTCCCAGCCGTCGTGGGGATCGCGATCAGCGGTACGCCGGCATGGGGGATCCGGTGGTAGCCCATGAAGTCGCTCAGGGGCCCAGGGTTGTTCTTTGCGACGGCGATCATCTTGCCTGCGTCGAGAGCGCTGCCACCGCCGACGGCGACGACGATCTGCGCCTCCTGCTGCTCGAGCGCGAGCAGGCCGGCGGCGACGTTGGCGTCGGTCGGGTCGGACTGCACCTCGCTGAAGATCTCGGCCTCGATCCCCTCCTGGCGCAGATGGTCCCGGATCCGCTCGGCGATGCCGGTGGAGAGGATGTAGGGGTCGGTCACGACAAGCGCGCGGTTCGCGCCGAGGCGCGCGGCATGCTCGCCTGTCGCCGCGCTCGCTCCGCCGCCGGTGACGATCGTTGCGGGGAGGTCGAACTTCTGCGGTTCGCTCATCGCATCGCCTCAGAAGCCGCGTGACCGGATGTACCGGGCGCGCCCGGGCACGTTGGCGGGCACGGTGATGTCCCACTCGCCGACCCCCTGAATGCCGCTCCAGGGAAGTTCTGGCTCGGTTATCACCTCGACCACCGCGGGCCCGCTGGCGGCGAGCGCCCGCTCGAGTGCGGGTGCGAGGTCAGTTGGCGCCTCGACGCGCTCTGCGTGACAACCGAGCGCGGCTGCGACGCCTGCTATATCGGCGTAGTAGCGCTCGCCGGAAGGGCGTCTGAACTTCGTGTTCAGCTCGCGACCCTCGCCGTACAAGTCGTCCTGGAGGTTGGCGATGGCTCCCCAGCCGCCGTTGTTGAAGACGAGGACGACGGTCTTCAGGCCCATCATTACCGCGGAGGCGAGCTCCGTCCCGGTCATCAGGAAGCTGCCGTCGCCGACGACGGCCACGACCTGTTGGTCGGAGGCGCCGAGCTGCGCTCCAAGCGCAGCTGGGATCCCGAACCCGATCCCCTGCATGCAGCCGTCGGTGATGTGCTCCTTAGGGGCGTAGACTGGGAATTCGTTGTAGACGTGGCCCTGGGGGCTGCTGGAGTCGGTCACGACGATGCTGTTTCGGGGGAGCACCTTGCGCGCCTCGGCGAGTGCTCGCGGGAGGGTCATCGGGACATGATCGGTTTCCTGCATGGGCGCGAGCGTCTCGGCCCACTGCGCCTTCAGCTGTTGGAGCTCCGCGAAGTACTCGGAGCTGCGGTAGTCAGCTGGTGTGCAGGCCTGTTGGATCTCGGCCAGAAGGTCTTCGAGCGTCGTCTTCGCATCGCCGACGATGCCGACCTCAACGGGATAGTTCTTGCCAACCTCGAAGCCGTCGATGTCGATCTGGACCAGCTGTGTCGTCGTGCCGATGTTGAACGTGACCCCGGGCCGATAGGAGGACGTGATCCGGTCGCTGAAGCGGCATCCAACGGCGAGGATCACGTCGGCCTTCTTGGTCATCTCATTGCCGGATATCGCGCCCGCGTCGCCGCAGGGCCAGGCGTAGAGCTCGTGGTCCTCGGCGATCGCGCTCTTGCCGTTGTAGGAGACCGTGACCGGTGCGCCGAGGTGCTCGGCGATAGCGACGAGCACCTCGCTGCCGCCGGATTGCACGGCCCCGCCGCCGGCGAGCAGCACGGGACGCTTAGCGGCCGCGAGCACCTTCGCCGCGCGGGCGACGGCAGAGCGGTCGCCGCGCGGTCGCCGCTGCGCACGATGCGCGTGAGGCTCGGGCGGATCCCACTCGCCGAGTTCGGCCTGGAGGTCTTGCGCGAGCTCGATAAGCACCGGGCCACGCCGGCCCTCGAGCATCGCGTTGAAGGCCTGGTGCAGGACCGCGGGCAGCTGCTCGAGGCGGCTCGGCTGCCACCAGCGCTTGACGACCGGGGCGGCCATCGCCGGAAAGTTGTTGCCGTGAGGACGGTCAAGCTCCTGCAGGATCCCGCGGTTCTCCATGTAGGTGTGGGCGCCGCCAGTGATCAGCAGGAACGGAATTGAGTCCGAGAACGCGGTCGTCAGGCCGGTCAGCGTGTTCGTCGCGGCCGGGCCGAGGGAGGTGATCGCGACTGCAAGTTTGCCGGAGGAGCGGTGGTAGCCGTCGGCCATGTGCGCGGCGCCCTGCTCGTGCATCGCGGGGTGGACCGTGATCTCGTCTCGATGGTCGACGAATGCGTCGAGCAATGCGGTGTTGCCGTGGCCGGGGATCGCGAAGACGTGCTCGATTCCCTCTGAGATCAGGTACTGCACAACCATCTGACCACCCGTCAGCTGCATCGCTTCCCTCCTGGTGTCTCTGCAGGCTTCACCGGCTGCCAGGCGCGGCGCCGCGGCTGTGCGGACCCGCCCACGCTACGCCCCCCCAGCGGCTGCGATCAAGGTCCCTGGTGTGCGCTGCCCGCCAATCGGACTGCACGTTCTGCTCGACCCAGCGGTCATCGAGATGTCGGGAAATGCAGCGTCCGGCTCGCCGCCGCGGGGTCCTCAGGCCAGCGCGCCGTGACGGCCTTGGCCCGGGTGTAGAAGCGGAATCCCTCGGCGCCGTGGATGTGGTGATCGCCGAACAGCGAGTCCTTCCAGCCGCCAAACGAGTAGTAGGCCATCGGCACTGGGATCGGGACGTTGACGCCGATCATCCCGACTTGCACCTCACGCTCGAAACGCCGGGCGGCCAGGCCGCTCGAGGTGAAGATCGCGGTGCCGTTCGCGAACGAGCCTCGGTTGATCAATGCGATCGCTTCGTCGAGCGAATCCACCCGGATCGCGCACAGCACCGGGCCGAAGATCTCGTCGGTGTAGATGGACATGTCGGTCGTCACGCGATCGAACAGGGTGGGCCCGACGAAGAATCCGCCCGTGGGGACGTCGAGCTCGCGGCCGTCAACCCGGGCGTCGGCTCCGTCTCTTACGCCTTGCCCGATGTAGTCCGCGATCCGATCGCGCGCCTGAGCGGTGACGACGGGGCCCATTTCTGAGCTCGGGTCGAGGCCAGGGCCGACCTTGACCTTCCGGGCCTTAGCGGCGACTCGCTCCATTAGCGGATCGGCGACCTCGCCAACGGTGACGACGACCGAGATCGCCATGCAGCGTTGCCCTGCGGAGCCGAAGCCCGCGGCGATCAGCTGGTCGGCGGTGTACTCGAGGTCAGCGTCGGGCATGACGACTGCGTGGTTCTTTGCACCGCCAAGCGCCTGGACGCGCTTTCCGGTCGCGCTGGCCCGCTCGTGCACGTAGCGTGCAATCGGCGTAGAGCCAACGAAGGAGACCGCGGCCACGTCGGGATGGTCGAGCAGCGCGTCGACGGCGACCTTATCGCCGTGTACGACGTTGAACACGCCGTCCGGAAGGCCGGCTTCGCGGTAGAGCTCGGCCACGAAGTTCGACGCCGAGGGATCGCGCTCGGAGGGCTTCAGGACGAAGGTGTTGCCGGCCGCGATCGCCACGGGATGCATCCACATCGGGACCATCGCCGGGAAGTTGAACGGCGTGATCCCGACGCATACGCCGAGCGGTTGGCGAAAGGAATGCGCGTCGACGCCGCCTGACACTTGCGCGGAGTACTCGCCCTTGAGCATCTGGGGAAGGCCGCAGGCGAACTCGACCACTTCGAGGCCGCGGCTGATCTCGCCCTTGGCGTCCTCGACGACCTTGCCGTGCTCGGAGGCGATCAGCCGGGCGAGCTCGTCGATGTGGCTGTCGAGTAGCTCGCGGAACGCGAACATCACCTTCGAGCGTCGTGCGAGCGAAGCCTCTGACCATTCCGGAAATGCCTGTTGGGCGGCTTTGACGGCGTGGTCGACGTCGCGGGGACCTGCCAGCACGACCTGTGCCTGCTCCTCTCCGGTGGCGGGATCCCATACCACCGAGGTCCGGGAGGAATCACCGGCGGTCGCCTTGCCGCCTATCAGGTGTTCGATGGTCCGCAGGCTCGTATCGATGCTCATCGTCTCTCCAACTCGGTTCGCCGCCAATGTCAGCGCATCCGCCGGGCTCTGTCTTGCCTCGGCGCTGTCCCTCGCCAGTGTGCCTGATCGCCCCGCGGGCGCCAATGACCGGGGTGTGCGAGGTGCCGGTCGAGACTTGCACAGCCTCGCCGCTTCCGGCGCAGACTCTGTGCGATCGTCGTCGGGCTCGCCGTGAGGGCGTTTTCTGGGCAACTTCAAGGCCCCGACGTAACGAGTCGTGAAGCGACGCCGTGCCACGTTTCTCACTGTGCCCCTTTGCGCCGATGGCCACGAGCGGCGAAACTCGCTGCATGGGACTTGAGAATCCACTTCACATAGCTGTACTGCTCGTGGTCCTCCTGCTCGTGTTCGGTGCCAAGCGGCTACCGGAGTTCGGCCGCTCGCTCGGATCGGGGATGCGTGAGTTCAAGGACGGGATCACTGGCGCGTCAACGCCGACGGCGGAGAGTGCCGGCCCTGACAGGACCAGTCACTCGCAGCCGCCGACGGATGCCCTCAGGCGCTGACGCCGCCACACCGTGGGTGAGAGTGCAGGCAAGGACGGCCGCGAGACACCCACGCTCGCACGGCTGGGCGCCGTCTACGGCGCGTTCTCCCCGCCTGAGGGAATGAACGGATACGCGCGAGCCGTCGAGAAGCTCGGTTTCGGACACTTGTGGGTTGTCGAGGACTGCTTCCTCGCGGGCGGTCTTACGCTGGCCTCATCGGCGCTGGCCGTTACCGCGCGGCTCCGGGTGGGCGTCGGGCTGATGCCAGCGCCGCTGCGGAACCCCGCTTTGGCGGCGATGGAGATCGCCACCCTCGGTCGATCGTATCCGGGTCGCTTCACGGCTACGTTCGGGCACGGTGTGCGGTCGTGGATGGATCAAGTCGGCGCGCTTCCGGGCAAGCGCCTGAGCGCTCTCAGAGAGACGGTCTCGGTCGTCCGGGCGCTCCTAGCCGGGGAGTCGGTGACGTTCGACGGTTCCTATCTGAGAATGCGCGATGTCGAGCTCGAAATGCGGCCCTCGGTGGCGCCCGAGGTCTTGATCGGCACGACCGGGCCTCGTGGCATCGAGCTGGCCCGCGAGATCGCCGACGGCCTGCTGCTCCCGGAGGGGTGCGGACCCGATTTCGTGCGCTGGGCAGGCGGAGTCGACTCCGTCTCGCCAAAACGGGTCACCTACGCGTGGCTCGCGATCGACGATGACCGGTCCGAGGCGCTCGCGCGCGTCGCCCCCTCCCTGAAACGCTGGGCCGTCTCGGAGCACTATCCGTGGCCGCGCGAGCTCGCGGGGCTCGGAAAGCCACCTGTGCAGGTCTCGGATTCGGATATCGCGGCCTTGGCGGACCGCGTATCTGTGGCCGGGACGGCCCGCGACTGCGCAGAGTCAATTCAACGGCTCTTCGATTCAGGCTCAGACCGGGTGATCCTGGTCCCGCAGGGCCCGGACCCCTTGAGCGAATTGCGGCAGGTCGCCTCCGCGGTCGCCCCCGCGATCAGCCTCTGACCGACCGTTCTTACTGATGCCGCGTGGGCGGCCGGCTGGCACCGAACGAACCGGGGCCCACAGGAGGACGGAGGGGCCCCGGTTCGTGGTGGCGCATGAAACATGCGCCTCGGTGCTCATGCTCGTATCGGGTACGAGCCTCGCCACGTGGCCGCCATGGAGCGGACTGTGGCAAGTCACTTCACTTGAGGGACAGGAGCGCGAAGAGCCTCACCGAGCTTCCCGCTCGCGCCAAGACGCAGTTCGAGACGAGGAGGGATGCCTCACTGCACAGTCCGCCCGGCGGGCAGGGGATCAGCCTAGGGCTGCGGCCGGCTCTGAGGGTTCCATTCTCGGGAGATCCTCGAGTAGCTGGCGCGTGTAGGGGTGCTGCGGATCGTCGAGCACCCTCTCGGTCGGGCCAGCCTCGACGATCGTTCCTGTCTGAAGGACGATCGCGTTCTGAGCGATGCTTCGCACCACGGCGAGGTTGTGCGTGATGAACACCATGGTCAGGCCGCGCTGGAGCTGAAGGTCCCGTAGTTGCTCGATCAGCAGCGCCTGCACCGAAACATCGAGCGCGGAGGTGATCTCGTCGCAGACGAGCACCTCGGGCTCGACGACCAGGGCACGGGCGACGGCGACGCGCTGGCGCTCGCCGCCGGATATCGAGCTTGGGAGGATGTCGGCAAAGTCCTGGCCAAGGTGGACGGTGTCAAGGATGTCGAGTGCCTTTCGGCGGCGGTCCCGGGGCGAGAGGCGCTCGAAATGACGGAGCGGCTCTTCGACGTTTTCGATCACGGTCATCGTCGGATTCAGCGAGCCGAACGGATTCTGGAAGATGTACTGCATCCGCCGAAGTTGTTCGTGCTCGCGTTCGCGGGCGCCTTTACGGAGCGGTTGGCCGTTGAGTGTGATCTGGCCCTTCCAGTCCGAGTGAAGTCCGACCAGGCAGCGCGCAAGGGTCGTCTTGCCCGAGCCCGACTCGCCGACGATCGCCGTGCACTCTCCGCGCGGGACACCGAAGGCCAGGTCGTGGAGGATCTCCTTCGGTCCGTATCCAGCGATTAGCTCTGATACCTGCACGGCCGTGCCGTCCAGGGGCTCCGGTCGCGGCGCGGCGGTGAGGGCCAACGCCGCTGCTCCCTCGAGTGGGATGGGGTGTAGGCAGCGGACCAGCGAGTCGCCTTCAACCGGAGCCAGGCGCGGTTCCTGGCCCCGGCAGTCCTCCTGGGCGCGAGGACACCGGGGCGCATAGCTGCAACCGGAGGGCCAATGGCCGGGCCGTGGCGGCCGTCCCTCGATTCCGACGAGTCGGTTCGTCTCGTCGGCTGACGGCGCCGCTTTCAACAGGCCGGCGCTGTAGGGGTGCCTTGGTTCTCGGAACAGCTTGGCCGTGCTGGCAACCTCTACGATCCGGCCCGCGTACATGACGGCGGTCTTGCTCGCCACCTGAGCCACGGCAGGTAGATCGTGGCTGACGTAGACCGCGCTGGCGCCGTAGCCCGCGGCCATCTCGTTGATCTTCTCGAGGATGTAGCGCTGAGTCGTCACGTCGAGTCCCGTGGTCGGCTCGTCGAGGACGATCAGGCGGGGCCGGCAGGCGAAGGCGATCGCGATCACGACTCGCTGCTGCTGACCACCGGAAAGCTGGTGTGGATAGCTGCGAAGGAACTGCTTGGTGCTCGGCAGATTCACGGCCCTCATGAGCTCGGCCAGCTGATTCTCGAGCTCCTGCTTGTCGAGTTTCTCGTGGACGCTGAACGCCTCCCGCAGCTGCCCGCCGATTCGGTGAGCGGGATTGAGGCCGGCGGCCGG
>Ga0209626_1000321_pt1 | contig 10322 bp, 7 predicted proteins | sample JacPinW_OM1H0_M2_FD_187962 | JGI IMG/M metagenome (GOLD analysis project Ga0209626, IMG submission 187962) | Forest soil microbial communities from Algoma, Ontario, Canada - Jack Pine, Ontario site 1_JW_OM1H0_M2 (SPAdes) (version 2) | ecosystem: Environmental > Terrestrial > Soil > Boreal... | reverse complement strand
CGTGCACCCCCCGGGCGCGGAACAGGTCCACCAGCTCGGCGACGAGGTTCTCGGGGGCGCTCGCGCCGGAGGAGATGCCGACGACCCGGGGGCCCTGCAGCCACTCCTCCTGTACCTCGCCGGCGTTGTCGATCAGATGGGCGTCGGTCCCGCAGTCGCGAGCGACCTCGACGAGCCGTACCGAGTTCGATGAGTTTCGTGAGCCGATCACGAGCATCAGGTCGCAGCTGCCGGCCATCTGCTTGACGGCGGCCTGGCGGTTCGTGGTGGCGTAGCAGATGTCATCTGTGCGAGGCCCCACGATGCTCGGGAACCGCTCACGCAGGCGATCGATTATGGCGGTGGTTTCGTCGACCGCCAGGGTCGTCTGGGTGATGTAGGCGATGCGCTCGGGATCGTCGACCTCGAGCGTTTCCACGTCCTCCTCGCTCTCCACGAGGACGATCCGATCGGGGGCCTCGCCCATCGTGCCTTCGACCTCCTCGTGACCGTCATGGCCAACGAGGACGATCGTGTAGCCGTCCTGGGCGAAGCGGACCGCCTCGCGGTGGACCTTCGTGACCAGCGGGCAGGTGGCATCGATCGTCTGCAGGTGGCGCTCCTGCGCTCCCGCGCGCACGCTCGGGGCGACGCCGTGGGCCGAGAAGACGCAGACCGCGCCCTCGGGCACCTCGGTGTGCTCATCGACGAAGATCGCACCCCGCTCGCGCAGCTCCTCCACCACGTGCTTGTTGTGCACGATCTCCTTGCGCACGTAGACCGGCGCGCCGTGGATCTTCAGCGCGCGTTCCACCGTCTGGACCGCCCGATCGACGCCCGCGCAATAACCGCGGGGGGCCGCGAGCAGCAACTTCTGGACCGTATTCGACACGATGTCATTGTAGGGGGCGTCCAGGTACGCTAAGCGCGATGCCCCAGCACCACCTCGACCGGCTGACTCCCGTCGACGCGGCCTTCCTGCATCAGGAGGGCCCTGTATCGCACATGCACATCGGTGGCGTGACCCTCGTCGAAGGGCCCCCGCCGACGATGGAGGAATTCCTCGAACAGATCCGCATGCGGCTGCACCTCGTCCCGCGCTACCGCCAGAAGCTCGCCTACACGGCGCTCGACAGCGGCCGGCCCGTGTGGATCGACGACCCCAGCTTCAACCTCGAGTACCACATCCGTCACACCGCGCTGCCGGCCCCGGGGCGCTGGGAGCAGATGCAGGACCTGACCGCGCGGATCTTCTCCCAGCAGCTCGACCGCTCGAAGCCACTGTGGGAGATGTGGTTGATCGAGGGCCTCGAGGACGATCGGTTCGCTCTCATCACCAAGACCCATCACTCCCTGATCGACGGGATCGCGGGCGTCGACCTGGCGACGGTTCTGTTCGACCTCTCCCCCGATCCGCCGCCGGTGACCAACTCCGGGCGCCCGTGGCAGCCCCACCCGGAACCCGGGACCGCGCACCTCGTCGCGGCTGGCCTCGTCGGAGCCGTGCGCGCCGGGGTGGCGCTCGCAGAGGGCGCGATCGACGCCGTCTCCCACCCCGACCGGGCGCTCGCAAGAGCGCGGGAAGCCGCGGAGGGGGTCGGCGAGATCATCTGGGCCGGCCTGAACCCGGCCCCGCAGACGCCGCTGAACGTTCCGATCGGCCCGCACCGGCGGTTCGTCGGGGTCACCGCCCGGCTGGAGGACTTCAAGTTCGTCAAGGACGCCTTTGGCGGCACGGTGAACGACGTCGTCCTCGCGATCGTCGCCGGAGCCATGCGGTCCTTCCTGATCTCGCGGGGTCGCCGCACCGAGGGCGTGGAGATGCGGGCGCTCGTGCCCGTCTCGGTCCGGACCGAGGACGAGCGCCTCGGGGTGGGCAACCGCCTCGTGGTGATGCGCGGTCCTCTGCCCGTCTACATCGCCGACCCACTCAACCGGCTGCGCTTCGTCAGCCAGGCGATGGACGGACTGAAGGAGTCCAAGCAGGCCCTGGGGGCTGAGGTGATCGCCGGGGCGCAGAACTTCGCGCCTCCCACGATCCTCGCCCAGGCGTCGCGGCTGAACTTCTCCACGCGCCTGTTCAACCTGATCGTCACCAACGTGCCGGGCCCCCAGTTCCCGCTGTATGTGCTCGGGCGGGAGATGCTTCAGGCGATACCGGTCGCCTTCCTGCCGGAAAACCACGCTCTGGCGATTGCGATCATGTCCTACAACGGGCAGATGAACTTCGGGCTGCTCGGCGACTTCGACGCCCTGCCGGACATCGAGGCGATCGGCGAGGACATCGCCGAGGAACTGACGAACCTCGTGTCGCTCGCCCGTCGAACGGTCCCCGCGCCGGCCTGAGCCGATTCAACTGGCAGGGCGGATGTCCAAGGAGTCCACGTCGAGGGAGTAGGCGATGTCTCAGGAGAACGTCGAGCTGGTTCGCAGCATCTATCGACTGTGGGCCGAGCATGAGTCGGCAGGGCATCTGATCGACGCCGAGCTCGAATACGTCAACCCGCCATACGCCGTGGAAGCAGGGACCAGCCGCGACCGGCGCACGCTGAGCAAGGTCCGAGACGTCTACCCGGACTTTCGCGTCGAGCCGGAACGCTTCATCGACGCGGGCGAGGATGTCGTCGTGATCGGCGTCGCGCGTGGCACGTCCGCCAGCGGTCTCGAGGCCCAATGGCGGCAGGGATACGTGTGGACGGTCCGAGACGGTAAAGCGATTCGCTTTCGCTGGTTCAACAACCCCGACGAAGCCCTCGAAGCGGTGGGCCTGGCGGAGTAGACGTCGCGGGAGAACGTCCCGTATTGGAGGACTCTGGCTCAGAGCGAGGAAACGGCAGATGGAGAACCTCCGTTCCTGAGGCATAGCAAGCCCCCGTGCAGCGCCAGTGGCCCCGGCGCGCACCTCGCTCCGAGCAAGATCTACTTCGGAGCATTGTTCGAGCCACTGAACTTCTGGGCCAGATGATTTACCAGTGGCCTTCTGGCGGTTCGCCGGTCGTATCATTTCTTGGCGCATCCGAGTCCTGGGAGGGAACCCATGCTTCATCGCACCATCGGAGCGGTCCGCCGCAACCTCGTCGCATGGCTCGCCCTGTTCGTAGCCCTCGGTGGCACGAGCATCGCGGCATCGCATTACCTGATCACGTCCACGAAACAGATCAAACCGAGCGTGTTGAAACAGCTGCGCGGTACGCACGGGCCGACTGGGCCGGCCGCCCCGGCCGGGCCACGAGGGTCTGCGGGAGTGGCTGGATCGCCCGGCGCCGTGGGCGCGAAAGGGCCAGCGGGCACGAATGGCTCCAACGGAGCACGAGGCGAAACCGGACTTCAAGGCAGTCCCGGCACGAATGGGACAACCATCGTCGCACGACCTCGTAGCGTCGCAGGTGTCGAAACCGCCTCGACGACGAACCCACACACTCCCACGTTCAAGGAAGACGCCCTCGCAGGCGCAGCGTGGACCCAGGGGCCCCAAGGCCTCGAGCAACTAATGGGAGACGTCCAAATAGAAGCGCCGTCCGAAGCGCAATGCGGCGCCGGCAGTGGCGGGCCTCCGAATGGCGGGACCGCGGTGGTGATCATCGAATTGAACGGTTCCGTGGTCGCAGAAGCGAGAAGTGTTGCGGGCACAACCGCGGCCACGCGTCTTGCTCAGCTCAAATGGAGCAGCACAAAAGAAACAGATAAATCCGGCGGGGGGTTCGCTGTCCTTCAGGAAACCTCGCCGATCCTGATCGCCTATGACCCGGGCGCTTCCACGCCGCGGACCCTGACGGCCAAGGTCGCCGATGACTGCGGCTTCGAAAACGTGCAGACGGGTGGTCACTTCACCGTCAACTTGATCAGGGTCGACGTACTTGGAGCGGTCTAGGACTTCCTGTCAGGTACGCGGCTGTCCCGACCCGGGCGCGATCAGTAGCCGAGCGCGAACTTGGCGTCCTCGCTCATCTTCTCCGGCGACCACGGCGGCGTGAAGACCATCTCCGACTCGATCGACTTGACGCCCTCCAGTTCACCCACGAATTCGTCGATCTGCTCGGTCACCTGTGGCCCGATCGGGCACCCGGGTGTCGTCAGGGTGAAGGTCACCCGCACGTCCCCGTCGCTGACCTCGACCCCATAGATGAGTCCCAGCTCGACGAAGTCCAACCCCAGCTCGGGATCGATCACGTTCGATAGCGCATCCATCACATCGTCAACGGTGGGCGCGGCGGCAGCGTCAGGCATACGGCCAGTCTAGCCCTTGACAGCGCCGGCCCCGCAGACGAACGCTTGTTGCCTCGGCTCCACTCCTCGTCCGCGCCAGAGGCGCTTTCGGCGGCTTACGGGCTTCGGCAGGCGTCCTGACCGCAGGGCCAGCTCGTTACAAACGATACTACGTCGCGCGCCCCGCGACGAATGAGTTCGCACATGAGCGACCGAGGACAATGCTCCGCGCCGGTCCACGGTCCCCTAGTTGTCGCAGCCCAGGCGGTCCCACATATACAGCTGAATACACTCGTTGGCGAGCTCGATCGCCCGCTCGTTCGACAGGCGGGGAAGCACGGTATCGAGCGCCTGGTCCTCGGCTACGCCTGCCTGGAAGGCCTCCTCGCCGCGGAAGCCGGCGGCGATCTTCAGGGCCTCCCGGCGGTTCTCGCCGAGGCTCGGGAATACGCCGACGAGGAACTCGGTGTTGGGAATCGGCTGACCGACCTCGAGCGAGGCATGCCACGCGGCGAGCAGGTGCAGGTCCTCCTCGTCGAGATCGGCGATCGCCTTTGCATAGTGGACAGAGAGCTCCTGGTCGGGGATGTCGTCGACCCAGGCGCGGACGACCTCGCCGACCAGCTGGCGGCGCGCCTCGCGCCCGACGGACTCGGCGATGACGCGGATCGCATCCTGAGGCTCTATGAAGCAGAGTGGCATCGGGACTCCCGGAGGACGAGGACAACTGACAGACATGACTGTAGGCGGCGGTGTGGACGTCATTTCTGCTTCCGCCGGGCACGGCCTCCCGCGCGGGCCCGTGTGCCCCGCCGGGCGCTCCGGCTCAGAGCCCGAGCGCGTCGCCCGTGCGCTCCAGGGCCCCGTCGTCACTGGTGTCCTCCGGGAATCCGAGCGTCGCCCGCTTCGGCGAGCCCCAGTTGGCGAGGGCGAGGTCGAGCGCCTCCACCGGCAGGGATGCCGACCGGGCGAGAGCCCCCGCGCGGCGCTCGAGCAGCAGGGGATCGCCGATTCCGAACACCCGCTTGGCGGCGAGCGTGGTGGGATCGTCGGCCGAGAGCCCGCGTGCGCCGGCGAGGTGCAGGGAGTCCGGGCGCAGCTCGTACAGGCCGAGGTAGCCGAGCGTGACGAGCAGGTCGTAGCGGCCCATGCGGCCGAAGCCCGGAAGGGCGAGTCGCTCGAACAGCCGCTCGAAGCGCCGCTGCGCACTCCACGACGGATCGCCCCGGAACGCGATCGCCTGGGTCCCCCCCGCGCGCTGGACCCATTGGCGGTATGCGTCCAGGGTCTCGGCTCCCCGCGCCGGATCGTGGGAGCTGCGTGGGCCGAGCGGCACGTCTCCCGGGTAGGGCTCCTGGGCTGTGCCCGACGTGCCGCCGTCGCCGCCGAGATTCGGCTTCGCGGCCAGCGCGAGGCGGATGCCGGCGAAAGGGTCCTCGCCGTCGAGTGGAGACAGGTAGGCGGTCAGGAAGGACGCCCAACTCGCCCGCTCCAGGTCTTCCGCCGCCAGCCCGCGGATCTCGCTGTAGAGGCCCGGAGGGTCTCCTTCGAGAGCCAGCAGGCGCCCGCTGGAGAAGGCGAGCTCCTCCGCGAGGCGGATCGCGTCGGCGGAGGCCCGCAGGCCGGGCACGAGCTGTGAGCGAAAGCCATCGTCCTCGGCGCGCCCCTCGCGGCGCACTCGCACGCTCTCAGCACGCGGACCTCGCCGCCCGGTGGCCTGGCCGACCGAGGTTCCACCGGCGCCCGCCCCGCGACGCGGGGTCTTGCCGGCGGGCGCCTGACCCGGCAGCGTCCTGCTGCAGATCGGGCAGCGCTCTAGGAAGCGGTTGTGGCGGCAGAACGTCGGCATCGCGCCGGTGCTCCCTCTGAAGCTCTTCCCATCACCCGGCGGCGATCCCGGGACCGGCGTGGAAGGGCGGCCCCTCCGGACCTTCGTCCGCGTCGGCGTGGCCCGCAATGCCGGCGTCCTCGGGCCGATGGCCGGGACCAACTCCTCCATTGCGCCGCCCCGCCAGATAGCGCTCCACCATGCGCGCGCATTGACGACCCTCGTTTATCGCCCATACGATCAGCGACTGTCCGCGGCGAGCGTCGCCGGCGGCGAAGACGCCTTCAACCGAGCTGGTGTAGGGCTTCACGGCCTTGACGTTGCCCCGCGGGTCCTTCTCGACGCCGAGCTGGTCGAGCAGCCCCTGCTCCGGGTGCAGGAAGCCCATCGCCAGGAGCACCAGCTGCGCCGGCAGCTCCCGCTCGGTCCCCGCGACGGGTGCGAACGGGGGCTTGGCCTCCGCCTCGGCGATGTGCAGGGCGGCGACAGCGCCGCGACCGTCGTCGCTGAAACGGGTGGTGGTGACGGAGTAGTCCTGCTCGCCCACGCCGATCGTCTGCGCCTCCTGCATGGCATAGCTCAGGCGGTACTTCAGCGGCCACTCCGGCCATGGCGTGAGCTCGTCGGGACGCTGCGGCGGCGGCTCTGTGAGCAGCTCGAGCTGCGTCACCGAGCGTGCGCCCTCGCGTATTGCGTTGCCGACGCAGTCCGCTCCCGTGTCGCCCCCGCCGATCACCACGACGTCCCTGTCCTTCGCCGTTATCTCCCGCGCTGCGGAGGGCTGCGCGGCGGTCGGCTCGGGGCCGAACTCTCGAGCGACCCAGCGGTTTCGCTGGTAGAGGTAGTCCATCGCGAAGTGCACGCCGTCGAGCTCGCGTCCGGGGACCGGCAGGTCGCGCGGCACGCGCGACCCGGTGGCGAGCACGATCGCGTCGAACTGCTCCCGCAGCTCGCCGACGCTCACGTCGCTTCCCACGTCGACACCGCAGCGGACCTCGACGCCCTCCGCGAGCATCTGCTCGACGCGCCTCTCCACCACGGTCTTCTCGATCTTGAAGTCCGGCACGCCGAAGCGGACGAGCCCCCCGATGGCCTCGTCGCGCTCGAACAGCGTCACGCGGTGCCCGGAGCGGCGCAGCTGCTGGGCCGCCGCCATGCCGGCGGGACCGGAGCCGACGACTGCCACCGCCTGGCCTGTCTCGCGCCGCGGAGGCTGCGGCGTGACCCAGCCCTCCTCCCAGGCGCGGTTGATGATCGAGTTCTCGATCTGTTTGATCGTGACGCTGTCCCCTTCGCGGATCTCCAGCACGCATGCCGCCTCGCAGGGCGCCGGGCAGAGGCGGCCGGTGAACTCAGGGAAGTTGTTCGTCGCGTGCAGCTGGGCGATCGCATCGCGGAAGCGGTCGTGGTAGACGAGGTCGTTCCAGTCGGGGATCAGGTTGCCGAGCGGGCAGCCGTTGTGACAGAAGGGGACTCCGCAGTCCATGCAGCGCGCACCCTGCTCGCGCAGCTCCTCGACGGGCCGCTGCAGCAGGAACTCGCGGTAGTCCCCTGCGCGCTCGGCGGGATCCCGTTGGGGGACACCGTGGCGCTCTATCTGCAGGAAGCCGCCGAGCTTGCCCATCAGCCCGTCTCGCCGACCGCGTCGAGCGGCCGGGGAGCCGACAGGTTCCCGTTCTCGGCGGCGATCGCCGCGCGGGACTCTCCTTCGGCCAGCTCGCGCATGACGCGCTTGTAGTCGTGCGGCATCACCTTCACGAAGGCGCCCCTCGCCAGCAGCTCGTCCCATTCGCCGAGCACGCGGGCCGCCACCGGCGAGTCGGTGCGCCGAAGGTGCTCTTCGATCATCCCCCGCAGCTCGATCGCGTCCGCCTCGGCGAGCTCGTCGAAGCCCACCATGCCCATGTTGCAGCGCTTCGGGAAGCTGCCGTCCTCGTCCAGCACGTAGGCCACCCCGCCGCTCATGCCCGCCGCGAAGTTGCGCCCCGTGGGACCGAGCACGACGACCCGCCCGCCGGTCATGTACTCGCAGCAGTGGTCTCCCACTCCCTCCACGACGGTCCAGGCGCCGGAGTTGCGTACGGCGAAGCGCTCGCCGGCCAGGCCGCGGAAGAAGGCTCTGCCGGCCGTGGCCCCGTAGAGCACCGTGTTGCCCACGATCACGTTCTCCTCGGCCTTGAAGTGCCCGCCCATTCCCTCGCGGGGACGGACCGCGAAGACGCCGCCAGAGAGGCCCTTCCCGGCGTAGTCCTGGGCGTCGCCGCGCAACGTAAAGGTGATCCCCGGCGCGAGCCAGCCGGCGAAGCTCTGACCGGCCGAGCCCTCGAAGCCGACCACGATCGAGTCCTCGTCGAGCCCCCCGGCGCCATACCGGCGGGCCACGTGGCTTGAGAGGATCCCGCCGACACAGCGGTTGCGGTTGCGAATCTCGAGCGCGAAGCTCACACGGTCACGTCGCTCGAGCGCGGGACGCGAGCTTTCCACGAGCTGCCAGTCGAGCGCGTCGTCGAGCACCGCCGGGGGCGGTTCCACGCGGCGGCGCGGGGCCCCCTCCGGGACCTCGATCTGGGTGAGGATGTGGGTCAGGTCGACTCCACGCGCCTTCCAGTGGTCGATCGCCGGGCCCACGCCGAGCATGTCCACACGGCCGATCGCCTCGTCGAGCGAGCGCAGCCCCACCGAGGCGAGGATCTCACGCACCTCCTCGGCGATGAAGAAGAAGAAGTTGACGACGTGCTCGGGGGTGCCCTTGAAGCGCTTGCGCAGCTCCGGGTCCTGGGTGGCGATGCCGACCGGGCAGGTGTTGAGATGGCAGGCGCGCATCATGATGCAGCCGGTCGCGACCAGGGGAGCGGTGGAGAACCCCATCTCGTCGGCGCCGAGCATCGCGGCGATGACCACGTCGCGTCCGGTCTTCAGCTGGCCGTCGGTCTGGACGGTTATGCGCGAGCGCAGGTCGTTGAGCAGCAGCGTCTGCTGGGTCTCGGCGAGCCCGATCTCCCAGGGCACGCCCGCCGACTGGATCGAGGACAGCGGCGAGGCCCCCGTGCCGCCATCGTGCCCGGAGATCAGCACGCGGTCGGCGTTGGCCTTGGAGACGCCGGCGGCGACGGTGCCGACGCCCACCTCGGACACGAGCTTGACGGAGACCTGCGCGCCCCGGTGCTCGGCCGTGGGCGGGTTCGAGCAGCGCAGGTCATAGATGAGCTGCTTGAGGTCCTCGATCGAGTAGATGTCGTGATGGGGCGGCGGTGAGATCAGCCCGACGCCGGGGGTCGTGTGGCGGATCGAGCCGATGTAGGAGTCGACCTTGTGGCCCGGCAGCTGTCCCCCCTCCCCCGGCTTGGCCCCCTGGGCCATCTTGATCTGCAGCTCGTCCGCGTTGACGAGATAGTGGATCGTCACGCCGAAGCGGCCGGAGGCCACCTGCTTGATCGCCGAGCGACGCCTGTCGCCGTTGGCGTCGGCGACGTAGCGCGAGGGGTCCTCCCCGCCCTCTCCCGTGTTGGAGCGCCCGCCGAGGCGGTTCATGGCGATCGCCAGCGTCTCGTGCGCCTCGCGGGAGATCGAGCCCAGGCTCATGGCGCCGGTGCAGAAGCGCCTGACGATCTCGCTCGCCGGCTCGACCTCCTCGAGCGGGACCGGCTGACGGCCGTCACCGCCGATCTCCAGGAGCCCGCGAAGCGTTGCCTGGCGCGCGGCGTCCTCGTTGACCGCCCGCGCATACTCGCGGTACTTCTCGAACGCCGGGCTCTCGCGGACGGCCTCGTGGGCCTCACGGTCGCCCTGCATCGCCGCCCCGACGTTGCCGTTCGCGGCGCGCACGGCGTGCTGCACGAGGGCGATCGTCTCGGGGTTCCACTGGTGGTGCTCGCCGTCGCGCCGCCAGGCGTAGACGCCGCCGACGGGCAGGAGCTGGTCGTGAGGGGCGGGGTAGGCGCGGGCGTGGCGCTCGAGCGCCTCCGTGGCGAGCACCTCCAGGCCGACGCCGCCGATGCGCGAGGCCGTGCCCGTGAAGTGCGTGTCGATCAGGGCCTTCTCGAGTCCGACGGCCTCGAAGATCTGCGCCGCGCGATAGGACTGGATCGTCGAGATCCCCATCTTGGAGATCGTCTTGAGCAGCCCTTTGCCGATCGCCTTGACGAAGTTCTGGGCGGCCCCCTCGAGCAGATCGTTCAGCTCGTCGGTGTCGGGAGGCCCCTGGCGCCCATCGGATCCGTTGCGCCCGACCCTGCCGTCGACGACCATCTCGTCGAGCGTCTCGAGCGCGAGGTACGGGTTGATGGCGCTGGCGCCGTAGCCGATCACG
>Ga0209626_1000320_pt1 | contig 10324 bp, 9 predicted proteins | sample JacPinW_OM1H0_M2_FD_187962 | JGI IMG/M metagenome (GOLD analysis project Ga0209626, IMG submission 187962) | Forest soil microbial communities from Algoma, Ontario, Canada - Jack Pine, Ontario site 1_JW_OM1H0_M2 (SPAdes) (version 2) | ecosystem: Environmental > Terrestrial > Soil > Boreal... | reverse complement strand
TCCTCGGTGGTGATCCGGCACTGCAGCGCGGCCCCCCGGATCCGGATGCCGTCCTGTGACAGGCCCAGGTCGGTCAGGCTCTCGCCGGATGCGATGCGCAGCTGTGCCTGCACCAGGTCGACGTCGGTGATTTCCTCGGTCACGGTGTGCTCGACCTGGATGCGCGGGTTCATCTCAATGAAGACGTAGTTGCCGGACGGGTCGACCAGGAACTCGACCGTGCCCGCGTTGACATATCCGATCTCGGTCGCGAACCGCACCGCGTCGGCGCAGATCCGCGCGCGCAGGCTCTCGTCCAGATGCGGCGCGGGCGCGATCTCGATGACCTTCTGGTGGCGGCGCTGCACCGAGCAGTCCCGTTCACCCAGTGCGACGACCCTTCCATCGACCAGGCCGAGGATCTGCACCTCGACGTGGCGGGCCCGTTCGATGTACCGCTCAAGCAGGATGTCGGGGTTGCCGAAGAAACGTTCCGCGCGGGTGCGCGCCGTCTCGTACGCGGACCTCAGTGCGGCCTCATCGTGGGCGACACTCATCCCGATGCCACCGCCACCACCCGCGGCCGGGTGAAGGGCGAGAAGAGAGAGAAGCCGAAGCGCCGGGCGGGGGCGTACCCGCGCACGCTGCCGCGGCTCAAGCCCCCGCTGTAGGTCAGCGACTGCTTGACGGCGTCCACCCCCCAGCCCTCCTGGTAGAGCATCCGGTTGTTGACCACGCTACGGATGGTCAGCTCGGGGTTCTCCTCGATGGGGTAGTCCTTGAGGTTCTCGTCGCCGCCGTCGCCGTCGAGGAGGAGACGCCACTCCGGGTAGCGCTGGCGGATGCCCTGGAGAAGCGCGAGGCTCATCGTCGCGCATTCGACGTCGAGCGGTTTGTAGTCCTCGATGACCGCCACGGCGGCGAAGGGATCGAGCTCGACGCCCGCCGCTGCGATCTCCTCGCCCAGCAGCGCGAGACCCGTGCGGGCAAGGAAGGCCCGCGCCTGCTCGCGGTCGGCGCCGCCGCCGTCGACCGCCAGGGTGAAGGCCTTCAGGCGCGCCGGCGACTCCCCACGGGCCAGCAGCTCGTGGTAGAGGCAGAGGAGGACGGCGCCGCTGTCGGCCCCGCCGGAGAAGAGGACCCCCAGCGGCTCGGCGGCGGGGACGGCGTCGAGCCAGAGGCGGATCTCCGCGCAGAGCGCTTGCACGTAGGCCTCGCCGATGACGTCGAGGTCCGGCGGCAGGACGCCCCTCGGCGGAGCGAAGAAGCGGCGGTGGACGGGGTTGGGGTCCGGGCAGCCGACGAGCCGGATCTCGGCGACGTGGTGGGCGGGGACCATGCGGCTGTAGGAAGGGTGGAACTGGTCCCCGGCGCCTATCGTCGTCAGGAAATCGTGGATGGCGTCGATGCGGTCGGCGACCACCAGCAGGGGGCCGGCGGCCTGCTTGGCGAGGAAGTAGCGGAGCGGCCGGTCGAGGCTGCGGGCGAGGCAGACCCGTTCGCCCTCCTGGGCCACCAGGGCGAAGGAGCCGGCGATCTCGAGGACGCCGGCGGGGTCCGCCGCCAGCAGCAGCCTCCGCGCCTCGGGAAGCGGCAGGCCGAGGAGGCGCTGCTCCTCGTCCGGAATCAGGTTGACGACGCGCGCGATGGGCAGCTCCCGCATCCGTCCCTCCTACGGTCCGCAGGCATTCTACAGGCAGCCGGCGACCGCGAACGCTCTGCTACAATCCATCGCTCGCCATGCGCTCGTTCTACGTCACCACCCCCATCTATTACGTCAACGCCCTCCCCCATATCGGGCACATCTACACCACGACGGTGGCGGACGTCCTCGCCCGCTATCACCGGATGGCGGGCGATGACGTCTACTTCCTGACCGGCACCGACGAGCACGGCCAGAACATCGAGCGCGCGGCGAAGAAAGAGGGGATCCCGCCGCTCGCCTTGGCCGACCGCGTGGTCTCGCGCTACCGCGAGCTGCGCGAGCAGATGGGTTTCTCGAACGACGACTTCGTGCGCACCACCGAGGAGCGGCACCGCCTGGGGGTCGACGAGATGATCCGCCGCATCGACGCCGCGGGCGACCTCTACGCTGCCACCCACGAGGGGTGGTACTGCTCTCCCTGCGAGACCTTCTACACCGAGAAGGAGCTCGGTCCGGGCAACACCTGCCCGGTCCACGAGACGCCGGTCGAGTGGAAGTCGGAGGAGAACGTCTTCTTCCGCCTCTCGCGCTACCAGCAGCCGCTCCTCGACTGGCTCGACGCTCATCCCGACGCCGTCCGTCCGGCAAGCCGGCGCAACGAGGTGCGTTCTTTTATCGAGTCCGGGCTGCGCGACCTCTCGGTGTCGCGGGCGAACCTCGAATGGGGCATCCCCTTCCCCGGCCGCCCGGGGCAGACCGTCTACGTCTGGCTCGATGCCCTCACCAACTACATCAGCGCCCTGGGCTTCGGCCGCGAAGGGGCGGAAGCGGAGCCCTACCGCCGCTTCTGGGAGCGGGGGGACGTGCGCCTGCAGCTCGTGGGCAAGGACATCCTGCGCTTCCACGCCGTCTACTGGCCGGCCTTCCTGCTCTCGGCCGGCCTGCCGCTGCCGACGACGGTCTGGGCGCACGGCTGGTGGCAGCGCGACGGGCGGAAGGTCTCGAAGTCGGCGGGCAACATCGTCCGCCCCGACGACCTCATCGCCCGTTTCGGCAGCGACGGCCTGCGCTACTTCCTCCTCCGCGAGATGGTCTTCGGGCAGGACGCCTCGTTCTCCGACGAAGCCTTCATCGGCCGCTACAACAGCGACCTGGCGAACGACCTCGGCAACACCGTCAGCCGCGTCGTCACCCTCTCGCGCAAGGCGTTCGACGGCAGGACGCCGCCCGAGGCCTGCACCGACAATCCGCTCGTCGAGGCCGCCGGCCGCGCCGTCGCGGAATACCGGGCGGCGATGGAGGAGCTCGCCTTCAGCCGCGCGCTCGAAAGCCTCTGGCGGCTGCTGGCCGAGGCCAATCAGTATCTGGTGGCGCGCGAGCCCTGGAGCCTGATCAAGAAGGAAGGCGCCGCCGCCGAGCTCTCCCGCGTGCTGTGGAACGGCCTCGAGGCGGTGCGCATCGTCGCCACCGCCCTCCTCCCCGTCATGCCGCGGGCGGCGGCCCAGGTGCTCGCGGCCATCGGCCTGCCGGAGCCGCCGGCGCGGCTCGACGCCCTGGCCTGGGGCGGCGTTCCCACCGGCGCTCCACTGCCCGAGCCGCAGCCCATCTTCCCGCGCATCGACAAGGCGGCCTACCTGGGCCCGTCTCCCGACACCGCCCAGGTCAAACCGGCACCCGCAACGGAGAAACCGATGATCTCGATCGACCGCTTCTTCGAGACCGAGCTCAAGGTGGCGACGGTCACCGCCGCGGAGCTGGTACCGAAGTCCAACAAGCTCCTGAAGCTGACTCTCGACCTCGGCGAGGAGACCCGCACCGTGGTCGCCGGCCTCGCCCAGCAGTACCGGCCGGAGGAGCTGGTGGGCAAGCAGGTCGTCGTGGTAGCGAACCTGCAGCCGGCGAAGCTGATGGGCGTCGAGTCGCAGGGGATGGTCCTCGCCGCCTCGGAGGACGGCAAGCCGATCCTCTTTCACCCCGCTCAGCCGGTCCCCAACGGCACCCGCGTCAAGTGATCGGGCCAGCCGGTAGCCGTGGCTCCATCTGGCCTCGCGCAGCGACTGGCAGCGCCCCACCTTCAACTTCTTCAGGCGCGGGGAGATCCGGGGCGCGCCCCCGAAGGAGCGGAGCGAGGCCAGATTGAGCCACGAGGCCACAGGCCCGATCGATTCCCACTGCCATCTCCAGTCGCTCCCGGCGGACGAGCGGGAGCGGGCGCTCGACGAGGCGCGGGAACGGGGGGTCGCGGGGTTCCTGGTGCCGGCCATCCGGCTCGACGAGGCCGACGACATCCTCGCCTTCTGTCATCGCCATGCGGACGTCTGGTGCGCCTTGGGGGTGCACCCGCACGAGGCCTCTTCGTGGAGCGCCGGCGACGGCCGGCGTCTGGCCGGCCTCCTCGCCGATCCCAAGGCGGTGGCGGTGGGGGAGTGCGGGCTCGACTTCCACTATGACCACGCGCCGCGCGAGGCGCAGCTCCGGGCCGTGCGCGAGCAGTGGGCGCTCGCCGTCTCGCTGGGCCTGCCGGTCATCGTCCACAACCGCGACAGCAACGAGGAGATGGCGGCCCTCGTCGGGGAGCCCGGCTTCGCCAGCCTCAAGGCCGATTTCCACTCCTTCGCCGGCGGCCTGCGGCTGCTCCGCGAGCTCCTCTTCCGCGGCTTCTACTTCGGCCTCTCCGGCATGATCACCTTCCCCAAGGCCGGCAACGTCCGGGAGGCGATCCCGCTGCTGCCGCCGGACCGCGTCCTCGTCGAGACCGACACCCCCTACCTCGCCCCCGTCCCCTACCGCGGCAAGCCCAACCGGCCGGCCTACGTCATCGAGGTCGCCGCCCGACTCGCCGAAGAGACCGGCGAAACCGAGGAAGAAGTGGCCCGGCGGACGGGAGAGAATTTCTTCCGCCTGTTCGCGAAGGCCCGCCAGGGCTAGTACCTGCCGGTGGGGCGCGATCACCGGCCGGAATTCGCGGGAGGCGGCGCCGGCCGAGCGCCCAGGACGAACGGAATCTGCCGCGAAGCCTCCGGCGTGAGCTGCAGGAGACAGCGAAATGCCGTCGCATGCTGATCCGCATCGGGAGCGGGGCCGATATACATTTCGGCGATGAGGTCCCTCCACCTCAGGAGCTCCCTCCGAAGGCCATATCCCGATTGCACCTCCACGGTGAGATCCACCAGACGCAGGATCCTCTCATAGGCCAAGAGGAGGCCGGAGCGGTTGTCCAAGCGAATCAGCCGCGTGGCCCGGTTCATCTCGTTGCCGATCATCAGGATCTGCTGATCGAGATCGAAAGCTGCCCATCGTTCAGGGGACAGAGAGGCGTGCTGGGTCATGGCAAGGGCTCACCCGCGCCGATCAAGGTGAAAGTGATCTCGCGAACCTGCTCGCGGATTGCAGGATCCGCGATCAGCATGCCTCGGTTCCCCTGGCTGGGGCGGATGTTGATCAGGGAAGTGTACTCGATGCAATCGTCCGGACCTTGCCCGGGATAGTAGTTCGCCCCCCAGAGGTCGACCTGCCGGCTGCCTCGTTCGAGCAAGAGGTGCTCGGCATCGGCATGGAGAGCGCCGCCGACGGCGGCGACCCTCCGCTCGACATCGACGACATACTTCACCATGTCGTCGAAGTGGATGTAGACCAGCCGGCCGAGCTCCGCCGGGTCGATCCGCTGCTCGACGACGACGATGTCGCGTGCTTCCTCTGCCACGGAGGAAGATTATCCCGGTTTCAGATCGCTCACCTGAAGCCCGGCGCGGCTAGACCGGGTTCGGCACGTCGACGAACTCGGCGGCGATCCCGAAGCGCTCGCGGAGGTGGTCGCCCAGGGCGCGGATGCCCAGGCGCTCGGTCGCGTAGTGGCCGGCGGCCAGGTAGTGGATGCCGGCCTCGCGAGCGACGTTCATCACCCACTCGCTGACCTCGCCGGTCAGGTAGGCGTCGAGCTTCTCGGCGATGGCGTCGTAGAGCTCGCGCTGGGCGCCGCCGCTGACGATGCCGAGCGTCGCCACGGAGTTCGGCCCGCCGGCGAAGGCGAGCGGCTCCTGGCCGTAGACCCGGCGGCAGCGGGCGAGGAGCTCGGCGGCGGGGATGGGCTCCGGGAAGCGGCCCTTCCAGCCGACCGGCAGCCCCTCGTGGAGGGCGAACGGCGCCAGGTCCTCGAGTCCGAAGGCGCGGGCGGCAAGGGCGTTGTTGCCGAGCTCCGGATGGCGGTCGAGCGGCAGGTGGTAGGCGACGAGGCTCATCCCCGAGCGGACGAGCTCCGCCACCCGCTCGTACTGGAAACCGGTGAGCGTCCGCGGCAGCCCCTCCCAGAAGAGCCCGTGGTGGACGAGGACGGCGTCGGCCCCGGCCTCGCGGGCGCGCACGAAGAGCTCGCGGCAGGCGGAGACGCCGGTCACCATCTTTCTCACTTCCTGGCGCCCGGCGACCTGCAGGCCGTTGGGACCGTAGTCGCGGCCGGACCGGGCGTCGAGGAGATCGTCCAGGTAGGCGACGAGGTCGCCGAGTAGAACCGGGCTCATGCCGCCATCGTAGCAAACGAAAAGGGCGACCCGTGGGTCGCCCTCGTCGATTCTCCTGCGGCGCGCCGCTTCTTACCGCGGTCGGCCGCCCCCTCCTTCGCGGCTGCGCCCGCCGCCGCTCGGCCCGCGGTGCCCGCCGCGGTCGCCGCCGCGCCCGCCGCGGAAGCCGCCGCGGCCGCCGCGATCACCGCCGCGGTCGCGATCGCCACCGCGCGGGCGGTCGCCGCCGCCGGCATCGACCGTCGCCATCTCCATCCCCTCGTACTGGGCGGGATCGTAGTCGGGCGCCTCCATGATGACCGCCTTGCGCGACAGCCGGACCTTGCCGGTCTCGTCGATGTTGATCACCTTGACCGTCATCTCGTCGCCTTCCTTGACGATGTCCGAGACCTCGCGGACGCGGTAGGGGGCGAGCTCGCTGACGTGCACGAGGCCGTCCGTGCCGGGCATGATCTCGACGAAGGCGCCGTAGTTCTCGACCCGCCGCACCTGCCCGGTGTAGACCTTGCCCACCTCGGGCACCTCGGTCAGGCGCTCGACCATCTGGATGGCGCGCCGCGCCGCCGGCTCGTCGGGCGAGGCGATGACCACCTTGCCGTCGTCCTCGATCTCGATGTCGCAGCCGGTCTCCTCGATGATCGAGCGGATCATCTTCCCGCCGGGTCCGATGACGTCGCGGATCTTCTCCTTGGGGATCTGCAGCGTGTAGAGCCTGGGGGCGTAGCGGGAGATGTCGCCGCGGGGCTGCGACAGCACCTGCTCCATGCGCTCCAGGATGTGCATCCGGCCGGCCCGCGCCTGGGCGAGCGCCTGGTGCATGATGGCGCGGGTGACGCCGGTGATCTTGATGTCCATCTGGAGCGCGGTGACGCCCTCGCGGGTGCCGGCGACCTTGAAGTCCATGTCGCCGAAGTGATCTTCCTGGCCGGCGATGTCGGTCATCACCGCGAAGCGGTCGTCCTCCTTGATGAGGCCCATGGCCACGCCGGCGACCGGCGCCAGCATCGGCACCCCGGCGTCGAAAAGGGCGAGCGAGCCGCCGCAGACCGTCGCCATCGACGACGAGCCGTTCGACTCCATGATGTCCGAGACCACCCGCACGACGTAGGGGAACTCGTCCTCGGCCGGCAGGACCGGGGTGAGCGCACGGCGCGCCAGGACGCCGTGGCCGATCTCGCGCCGGCCGGGGCCGCGCAGGAACTTGACCTCGCCGACGGAAAACGGCGGGAAGTTGTAATGGAGCATGAACTTCTGGTGCGTCTCCCCCTCGTACTCCTCGATCACCTGGGCGTCGCGCCCGGTGCCGAGCGTCGCCGAGACCAGCGCCTGGGTCTCGCCGCGGGTGAAGAGGGCCGAGCCGTGGGTGCGCGGCAGGAGGCCGACCTCGATGTCGATGTTGCGCACCTCGTCCAAGCGGCGGTTGTCGAAGCGGATGCGCTCGCCGAGCACCACCTCGCGCAGGATCTCCTCCTCCAGACGGGTGAAGATCTTCTTGACCTGGGCGCGCCGCTCCGCCTCCTCCTCGGGGACGCGCTCGAGGTAGCCCTTGGTCACTTCGTTGACCCGCGCCTTGCGCTCGAACTTTCCCTTGGTGAAGAGGGCGGCCTTGAGCTGCCCGTGCACCGCCCCGCGGACCTCGTGGTAGAGCGCCTCCGGGTAGTGCTCGGGAGCGGTCCAGGCCGGTTTCTGCTTGCCGCCTTCGCGGTAGAGGTCGTGCTGCGCCTTGATGATCTTCTGGATCTCCTCGTGCGCCTTCCATATGCAGTCGAGGATCAAGTCCTCGGCGAGCTGGTTGGCGCCCGCCTCGACCATCACCACCGCCTCCTCGGTGCCGACCACCACGAGGTCGAGGTCGGAGACGTCGCGCTGGCTGTTGGAGGGGTTCATCACCACCTGGCCGTTGATGAGGCCGACGCGCACCGCGCCCACCGGGTGATAGAACGGGATCTCGGACAGCACGAGGGCGGTCGAGGCGCCGTTGATGGCCAGGATGTCGGGGTCGTTCTCGCCGTCGGCGGAGAGCACGAAGGCGATGATCTGCGTCTCGGCGGTGTAGCCGTCGGGGAAGAGGGGCCGCAGCGGCCGGTCGATCAGCCGCGAGGTGATGATCTCCTTCTCCGTCGGGCGCCCCTCGCGCTTGAAGAAGCCGCCGGGGATGCGCCCCGCGGCGTAGGTGTACTCCTTGTAGTCGACGGTCAGGGGGAGGAAGTCGCGGACGATGCCCGGCTTGGCGTCCATGCAGGCGGTGGCGAGGACGACCGTGTCGCCGAAGCGCACGGTGCAGGAGCCGTCGGCCTGCTTGGCCATGTGGCCCGTCTCGAGGATCAGCTTGCCCTCCCCGATGGGGATCTCTTTGGTCTGCTTCATAGGTGTCGGTTCTCTTTCTCTTTCGTCTACGATGTGGTGTCCGGCCGGCCGGGAAACCCGGAGCCGGACAGTTCCCGCGACCCTGCTGCACCGATCCCGGACTTCGCTCGGAGGTCCGCGATCGTTCCAGGGCGGCGGGGGACGGTCCTGCCTTTGGGGGTGGGACTACTTGCGGATGCCGAGGCGCTCGATCGTCGTGCGATAGCGCTCCAGGTCCTGCCCCTTCAGGTAATCGAGCAGACGCCGGCGGCGGCCGACCAGCTTCAGCAGGCCCCGGCGGCTGTGGTGATCCTTGATGTGCGTCTTGAAATGCCCCGTCAGCTCGGTGATGCGGTGCGTCAGGAGCGCCACCTGCACCTCCGGCGACCCGGTATCGCGCTCGTGCGTCCGGTAGTCGCTGACGATCTTCTCTTTCGCTTCTTTGCTCTGCAAGGCAGACTCCTCCTTCATTGCGCTCCGCTTGCTCCGATCGAGAGCGCGAAGAATTGTAACACAGCTGTCCCCAGGCCCTTCCTCAACGGAAAACCACCTTCGGCTGGACGATCCCCACCCCGGCGCTGCCGATGCGCTCGACGACGGTGCCGACGGCGATGAACTCGCGGCGGCGGTTGAGCAGCTTGACCCAGTCCCCCTCCTCGCCCTCCAGCTCGCGCACGAGGACGGTCTGCCCGTGGCTGATCCGCTGCTCTTGTTGCGGGTCGGCGGTGACCTCGCCGAACGGCAGGGGGATCTGGTCGAAGGGGATCCAGGCGTCGCCCGCTCCCTCTCCCGCCTCCTGGCGCTCGCCCAGGAGCGGCAGGGTGGCGGCGGAGGCGACCTCGAAGGGGCCGATCTTCAGGCGCCGCAGCTCGCAGAGGTGCGCTCCCACGCCGAGCGCCCGGCCCAGGTCGTGCGCCAGGGTCCGCGCGTAGGTGCCCGAGGAGCAGCCCAGGCGGAAGCGCACGCTCCCGTCCTCGAGCTCGCCCACCGGCGCGAACTCGTAGACGGTCACCTCCTTGGTGTCCTGCGGCACCTCTTCGCCGCGGCGCGCCAGCTCGTAGAACTTGACGCCGTTGACCTTCTTCGCCGAGTAGGGGGGCGGCTGCTGCTCGAGGACCCCCAGGAAGCGCTGCATGGCGGCGGCTACCTCGTCCAAGAAGAGGGCGGCGACGGCCGCGGGCGGCGCCTCGGCGGTCACCTGCCCGACGGCGTCGTAGGTGTCGGTGGCCGTCCCGAAGCGGATGACGCCCACGTAGACCTTGGGCGCGCGGATGAGGAAGCGGGTCAGGCGGGTGGCGTTGCCCAGGGTGAGGAGCAGGAGGCCGGTCGCCTCGGGGTCCAGGGTGCCGCAGTGCCCGATCTTCTTCTGCTTCAAGAGGCGGCGCACCCGCTGCACCACGTCGTGCGAGGTGCAGCCGGGCTCCTTGTCGATCAGCAGCAGGCCGTCCTTCATGAGCCCAGGCCTGCCGCCAGCTCTAGGACGACCTGCCGGCGGACCGCCTCGCCGTCGCCGTCCAAGGCGAAGCCGGCGGCGTTGCGGTGCCCGCCGCCGCCGTGCCGGCGGGCGATCTTCTCGACTATGTCGCCATCTGGGTCGCGACCGCCGGCGTCTCGATCTTTCTCATCGGCATCGAGATGGTGGCGCGCTCGCGGCGGATTCATTCGGGCCTCGCCGACGCGATGATTCATGCGGCGACCGAGCAATTCATCCCGGCCGGGGTCGCCGGCGCGCTGCTCACCTTCGTGCTGTTTCGTTTCGCGCCGCAAAGCCTGTGGATGCTGCCGGGTCTGTGGCAGATCGTGTTCAGCCTCGGCATTTTCGCGTCCTGCCGCTCGT
>Ga0209626_1000318_pt1 | contig 10365 bp, 8 predicted proteins | sample JacPinW_OM1H0_M2_FD_187962 | JGI IMG/M metagenome (GOLD analysis project Ga0209626, IMG submission 187962) | Forest soil microbial communities from Algoma, Ontario, Canada - Jack Pine, Ontario site 1_JW_OM1H0_M2 (SPAdes) (version 2) | ecosystem: Environmental > Terrestrial > Soil > Boreal... | reverse complement strand
CGGCGGGAGGGCGCTAGATCCATGGCCCCTCCACTCTACGAGATCGCCGTTCCGCCGGCAACCATGGCTCCATTTTGGCCTCGCTCCGCTCCTTCGGGGGCGCGCCGGGATCGGCATCGCTACTGCAAAGGCTGCAGTGGGGCGCTGCCAGTCGCTGCGCGAGGCCAAAATGGAGCCGCGAACCTCGCGTTACTCCCAGAACTCGAGCGGCTTGGGCTCCAGGATCAGGCCGTGGGCGTGGGCGCGGCGGTAGAACTCCTCCAACCCCTCGATCTCTTCCAGGCGCAGGAAGAAGGAGAGGTTCTCGGTCAGGTAGGAGCGCACGTCGGCGGAGTCTAAGGAGAGATCGGCGGCCGCCTCCCGCACCAGGGTGTCGAGGGAGGACATGCCGTAGCGGAGGCTGCTCTTGAAGTAGAACGCGAGATCGGGGAACTCGACCTCCGGCCGCACCGCCCAGACGGCGAAGACGAAGGGCCGGCCGGTCAGGGCGTGCCACTCCGCCGCCAGGTCGTGGATGAGGTAGCGCTCGCGGTCGACCTTCAGGGCGGGATCGCCGATGACGAGGGCCGCGTCGGCCTCTTCGAGCATGCGCTCGACCTCGGGGCGCTCGGGCAGATACTCGGGGTCGAGGTGGAACCGCTCCTGGAAGAGGATGCGCAGGAGCGCCGCCGAGGTGCGGCTGTTCTGGTCGAGGGCGACCTTCTTGACCTCGGGGATGGGCACCCGGGAGACGAGGAGGACGCTCTTGACCTCGTGGGTGGCGGCGATGCAGAGGTCGGGCAGCACCCGCAGGCCGGGGATGCGCTGCACTTCGATCGAGGGGATCAACCCGACGTCGAGGTTGCCCTGCGCCAGCAGCCGGGCGACCAGCGCCGGCGGGTGGTAGCTGGGCGCGAAGAGGTCGGCGTGGTGCCCCTTCAAGAACCCCCACGCCAGCGGCTTGCTGTTCAGGTAGTTGACGATGCCGACGCGCAGCTTGGGCAAGGGATCAGCCTACTTGGACATCGCGTTCAAGAACTCCTGGTTGGTCTTCGCCTTCGACAGCTTGTCGTGCAGCAGCTCCATGCTCTCGACCGTCGACAGCGGGTTCAGGACCTTGCGGAGGACCCAGACGCGATGCAGCTCGCTCTCGGGCATCAGCAGCTCCTCCTTGCGGGTGCCCGACTTGTTGATGTCGATCGCCGGGAAGACCCGCTTGTCGACCAGCTTGCGGTCGAGGTGGATCTCGCAGTTGCCGGTGCCCTTGAACTCCTCGAAGATGACGTCGTCCATGCGGCTGCCGGTGTCGACGAGGGCGGTCGCGATGATGGTGAGCGACCCCCCTTCCTCGATGTTGCGGGCGGCGCCGAAAAAGCGCTTCGGCCGGTGCAGTGCGTTGGCGTCGATACCGCCGGAGAGCACCTTGCCGGAAGGCGGCTGCACGGTGTTGTAGGCGCGCGCCAGGCGAGTGATCGAATCGAGGAGGATCACCACGTCCTTCTTGTGCTCGACCAGGCGCTTGGCCTTCTCGATCACCATCTCGGCCACCTGCACGTGGCGGGTGGCGGGCTCGTCGAAGGTCGAGGAAACCACCTCGCCGGCGACCGAGCGCTGCATGTCGGTGACCTCCTCCGGCCGCTCGTCGATGAGCAGCACGATGAGGATCGCCTCCGGATGGTTCTTCTCGACCGAGTGGGCGATCGACTGCAGGAGCATGGTCTTGCCGGTGCGCGGCGGCGCCACGATCAAGGCGCGCTGGCCCTTGCCCATGGGCGTCACCAGGTCCATGACCCGCGACGACATGTCGCCCGCCACCTCGAGCTTGATCCGCTCCTCGGGGTAGAGCGGCGTCAGGTTGTCGAAGAAGATCTTGTTGCGGGCCACCTCCGGGTGCTCGAAATTGACCGCCTCGACCTTGATGAGGGCGAAGTAGCGCTCCCCTTCCTTCGGCTGCCGGACCTGGCCGGAGATGGTGTCGCCGGTGCGCAGGTCGAAGCGCCGGATCTGGCTGGGGGAGACGTAGATGTCGTCGGGGCCGGGCAGGTAGTTGTACTCCGGGGCGCGCAGGAAGCCGAAGCCGTCGGGCAGGCATTCGAGCACCCCCTCGGCGAAGATCAGCCCGCTCTTCTCGGTCTGCGCCTGCAGGATCTTGAAGATCAGCTCCTGCTTGCGCATCCCGGTGGCGCCCTCGACCCCCAGGTCCTTGCCGATCTGGGTGAGCTGGGAGATGCTCATCTCCTTGAGCGCCCGGATGTCGAGCGCCTCCATGGCGCTCGTCTTTTCCACTGGATTTTGCGTGGTGGTGGTCTTGGTCATGTCGTTCCTCGTTGTCTCATTCATCATCTTGCGCTCGTTTCGAGTTGGAGCCCGATCTCGCTCCACAGTTGTTTCAACCCCTCCCCCGACACTGCCGAAACAGCCATGAGCTCGCGGTTCTCGTCGAGCTCCAGCGACCGGCGGATGGCGGCCAAAGCTGCCTGCCGCTTCGACCTCGGCACCTGATCGATCTTGGTGGCGACCACCGTGATCGGCGCCCCCAGGGACTCCAGATATTGATACGCCGCGGAATCCTTGGAGGTCGCGCCCACCTTGGCGTCCACCAGCAGGATCACGCCTGCCCTGGGCAGGGCCTCGCGGACGAACCCGTCGACCAGCTCCGCCCACTCCCGCCGCTCCTCCCGCCCGGCCCGCGCGTAGCCGTAACCGGGCAGATCCACCAGGTAGAAGCGGCCGTTGACCAGGAAGTAGTTGACCGCTCGCGTCCGGCCCGGCGTGGAGCTCACCCTGGCCAACCCCTTCTTCCCCAGGAGCCGATTCAAGAGGCTCGACTTGCCGACGTTGGAGCGCCCTGCCAGCAAGAGCTGCGGCCGCCCGTCCCGGAGAAAGTCCTCGCTGCGATGGGCGGAGCGGATGAACTCCGCGCTCACGACCTTACCGGCGCTCAACGGGTCAGGCCCCGGAAGTCTGGCGACCGGCCTGCCGGACCCGCTGTCACGACGGAATTTTCAATTTTGAATCCGGCGCGGGCGGGGCGTCTCGGCACCCGGTCCGCGCGGCTCCTGAGGTCGATTTCTTCGCGTTCGTCTAGGGATCTGTTCGAGTCTGTCGGAAGTCTCTGGAGTCCCTGCAGTCAGTAGAGCTCGGTGGAGTCAATGGGCCAGGGAATCGGGGCTGACGGGAGGCTCGGAAACGACCTCCTCGTACTTTCTCTCCGCCTTGGTGAACGGCGAGATCGTACCGTCCAGGGCCAACCGCAGCACCTCGTCCATCGAGTCGACCAAATGAAACTCTAGCAATTCCCGTACCTCTCCGGGGATTTCGTCGAGGTCCTTCTCGTTTTCCCGGGGAAGGATCACTTCGTTGATGCCGCCGCGGTAGGCGGCCAGTACTTTATCCTTGATCCCGCCCACCGGCAAGACCTTGCCGCGGAGAGTGATCTCCCCGGTCATCGCCACGTCCTTGCGGACGGCGATCTTGGTGAGGGCGGAGACCAGGGCCGTCGCCATGGTGATGCCGGCCGACGGGCCGTCCTTGGGGATCGCCCCTTCCGGCACGTGGAGGTGGAGGTCCAGCGACTCGTTGAAATCCGGGTCGACGCCCAGGAGGTCCGCCCGGCTGCGGAGGTAGGAAACGGCAGCCCGCGCCGACTCCTGCATCACCTCGCCGAGCTTGCCGGTCAGGGTCAGCTTGCCCTTGCCGGGCATCAGCCCGACCTCGGTCTCCAGGAGCTCGCCGCCCACCTCGGTCCAGGCGAGGCCGGTCGCCACGCCGATCTCCGACTCCTGGTTCTTGCGCCGGGCGCGGAACTTCACCTTGCCGAGGTACTCGGGGATCATCTCCGGCTTGACGACGATCTCCAGGCCCGGGCCTTCCTTGACCACCCGGCGGGCGATCTTGCGGCAGATCGACGCCACCTCGCGCTCCAGGCTGCGCACGCCGGCCTCGCGGGTGTAGCTCTCGATCAGCACCCGGATGGACTCGTCTTCGAAGCGGATCTTGGTGGTCGACAGCCCGTGGTTCTTGAGCTGCTTCTTGACCAGGAACTGCTGGGCGATGGCGAGCTTCTCGTTCAGGGTGTAGCCGGAGAGGGGGATCACCTCCATGCGATCCTTGAGCGGCGGCGGGATGGTGTGGGTGACGTTGGCGGTGGCGATGAACATCACCTTCGAGAGGTCGTAGTCGACGTCCAGGTAGTGATCGAGGAAAGAATCGTTCTGCTCCGAGTCGAGGACCTCCAAGAGGGCGGCCGAGGGGTCGCCGCGGAAGTCCATCGACATCTTGTCGACCTCATCGAGGAGGAAGACCGGGTTGACGGTGCCGGCCTTCCGCATCATCTGGACGATCTGCCCGGGGAAGGCGCCGATGTAGGTGCGGCGATGGCCGCGGATCTCCGCCTCGTCGCGGACGCCGCCCAGCGACAGCCGCACGAACTTGCGGCCGGTGGCGCGGGCGATCGACTTGGCGAGCGAGGACTTGCCGACGCCCGGCGGCCCGACGAAGCAGATGATCGAGCTCTTGGTCTGCCCCACCAGCTGGCGGACGGCGAGGAACTCGAGGATGCGGTCCTTGATCTTCTCCAGGCCGTAGTGGTCCTCGTTCAGGACCTTCTCGGCATGGTCGATGTCCTTCTGCTCCTTGCTGCGCTTGCGCCAGGGCACCGACACCAGCCAGTCGATGTAGTTGCGCGACACCGTGGCCTCGGCGGAGACCGGCGGCATCGCCTCCAGCCGCTTCATCTCCTGCTCCGCCTTCTCCTTGACCTCCTTGGGCAGGCCGGCCTTGTCGATGCGCTCGCGCAGCTCGGTCATCTCGTCGCCGCGCTCGTCCTTCCTCCCCAGCTCCTGATGGATGGCCTTGATCTTCTCGTTTAAGTAGTACTCCTTTTGGGCCTTCTCCATCTGCTTCTTGACCTTGACGTTGATCCGCTTGTCGATGTTGATCTTCTCGATCTCGACGTCGAGCAGGTCGTGCAGCCGCTGCAGCCGCTCGTAGGGGTTGACGAGCTCCAGGAGCGCCTGCTTCTCGGAGGTCGCCACCATGAGGTGGGCGGCCAGGATGTCCGCCACGCGATCCGGATCGTCGACCTTGAGCGTCGACATCAGGCCCTCGAAGGCCAGGTGGTGGGACATCTTGGCGTACTGCTCGAAGGCGGAGAGCACCTTGCTCATGTAGAGCTGGAGCTCCTCGCTCATCGGGTAGTGGACCTCGAAGGCCTCCACCTCGACGTTGAGCGCGCCGTCGGTGTCGATGACGTCGAGCACCTTGCCCCGCTGCACCCCCTCGACCATCACCCGCACGTTGCCGTTGGGCAGCTTCAGGTTCTGGATGACGGTCGCCACGACCCCCAGCTCGCAGATGTCCTCGCGCAGCGGATCGTCGATGCGGGGGTCCTTCTGGGCGGCCAGGAAGATCCGCTTGTTGGAGGTCTGGAGCGTCTGCTCGAGCGCCTTGACCGAGGTCTCGCGACCGACGATGAAGGGCGCCATCATATGGGGGAAGACCACCATGTCCCGCAGCGGGACGAGGGGCAGGATCTCGCGTTTCTTGGTGATGAAGGGTGAGTTCATTATCCTCAGGCTCTGCCAGCCTTCAGCCGGCCTTCTTGTACAAGGTGATCGGCTGGATGCGGCTGGCGACGACGTCTTCGTTGATGAGGCACTGCTTGATGTCGCGCTGCGAGGGGACTGTGTACATCAGCTCGAGCATCAGCTCTTCCAGGATGATCCGCAGGCCCCGCGCCCCGACGTTCCGCTTCAGCGCCTCCTTGGCGACGGCGACCATGGCTTCGTCGGTGAACTTGAGCTCCACCCCCTCGAACTCGAAGATGGTCTGGTACTGGCGGATGAGGCTGTTCTTGGGCTCCTGCAGGATCCGCACGAGGGCCTCCTCGTCGAGCTCCTCGAGCGTCGCCACCACCGGCAGGCGGCCGACGAACTCCGGGATGAGGCCGTACTTGATGAGGTCCTCCGGCAGGACGTGATCGAGGAGCTGCGTCGTCCGCCGCTCCTTCTTGCTCTTGATCTCGGCGCCGAAGCCCAGCGACTTCTCGTTCAGGCGGCGCTCGATGACCTCTTCCAGACCGACGAAGGCGCCGCCGCAGATGAAGAGGATATTGGTGGTGTCGATCTGCAGGAACTCCTGGTGAGGGTGCTTCCTGCCACCCTGGGGCGGCACGTTGCACTGCGTCCCCTCGAGGATCTTCAGGAGCGCCTGCTGCACCCCTTCTCCCGAGACGTCGCGGGTGATCGAGGGGTTGTCGCTCTTGCGGCAGATCTTGTCGACCTCGTCGATGTAGACGATGCCGCGCTGCGTCTTCTCCTTGTCGTTGCCCGAGGCCTGGTAGAGCTTGAGGATGATGTTCTCGACGTCCTCGCCGACGTACCCCGCCTCGGTCAGCGTGGTGGCGTCGGCGATGGTGAACGGCACCGAGAGGAGCCGCGCCAGGGTCTGCGCCAGGAGCGTCTTGCCGGTTCCGGTGGGGCCGATCAGCAGGATGTTCGATTTCTGGAGCTCGACCTCGCCGTGGGACTTCTCCGCGAAGTCGATCCGCTTGTAGTGGTTGTAGACCGCCACCGCGAGCTTCTTCTTCGCCTGCTCCTGACCGATGACGTACTCATCCAAGAGCGCCTTGATCTCCTTCGGCTTGGGGAGAGTGGTGTCCTGCTGCTGCTCGAGCATCCGGTCCTCGGCGATGATGTCGAGGCAGATGTCGACGCACTCGTCGCAGATGAACACAGTGGGTCCGGCGATCAGCTTCTTGACCTCCCGCTGGCTCTTGTTGCAGAACGAGCACCTCAGGACCTCGTCGCCGCTATCTTTCTTCGGCATCTCTCCTCCGTGTGGTGCGGTCGTAGACGGGATGGCCCGATGCTAGGAGCGAACCTCACCCCTGTCAACTATAGCCACCAGAACAGGACGCCCGCCGGCGGCTATTCCGCAGCCCTTCCGTCTCCCCCGTCCCGTCCTCCCTGCGACACCCGGTTTCTCCTGTCCAGCGGCTCACTCTACTAGGAGAGGTGCAGGGAGAAGCCGCGCGCGTTCTCGCTGCGCCCTCTCCGGAGTGCGCGCCCGGCACAGGTCCGGGCGCTACTCACGAGGAGACCGGAGCCATCTGTTACAGGCCACTAGCCTTGCGCCGCATCATCACGCGGTCGGCGATGCCGTACTCCACCGCCTCGGTCGCCCCCAGGATGCGGTCGCGCTCGGTGTCGCGATGGATCTCCTCCTTGGTCTTGCCGCAGTGCATGGCGAGGATCTCGTCGATGCGGTCGCGCATCATCAGGAGGTCGCGGGCGTGGATCTCGATGTCGGTCTGCTGGCCCTGCAGGCCCTGCAGCCAGGGCTGGTGGATGAGCACCCGGCTGTTGGGCAGCAGCGTGCGCTTGCCCTTCGACCCGGCGGCCAGCAGCACGGCGGCCATCGACGCCGCCTGCCCCACGCAGTAGGTGGAGACGTCGGGCTTGATGTACTGCATGGTGTCGTAGATCGCCAGGCCGGAGCTCACAGAGCCGCCCGGCGAGTTGATGTAGAGGGAGATGTCCTTCTCCGGGTTCTCCGCTTCGAGGAAGAGCATCTGGGCGATGACCAGGCTGGCCACGTCGTCGTCGATCGGCCGGCCGAGGAAGATGATGTTGTCTTTGAGCAGCCGCGAGTAGATGTCGTAGGCGCGCTCGCCCCGGTTCGTCTGCTCGACCACCATTGGGATCAGCATGCGTTTTCTCTTCTCCTACGTGTTCTCGGGGACCGCGGGTCCCGGCTCTCCGGCGGCGGCAGGGATCTCGGCGCCGGCGGAATTCTCAGGCAGCTCTCCCAGGAGGTGGCGGACGACCTTGTCGCGCCGCAGTTGGGAGCGGAAGGAGGCCAGGCGCCCGTCCTCGTCGAGCGCCTTGCGCAGCGCCGAGGTGGAGGTCTTCTGGGCGCGGGCGAGGATGGCCAGCGCCGCCTCGAACTCCTCCTCGGCGAGATCGATCGCCTCCGCCTGGGCGATGGCGTCCAGGAGGAGCTGCGAGTGGACGCGCCGCTCGGCGATCGGCGTCATCTCCTCGGCGGTCTTGTTCCAGTCGATGCCCGAGCGCTCGAGGTCGACCCCCCGCCGCGCCAGGCTCTGGGCGTAGTCGTTGATCAGATGCTCGGTCTCCCGGTGCAAAACGCCCTGGGGGAGCGCCAGCGGGTGGCGCTCGCGGAGCTGGTCCAGGAGCGCCTTCTGGCGCTGCTCCCGCCGCCCCTGCTCTTTGCCCGCCCGCAGGCGGTTCTTGAGCGCCTCGCGCAGCGCCTCGAGGGTCTCGAGCTCCGGGCTGACCCGCGCGGCGAGCTCGTCGTCCAGTGGCGGCAGGTCGCGCTCCTTGACGGCGTTGACCTTCACCCGGAAATGGCGCTCCCGCGCCCCGTCGCCTTCGCCCTCCCGGCGCGTGAAGGTCGTCTCCTGTCCGGCGGCGAGGCCGGAGAGGGCCAGCGACAGCTCTTCCCACACCCGCTCGTCGCCCACCTCGATCTCGGCCGTCTGCGGCTCGCCGTCCTTGTACTGGTCGCCTTCTCCGGTCGGGGCGGGCAGCTGCTCGGTGAGCTCGGCGCTCACCAGGTCGCCGCGCGACGCCGGGCGCTCGACCGGCGCCCAGTCGGCGAGCTGGCGGCGGAGGTCGTCGACGGCGTCGTCGATCTCGACGATGCCGGGCTCGACCGCCGGGTTGGGGAGGTCGAAGTCGTGGATGTTCCTGAGCTCGATCTCGGGCCGGGTCTCGACGGTGGCGACGAAGGTCAGGGGCGCGCCGGGCGAGATCTCCTGCACCTCCTCGACCTCGGGGGGGAGGAGGGGATCGATGGCGCTTTCGGCCTGGGCCTGGTGCCAGTAGCGCGGCAGGAGGCGGTCGATCACTTCCTTGTCGATGTCCTTCTGGAAGCGCCGGCGCACGAGCTCGGTGGGGACCTTGCCCTTGCGGAAGCCGGGCACCCGCACGCGCTGCCCGAACTCCTTGAGCACGCGCTGGGTCTCGGCCTCGACCGCCGGCGCCGGCACTTCGACGGTGAGCTGCTTGCGGCAGGGCCCCACTTCTTCCACGGAGACGACGACGGTCATCAGTTCACGATCCTTTGGTGCGAAAGGGGGGACTCGAACCCCCAACCCGATCTCTCGGGACTAGATCCTAAGTCTAGCGCGTATACCAATTCCGCCACTTTCGCAGCCTCGCTCTTCAAGGGCTTCCAGGGAAGAGTTGTCCTGAGATCCACAGAATGGTGAGCCGCCTAGGAGTCGAACCTAGAACCCGCAGATTAAGAGTCTGCTGCTCTGCCAGTTGAGCTAGCGGCCCGTAACGCCGGCATCATACCCGACCGGCGGAAGCGAGGACAAGAGCCCGGCCGCGCCGCTCGCCGAGAGTCCCTCCTCTCCTTCAAGCCAAGCCGCCTTGCACGAAATGAACCACTTCGAGCCGGTCTCCCGGGCGCAGCGCCGTGGCGCCGAAGCTCGCCCGCGGCAGGATGTCGCCGTTCCTCTCGACCGCCACCGTCCGCGCGTCGCGGCCCAGCTCGACGAGGAGGTCCAGCACCGTCGCGCCGCCCGGCACGTCGCGCGGCTCCCCGTTCAACACGATGGAGATGGAAGTTTGTTCCACCCTAGAGGAGGTGCTTGAGCTCGGCGCGGCCGATGGCGCTGGCGGCGGTGATGATGAGGGCGGCGGTGCCGCGGCTCAGCTGGGGGATCTCGAAGAGGAGGTGAATGGCCCCCTCGTCGTCGGTGCGGCCGACGGCGAGCGTGCAGGGCTCGGCGGTGGTCGAGATCATCTTCACGGAGACCTGGGCGCCGGCGACCGGCTGCCCGCTCTTGCTCGAGCTGGTGCGGAGCGCCAGGTCCGCCCGCTGGCCGAGGGCCAGGTCCTGATCGCCGTCGACGAGCAGGAGGAGCTGCTCCTGGTCGGCCTCGTTGGTCAGGTACTCGAGGATGACCTGGTCGAGGCTCCGCTCCGCGCCCCGCGTCTCCGGCACCGCGGCCGCCACTACCGCCGGCGATATCGGAGCCAGGGGAGCCATCGGAGCCATCGGAGCGAGGGCGACGGCGGCCGGAGGGTCGAAGGCGGTGCCGACGCCGGCCGCGAGGGACGACGGCGGCGTCACCCGCGAGGAGGGCGCCGGAGCCCCCGCCACGGCGGCCAGCGGCTGCTTGCCGGTCTGGCGGACGGCGGCGAGCGACGCCAGCTTGTCGTCGAACTTGCCGTATTTGATGGCAGCGATCATCGTCCGGTGCTGGTGGTCCATGAGCGCGATGATCTCCTTCTCATCGCGCCCCTCCGCCAGCAGGTCCGCATAGTTGGCCCGCTTGCTGGCCAGCACCTGGCCGCCGACGTAGACCAGGCTCTCGATGAAGGGGTTGCCGGCCCCCTTGTCCTCGGTCTG
>Ga0209626_1000317_pt1 | contig 10365 bp, 3 predicted proteins | sample JacPinW_OM1H0_M2_FD_187962 | JGI IMG/M metagenome (GOLD analysis project Ga0209626, IMG submission 187962) | Forest soil microbial communities from Algoma, Ontario, Canada - Jack Pine, Ontario site 1_JW_OM1H0_M2 (SPAdes) (version 2) | ecosystem: Environmental > Terrestrial > Soil > Boreal... | reverse complement strand
GGGTCGGAGACCGGGTCGTTCGACCAGGGGGTGAGCTGGTTTTCGCGGCTGTTGACCGACCAAGTGTAGCCGCTGCCGGACTCGGAGACCTGAAATCCGAAGCCGGAGTTGGCGATGACGTTGATCCAGGGGGCCGGCGTCCACTGTCCCTCTCCGAGGATCGTCACGTACTCGCACCCCGCGGCAGCGAAGCCTCCCAGGCCGTTCCAGAACTCGAGCTGAGGCCGCGGCGGCGGGAGGTCGGCGGACGAGGGGGCGGACGCCCGGCCCGCCGCGCGGCGCGCGCCGGCGGCGGCCGGACCGCGCTTCTCCTCCGGCCGGTCGCGCCGCACGATCTGCTCGGAGAGGGTGCCGTTGCGAGCTGCGAGCACCACCCGCGCGGCAGCCAAGAGGGCGCTTTGAGTCTCCGCCGCCACCCCGTCGGCGCGGAGGAGGAAGACGTTGCCGTTGGCGTGCGCCTCCTGATCGCCGTTGTGCGGACGCGGCAGGTGGGTGCGGAGCAGCGCCTCCAGGGCGCCTTGCAGGTCCTGCGCGTAGGAGCGCGCCTTCTCGTTCAGGATCACCAGGTCGACGGCCAGGAGCTTGACGCGAAAGTACTCGTGGGCCTTCAAGAGCTGGCGGACGATGCCCAGGTCGTCGGCCTCGTCGATGCGGACGAGGAGGATCGGCAGGTCGCCGGAGATGCCGTGCGCCCACAGGGCCGGCGGCCCGACGGCGTTGCGCTGCAGCACCTCGGCCGGCGCCCGCAACGAAGGGTCCGAGAAGAGGAGGCGGCTGGCCAGGCGCTGGAAGAGGTTGGCCTCGTCCGGTTGGATACCCAGGTGGCGCAGCTGCACCTGGGCTTGCGCCCAGGCCATGGTCACCGCGCGCTCGAACGCCGCCGGATCGCGATACTTGTCGGCGAGGTCGAGCGCCGCCTCACGCGACGGCGCCACCAGGGTCGAGAAGGTCACGTGCGCGGTGGTGCCGGGGTCGAGGCGGAGCCGGCGCCGCAGGCTGAAGATGGGATCGAGCACCGCGCCGACGGTGTTCGACAGCGGGCTGCCGTCGATCACCGACATCGGCGTCCGCACGCCGCGTCCGCGGCCGAGGAAGCGCATGCGGTCGGTCTCGAACTGCGCGGCGCCGACGGTCTCCCCGGAGACGGCGACGACGTGCGCCGCCCACAGCCGCGCCTCGCCCTCCGCTCGGGGCCGGCGCGAGGCGAGAAGCGCGCCGAGCTGTGGGATCCACTCGGTGGCGACGAAGAGGTTCGAGAAGACGGGATGGGCGAGGTCGGCGGCGGGCGGGGCAAGCACGACCTCGGCGTAGGAGGTGAGCTCGATCTCCCGCACCCGCAGGCCGTGGTTGGTGAGCGACACCCGCCGGACCTCGGCGTCGTCCTCGGGCGACACCACCACCTCGAGGCGGCTGCCGATGGTGCGATCGCGCCGGGAGATCTCCGCCCGGTCCTCGGAGAGGACGACCTCGTAGCGGTCGGGCTCGACGCCGCTCGCCTGGAAGCCCGCCGACCATACCTCGCCGCTCTCGGCGTCGCGAAAGAAGACGAAAGTCCCCCAGCAGTCGCGGGTGGCGTCCTCCCGATAGCGGGTGACTGCCACGTCGCGCAGGCGGCTGTAGCCCGATCCGGCGGCGGTGAGCATGACGGCATAGCGGCCGTTGCTCAGCAGGTGGCTGCGGGGGATGGGGTCGTGGGGTGAGTGGTAGCGGCGGATGACCGGCGGCGCCATGCCGACGTGCTGCGCCGCCGCCTTCACCTCCTCGGCGCGCGGCCGGGCGACGGCGACGTCGCGCGGCGTCCGCTCCTGCAGCAGCAGCTCGGTCGCCTTGACGATCGGCGCGGCGTGGAAGCGCGCCGGCATGGCGCCGTCGCGGCCGACGTCCAGGGTGTTGGCGAGAGCGACGAGCGCCATCCCTTGATGGTGCGCCATGTAGGCGCGGACGACGGCCCGCTCCTCATGGTCGGGCAGGCGCGTCACCGTGTAGTCGACAGCCTCGTAGAAGCCGTAGCTGCCGCGGGCGCCGGCGCGCTCCAGGCGCGCGAAGTTGCGCACCGCCGCCCGCGGCTCGAGCATCGCCGCCAGCGCCGTCGCGTAGGGCGCCACCACCACGTCCTCGGAGAGCCCGCGCTTCAGGCCGAGGCCGGGGACGCCGAAGTTGGAATACTGGTAGGTGCGCTCGAGGTCGCGGGCGTTGAACGCCGACTCCGAGACTCCCCACGGCACGCCGCGCTCGCCGCCGTACTGGATCTGGCGCCGCACCACCAGGCGGCAGGTCTGACCGAGCAGGCTGTTCGCCGGCGAGCGCATCACCAGGGCCGGCATCAGGTACTCGAACATCGAGCCCGACCAGGAGATGAGGGCCGAGCCGCGGCTCACCGGCGTCAGGGCACGGCCGAGATGGAACCAGTGCTCCACCGGCACGTCCCCCTTGGCGATGGCGACGAAGCTCGCCAGGCGGGCCTCGGAGGCAAGAAGGTCGTAGTAGCTGTCGTCGAGCGCCCGCTCGCCGTCCCGGTAGCCGATGGCGAACAGCTTGCGGGCCGGGTCGTAGAGGAAATCGAACTCCATGGCGGTGAACTGCTCGAAGGCGACCCGCGCCAGCTCGCCCAGGCGGCGTCCCAGCTCGGCGGAGGCGGAGAGGCTTCCCGCGCCGACCGCGCCCAGGTCGCGCCGGTGGCTGGCGACGCAGGCCGCCGCGAGCTCCGCCCAGGCGAGCGCCTCTCCCCATGCCGCGGCGTCGGCGCCGGACCGCTGCTCGCCGGCCAGCGCCCGCGCCACGTCGACCGCCGAGTGGAGTTCGCGGCCGAGGAGATCGAGGCACTCGGCCCATTCTTCCGGCGTTGACGGTGTCGCCTCGAGGGCGGCGGAAACGGTCTCCAGCGCTTCGTCGAGCTGCCGCCGGGTGACCGTCTGGGTGCGGCCGGCGGCGGCCGGCGCCGACTGGCGAAGGAGGGCCACGGCGTCGCTCACCCCGGCGAGCGCCTGGGCATCCAGGAGCGGGCGGCCGGCGAGCTGGCGGCAGGCCTCCACCAGCGCCAGGAGGTGTCCGGCCAGGTTGCCGCTGTCGACCGTCGAGACATAGCGAGGCTCGAGCGGGCGGAGGTCGCGGGTGTCGTACCAGTTGTAGAAATGGCCGCGGAAGCGCTGCAGCTCGCCCATCGTCCCCAGGGTCGATTCCAGCCGCTCGATGGCGTCCAGGGTCCCCAGCCAGCCGAGGTCGCGGGCGGAGACCACCGCCAGGAGATAGAGGCCGAGATTAGTGGGCGAGGTGCGATGGGCGACGACCGGCTGCGGCTCTTCCTGCAGGTTGTCGGGGGGCAGCGCATGGTCCTCCGCCCCGACGAAAGACTCGAAGAAGCGCCAGGTCCGGCGGGCGACGAGACGCAGCGTCCGCGCCTCCTCGGGGGTGAGCGGGGCGGCCTCCACGGCGGCCGGCGGCAGGCTGATCCAGCGCGCCACCGCCGGCGCCGCCGCCCACAGGAGCAGGAGCGGCGCCGACCAGGCCCAGGAGCCGTGCGCCACCGCCACGACGGCGGCGGCGATGGCGGCGAACGTCACCCCGCCGTCCATCCGCCGGTAGAAGGTCCCGAGCTCGAGGCCGAGCCCGGCTTTCGCCTGCGCCGCCGTCACCCACTGCAGTAGCCGGCGACGCACCGCCAGCCGGTAGAGGGTGCGCAGGATGGCGTCGGCCATCAGCCAGGCCTGATGGGAGAGGAAGACGATCGCCAGGCCCACCCGTGAGGCGCCGAGACCGAGGTCGGAGGCGACGGCGAGAAGATGGCTCCGCTTCGAGATGCCGCGCCGGACCGGCAGCACGCCGCCCAGGAAGTGGAAGATCGTCGGCAGCGACATCGTCAGCGCCACGAAGCCCGTCCATACCTCCGGCGAGGCGGCGGGAAGCGTCCAGCCGGCGAGGAGGGTGAGGAAGGCGGCCGGCGCCGTCAGCGACCGCCGCAGGTTGTCGAGCATCTTGAAGCGGCCGATGATCGGGATGGGCGTCCGCCCTTGGGCGCCCCGCGGCGCTGGACCGCGTCCGAGGATCCAGGGCAGGAGCTGCCAGTCGCCCCGCGCCCAGCGATGCTGGCGGGCGGCGGCGACCTCGAAGTGGGAGGGGAACTCCTCGAACAGCTCGACGTCGGTGACCAGGCCAGCGCGGGCGAAGATCCCCTCGAAGAGATCGTGGCTCAGGAGCGCGCCGTCCGGCACTCTGCCGTCGAGCGCGGCGCTGAAGGCGTCGACGTCGTAGATCCCCTTGCCGGTGAAGGAGCCTTCGCCGAAGAGGTCCTGGTAGACGTCCGAGACCGCGGCGGCATAAGGATCGATCCCGGCCGGCCCCGAGAAGATGCGCTGGAAGAGCGAGCCGTCCCGCTCGCCGGGCAGGGTGGGGGTGATCCGCGGCTGCAGCACGCCGTACCCCTCGACGACGCGGCCGAGCCGGGCGTCGAGCTGCGGCCGGTTCAAGGGGTGCGCCAGGGTGCCGATCAGCCGCCGGGCGGCCTCCCGCGGCAGCCGCGTGTCGGCGTCGAGAGTGAGGACGTAGCGGACCTCCCGCGGCGGCTGGAGGTTGTTTCCGTCCGGGCCTCCGGCGGCGCGGAGAAAGGTCGTCCCGGCGGCGCCCCGGAGCAGCCGGTTGAGCTCCTCGAGCTTGCCGCGCTTGCGCTCCCAACCGAGCCAGCAGCGCTCGCTTTCGGCCCATACCCGGCGGCGGTGGAAGAGCAGGAAGCGCGGATCGCCGACGGGCGCCGGCCCGTGCCGCTCGTTGAGCCGCACGATGCCGGCGGTGGCGGCCGCCAACAGCTCCTCGTCGCCCGGCATCGATTCGGCCGGCGCGTCGGTCCAGTCGGAGAGGAGGGCGAAGCGCAGCTCGCCTTCCGGGTTGGCCAGAAAGTGGACCTCTAGACGGTCGACCTGCTCCTCGATTTCCGCCGCCGTCGTCAGCAGGGTCGGCATGACGACCAGAGTCCGCAGCTCGGGCGGCACGCCCTCGCGGAGCGACAGCCGCGGCAGCCGCCGGGGCTGCCACAGCTTCATCACCCACGAGTTGAGGAGCTGAACCGCCAGGTCGGAAGCGGGGACGAGCGCCGCCAGGCCGAGCCCCAGGAGGGTCCATGTCGGCACTCCGCGGGCCCTCTCGAGCCACAGCGGGAGGGCCAGGACGAGCCCGCTGCCGACGGCGATCGTTCCCAGGTAGCCGGGCGTCGCCCGTGCCATGAAGGCGCGCTTCAGGCGATGGCCCGCGGTCAGTCGGACCTTAAGCTCCCGCTCGAAGGCGTACGCTCCCTCGGCGATGAGGTAGAAGCCGGGATCTGCCCGCCGGTCGCCGCTAGGGTCCGCCCCACCCTCGCCCGCGAGCTCGGCCGCCGCAGCGGCGGCGCGGGCGACGGCCCGCCGCGCCACCTCGACCTCGGGGAGGAGAGAGCCCCGCGCCAGCGCTTCCACCGCGTGCCGGTAGCGGTCGCGCGCCGCGAACTCCATGGCGGGGAACCCCGGATGGGCCGACAGCGCCTCGTCCACCAGGCTGACGCTCTCGACGAAGGCTGCCCAATCGAAGGCCGTGATCACCCGCATGCTGGTGATCACGTTGCGCACGGTGGCGTTCATCGCCGCCTGCCGCTGGTACTCGATGGCGACGATGTCGTCGGCCGTCGTCCCCTGCCCCGACAACCGTCGATCGAGCCAGGAGAGGGCGGGGGTAACCTCCGGGTCGCGATCGCGCAACCGACCCAGGAGGACCACCGCGAAGGCGATGTCGAGCGGTCCTTCCTCGTGGCGCTTCAGGAGCGCCTTGGGATCCGCCGGCGGCTGGCCTTCGAGCAGGCTGTCGGCCAGCCGCTCGGCCTGCTCGCGGGCGGCGCGCCCGCGCACGATCCTCTCCGCCAGGCGCCGCAGGTTCTCGACCAGCCAGACGCGCAGCGAGATCGCCACCGCCCACAACTCGCCCAGGGTGAGCGGCTGCCGGCTCTGGTAAGCGCGCACGAATCGCCTGAGCGTCTCCTCGTCGAAGCGGCTGTCGGTGTGAGCCACGAAGTCGTGGGCGAGGGCGTAGACCCGGGGGTAGCCGGCGAAGGGACCTTCCGCCAGCTTCGGCAGCTGGCGGTAGAAGCCCGCCGGCAGGTCCTCGCGGATTTCGCGCACCTGCTCCTCGACGAGATGGAAGTTGTCGACCAGCCACTCGGCAGCGGGGGTGAGCGCCCGCTCATCGCGGATCGCGGCGGCGATCGCCCGGTAGGACTCCAGGAGGACGCGGCCGTTCTCCCACACCCGCGGCGACAGCCGTGGGTCCGACCGCCGTCCGGGCCGCATCCGCTGCGCCGCGGCGAGGCCTAAAGCGTGCTGCTCCAGGCGCTCGACCCCCCAGAGCTCCTCCCGGATGGGCTCTGGAAGATCGACGAAGGATGGGGGTGAGGGCTGAGCGCTATTCACGAAGGACAGTAGACCACGCCAAGGGACCGACCGGCCGGTGCCGAAGGGCAATGCAAGAGGAGGACCAGCGCCCACCCGTAACGATTCACTCTCGTCCGGCGCCAACTAAGTTCACAAACAACAAAAGGAGAAAGAAATGAGATTCTTCAGGTACACGGCAGCGATCGCCGGGTTAGCGCTCCTCATGGGAACCGTTGGGCTGGCAGGAGAAGCTCGTGCGCAGCCCAAGCCCAACGTGTTCGACGGCGGCAACAGGTGGTTCATCACAGCGTACGACGACTGTTCCCCGATCCACCAACAGTGGGCGACGCAAGGGATCTGCTTCCTCCCCTACTCACACTGCTCTACGGGCATTGAGGGAGTCTGGTACTCCACGACGTATCCCGGCTGGAGTGGCCGCTACATGCAGGAAGGTGATCGCGTTCTGATGCACGGCAACTGGGGGAAATTTATCGGCAGCGACGGCATGGTCATCGACCTCTTCGCGGGAAACTCGCCGAACGACGAGGGTGCGGGACAATGGACCGAGTGGTTCAATTCCGGCTCCTTTGGCAATACCGTCGGCTTTCTGAACACTCGCCTTCGGCGCGCCGGCAAGTGCCCAATCCCTCCGAACGTCGACGTCACCAAGATGAGCGAAGCGGAGCTTGGGAAGCTCAGCGCAGATCTCTCGCGCAACGTGAAGCCGCGTTTGCGCAAAGATGGAAAGCCGGCAGCGTCTCCCACCGATCCTCAGCAGGTGCCGCTCCCGGAAGAGCAGCGTCCGTAGTAGACCGGCAGTAGGCTTTTCCTGCCGTCCCCGCCGGCCGGAGGGCCAGCGAGCCCTCCGGCCGGCGTCACGACGCCCGCCCGCTCGCTTACTCGGCCGGCCGGCTCGCGGCCCGCTTCATGCTAGAGTCGATCGAGGCTCGGAGGCGCTGTCTCTCGAACCTCCGTACCGCTTGGATTCCCCACCACTTGTGCAGGCAGGAGGGAGCTCGCCGCAGAGATGACGGTGCCCGCGTTGACATCCCGTTGGACCGCCGCGGACTCGATGGACCTCTACAACATCCGCGGCTGGGGGAACGGCTACTTCTCGGTCAACGGGCGGGGCCATATCTCCGTCCATCCCGGCGGCGCCAGCGCCGCCGCCATCGACCTGAAAGAGCTCGTCGACGAGGTGCGGGAGCGCGGCATCGGCCTGCCGCTCCTCATCCGCTTCTCGGAGATCATCAAGGCGCGGGTAGTGGAGCTCAACGAGGCCTTCTCCCGCGCCATGGCCGAGTACGGCTACAAGGGGGTCTACAAGGGGGTCTACCCCATCAAGGTCAACCAGAACCGCTACCTCGTCGAGCGCCTGGTGCAGTACGGCCGCCCCTACCACTTCGGCCTCGAGGCGGGCTCCAAGCCCGAGCTCTTGGCGGTCATGGCGATGCTCGAGGACGAAGAGGCGCTGATCGTCTGCAACGGCTACAAGGACGAGGAGTACGTGGAGACGGCGCTCTTAGCCGCCAAGCTGGGACGCACTGTCATCCTGGTGGTCGAGAAGCCTTCGGAGCTGCCGCTCATCCGCCAGATCGCCGCCAAGACCGGCGTCCGGCCGCGCCTGGGGATCCGCTCGCGCCTTTCCGCCCGCGGCTCCGGACACTGGGAGGCCTCGGCCGGCGACCGCTCGAAGTTCGGCCTCTCCGGCCGCGACCTGCTGGACGCCGTCGCCTACCTCCGCGAGCACAAGCTCCTCGACACCCTGGAGCTCCTGCACTTTCACCTGGGGAGCCAGATCTCCTCCATCCGCTCGGTCAAGGACGCCCTGCGCGAGGCGGCGCAGGTCTACGTCAACCTGGTCAAGATGGGGGCGCCGCTCTCCTACCTGGACGTCGGCGGCGGGCTGGGCATCGACTACGACGGCTCGCAGACCAACTTCGCCTCGTCCCTCAACTACACGCTCCAGGAGTACGCCAACGACATCGTCTTCGGGGTGATGGAGGTGTGCGACCGCGAGGAGGTGACGCACCCGATCATCGTCTCGGAGTCCGGCCGCGCCACCGTCGCCCATCACGCGGCGCTCATCATCGACGTCCTGGACGTCGCCGAGTTCTCGGTGGGAAAGCTTCCCAAGAAGCCGCCCGAGGGGGCCGAGATCCCTCTCCGCCACCTCTTCGACACCTACCGCGAGGTGTCGCGGAAGAACCTGCTCGAGAGCTACCACGACTCGATCGCCTACCGCGACGAGTGCCTGAGCCTGTTCAACCTGGGCCACCTGTCGCTTGAGAACCGCGGCCTGGCGGAGGACCTCTTCTGGGCCATCTGCCAGAAGATTCTCAAGATCTCGCGCTCGCTCCCCGAGCTGCCGGAGGAGCTCGAGGGTTTGGAGCGCCAGCTTGCCGACACCTACTTCTGCAACTTCTCGGTCTTCCAGTCGCTGCCCGACTCCTGGGCCATCGACCAGCTCTTCCCGGTGCTGCCCATCCACCGGCTGAACGAGGAGCCCGGCAACCGCGCCGTCTTGGCCGACATCACCTGCGACTCGGACGGCAAGATCGATCACTTCATCGATCGCCGCGACGTCAAGAACGTGCTCGAGCTGCACTCCTTCACGGGCGACCCCTACTATCTGGGCGTCTTCCTGGTGGGGGCCTACCAGGAGATCCTGGGCGACCTCCACAACCTCTTCGGCGACACCAACACCGTCCACGTGTCGCTCGACGCCGAGGAGGGCTACCTGATCGAGGACGTGGTCTCCGGCGACACCGTGACCGACGTCCTGCGCTACGTGCGCTACAGCCGGAACGACCTGGTGGCCCGCGTGCGCCACGCCGCCGAGCTCGCCCTGCGCGCCAAGCGGATGACCCTCGAGGAGTCGCGACAGCTCCTGCGGCGCTACGAGGAAGGGCTCTCCGGCTACACCTACCTGGAACAGGACTGAGCCATGAAGACCGCCACCCTCCGCCACGTCGACACCCTCATCGCCCGGCTCTCGGACGCCGTCCGTCTGGGCGATCCAGAGGCCATCACCCACCGCATCAAGGACGAGCTGGAGGAGTTCGCCGCCGGCGGCGTGGAGGTGCCCCAGCGCTTCCGCGGCACCCGTCCCGACTCCTACTGCCGCCGTCTCCTCCACCGCGACGCCGAGCTCGACTGGAGCGCCGTCGTCATGACCTGGGGGCCGGGCCAGCACACCGCCCTCCACGACCATGCCGGCATCTGGTGCGTCGAAGGGGTGATCGAGGGGGAGATGGAGGTCACCCGCTTCGAGCTGATGGAGAAAGAGGACGACCTCTGCCGCTTCGAGGAGCGGGGCCACGCCTACGCCGGCGTCGGCTCGGCGGGAGCGCTCATCCCGCCCTACGAGTACCACGTGCTCGGCAATGCCCACCCCGACCGCGTGGCCCTGACGCTGCACGTCTACGGCGGCGAGATGGACCACTGCGGCATCTTCGAGCCGCTGGGCGGCGGCCGCTTCCGCCGCCGCCAGCACGCGCTCGCCTACGACGCCTGACGGACGCCGGATGAGCGCCCCCACAGATCCTCGCCTGCGCGTCCGCCAGGCGGAGCCGCTGAACGCGGGGCCGGAGCTTGCCGCCCTCTGCGAGCGCAGCTTCACCCCGAACGAGCTGTTCTTTATCCGCAGCCACGGCAACGTGCCGGCGGTCGATCCCGAGGCCTACCGTCTGACGGTTGGCGGCCTCGTCGAGGTCCCCCTCACCCTCTCGCTCGCCGACCTCCGCCGCGACTTCGCCCCCGTCCGCCTGGCGGCGACCCTCGAGTGCGCCGGCAACCGCCGCTCGGAGCTCATCGCCCATGCCCCCATCCCCGGCGAGCTCCCCTGGGAAGAGGATGCCATCGGCAACGCCGCCTGGACCGGTGTGCCGCTGGCCCAGGTCCTCGCCGCTGCGCGGTCCCTGCAGGCGGCGCGCCACGCCGCCTTCACCGGCCTCGACGAGACGGAGCGCCACGGCTC
>Ga0209626_1000315_pt1 | contig 10423 bp, 8 predicted proteins | sample JacPinW_OM1H0_M2_FD_187962 | JGI IMG/M metagenome (GOLD analysis project Ga0209626, IMG submission 187962) | Forest soil microbial communities from Algoma, Ontario, Canada - Jack Pine, Ontario site 1_JW_OM1H0_M2 (SPAdes) (version 2) | ecosystem: Environmental > Terrestrial > Soil > Boreal... | reverse complement strand
GGTCGTCGGGCTGTCGGGCAGTCTCATCGGTCCGCCCGGCATGCCGCGCAACGACCCGGGCTCGCTCGCCGGCACGCCCGTCTTCCTGGGCTGCAGCGACCGCGACCCGCACGTCCCCAAGGAGCGGGTGGACGAGTCGACGCGCGTGCTCGCGGGATTGGGCGGAGAGGTCACGGAGCGGATCTATCCCGCGCTGGGGCACACCGTCAACGCGGACGAGCTCGCTTTCGTGCGCGGCCTGCTGGCGACCTTCCCGGCCTGACCGTGAGCAGCCAACCGACAGAGCGGGTGAACGCCCTGGTCGTGGGCGGCGGCATCTCCGGCCTGGCCGCGGCCTTCGAGCTCAAGCGGGGAGGGCTGACGGTCGCCGTGCTCGAGGCTTCAGACCGGGTGGGCGGCGCGATGGAGACGCTCGCCGCGGAGGGCTGGCGGTTCGAGCTCGGCCCCAGCACCGTCCTCGAGAGCCACGCGAGCGTCGGCCGGCTCATCGCCGACTGCGGGCTGGCGGCCGAGAAGCTCACGGCCTCCCCCGCCGCCCGCCGCCGCTACCTGTGGAAGGACGGGCGGCTGGTCCCCCTCCCCGCCGGGCCGCTGGGATTCCTCGCCACGCCGCTCTTCCCGCCGGCAGCCAAGCTCCGCCTCCTCCGCGAGCCGTGGGTGCCGCGCCCGGCAGGCGACGTCGAGGAGACGGTAGCCGCCTTCGTCCGTCGCCGCCTGGGGCCGGCCTTCCTCGACTACGCCGTCGGTCCCTTCGTCTCCGGGGTCTACGCCGGCGATCCCGAGCGGCTGTCGGTGCGCTGGGCGGTGCCGAAGATCGCCGCCCTCGAGCGCGAGCACGGCAGCTTGATCCGCGGCGCCCTGGCGCGCCGGAAAGGGTCCGCTCCACGCGGCCTCATGATCTCCTTCCGAAGCGGTCTGGAGGAGCTGCCGCGGTGCCTGGCGCGCGAGATCGGCGACGTGCGCACCGGGGTCGCCTGCACGCGACTCCGACGAGCCGACGGCGGCGGATTCGTCGCCGAGACCGCCGCCGGCACGATCGCCGCCGAGCGGGTGGTGCTGGCCGTCCCCGCCGACGTCGCTGCCCGCCTCCTCGACGAGCTGACGGCCGGCCGCAGCCGCGCCCTCGCCGAGATCCCCTACGCGCCGGTCGCCGTCGCCGGGCTCGGCTACCGGCGCGCCGACGTCGCCCACCCGCTGGACGGCTTCGGCTTCCTGGCGCCGCGGCGCGAGGGTCTCCGCATCCTCGGTTGCCTCTTCTCCTCCGCCGTCTTCCCCGAGCGGGCGCCGGCCGGACACGTCGCCCTCTCCGCCTTCCTGGGCGGCCGCACCGATCCGGAGGCGGCGGGACTGGGCGACGATGAAATCTTCAGGCTCATCTTGGGTGACCTCCGCCAAGCCCTGGGAATCACCGGCGAGCCGGTCTTCCGCCACCTGCGCCGCTGGCCGCGCGCCATCCCGCAGTACGAGGTCGGCCATGGCCGCTTCGTCGCCCTCGCGCGGGAGATCGAAGAGTCCCTGCCGGGCCTCGCCATCGGCGGCAACTTCCTCTCCGGCGTCTCGGTCCCCGACTGCATCGAGAACGCCGTCGCCTTGGCCCGCGGCGCCTAGGAGCCTTCAGCCCTACTTCCGCATCGGCGGAGATTCGCCTCGACGGGCCAGCAGGCCGAAGACCAGGTCGAGAGCGTTGACCGCCAGGGCGAGGCCGCCCAGAGCCAGCGCGGCGGTGATCGACCCGCAGGCGGTCGCCACCAGGCCAAGGAGGGCCAGCACGATGCTGGTCGAACGCAGGGCGATGCTGCTGGGGGCTCGCGGCTTGGGTGGAATCACATAGGTATTGCCATCGTCGGCCATGGATCTCTCCTCCCGTCAAGGTCTACCGCTCGAAACTTGCCTGTGTCGAGCGGGACTCCCCCACCAATGGCGAAATCCGGAAACGAAGGTTACAGTCGAGAGATTACCTCGGTTCCCCGATGAGGACGAAGGGAGCCCAGTAGAAGGGGTGGGCGTACGGCCCCGAGGCGATCATTTCGAGCTTCGCCTGCCGCAGCGCCTCCGCCTTCTCTTGCAAGACGTCCAGCCCGCGATACAGGTTGACCATGAGCTCGGGGGTCGAGGCGTCCGCCACGTCCCAGAGACTGACCAGGACGCTCGGTGTGCCCGCGTAGAGGAAAGCCCGCGAAAGCCCGACGATGCCCTCGCCGGTGACCTCCTGCCCGAGCCCGGTCTCGCAAGCGGAGAGAACGACCAGATCGGAGCTCAGCTTGAGATTGAAGATCTCGTACACCCGCAGGATGCCATCCTCCTTCCCGGAGCGCGTCAGAACGAGGCCCGAGAACTGCGGCCGCGACTCGTAGAGCAGCCCGTGGGTCGCGAAGTGAAGGCGCCGCGCCGCCCGGAGGAGCGGGTTGTTCTTGACGTTCTCTTCCGTCGCGCGCTGGCGCAGGTAGACGGCCACCTCCCGGGGACGATAGAGGCCGGCCACCCCCAGGACCTCGCGCCCGGACTGCGCCAGCCGCGACAGTTCCCAGCGCGCCCGCACCGGCGTGGGCGTAGTCGTGCCGCGCGCGCCGCGCTCCGTCGAGGAGAGCGCCAGCTCCCCGCCGGCAGCCTCGTCGTAGAGGGGATCCCCATAGGCCACCAGCAGCTTCCGGTCCCCCTGGGCGACCGGCTCGCTCCGGGGCTCGCGAAGCCCCGCCAGGACGCTCGCCGAGGGCACATAGGCGATGGCGTACCGGCGCAGCAGGAAGGGCAGGTCCCGATAGGGCAGTCCGGCGCCCGGCGCGGTCAGCAACACCTCGAATGGCAGGAGGTAGAGATCGCGGTCCGGCGCGATCAGGAGCCGCGACTTGCCGGCGAGCGGCGGGAGGGCCGGCGCGAGAAGCTCGTCGTAGAGCTCGCCCGCCGCTTTCAGGTAGGGGTCGCGAAGCCGTCTTCCCGGCGTTTCGAGGGCCGCCCGCAGGCTCTGCACGAGCCCGGCGATCCTTGCCGCCCGCGGCAGCGGGTAGGCCGCGAGGCGCTCCCGCGTGATGACGAAAAGGTCCGAGCGGTCGTTCCCCAGGGCGAACTCGAGAAGGGCCGTGCGCCCGTCCAAGAGCTGCTGGATCTCCGCCAGCTGCGAGGGGACGGGATAGCGCACCTCGGCGTACTTCGGGTGGCGGCGCCGGATCTCGAGCTCCAGCGCCTGCTGGTCCCCCTCGGCCTCCGCGAGCTCCCGGCGCAGGGCGTCGACCCTCCCCGGCCTTCCGGACCCCCGGGCGAGCTCGCGCCCGAGCTGGTACTGGGACCGGGACAGCCGGTCGGCGATCTCCTCCTCCCGGCGCTTGAGCTCTGGCGCAATGCCGCTGCGCACGTCCACCCGGCCCTCGGCGAGGAGGTCGAGCAGGCCGCGCGCGCGGGCGCGCTCGCTCGCCGCCAGCGCCGCCGCGAGATGCCCCTGCCCCGGCGCTTGCCGTTCGAGCCGCAGGAGGACGTCGATGTAGAGCTCGTAATAGGCGCGCTTGGTGGAGAAAAAAGAGAGCCGCAGCTGGTGGGTAGTGACGTTGTTGCGGACCGACTCGATGATCGAGAGCGCCGCCTCGATCCGCTCGCGGGCGCGTTCGAGATCACCTTCGTCGCGGGCGAGCCGCGCCTGGTGGAGGAGGCAGTCCGCCTCGATGCTCGAGTCCTCCACTTGGCGGCTCAGCTCGAGCGCCTGAGCGAATTGGCCATTTGCTCCCGCCATCTCCCCCGATGCTCCGAGGACGCTGCCCAGCTCCAGCCGCGTGCGCGCCTCCTCGGAGCGGTCACGGCCTGCCTGCTCCAGGGCGAGCGCTCTCTGCAGCGAGACCCGGGCGTCGTTCAGCTGGCCGAGCGCGAGCCGGGCGACGCCGATGCGGTGGAGCGCCAGGGCCTCCACCCGCGGGCTTTTCGTCCGCCGGCTGAGGTCGAGGGCGCGTGCATAGTGGGCCAGGGCCTCGCCCGGGTTGCCCTGGAGCTGGTAGACCCAACCGATCGTCGAGATGAGGTTGGCCTGGAAGTCGAGGCTGCCCGCCGCGGTGTAGAGGGCGAAGGCTCTCCCGTAGTCCTCCTGCGCTTTCGGCAGGTCGCCGAGCTCCAGATACAGGTTGCCCGCGGCGTGGAGGACCTTCGCCTCGCTCGCCGGGTCGCCGAGCTGCCGGTTGAGGCGGAACGCCTCGCCGTAGGTCGAGAGCGCCTTCTCCAGATCGCCGCGGCGCCGGTAGACGGCGGCCAGATTGTTGAGAACGGAGGCCTCGGTCCGGCGATCGCCGGCCGCCCGGCAGAGCGCCAGCGCGCGTTGCAGGGCGTCGAGCGCCCGATCGATCTCTCCCAGGTTCCACAGATAGACCCCGCCCATGCTGTTGAGGGTGGACGCCTCGGCTCCCGGGTCGCCGGCCGCGTGCCGCAGGGGCAGCGACCGCGTCAAGAGGTCGAGAGCCTGGTCCGCCTGCCCGAGGTCGATGTAGAGAACTGCCGTGTTGTGCAGGGTCCTGCCCTTCTCGGCCGGGTCGCCGAGCCGTTCCCATAGCGCCAGCGCCTGACGATAGGCCGCCAGCGCCGCGTCGGTCTGGCCCAGGCTGGCGCGGGCAAGGCCCACGTTGTTCAGCGCCCGGGCGGCGCCGGGCTCGTAATGCGCCTGCCGGGCGAGCGCCAGCGCCCGCTCGCAGAGGGGGATCGCCTCCCGGGCTTCGCCGAGCTCGGTGTGCCGGCCGCCGCTCTCGTTGAGGGCGTCGACCTCGCCCCGGGCGTCGCCGGCGCGGCGGAACAGCGCCACCGCCTCCCCGAGCTTGGCCAGGGAGCGCCGGGTGGCCGCGGCGGTGTCCTCCCTCCCCAGCCGCCGCCCCACGGAGAACGCCCTCTGAGCCGCGACGCGGGCGCCATCGCCTGTCACCGCCGGCCGCAGCTCGGCGATCCTCAAGCGGTAAGTCCCCGCCGCGCCGGGGCGGGCCGAGACCGTGAGGCGGTAGACCCCCGCCTCCGGAGTGACGAGCGCGAGCAGCTTGACCCCCGACCATTCCGCGAGCTCCTCCTCGGCCAGCCGGTCCCCGAGGGGGCCGGTCAGGGTCGCCCGCAGGTCCACTCCCCGCTGCTCCATGGTGATTGCGAGGTACCGGCCGGCGGCAAGGGTCAGAAGGTGTTCGCGGATCTTGCCGGCGGCGATCGTCTGCTCGACCGCCGACCCCGGTGCCGGAGCCGCCCCCCAGGCCGGCCGCGGCGGGGCGGCGGAGCGGCCTGGCGTGGCCGACGGACGGCCGCATCCGCCCGCGCCGAAAGCGAGGGAGAGGAACAGGACGATCTCGATGACGGCGGGGTTGCGACGACGAGCTCGGGGCGCGATGAGGGGCTCCTCCCGATGGGACGCGATGGCCGGATTCCTCCCGCTGGGATGCCGATCCCGGAGCGCGCCCATTCTAGCCCGAGCCTTGACTCCCCGGCGGCCGTCCGTCAGCATCGGAGCGAGAAACCGACATGAACGGGGACGACGCAGAGGTGGTGTCCCGCTTCCTCAAGGGGGAACGGGACGCGGTGGGGACGGTCGACCGCTGGATCGCGCGCGCCGCCTATCCCTATCAGCGGCGGCTCTCGACCCGCTGGGAGGACGTGCTCCAGGACATCCGCCTGGAGATCACCCGCCTCCTCCAGCAGGGGAAGTTTCGCGGCGAGTCGACCTTCAAGACCTATCTCTGGCGGGTGGTCAGCCATACCTGCCTCGACCAGATCCGCGCCGACGGGCGGGTGAGGTGGGCGGAGCTCGACTCCGAGAACGAGGGCGACGACCCCGCGCCCTACGCCGGTTTGCAGGCGCCGGGCAGCACGGCGGCGACGCGCTCCGAGGTCAAGGATTTGATGCTCCGCGTCCTCGCCAAGGTGCCCCTCGAATGCCGCGAGCTCTGGCGCATGGTCCTGGCCGGCTTGAGCTATCGCGAGATGAGCGCCCAACTGGGGGTGGCGGAGGGGACCCTCCGCGTGCGCGTCCTGCGCTGCCGCGAGCGGGCGACGGCGGTCCGCGCCGAGCTCCTGACCGGCGTCGCCGCCCCGGGTCCGGCGTAACGCGCGGATAGAGCCCGGCGCCTATCCTTGCGGAAGGAGGGGATGCGAGTGAACTGCGAAGAAGCGATCGAGCTCATGCCCTGGTTCTTGAACGACAGCCTTTCGGCCGAGGAGAGGCGGGCGGTCGAGGAGCATCTGGCGAGCTGCGAGCGCTGCCGGACGGCTCGCGCGGAGACCCGCTCCGCGGCGCAGATCTTCGCCGCCCACGTCCCCACGGCCGACCTCGTTGCCTACGCCGCGGACGAGACCCCCGAAACCGACGCCGCGTTCCTGCGGCAGCACCTGGAGGCCTGCCCCCAGTGCTCCGCCGAGCTCGAGCTGGCGCGGGCGAGCCGCCTCCTGGCCGAGCACGAGGAGGTGGCGCTGATGCCGTCGGCCGCCAGCCGGAAAGAGCGGCCGATGCGGATCTGGCGCAGCTCCGCCCTGGCGGCGAGCCTCGTCGGCCTGGTCGCCGCCGGCGGCTGGATCTACACCGCCCAGCGCGCGAGCTCGCTGGCCGAGCGGCTGGCCGCGGCGCCACCGGCGATGCGGGGAGCGCCCGAGCCGGAAGGCACCGAGGCCCCAGCTCATCTGGAGACCGCGCAGGTCAACACCGTCATCGTCGATCTCCAGCCGGTCGGCGGCAACGTCCTGCGCGGCGCGCCGCGCCCGTCCGGGAACGTCGTCGAGATGCCGGCGAGCTCGCGGTCCGCCACCCTCATCCTTCATGCCGCCGAAAGCGCCGACCGCGGGCAGCGCGACGTCGAGATCGCGGACGCCGACGGCGTTCTCGTCGCCCATGCCGCCGGCCTCGTCCGCGACCCCGACGGCGACTACACGATCACCCTCGACCGCCAGGTTCTCCATCCGGGCGAGTACACCGTCCAGCTCTTCGGCACCGAGAGCGGCAAGCGCGTCCCGCGCGAGAGCTACGCCGTCACCGTGAGGTGAGCTGCAGCGCCTCCAGGTCCTTCTCCAGCCTGGCCATCGCCTCCTCGTCGAAACCGTCGTAGTAGCCGCGGATCCCGCCACCGCCGTCGACCAGCACGAAGCGGGTGCTATGGACGAGCGCGTCGTCCGCGGGAGCGGCGCCGGCCGCCGGCGCCGGCCCGACGGCGAGCTTGAACCCCCGGCGGGAGAGGTCGAGGAGGCGGTCGGCCGGACCGGTGAGGAAGAGCCAGCGCGGCGGCGCGCCCTGGCGGGCTGCGTAGCGCGCCAGCACCTCCGGGGTGTCGTGGGCGGGATCGACGGTGAAGGAGACCAGGTGGATGGGCGGCGCGGCCGGCAGCGCGCGGTCGAGGCGCGTCATGCGCGCAGTCATCATCGGGCAGGAGGCGGCGCAGCGGGTGAAGATGAAGTCGGCGATCCAGGGAGCGCCCGCCAGGTCGGCCGCCGTCACCGTGCGGCCGTCGCGGTTGGTGAGGCTGAAGGCCGGCACCCGGCCGAGGACCGGCGGCGGCTCCGGGCGGTGGAAGCGGCTCCAGGCCGCCACCATCCCCACCCCCACCAGCGCCGCCACCAGGAGCCCCCAGAGCAGGCCCCGCACCAGGGGGACCCGCCCGTGCGCCGGGTCTGCCGTCAATCCACTCTCCCGCCGCGGGTGACGGCGAGGTCGCAGGCGTAGGCCGCCAGGGCGACGGCGGCAGTGATGGCGACCGCCGCCGCCACCGGCGCGGCGTAGAGCACGCCGCGGAGCGCCTCGACGCCGTAGGTCAGGGGATCGATCCGCATCAGCGCGGCGAGCCAGCGCGGCGCCCCGGCCAGCGGGAAGAAGGCTCCCGAGAGCAGCCACATGGGCAGCAGGACGACGTTCATCACCGCGTGGAAGCCCTGCACCGAGTCGACCTTCCAGGCGAAGCCGAAGCCGATGGCGGTCAGGGAAACGGCCAGGATGGCGAGCACCCCAGCGGCCTCCAGCGCCGACCGCAGGGTGAGGTGGATCCCCGAGAGCGGCGCCAGGGCGAGGAAGACCACCGCCTGGATCCAGGCCAGCGTAGCGCCGCCCAGGACCTTGCCGGCGACGATCGCCCCGCGCGACACCGGAGCCACCAGCACCCCCTGCAGGAACCCCTCGTGGCGGTCCTCGATGACCGAGATGGTCGAGAAGATGGCCGCGAAGAGGAGCACGAGGACGATGGTGCCGGGGAAGAAGAACTGGAGGTAGGAGACGCCGGCGGCGCCGGGGAGGCGAAACGAGCCCGAGAGGCCGCTGCCCATGAACAGCCAGAAGACGAGCGGGGTGCCGGCGGCGCCCGCCACCCGGCTGGGCTGGCGGAAGAAGCGCTGCAGCTCGCGCCGCCAGAGGGTGAGGACCGCGAGCGGGCTCACGGCGACTCCCCCGCCGCCAGCTCGCGCTCCGAGCCATCCGCGTCCTCGGCGTCCGCCGCGCCAAGCGCGCGCCCGGTGCGGCGGAGGAAGACGTCCTCGAGCGTCGGCCGCGCCACCGACACCGCCTCGATGCGGCCGGGCAGGGTCTCGACCAGCCGCGCGACGAACTCGTGCGCCCGCTCGCGCTCGAAGCGCACGGCGCCGTCGCGCACGGCGGGCGAGAGCTCAGGGTAGCGCGCCGCGAGGTCGCGCGCCAGGGCCTCGGGGTCCGGCCCGGTGAGGATCACCACGTCGCCGCCGATCTCCTCCTTGAGCGCCGCCGGCGACCCCTCGGCGACGATCCGCCCGCCGTCCAGGAGCGCCAGCCGGTCGCAGCGGTCCCCCTCTTCCATGAAGTGGGTGGTCAAGAGCACCGTCACCCCCTCGCGGCGCAGGCCGTCGAGCGTGCGGGAGAGGTCGCGCCGCGCCCCGGGGTCGAGCCCGGTCGACGGCTCGTCGAGGAGCAGCAGGCGGGGGCCGTGGAGGAGGGCCTTGGCGATCTCGGCCCGCCGCCGGAGCCCGCCGGAGAGCTTCTTTGCCCGCTCGCCCGCGCGGTCGGCGATGCCGAAGCGCGCCAGCGCCTTCCCCACGCGGGCCGCGAGGTCGGCTCCGCGCAGGCCGTAGAGATACCCCTGGTGGACCAGGTTCTCGCGCACCGTGAGCTGGAGGTCCAAGCTCGGCGACTGGAAGACAACCCCCAAGTCGCGGCGGAGGCGGACGAGCCCCGCCGCGTCGGCCAGATCGGAGCCGAAGACGCGCACCGTCCCCCGCTCCGGCCGGGCGAGGGTGGCGAGGATGCGGAAGAGCGTCGTCTTGCCGCCGCCGTTGGGTCCCAGGAAGCCGAAGATCTCTCCCGGCGCCACCCGGAAGTCGATCCCCGAGAGCGCCTTCCTCCCCTTGTAGGAGAACTCGACGCCGGCGGCCTCGACGGCGGGCTCGGCGCCGGCCGCGGAGGCGGGGCGCGCATCGGCTGAGGTGGCGGCCAGGGCGACCAAGGCGCGTCCCGACCGCTCCTAGTGGACCACGCGGTCCAGGAGCATGAGGATGAGGAGGACCGGCAGATAGGCGATCGACGCCAGCATCAGGCCGCGGGCCCGAGGGGTCGAACGATTGCGGGCGAAGGCGAAGCCGAAACCCAGGTAGGCGAGGCTCAGCGCCAGGGCGCCGGCGAGATAGACGCTCCCGAGAACGCCAAGGGCCGCCGGCAGCAGGCTCACCGGCACCAGGGCCGCGCCGTAGAGGATCGCCTGCCGCGCCGTCCGCGTCCCCTGCGGATCGCGCACGGTGAGCATGGGGAAGCCGGCGGCGGCGTAGTCGGCGCGGCAGAGCCAGGCGATGGCCAGGAAGTGCGGCATCTGCCAGAAGAAGAGGATCCCGAAGAGCGCCCAGGCCGCGAGGTCGATCTCGCCGCGCACCGCGCACCAGCCCATCATCGGCGGCAGGGCGCCCGGGATGGCGCCCACCACCGTCGCCAGCGAGCTGACCTTCTTGAGCGGGGTGTAGACGAACACGTAGCCCGCCAGGGCGGCCGCGCCGACCGACGCGTACTGGTCGCGGAGCAACTGCCCTGCCTTGGCGGACCACGGGAGCAGCTCGGCGTCGAGCAGCAGCCACGACGCGGACAGCTCGTCGAACAGGCCGGCCGACACGGCGGCGGCCCTGACCCGGGCAAGCAGCGCCGAGGTCAGCGCCGGACCGAAGAACGGCCGCCCGGTCCGCGTCCACACCGCGCCTGACCCCATGCCGGGGGTGACGCCGAAGCGGGCCACGGCGTCGGCCTCCGACCGGCACACCAGCACGACGGCGCGCGAGCCCATGTGCTTCTCCTCGCACACGACCTCCCGCACGCCGGCGTCAGCGTAGGCGGCGAACGCCTGCGCGGGGTGCTCAAGCAGCTCGCCGTCGGGCGCGGTGGTTACGGGTGACATCGTCGGCGGCAGGTACAGCAGCCAGCGGGGGTCGATCGCGAACCGGCTCATCACCTCAAGGGCCGCGGCCGCGTGCGCCGCGCCGACTTTGACCCGCGGCC
>Ga0209626_1000314_pt1 | contig 10429 bp, 11 predicted proteins | sample JacPinW_OM1H0_M2_FD_187962 | JGI IMG/M metagenome (GOLD analysis project Ga0209626, IMG submission 187962) | Forest soil microbial communities from Algoma, Ontario, Canada - Jack Pine, Ontario site 1_JW_OM1H0_M2 (SPAdes) (version 2) | ecosystem: Environmental > Terrestrial > Soil > Boreal... | reverse complement strand
CAGCCACGACCAGTACAACACCACCATCTACGGTCTCGACGACCGCTACCGGGGTGTCAAGGGCGGCCGGCGGGTGGTGTTCGTCAACCCCGCCGACATCGAGGCGTTCGGATTGAACCACGGCGACCGAGTCGACCTGGTGTCGGAATTCGTCGGCGGTGACGGTCAGGTGCAGGAGCGCCGGGCCAAGGACTTTCGGGTGGTGTCCTATCCGACCCCCATCGGCAACGCTGCGTCGTATTATCCGGAGACCAATTCGCTGGTCGCGTTGGATCATGTTGCGGTCAAGTCGAATACGCCGGTCTCCAAGGCTGTGGTGATCCGGTTGGAGCACTCATGGGACGGGTGACGGCGCGGCGGCGGGCCCGCCACCTGTCCGGCGACGCCGCTGTCATGCGGCCCGAGACCCTCGCGGTGGAGGAGCCGCTGGAGATCCGTGTCAACGGCAAGCCGATCACCGTGACCATGCGGACGCCCGGCTCTGACATCGAACTCGCGCAGGGCTTTCTGCTCACCGAGGGTGTGATCACCGCGCGTGAGGACGTGCTGGCGGTGCGCTACTGCCGGGGCTCCGGCGATGACGGCCTGAACACGTACAACGTGCTCGACGTGACGCTTGCGGCCGGGGTCGAGCCGCCCGATGTCGACGTCACGCGCAACTTCTACACCACATCGTCGTGCGGGGTCTGCGGCAAGGCGTCCCTCGACGCGGTTCGGTTGATCAGCCGCCACGGCCCGGGCGACGACCCGGCCACCGTGGCGGCCGACACGCTGACCGCGATGCCCGAGCAGTTGCGTTCGTCGCAGCGGGTGTTCGCCAGCACCGGCGGGCTGCACGGCGCGGCGCTTTTCGGGGTGGACGGCACCATGCTGACGATTCGTGAGGACATCGGCCGGCACAACGCCGTCGACAAGGTGATCGGCTGGGCACTGGAGGCAGGGCGTATTCCGCTGAACGACACGGTGTTACTGGTCAGCGGTCGCGCATCTTTCGAGCTGACCCAGAAGGCGGTGATGGCTGGAGTTCCGGTGCTCGCGGCGGTGTCAGCGCCGTCGTCCCTCGCGGTCGACCTGGCCAGCCAGTCGGGCCTGACGCTGGTGGCGTTCCTGCGCCGCGATTCGATGAACGTGTACACCCGGCCTGACCGGGTCGTGCGGTGAAGCTTTCACCCGAGATGCAGCGGGCCGTGCTGGAGCAGCGACTCGGCTTCGTCGCCACCGTCACCGAAGACGGGCAACCGAACGTCTCGCCGAAGGGCACCACAACCGTCTGGGACGACGAGCGGCTGATGTTCGCCGACGTGGCATCGCCGGGAACCGTCGCGAATCTCGCCGCAAACCCACACGTCGAAGTCAATGTCGTCGACCCGATCCTGCGAAAGGGCTTCCGCTTCAAGGGAACCGCCACGGTGCACACCGGCGGCGACATGTTCGAGCGGGGCATTCGCATCTTGCGCGGACGCGGTTCAACCCTCGACCGTGACCGGATTCGTTCCATTGTGGTGATCGACGTGACTTCGGCTGCGCCCGTGATTTCACCGGTGTACGACGACGGCACACCCGAAGAGGTGATAGTCCGTCGATGGCTTGACTACTACGGCGACCTGTATCCGCGCTGAGCGGACTCAGAGTGTTCCCCCGCGTTTTTGTCGTTGCCGTCAAATTAGGTGGCCGAATTTACTACCGGGAAGCCTCCCGATGGAACATGATCGAGAGGACGAAAGGAATCCGATGTCCGAACTCAAGACCCCGACAGCTGTGCTGCACGAGGGACCACGCAGCCTCTCGGACGCCGAGACAGCCGAGATCGAGGGGCGGGACCTGCAGGGAATTCGCCAAGTCGACATCGACGACGTCATCGAGTACGTCCACCACGGCCTACGGCGACTGCCCGACTTTGTCACCCTGTACCGCAAGTACCTCAAGCAGCGCTGGGACGTCTACGAACTCGACTTCACCCAGGACCGCATCGACTGGACCGAGAAGATGACCGAGGACGAACGGGAATCCTTCGTCGGGATCGCATCGGGATTTCACCACGGCGAGCGGCAGGTGGAGATCGAGCTGCCGGTGTTCATGATCGGCGCGACCGAGGAGGAGAAACTCCACATCGCCGCCCAGATCGAGGATGAGGCTCGGCACACGGTCTTCTTCGACCGGTTCTATCGAGAGGTGGTCGGAATCGAGGGCGCCGACATCATGGAGGTGCTCGACCGCTCCTTCCAGTGGGTGCAGGAAACGTTCGTGGGCCCGTTCGGATTGCTCGCATACCAGGCGGACGAGTTACGCAGGAATCCCTATGACCAGCGTGCCCGCGTTCGGTACGGGACCACGTACTTCCTGTGGATCGAGGGTGTGCTCGCGCTGTCGGTCATGAAAGTGACGCTGTCCTACGCGCGCTGGCGCGGCATCCTGCCCGGCTATTACACCGGGTTCACCGCGACGTGCCGTGACGAGTCGCGGCACGTGCAGGGCGGCATGCGTTACCTGCAGGACGCGGTGCGGCGTGATCCGACGATGTTGAAGGAGATCCACGACACCCTCACGACGATCCTCACGATCAGCGGGGTCTCAAGCCGCAAGCTGTACTACGAGCCGCTTGGCTGGACGGAGGACGAGGTTCGCGTCCTCCTGATCCAGCAGCTCCGCCGAAAGATGAACGACGTAGGCATTTCGCTGTCCGATGAGTTGGAGGAGTTGCTTGTGCAGATCCAGCCGGTGCTGGCGGGAGGTTAGGGATGGCGCCGATGTTTTTCAGCCCGTCCTGGGCCTCCGCCGTTGGGAACGCGCTGGACGCCGGTCCGGACGAGGAAACCCTCGCGGGAAAGCTGCCCGAGTACTGGGAGTTCTATGAGCTGGTGCGATCGAACTACCAGTGGTCGTGGGCGCTCGGTGTCCGCGACCTCCCGGCTGAGCTCGGCTCGGGCACGGGGTATCTCCGGGTGGTCTGGGGCGACAATCGCGTCGCGGATTGCCGCATTGTCGACGGGTCCGAGCCGGTGGACGCGACCTACGTGCTGGCCGCCGACTACGGAGACTGGAAAGCCCTGCACCAGGGGTACGACGCGCTGCGGACGGTGATGTATCGCAAGCTGCTGCTCGAGGAGGGAGATCTGCTCGAGTTCTTCAAGGGCATCTATTTCTTCGTCGAGTCGCTGGCGCTGATCGCCAAGGTGCCCACCGGCTTTCCTGCAGACGCCAAGGTCCCCACGCCGGCCTGAACGGTGACGATCTCCGACCAAGGACCCTTTTGCCCACCTCCGAGCGACGATGCACGACGGGCGCCCGCTTGATCGTCGGCAGCGCCGTGATCGGGGCACTTTCGTATCGGCGACACGCTTTCTCTCGGTGTGAACTCCTGACAGACTGGCTGCATGGTTGGTCTGGGGGCACTCGCGCTAGGTGCGGCACCGTTAGCCGGTGGAGTCCTGCTCGGCGGCATGGCGGGCAAATCCCAACCGAATGTTCCTGACTTGCGAGCGGTCATCAGATCGGAGATGGAACTGCTGCAGCTGATTCCGGATGACCAGGTAGCCCGTCGCGCCGCGCTCAAGCAAATGATCGGGGAGCACATCGACGACCTCCTCCTGGCTCAAGAGAAGAGTCGGGAGTTTCAGAGCAAGACCAGGTACTTCACCGACAGAGGCCACTGGCGCGACATCGTGCTGTTTGTCACGACCGTGTTGTTCGCCGTGGTTATCGGGAATGCCGACCACCATCGTCCGATCTGGCTTCCGCTCTTAATTGCCACGATCGTGATGTCCGTAGTAACGGGTATCTATGTACTGCGAGGCTTCTTGACGAGCCTTCGCGAGGACCACGGCGACTCAGACCGCCATCCCTAGCGCGGTGGTCGCGTGCAGCGGCTGAAGCCTGGTGTGGAACCTGAAGAGCTATGCGCTCTTGTCGCGGCGCTCCGGGCGCGCCGGCTTACGCGGCACGATGGTCGGCAGCACGTTGTCCTGCACCGTCTCCTTGGTCACGACGACCTTGGCGACGTCGTCACGGCTGGGGATGTCATACATCACCGGCAGCAGCACTTCCTCCATGATCGCGCGCAGACCACGCGCGCCGGTGCCGCGAAGGATCGCTTGATCGGCGATCGCCTCCAGCGAATCCTGGGTGAATTCCAGTTCAACGCCGTCCATTTCGAACAGCCGGGTGTATTGCTTCACCAACGCGTTCTTAGGCTCCGACAGGATCTGAACCAGTGATTCCTTGTCGAGGTTGGTGACCGAGGCCACCACTGGCAGCCGGCCGATGAACTCGGGGATCAACCCGTACTTGATGAGGTCCTCGGGCATGACCTCCGCGAAATGGTCCTGGGTGTCGATCTCGGCCTTCGTCCGGACGTCGGCGCCGAAGCCGATCCCCCGCTTGCCGACCCGGTCGGACACGATCTTCTCCAGCCCGGCGAACGCGCCGGCCACGATGAACAAGACGTTCGTGGTGTCGATTTGAATGAATTCCTGGTGCGGATGCTTGCGACCACCCTGCGGAGGCACCGACGCCTGGGTGCCCTCCAGGATCTTCAGCAGCGCCTGCTGCACGCCCTCACCCGAGACATCGCGGGTGATTGACGGGTTCTCGCTCTTGCGCGCGATCTTGTCGACCTCATCGATGTAGATGATCCCGGTCTCGGCGCGCTTGACGTCATAATCGGCGGCCTGGATCAGCTTCAGCAGGATGTTCTCGACGTCCTCGCCGACGTAGCCAGCCTCGGTCAGCGCGGTGGCGTCGGCGATCGCGAACGGGACGTTGAGCATCTTCGCCAGCGTCTGCGCGAGGTAGGTCTTCCCGCACCCGGTGGGGCCCAGCATCAGGATGTTCGACTTGGCCAGCTCGACGGGCTCGGCGCGGGAATCGCGGGACTTCTCGCCCGCCTGGATGCGCTTGTAATGGTTGTAGACGGCGACGGCCAGCGTGCGCTTGGCGTTGTCCTGCCCGATCACGTAGCCCTCGAGGAAATCGCGGATCTCGACGGGCTTGGGAAGCTCATCGAGCTTGACGTCGTCGGCGTCGGCCAGCTCCTCTTCGATGATCTCGTTGCAGAGGTCGATGCACTCGTCGCAGATGTATACCCCGGGACCCGCGATCAGCTTCTTGACCTGTTTCTGGCTCTTGCCGCAGAACGAGCACTTCAGCAGGTCACCGCCGTCTCCAATGCGCGCCATGGTGGTGGAGTCCTACTTCCTGTTGGCCGTCGGTCGTCGTCCGTCTGACACGTCTGTCCCGACGCTACCCGCTCGATCGGTCGGGGTGCGACCGATAATGCCGAATCGCGTCGATGGTATTTCCAGCGCAGCCTCCCGCGCTGGAGTGAAACATATCTCCTGTGCGCGCCACCGGCCCGGTGGATCGCCGGACCGTGTCCTTGGCGTGTCGCCGCCGTTATTGGACCGAAAGGCCGGCGTTCACTGAGTCTACTAAGTCGGGGCCGCCGCGACGCCGAGACCGTCAGGCCGACTGCGCAGAGAGTTTGCGGTACTCCAGCACGGTGTCGATGATCCCGTAGTCCTTGGCTTCCGCGGCGGTCAGGATCTTGTCGCGGTCGGTGTCCTTGCGGATCACCTCGGCATCCTTACCGGTGTGGTACGCCAGCGTGGTCTCCATCAGCTTGCGCATCCGCTCGATCTCGGCGGCCTGGATCTCCAGGTCGGAGAACTGGCCCTGAATGACTCCGGTCAGCGCCGGCTGATGGATCAGCACACGCGCGTTGGGCAGGGCCATCCGCTTACCGGGCGAACCGGCGGCTAGCAGCACCGCCGCGGCCGATGCAGCTTGGCCCAGGCACACGGTCTGAATGTCGGCGCGGACGTACTGCATCGTGTCGTAGATCGCCATCAGCGACGTGAAAGAGCCGCCGGGCGAGTTGATGTACATCGTGATGTCGCGGTCGGGATCCAGCGACTCCAACACCAGAAGCTGCGCCATGATGTCGTTCGCCGAGGCGTCGTCAACCTGCACGCCGAGGAAGATGATGCGTTCCTCGAACAGCTTGTTGTACGGGTTGGACTCCTTGATCCCGTAGCTCGAGTGCTCGATGAACGACGGCAGGATGTAGCGCGCCTGCGGCTGCAGCGCGGGATCGGTTAGCGGGTGGCTGGTCATTTCGGGGCAACTCCGTTGATCTCGGCGCGGGCGATGATGTGGTCGACGAATCCGTACTCCAGCGCCTCCTCGGCGGTGAACCAGCGGTCGCGGTCGGAGTCCTCGACGATGCGCTCTTCCGACTGGCCGGTGAACTCGGCGTTCAGGCGGAACATCTCCTTCTTGATCACCGCGAACTGTTCGGCCTGGATCGCGATGTCCGAGGCGCTGCCGGTGACGCCGCCCATCGGCTGGTGCATGAGGATGCGGGCGTGCGGCAACGCGAAACGCTTGCCCTTGGTGCCCGCGGCCAACAGGAACTGGCCCATCGAGGCGGCCATGCCCATCGCGTAGGTCGCCACATCGCACGGCGCAAGAACCATCGTGTCGTAGATGGCCATGCCGGCGCTGATGGAGCCGCCCGGCGAGTTGATATAGAGGTGAATGTCCTTGGTCGGGTCCTCGGCGGCCAACAGCAGGACCTGCGCGCACAACCGGTTGGCGATGTCGTCGTCGACCTGAGAACCCAGGAAGATGATGCGCTCGGCCAGCAACCGTTCGTAGACCGAGTCGACGAGGTTGAGCCCTGGCGCGCTCGCACGCATATCAGTCACTGCCGGTACCTGCTTTCTGGCTATTTGCTTGTCTCTGACACTAACCAACTCAGAGGGTGACGCACTCCCGACAACATGCCGGTTCGCTTACAGCGTTACTGGCTGTCGTCTTCGTCACTTTCTTCGGCTTCTTCTTTGGCTTCTTCTTCGGCTTCTTCTTTGGGTTCTTCTTCGGCTGCTACCGCGGCATCCGAATCGGCGCCGGCGGCCTCCTGCCGCGGACCGAAGAACTCGGCGGTGTCGATCGTGTTGCCCGCGGTGTCCTTGACGGTCGCGCCGCGCACCACAATCGCCAGCGCCTTCCCGCGCCGCACGTCCGCGAACATCGCGGGCAGCTGATTGTTCTCCTGCAGGAACTGCAGCAGCTGCTGCGGCTCGACGCCGTACTGACGGGACTGCAACACCAAGCGCTCGGTCATGTCGTCCTGGCCGACCTGGACCTTGAGCTCGTCGGCGATCGCGTCAACCAGCAACTGCGCCTTGACCGCCTTCTCCGCGTTCTCGCGTGCCTCGGCGTCGAACTCTTCGCGGCTGCTGCCCTGCTCGGCCAACGCCTCGGCCAGGCGATCCTCGTCGTGGTCGAGGCCGTGCAGTGCGTTATGCACCGTTTCGTCGACCTGCGCCTGCACGACCGCCTCCGGCAGCGGCACCTCCACCTGCTCGAGCAGCGACTCGATGGCCGCGTCGCGGATCTTTTCTGCCTGCTGTACCCGCTTGAGCCTGCCCACCTGGTCGCGGAGGCTCGCCTTCAGCTCGTCAACGGTGTCGAATTCGCTTGCCAGCTGCGCGAATTCGTCGTCCAGTTCCGGCAGCTCGCGTTCCTTGACCGAGGTCACCGTGACGGTCATCTGCGCGCTCTGGCCAGCATGCTCACCGGCGACCAACGTGCTGGTGAACACCCGGCTCTCCCCCGCGGGAAGTCCGACGATCGCGTCGTCGAGGCCGTCGACGAGCTGACCCGAACCCACCTCGTGCGACATGCCTTCGGCCGTCGCGTCGGGAACCGCTTCGCCGTCAACGGTGGACGACACGTCGATCGAGACGACATCGCCCTCCTGCGCAGCCCGTTCCACCGCAGTCAGCGTGCCGAAGCGGGCGCGCAGCGACTCCAGCTCGGACTCCACCTCCTCGTCGGTGACTTCAACCGGATCAACCGTGATGGTCAGCGCGTCCAGATCGGGCAGCTCGATCTTCGGCCGGATGTCCACCTCGGCGGTGAACACCAGCTCCTCGCCGTCCTCGATTTTGGTGATCTCGATCTCGGGCTGGCCGATCGGCTGCACGTCCGAGGACGTGACGGCCTCGCTGTAGCGGCTCGGCAACGCATCGTTGACGACCTGCTCAAGCACCGCGCCGCGGCCGACGCGGGCCTCGAGCAGCTTGGCGGGGGCCTTACCGGGCCGGAACCCCGGCAGGCGAACCTGCTGCGCCAGCTGCTTGTACGCGCGGTCGAAGTCGGGTTCCAGCTCGGTGAAGGGCACCTCCACGTTGATCCGGACCCGGGTGGGGCTCAGCTGCTCAACGGTGCTTTTCACGTTCCGGCTCCTCATCTGTCTTGCTCCGCGTGTCCGCGGAGCCAGTCGTCATGTCTGGTCTCGTCATGTCTTGTCGGGGTGACAGGATTTGAACCTGCGGCCTTCCGCTCCCAAAGCGGATGCGCTACCAAGCTGCGCTACACCCCGCGCGCCCGGCACACCGCGGGACGCGGCGCCACGGCACATTGTGTAACCAGGCGATACTACGGCCTGCCGCGCTGGCGGCCTCAATTGGATTTCGCCGGTTGGCTTCGGCCGCTGAAGCGTCGTACAGTGCCGTTCGTGCTGTCCTGCGGGCGTAGCTCAGTGGTAGAGCCCTAGTCTTCCAAACTAGCTACGCGGGTTCGATTCCCGTCGCCCGCTCTCTGCAGACCAGCCCATACGTGGGCGAGCGTCTGTTCGTCGGCTCGCGCGGTCCCGTATCGGTCCCGTATCTCTCGGCGCTACCCGTGCGGCGGCACGACGTTTGCTGAGACATTGCCAATCCGGGGTCAGCCGGTGACGCCTGGTGCCTCAAAGTTCTGCGGGGCGTCAACAAGCATGAACGGGCTTCTGCATCCGCCGTCGCGGACCCTCATCGAGTTCCAGCAGCGTGATGGGAATCAGGGCGAGGCCTTCGATCCGCGGCGTACCGGGTTCGATCACATGGGTTCAAAGTCGACATGTGTGGACGCGAGACGTGGGCGTCGACCGTGATCACAGAGGCGTGGCTGAAAGCCCTCGGCGTCCCCGACGGTATGCGCGCGATCCCGATGGATAAACCGCGGCGCAGCTACCACGTGGGGATGGTTCTGGCTGATCGGGAGCCGGCGCCTCTTCTGGCGCGAGCCCTGCTCGACGTCACGCAACGTCTCGACCTGCCGAGCGAGTTCGCGCAGGCCAGCGCATCCGTGCGGTAGGACATCGGGTCGGCGCATCTGTGTTACGTGTAAGGCGGTCCCCACATCGTCGTCGGGAATGAAAGCCGGACCCGAAACGCTGAGCACAGAGTGACTTTCAAACTGGACGACGACGCGGCCTTGCTGAAGCCCGTACAGGTCGGCGACACCCTCGCGGGCAACCGCATCTTCATGGCACCGTTGACCCGCTCACGGGCTGAGGCCGATGGCACGCCGTCCGAACTGGCCGCCCAGTACTACGCGCAAAGGGCCGCCGCCGGCATCATCATCACCGAGGCCACCGCCGTATCACAGGTGGCAGGCGGCGCCTACCTGAACACTCCCGGGCTATACACGGATCGGCACCAGCGGAGATGGGCGGAGGTGGCCCGGGCGGTGCACGCCGCGCAGGGCCGGATCTTCATGCAGTTGTGGCACGTCGGGCGAATGGCACACCCGGACATCAACGGAGCCGAATCGGTGGCCCCGTCGGCCGTGGCAGCCGACATGTCGGCGCACACGGCGTCGGGCAAGAAGCCGTTGCCGGTGCCGCGCGCGCTCGACTTTGACGAGATCCCCGGCGTCGTCGGACAGTTCCGAGCCGCCGCAAGGCGCGCCGTCGACGCCGGTGCGGACGGTGTGGAGGTCCACGCGGCCAACGGCTACCTGCTCCACCAATTTCTGTCGGACGTGGTCAACCAGCGGTCAGACGCCTACGGCGGCTCGCCGGCCAACCGCGCCCGGCTGACCGCCGAGATCATCGAAGCGGTCGTTGCGGAGGTCGGCGCCGGACGCGTCGGACTGCGGATCTCGCCGGGGAACACCGCCGGCGACATGCACGAGGTGGACACGGTCGACGTGTACGAGGCGCTGCTGGACCGGATCGCGCCACTGGGCATCGCGTACCTGCACGTGTTGATCAATCCCGTGGGCCAGACCTTCGGAGCGATCCGCGCGCTGTGGTCGGGCCGGTTCGTGCTGAACACCGGTCGCGAGGTCGACACCGACTTCTGCCAGCTGGAAGGCTTCGTCGACTTGGGTGCCGTCAGCGCCGTCGCCGTCGGGCGCGCATTCCTGGCGAACCCGGACCTGATCGATCGTCTGGTGGTGGGCGCAGAACTCAACGAGCCCGATGTCGCGACGTTCTACGTCCCGGGACCGCTCGGCTACATCGACTACCCGACCCTCGACCAGGTGGACTCGCTCAAGTCGGCCTGAACCGGCGACGGACGTCGACCGATCGTCGTCCGTCGAATCCTGCCGCCGCAGGATAATCGTGTGTGCAAGAACGGCATTGACATGCGGCGTGACT
>Ga0209626_1000313_pt1 | contig 10432 bp, 7 predicted proteins | sample JacPinW_OM1H0_M2_FD_187962 | JGI IMG/M metagenome (GOLD analysis project Ga0209626, IMG submission 187962) | Forest soil microbial communities from Algoma, Ontario, Canada - Jack Pine, Ontario site 1_JW_OM1H0_M2 (SPAdes) (version 2) | ecosystem: Environmental > Terrestrial > Soil > Boreal... | reverse complement strand
GCAGCGGCTGCCGGCCCGGGCCCGGTGTCGATATTCACCGGCTCCAGGTCCAGTCCCGCGCGCCGGCGCGACAGCCCCCGCCAGCCGCGCCGGTCCACGCGCGTCCGCGCACGGCCCGACCGCTGGGAGCGCCGGTGGCATCGCCGTTGCGCAACGCCTGCACCCCGTTCACCCACACATCATCGACACCGGTCGCCAGTTGCTGCGGACGATCGTAAGTCGAGTGATCCTGAATGGTCTGCGGATCAAACACCACGATGTCCGCGAAATCGCCCGCCTTCAACATGCCGCGATCCGTGAGCGAGAGTGTCGCCGCCGGCAGCGCGGCGAGCTTGCGAATCGCTTGCTGGAGCGTGAGCACCCGATCCTCGCGCACGTACTTCGCGAGCACCCGGGCGAAGTTGCCGTAGGTGCGCGGATGACGACTGGATTTCAGGAAAACGCCTTCGGGCGCGGGAGCATCCGCATCCGAATCGAAACTGACCCACGGCAGCGCGACCTCGCGGCGTACGTTCTCTTCCGACATGAGGAAGTACGCCACCGCGACGCGCGAACTGTCCTGCACCACCAGGTCGATCGCCGCGTCTTCGGGGCTCACGCCGCGCTGCCGCGCCACTTCCGCCAGCGTCTTGCCCGTGAGCGGCTTGAGCGCCGGGTTCTTGAAGCCGAGCAGCAGCGTACCGGCCGCGCCGGCCGCGCCGTAGAGGTTCTCCCAGGCGGGCGCCGGATCGCGCATTTCCGCCAACACGCGGGTGCGAACTGCCGGGTCCTTGAGCCGTGCGATCCACGCTTCCAGGCCCCCGTCCTGCACCCAGGGGGGCATGGCGGCATCAAGACCCGTCGCCCCAGCCGTGTACACGTACATGTCCGCTGTGATGCGGATTCCCGCTGCGCGGGCCGTTTCCACCTCGTGGATGAGCGCATCGAGCTTGTTCCAGTTGCGCTTGCCGGCGACTTTCAGGTGATAGATTTCCGCCGGTGCTCCGGAGGCTTTGGCGATCTCGATCGTCTCCTGCGCCGCCTCGATCAGCCGATCCCCTTCACTGCGCATGTGTACGCTGTAGATGCCGCCGCAGCGAGCGGACTCGGTCGCCAGCGCCGTCAGCTCGGGTGTCTTCGCGAAAGTATTGGGGCTGTAGATGAGCGCCGTGGTCACGCCGAGGGCTCCCTCCTCCATGGCTTGGCGCACCAGCGCGCGCATCTGCACCAGCTGCGCCGGCGTCGGCTGCACGTCGCGCTCGCCGAGCACGTTGTTGCGCACGGTTCCGGCCCCGACGTAGGAAGCGACATTCGGCGCGATACCGCGCTGCTCGAGCCTGTGCAGATACTCTCCGAGCGTCGTCCAGTCGATGGTGTAGCGAATGTCCGCCTGCCGCTCGGTTGCGAGGCGTTTCATTTCCGGGTTCAGCGGCCCCATCGAGTCCTCCCCCAGCACTTCGAGCGTGACGCCCTGGCGCAAGTCGCTGAGGGCACGGCCGTCCACGAGCAGTGACTCCTCTGGATGCGCCAGCATGTTGACGAAGCCCGGCGCCACCGCCTTGCCGTGCGCATCAATACGTTCGCGCGCCGACCCCGGCGCGTGCGGTCCGACGTAAGCGAGGCGATCGCCTTTGATCGCCACATCCCCGACGAAGGGGGCGCCTCCCGAGCCGTCATAGACGGTGCCGCCGCTGATGAGAACATCGTAGTGTGCCACCTCGCCGTTGGCCGCCGCGGGCTGCGCAAACGCGGCCGAGCATGTGAACAAGGACAGCCACGCGCCACGGATCATCATGAACGTCGCTCCCTCGTGTGGTCGCGCCCTTGCGACCGCAGGTGCGATCTTAAGACGTAGCGGCGTCGAGAAGAAGTCTCGAGGCAGCGGTGCGGTCGGCCGGTGTACGATGGCTCCCCGGCACACCCCCGATAGAGCGGCAGCACGTGATCACTTCGAAGGCGCAGCCTTGCGCCGCGGAAGTCATTCGGTCCACCCGCGGTACGTCCGCCTGCTCCGAGCGTGACAAGGCCTGGGTGTTGGCCGCGGCGGTGTTGGGATCGACCATGGCGTTCGTCGATGAATCCGTGGTCAACGTTGCGCTGCCGACGATCGAGGCCGATCTCGGTACCACGCTTGCGGCGATGCAATGGGTCATCAACGCCTACACGCTGTGCATGTCCGCTCTGCTGCTGGTTGGCGGCGCGGCCGCGGACCGGTTCGGGCGTCGCCTGCTCTTTCTGATCGGCATTGTCGCCTTTACGCTCGCTTCGATCGCCTGTGGTTTGGCGCCCGGTATCGCGGCGCTGATCGGGGCGCGCGCCATCCAGGGCGTGGGTGCGGCGCTGCTCATTCCCTGCTCGTTGGCAATCATCGGCGCTGCGTTTAACGAGCAGGAACGCGGTGCGGCGATTGGGATCTGGTCGGGCGCCTCGGCGCTCGCCGCCGGCGCCGGGCCGCTGCTCGGGGGCTCGCTGGTCGATCATCTATCCTGGCGCGCGATATTTCTGATTAATCCGCTGATCGCTATTCCAACGTTGTGGATTGCCGTGCGCCGTCTGCCGGAAAGCGGCGATCCCACTGCGCACGCCAGCCTCGATTGGCGCGGCGCCGTGTTGGCGTTCGGCGGGCTGGGCGGTCTGGTATACGGGCTGATTTCCGCCTCCAGGCTCGGCTGGCAGGATATGACTGTTGTCGGGTCGCTGACCGTCGGTGCGCTGCTGTTGTCGGGGCTGGTGCTGGAAGAACGGCGCAGCCGTGCGCCGATGATGCCGCTCAGACTGTTTGGTTCGCGCAGCTTCAGCGGCGTAAACCTGCTCACGCTATTTCTCTACGGCGCACTCGGCGGCGCGTTCTTTCTGCTGCCGTTTCTTTTGATTCAGGCGCATGGGTTTTCAGCGACCGCGGCCGGCGCCGTCTATTTGCCGTTCACGCTCGTTCTCGCGGTGCTGTCCCGCTGGTCCGGCGGCCTGGTCGACCGCTTTGGCGCACGGCGACCGCTCATCATCGGGCCGCTCATCGCGGCCGTCGGTTTTGCGCTGCTCGCCGCCGTCAGCGGCGAGCGGGCGTACTGGGATTACCTCGGGCCAATGATAGTGTTGGGCTTTGGAATGGCCATCACCGTGGCGCCGCTCACGACTACCGTCATCAACTCCGTAAACGAGCGCGAGACGGGCGTCGCGTCCGGCATCAACAACGTCGTGGCTGCGGTGGCCAGCCTGCTGGTGATCGCGGTGCTCGGCACTCTCGTCGCGGATTCGCTGGTTGCAACAGCGCGGCTGGTGATGTCGACCGCCGCGGCGCTGGCCCTCGCCAGCGCGGCTGCCGCAGCCTTTACGATTCGAATCTGATCCGTCAACCCCCGCCGACAAGACCGGCGGTAACGTTGATGGCAAAGCCGAGGATCGAGACATTGAACAGAAACGAGATGATGCTATGCGCGATCACTACCTTGCGGATTCCAAGCTGAGTCGTGGCGACATCTGCGGTCTGACACGCTGCAGCGATGGTGAACGAGAAATAAACGAAGTCCCAGAATAGCGGCTCTCTAGTCTCAGGAAACACGAGCGGCCGCTGCTGGGGATCCGCGCTGTAGAACATGTCCGCGTAGTGCAGCGTGAACATTGTGGCAACGAGCAGCCAGGAATCGGCGATCGTCAGGCCTGCAAGCAAAATGTGAGCGGCTCTTGCGGCCGGGCCAATCTGCTTGAGGGTGGCCAGCAGGGCCACAATTGCGATCACGCTCAATACTGCCGCAGCGACGACGACAAGGAGAATGACGGGTGACGTTGGATCTACCTCTTCGTAATGGGCGCGGATTTGCTTCGCATCCAAGCCGACCATCCTGATGCACGTCAACAGCATCAGAAGCAGCACAGCCCCGTTCCAGGCCGTCAGCATACGGCCGATCCCCGACCAGCTCGCGGGCGACACAAAGAAGATGGCGATGCCCACCGCCACCGCAAGCCACAGTCGCGTGTGATTCCAGACGAGTTTGCTGGCAGTTGAGCGACGCCGAATCGTGGGAGAGCTGGAAGCCGGGGACTCCCGTCTGCTCTCGGGGGGCGTCATATGAAAGCGGACACGAGGCGCACGGCCGACATGGAAAGCCCACTTGCATCCGTCAGCATAGTGCGCTGCCGTCAGCCACTGCGCGGTCAGGCCTCGACAGCACGATGGCGCCATCCTCGCGTGCAAATCCGGTGACCAGGATCTCGGACTTGAATCCAGCAACACGTTTCGACCCGAGTCCGGTGGCGCAGATGACCTGGCGTCCAATGAGCTCTTCTGGGCTGTAGAGCGCGGTTATCTGCGCGCTCGACTGTCTGATGCCAAAAGGCCCGAAATCGACCCAGAGCTTGTAGGCGGGTTTGCGAGCTTCCGGAAACTGTTCCACCTTGCGGATGGTTCCTGCTCGCAGCCCGACCCGCTGGAACTCCTCCCATGTCGCGGATGCTGTCTCTTCTTCCATTGCCGCTCCTGTCATTGGCGTACCCCCGGAGGGCGCATCTGGCCTCGCGGCCCGGTCAGTGCGCCTCGGCCCATGCCGGAAAAGCGCGCAGTGCGTCCACATAGTTGTGGATGACGTCGGTATGCGCGTCCTCCTGCCAGCCGCCAGGCAGCGCTCGCTTGAACAGATCGCGCGGGCGGCCCGCATCGTCGATGGAATAGAGCGTGAAATTGAGCGCCTGGCGTGCCTCGCTCGCCAACAGCGCGGAGCCGACAGCTTTCGCATACAAGGCCAGGACGGCGCCGTAGGTAGAATTCACGCCCCCCCAGGCCTCGCGATCCTCATCCTGCTCATGACACACCCGCACGCCGAATTCCAGGTGCGTGAAGGTTCTGCGAACGAAGTCGATCAGCGTACCGGCATCGGTGCGCCAGCGCGGCTCGAGTGCCGCTCGTCTTTCCAACAGGTAGCGCGCCAGATTCAATGGCGCCCAGGCGGTGCGATTAAAGGGCCCATCGTGGTCTTCAAAGAACTGCGCGAACAGTGCCCCATCGGCGGTCGCGCTGGGGATCTGATAGTGCTTGATCCACTTCCATAGAGCGCGCCGCGGTGCCGTGAATTCTGTATAGCCGCGCGCCTGCAGCGCGTCGTACAAACGCAGGATGTAGGTCATATTGCCGGACACCGGCCCCCGACCCGCAGCGCTGCGATAGTCGGCGCGAAAGGGCCAGGGAGAATGGGAGCCGTCGCCCGGCTGCTGGTTGGCGGCCAGAACGCGGGCGTTGTGCAGTCCCTGCTCCAGATACCTGCGCTCGCCGCTGGCCTCGAACAGCAGCACGAGTGCATAACCGGCAATGCCACCCTTGTCCGGCTCGATCTCGTAGGGATGATCGCCCTGTGAGCCGGCGTCGGCAGCCAGCGGAAACTGTCCACGGGTGCCGGTGGAACGAGTGAAGCGCGGATACCTGCCCAACGCGGGTGTGAGTGCCTCCCGCACCAGGTAGTCACCCATCGCGCGCGCCGTGTCGAGGTAGAAGGCATCGCGTCCGTCGCGCAGTGCGTAGAGTTTCAAATACGAGAGGATGCCCATGCCATTCTGCGTCGCCGGGATCGTATCGCGGCGATCGGGCACAGGCGACCAGTCACCCTCCAGAAAGGTCTCGGTAACAAAACGGGGGTAGCCATGGTCGGTCGGGCACTGTTGGTAGAAGAGCATCTCGCGCTCAAGGGCGGTGGTCCACGAGATCCAAGGCAGTAGATGACCAGCGGCATCGAAGTGAGCCACATGGCCGGCAATCATAGCCGGCTCTTTGATCTGCGCATGGGTAGCAGGGGGAAGTGCGGAAACCGCGGCCAGCAGCGCCAAGCACTGCCAACTAAGCCGGTCGCGCACAGGGTCATCCACGTGGTCGCACCTGTATCGCACTGCTCGCCTTCAGATCACGCGACGGCCCTGCCTGGCGTCGCCTGTAGTCTTCAATGGGGTGCGGCGGAACTTCGGTTTTTAGTCTGGTTAGCGGTCCAGCCAAGTGAGCATTTCCCAGGCCATCTGCAGATTGGACTCACATGCCTCGCGGGCGTCCCGCCACGACGCGAGGTAAGGGCTTAGGCGCCTGCGCGCAAGTGCACAACCGGGCTCGCTTGCTACCGGCGATTGGGCGGTTGCCGTGGGTGCGGCGCGGATTCATTGATAAGGAGTGACGGGAGGCGTTCGACGAATCGCCGGCAGACTGTTGCAAAAAAGCTACGCCGCTGAACACGTCCTGTGAACAGGGAACCCCTTCGATATCGGGCCTTTGCGATCGTCACCGGGTCTGATAACTCCGAGACATGCGCAGTCCATCGGTCGCGCGTCGGAATATTCAGTGAGACTTCGGCGTGGTATTGTTGCGAGAATACCATAGAGTAATTCGAAGGGGGAACGCGTTCACACAGCCTCCACGCGCCTGTCACAAACAAGACGCCATCACCGTCAGGGGAGTACGCGAATGAAGTTCTTGCCGATCATTCTGGCCGCGTCGACGCTTGCGGCCGCTACAAACATCGCCGTCGCCCAAGAGCAACCCGCCGGCGCACCGGGCGCCACCGCTGCCCCGACCGAAGAAGTCATCATCACCGGCACGCGCCGTACCGACCGTACGGTGACCGATTCCGCATCGCCGATCGATATCATCACCAGCGCCGAGCTCAGGGCGCAGCCCGCCGATAACATGCTCGATCAGGTCAAGAACGTCGTTCCGTCGTTCTTCGTCGGCCAGAATACCATCTCCGATGCCTCGAGCCTTGTTCGCGCGCCGTCGCTGCGCGGCCTTCCGGGGGACGAAATCCTGGTGATGCTCAACGGCAAGCGCTTCAATCGCTCGGCGCTGGTCCAGGTCTACAACGGTGGCGACACCGGCCTGTCGTTTGGTTCCCAAGGATCGGACCTCGCTACGATCCCGGCAATCGCAATCAAGAGCCTGGAGGTGTTGCGCGACGGTGCGACCGCGCAATACGGTTCGGACGCGATTGCCGGTGTGCTCAACTATGGCCTCCGCGAAGATGCAGGATTCGATGTGCAGGCCCGTTATGGCCGGTACCAGGACCGCTCAGACGGTAAGAGCTACCTGATTGCCGCCAATGGCGGCTTCAAGTTGGGCGGCGCCGGCTTCGTCAACCTGTCGGCCGAATATGACGACGACCTCCAGACCAGCCGCGGCGTCACGCGTCCGGTCGCAGTCGCGTTCGCGCAGGAAAACCCGGCCCTTGCCAGCCAGTTGCCAAACTACCCGTTGCCGGCGCAGATCTGGGGTTCGTCTCCAACCCACGGCTACAAGGCGCTGCTCAATTCCGCCTTCGACGTGACCGACGCGAGCAGGTTCTACCTGTTCGGCAACTTCGCGCACAGCAACACGGACGAGAGCTTCAACTTCCGCTCGTCGCTAATTGGAACCCGGCCTTTTACCGACACTACGGGCACTGTTCACAATATCGGTGGTCGGTCTTTCTTCCAGCACCCCTATTACATGACCCCATGTCCGAGTGGCAACGCGACCTGTCCTGCCGGCGGATACGTCCAGGATAGCAACACCTTCTTTCTGAGCTCGATCTACCCGGCCGGATTTACGCCGCGATTCGTAGGAAAAAACGATCAAGAGTATGGAACGATGGGTTACAAGGGTAAGACCGCAAGCGGGCTAGGCTACGATCTTTCTGCATCGCTGAGCGACGACACGCTTGATCTGTCGATGAAACACTCGATCAGCCCCTCGTTCGGGGGTGCATCGCAGACCAGTTTCGAATTTGGCAAGCTGATCCAGAAGGAAGCCGACGTCAACTTGGACCTCACCTATAACATCGATGCGGGGTTGGCGAGCCCGCTCACGCTTTCAGGCGGCGGGGAATTCCGCCGCGAATCCTTCACGGCGACGGCAGGTGATTTCCAATCCTACGGCGCCGGTCCCTACGCCAGTCCCAACCCGCTTTATACGCAGACTGCTCCGGGCGTCTATGCGGCCACCGGCACATTCACCGCCGCAGAGTCTCCGGCCGCCAGCGGATACGGCGGTACCAGCCCAACCTATGCGGGCACCCACACCCAGAACAGCCGCGGCATCTATGTCGGCCTCGAAGGCGATGTCGTCAAGCAACTCAGCATGGGCTTGGCCGGGCGCTACGAGCACTATTCCAGCTTCGGCAACGCCACGGTCGGCAAGTTCAACGCGATCTGGCATGCCAGTGACGCGATCGCGCTGCGCGCGACGGTTGGCAGCGGCTTCCATGCCCCTTCGCCGGGTCAAAACAATACGCAGATCCTGACCACGAATTTCATCAACGGCGTTTCGATACAGACCGGCACCTTCCCGGTGACCAGCACGGTGGCGCAGTTCTACGGTGCAAGACCACTCAAACCCGAGCGCTCGACGAACTTTGGCGCTGGCATCGTGTTCAATCCGTCGAGCGCTTTTACGGCGACAATCGACTGGTACCAGATCAATGTGCGTGACCGCATCTTCGTTTCGCAGAACTTCTTTGTGACCGCTGCGGATATCGCCGCTTTGCCAGAACTGGCCTCGGTCGGTGTCGGCGGCGCTGTCCAGTACTTCAATAACGCTTTCAACACCTCGACCAAGGGTGTCGACCTGGTTGGTACCTACCGGACGGATGTCGCTCACGGCAAACTCAGCCTGACGCTCGCCTATAACTACAACAAGAGCGATGTCACAAAGTTTGACCCGGCGGTGATCAGCAACGCTCAGATCATTGATGTGTCACACCTTGCCCCGAACCATCGCGCAACTTTCTCAGCGAACTGGGCGAGCGGCAATTTCGCGGTGAACTTGCGTGAGAACTACTACGGTTCGTGGATCGACGCGGTGGACTATCCGACCGTCGTGTCGGGTGGCCAGACGCTCGCGGGGCAGGAATTCGGGGCGAAGTTCACCACCGATCTCGCTGCCAGCTACACCTTCATGGATCGCTACACGCTGACGGTCGGTGCAAGCAATCTGTTCAATACCTATCCGGACAAGATCGCGGCCACTAAGAACAACCCGATCTACCCCCTGACCAACGGCCTGGAAGACGGCCAGGTCAATCCGCGCAGCGGCGGTCCGTTTGGAATCAACGGCGGGTTCTGGTTCGCGAGCGTGAGGGTGCAGTTCTAAGACATCCCGCAATGGGTGCACTGGGGGCGGGAAAGATTCGCCTTTCCCGCCCCTTTCTTCTCTTGTGCCATCGTCTGCCCTTCAGACTGTTTGAGAAAGGATGGATGCACATGGTGGGGGCGCGGCCCTTGCGATAGTGCTATCGCTGGCGCTTCTCGCCACGAGCGGCCGGGCGGCGGCACCGGCGCCGGTCGGAGCCGAGCACGCTATGGTGGCCGCTCATCGACTCGCCAGCGAAGCGGGGTCGACGTGCTCAAACGTGGCGGCAACGCAATCGATGCGGCCGTTGCCGTGACCTGTGCGCTGGCGGTGACCTTTCCCGAGGCCGGCAATCTTGGTGGCCACGACGCTCGCCTACAACGACAATGTCACCTCGGTCGTCTGCCGGAAGCCCACCGACCCCGAGTGCGCTCGTAAGATGCCGGCCGGTCTGGATACTTTTATTGGTGCCGTTGTGGAATACACGTTGCGACTCGCGACGCTGGACGACGTTCCGGTACTACATGAGCTGATCGCGCGGTCGATACACGGGCTCGGGGCCGCGGATTACACGCCTGCGCAGATCGAAGCGGCACTCCAGGGAGCCTTCGGCGTCGATACGGTGCTCATACGCGATGGGACCTACTTCGTCGCCGAAACGCGTGCACGGGACATCGTCGCGTGCGGCGGCTGGGGCCGGCGGCGGACATTGTTCGGCAGCGACGCGCGCGCCGAGCGGGACGAGTCCTGGCTCGACCCGAAGTCGGACCCGGCCAAGATCAGGGCTTTCTTTGTCGACCCGGCGCACGCACGCCACGGGATTGGGCGCGCGATTCTCGCGCGCTGCGAAGCGGACGCGATGCGGGCCGGATTCTCCTCGCTCGAGATGATGGCGACGCTTCCCGGCAGGCGGCTCTACGAGAAGTATGGATACGTCGCAAACCCGCCGATTGACCATCCGCTGCCGGGCGGGCTGACCATCCGCTTCGTACCGATGCACAAGAAACTTCGCCTTGCGCCGTAAGCGCCTCCGGTCAGGCGCGATTCATCTATCGGCCCGCAAGCTCAACGCTACGGGGCGCAGCCAATGCTCGCGCTACGGGCACGGCCCCTGTCGAGCATATGGCGTCCCCAAGGGAACCCAGACCCCACTCTGCGCCGACGGTTACCGCGCGGCGAGTCCGTCTGCGATGGACACTCATTGATGCCGCCAGACTGCGCGGGTAACTGACCGAGAAGTTACCGACGCCAAAATTCTGCTGTCTTAATAAAGAATTAAGTCGTTGATTTTATTGGCGTCCCCAAGGGGATTCGAACCCCTGTTACCGCCGTGAAAGGGCGATGTCCTGGGCCTCTAGACGATGGGGACGGGACGCAGCCGGG
>Ga0209626_1000312_pt1 | contig 10437 bp, 8 predicted proteins | sample JacPinW_OM1H0_M2_FD_187962 | JGI IMG/M metagenome (GOLD analysis project Ga0209626, IMG submission 187962) | Forest soil microbial communities from Algoma, Ontario, Canada - Jack Pine, Ontario site 1_JW_OM1H0_M2 (SPAdes) (version 2) | ecosystem: Environmental > Terrestrial > Soil > Boreal... | reverse complement strand
AAGAGCAACTGGACGCCGTGCGTGCCGACCGCTCGCTTCTGCCTCAGGCGATCGAGGAGGCCGTGCGGTGGGAGCCGCCGCTGATCATGATCACGCGTGTCGCCAGCCGAGACACCGAACTCGGCGGAGTAAAGATCCCCGCCGGCTGCTCAGTCATGCCGGTCCTGGGTGCGGCCAACCGGCAGGACGAGCGCTTTACCGATCCGAACCGTTTCGACATCTTCCGCGAGATCAAACCGAATATCGGGTGGGGGCACGGCGTTCACGTCTGCCTCGGAATGCATTTGGCGCGGCTGGAGATGCGGGTGGCCCTGAACCTCCTGTTCGATCGCCTGCCGAACATGCGACTGGATCCCGCGGTCGACGACCCGCACATCCGCGGTCAGGCATTCCGGTCGCCGACGTCGCTGCCGGTGTTGTTCGGGAACTCATGACCGAACTGCGGTTCGACGGCCGCGTGGTTGTCGTCACCGGAGCCGGGCGAGGCATCGGGCGAAGTCACGCGCTGCTGCTTGCCCGCAAGGGCGCTCGCGTCGTCGTCGCCGACTACGGCGTGGACATCGACGGGGGCGGGTCATCGCCGACGCCGGCTGAAGACGTCGTCCACGAGATCAAATGGGCCGCCGGCGAAGCGGTGACATGTTATGCCTCCGTCGCCGAAGAACGCTCTGCTGCAACGATAATCAAGACTGCCATCGATGCATTCGGCCGCATCGACGCGGTGATCAACAACGCCGGCATCCATGACCCGGGCATGTTCGAAACGCTGTCTGCCGAGCAGTTCCGCAAGATGGTCGAGGTCCACTTCTTGGGCACGGTTTTCGTCACGCAGGCCGCATGGCCGCATTTCGCCAAAGCCGGGTACGGTCGCGTCGTCAACACCGTTTCAGAGGCAATGCTCGGCGGCATCCCCGAGCTGACGAGCTACGGTGCGGCGAAAGGCGCAGTGTTCGGGTTGACCCGCAACCTCGCGACCGAGGGCGCCGCGCAAGGTATCCGCGTCAATGCAGTTGCGCCCAGGGCATATACGCGAATGTCGGCATCGCACTCTGACGCGTTGTCGGAGTACCTGTCGATGCCCAAAGACGTGATGGATCAGATCAACGCGAGCATGCCCCCCGAAATGTGCGCGCCCGCAGCCGCATTCTTGGCTCACGAATCCTGTCAGCTCAACGGTGAGATCCTCCAGGTCGGCATGGGTGGTGTGTCGCGGATCGCCGTGGTGCACACACCGGGAATTGCGAAATCGCCTCTCACGGCAGAAGACATCGCAGAAAACATCGACGGGATCATGGACGCCCGTGAGGCGCGCGTGACCGACACCGTCTCGATGGAGCAGTAGGAGACCAACATGTCCGACCTTGAATCCGCAGACTTCTTCACCGACCAGTCCCTCATCCCGGACCCCTACCCGTACTTCGACCAATTGCGCTCGAAGTGCCCCGTGGCGCCCGAAGCCCGTCACGGCCTGTTGGCCGTCACCGGGCACACCGAAGCACTCGCGGTGTACAAGGATCCTGCGTTCTCATCGTGCGTCTCGGTGGCGGGGCCGTACTCCGGGCTGCCGTTCGGGCCCGGAGGCGACGATGTCGGCGCGCTGATCGAGCAGTATCGCAACGGCATTCCGATGAGCGAACACATCGTGACCGAGGATCCTCCCGATCACACTCGTACGAGAGGGCTACTGAGCCGGCTCCTGACGCCAAAGCGACTGAAGGAAAACGAAGACTTCATGTGGCGCTTGGCCGATCAGCAGCTCGACGAGTTCGTGTCCAACGGGAAATGTGAGTTCCTGGACAGCTACGCAAGGCCCTTCTCCGGCTTGGTAATCGCCGATCTGCTCGGAATCCCCGTCGAGGACCACGAAGAGTTTCGTGCCGTCTTCTCGGGCCAGGTCGTCGGGGCAATAGACAGCGATTCGCTTACGGTCGCACACAATCCGCTCGAATGGCTCGACGACAGGTTCTCGACGTACATCGCCGAGCGTCGACGACAGCCGCGCGAGGACGTACTGACCGAGCTCGCCGAGGCGAAATACTCCGACGGCTCGACTCCCGAAATCATCGACGTCGTCAGGCTCGCCGCATTCTTGTTCGCGGCCGGACAGGAAACCACGACGAAGCTACTTGGCTTCGGGATGCGAGTGATCTGTGAGCGTCCCGACATCCAGGCATCGTTGCGCGAAGACCGCAGCCTCATTCCCGCCTTCATCGAGGAGACGCTGCGGATCGAAAGCCCGGTGAAGTCTCACTTCCGCATGGCGCGCACGTCGACCACGGTCGGTGACGTTGCGGTCCCCGCCGGTACCACCGTGATGCTTCTGCCCGGAGCGAGCAATCGGGATCCGCAGAAATTCAGCGCGCCGGACGAGTTTCGCGCCGACCGCCCGAACGTGCGCGAGCACGTCGCGTTCGGGCGCGGTATCCACTCCTGCCCCGGCGCCCCGCTGGCCCGGGCGGAGGGGCGAATCTCCTTCAACCGCATCCTCGACCGAATGGGCGACATCAGGGTTTCCGACGCCGAGCACGGCCCCGCCGACGCACGTCGCTATGCCTTCGAGCCCACGTGGCAGCTGCGGGGCCTGACGGAACTGCACCTGGAGTTCGAGCCGATCCTCTGAGTGTCGTCGGCGGTCGAACCGGCTAGCTTCTTCTCGTGGGGACAACCACGAGAAGGCTGGCGACAGGGTACGCGGCCCGCCTCGCGCTCGCGCAATTCCTCGCGTGTGTGGCGAGCACCGCGATCGTGATACCGCTGGGTGGCATCACGATCGGCGGAACGCGCACATATTTCACCGAGCAGAACGTGATAGTGGCCGTCGTACTTGTCGTTCTCGGCACTGTCGCAGTGGCGGTAGGCGGCGTCGTGAACATCACCCCGACACTGCGGTGGTTTGTTCCAGGGCGCGAACCGAGCCCGGATCAACGCCGAGCGGCGATGAGACTTGTCGGCCGGCAGTCGGCGATCCTGTCGGCGACGTGGGCGGTCAGCGGCATCGTCGCTGTGCTGTTGAATCTCGGTGGCGGAGCTGCCGTCGCGGTGCCGACCCTGATAGGTGTGGTGCTCGGTGCCGCCGCTGCGGTCGGCACCGGATTACTGCTCACACAGGGTGCTCTTCGCCCCATTCTTGCGGCCACCACGCAGGGTTCCGAGGGTTGGGTGAGGGTGCCGAGCGTGCTTGCGCGGCTGGTGGGCATGTGGACGCTGGGCACCGCGCTTCCTTCGGGCGTAATCGCCGCTCTCATATTGATTCGGGCGAATGGCTGGATCGTCGAGAAGAATGCATCCGTCGAGATTCCTGTACTCGTGGTGACGGCTGCCGCGGTGCTGCTGGGCCTGCCGATAATGATCCTGACGTCACGGTCGATTTCGGATCCGGTTGGTGAGGTCGTCGACGCGATGGCCGAGGTCGAACAAGGGCGACTCGGCACCCGGATCGGCGTCTATGAGCGCTCTGAAATCGGCCGACTGCAAAGCGGGTTCAACCAAATGGTCGCGGGGCTCGCCGAGCGGGAACGGTTGCGAGACCTGTTCGGCCGCCACGTCGGTGCCAACGTCGCCCGTCGCGCCATTGAAGAAGGCGCATCGCTGTCGGGCGACGTGCAAGAGGCAGCGATCCTGTTCATTGACTTGGTGGGCTCAACACAGCTGGCGGCGACCCGGCCGCCGCAGCAGGTCGCCACCGTGCTCAACGACTTCTTCCGCATCGTCGTCAACGCCGTCGACGAACGTGACGGCATGATCAACAAATTCGAAGGCGACGCTGCGCTCGCTGTCTTCGGCGCGCCGCTACGGACAAGCGGAGCAGCTTCGGCCGCGCTGGCAACCGCACGCAGTCTGGGCGACCAGCTGCGCGAGCTGCCGATGGTTGATTTCGGTATCGGTGTGTCGGCCGGTCACGTGTTTGCCGGAAACATCGGTGCCGAGAACCGCTACGAGTACACGGTGATCGGCGACGCCGTCAACGAGGCCGCGAGGCTGGCCGATCTCGCCAAGACCTCAGATCGACGGATCCTGTCTTCAGCTGCCGCGATCGAGCGCGCCGATCCGGCTGAACGCCAGTACTGGGCGTCACGGGGGAGCGAGGTGCTGCGCGGCCGTTCCAACGCGACGCATTTCTCCGCGCCCGTGGACGACGAGTAGACCGTCGCGTAGCTGATTTCACTGTCGGCGGCAGTCGAGGCGACGACTGCGCAGCGCGGAAACCACCCGCTTTACAAAAACTTCGGAGAGTGTCACGCTCGATGCGTGGACCGCTACGAACTGCGGAGGCTTGACTACAGCCTTTCTGAGGCTCACACGGATCTTCAGGCTGCGTACAGGCAGTTCTTCAAGACGTCCTGCTCGATCGACACCGTCCGCGCCGCAGAGGCATCTGGTTTCGACAAAAACCTGTGGGAACGGTTGTGCGCCATGGGAGCGACGACGATGGCGCTGCCCGAGTCCTGTGGTGGTGACGGGGCAACGCTGGTCGACCTGACACTGGTCGCAGAGGAGATCGGCCGCTCACTGGCACCGGTCCCGTGGATCGACCACGTGTGCGCCGCTCGGCTGCTCGCTCGGCTGGGTGCACTGGACATCGCCAACGACGGCGCCGCCGATCTGGTCAACGGTGCCCAGATCGCGGGGTTGGATCCGCAGATCGACAGCGCGGGACGGGTTCGGTTGATCCCGGCGGGGTCGGTCGCCGATCACGTCATCGTGCGCGACGGCGAGACCATCGTGCGACTGACCTTCGACACCCGGCCCTTCAGGGTCGACAACATCGGCAGGCTCCCGATGGCCTGGATCGACCCGGACAAAGCCGATACCCGAGTAATCCTGGCCGAAGGGGCAGAGGCACTCGCGGGCTATCGGCGGGCGCTGGATGAATGGCGGCTGCTCACCGCCGCGGCGTTGGTCGGTCTGGTCGAGGAGACGATGACGATCGCGGCGGAGTTCGCCAAGACCCGTTACACGCTCGGCGTGCCCATCTCGACGTTGCAGGGAATCTCGCATCCGCTGGCCAACATGGCTATCGCAGTGCACGGTGGGCGGAACCTGGCGCGGCGCGCCGCGTGGTTCCTCGACAACGAGCCCGACGAGCGACCCGAACTGGCGGCGTCGGCGTTTGTGTTCATGGCCGAGGAGGCGGCCAAGGCCGCGATCATGGCCGTCCACATCCAAGGCGGGCTCGGTGTCTCGGCAGAGGCGGCCGCCACCGCCTATTTTGTGCGGGCCAGGGGATGGCCGTTGGCCGGCGGTGATCCTGGCGCCAGCGCCAAACAGATCGCCGAGATCGTCGCGGCGCGCGAAAGCCGCGCGGAGCGGAGAAGTTAGGTGGACTTCTCCCGGGTAGATCTGTGCGAGGACGATCAGGCCTTCCTCGACGAGGTCCGGACATTCCTGTGCACCCACGTGACAGATGAGGTGAGGCGGCGCGACCGCGAGACAGGCGAAAACTTCGACGAAGGCGTGCACTTGGCGGTCGGCGCGCACGGTTACCTGGCCGCGGATTTGAAGCCCGAATCCGACGGTGGATTCAGCCCCGTGCGCCGGCGGATATGGGAGCTCGAGAGGGGCCGGGCTCGGATGCCCTCGTACCACACCGGCACGACGGCCATGATCGCCCGGACGGTGGAACCGTTTGCGTCCCAGCAGATCAAGGACGAGGTTCTGGCGGCCGCGCACACCGGTCACGTCCGGCTGTGCCTGGGCTTCACAGAGCCCGAGGGCGGTTCCGATGTCGCGACGTGCAAGACGAGGGCCGTGCGTGACGGCGATGGGTGGATCATCAACGGGTCGAAGATGTTCACGTCGAATGCGCACAACAGCCAATACGTCTTCCTCCTCACCAACACCGACCCGGGTGCCCCGAAACACAAGAGCCTGACGATGTTTCTGGTCCCGCTGGATACGCCCGGCATCGAAATCCAGGGCATCCGCACCATCGACGGCGACCGCACCAACATCACCTACTACAGCGATGTGCGCGTTGACGACAGGTACCGGGTCGGTGACGTGAACGGGGGGTGGACGGTGCTGCGGGCCGCGCTAAATGCCGAGCACGGCATCGCCGAGCGCGATGTCCACGGCCTCCAGAAGACCGCGGCCATGAGCGAATTCGGCGTTCAGATGGCCGAGGCCATCGACGCGATCGCCGCGATAGCGGCCGAAGAAGACAACGACGGTCGACGCCTGCTCGACGACGAGTCGGTCCGGTACCGGCTGGGCCGCAGTATCGCCCGCACGGAGGCTGCGCTGAGTACACCCGAGATGTTCGGGCGTGTTGCGGTTGTCCAGACCATCCGAGACGTCACACCGGATCTGATGGATATTCTGGGCACCGCGTCGAGCCTGCCCGCCGACGCCGACAGTTCCCCCGTCGACGGAGCAGTGGAGTACCTTTTCCGGCTGGCGTTGCCGGCCGGCATCTACGGCGGCACCCTGGAGGTATTCCGCAACATGATCGCGGAACACGCGCTGGGACTTGGCCGACCGGACTACTCACCGCCGAAACGGTAATCTGCTGCGACGCTAGGCTTCTGGCCCTACCTTGTCCTTGGCGGCCGGGGAAACCGGCGGAGCGGTCCGCCAGTTCGGGAGGCCGTCTTCCTCGAGGCCCACGGGCCATCTGTTCTCGTGAGCCCACGCCCAATGAGCGTGGTTGAGTTCGTGCAGGGTGAAGCAGGCGTTCAGCGCGTTGTAGAAGCCCATGTTGTCGACGGTCTGGTTGACCGCCTCTTTCATCAGCAGGGCGGCCATCGTGGGTACCCGGGAGATACGTCGCGCGAACTCCAGCGTCTTATCGCTCAGCTCAGACTCCGGAAAGATCTTCGACACCATGCCGAGTTGATATGCCTCCTCAACGGTCAACGCATCGCCGGTGAGCATGAGCTCCTTGGTCTTACGGGGCCCGAATTCCCAAGGGTGGGCGAAATACTCGACGCCGCACATGCCCAGCCGTGTTCCGACGACGTCTGCGAACCGGGTGCCCTCGGCGGCGACGATGAGGTCGCAGGCCCACATCAGCATCAGGGCAGCGGCGTAGACCTCGCCATGGACCTGCGCGACGGTGATCTTGCGAAGGTTGCGCCATCGGCGCGTGTTGTCGAAGAAGTGGTGCCACTCCTGCAGCATCAGCTTCTCGGCGGCGTCGCGCGTCCCACCGTTCACCCGATAGCTGGGGTGCTGATCCGGTCCCGGTGTGTACTCGGCCTGCATGACCTTCGATCCCAGGTCGTGGCCCGAGGAGAACATCGGCCCCATGCCTCCGAGGATGACGACCCGGACCTGGTCATCGGCTTCCGCCCGAAGAAACGCGTCGTTCAGCTCGGCGAGCATTCCGCGATTCTGTGCGTTGCGCGCTTCCGGCCGGTTGAGCATGATCCGCGCGATGTGGCCGTCGTCCAATGTCTCGTAGATCAGATACTTATAGTTCGTCATCGTGGGTCTACCCCGTCCTTTCTCACCGTCAAAACTATGCACTAGTCGGGTGCGGGACCGTGCGCGGGTGCTGTCGGCATCGGCATCTCCTGACAAGGCACCTGGTGAAAACTGAGCTTTACAAAGTATGGCAAAAGTGTCAATAAACCAGAAAACGCAAGGGGCCCGTTCCGCGACGAGACCTCGGCGCTAACGTCTAGCTGTGACTACTTCCGCGTTAGCGATCACCGACGAGCACCGCGATCTGGCTGACTCCGCTCACGGCCAGCTGACCAGGGTCGATAGCCGCGCGGCGGCGCGCGCGACCCTGGAGGGCGGCTCGGCTCATCCCGCCGACATCTGGAAGGCGTCGGCGGCACTGGGCTGGAACGGGCTGGCGACCGCCGAAGAGCACGGTGGGTCGGGGTTCGGCCTGTCAGAGTTGGCGATCGTGCTCGAGGCCCAGGGCCACGAGCTGTGTCCCGGCCCCTTCCTGCCCACAGTGGCGGCAGCCGTGGTTATCGACCGTTGCGGGTCGGATTCCCTTCGCGCGCAACTACTGCCGGGCTTGGCGGACGGCAGCACCGTCGCTGCGGTGGGGTTGTCCGGCAGCGTGGTTGTGGGTTCGGACCTGACGGTGAGCGGCGAGAGTCCCGCGGTGCTCGGTGCACCCGATGCCGATGTGCTGGTCCTCGCCGCCGGCGAGGACGTCGTGGTGTTGGACGCTGCCGCCAGCGGTGTGACAGTGGCCGCGTTGGCGGGGCTCGACACCACCCGCACGATCGGGGCGGTCGAGTTGAGCGGCGTTGCAGCGGCCGAAGACCGGGTGCTGCGCGGCGCGGCTCGCCGGGCGCGCACGGTGTTCCGGATCCTGGCCGCCGCCGAGGCTGTCGGCGTCAGCTGGGCGACTCTGGAGATGGCCCGCGACTACGCGAAGGTGCGCGAGCAGTTCGGCCGCACGATCGGCACTTTCCAGGCCGTCAAGCACCACCTGGCGAACATGCTGGTCGGCGCCGAAGAAACCACCGCGGCCGCGTGGGATGCCGCGCGCAGTGACGACCTCGACAGCGCCTGGTTCGCCGCCGCGGTGGCCGCCGCGCATGCACTGGAAACCCAAATATTCAACGCGGAGAAGAACGTTCAACTGCACGGGGGCGTCGCATTCACATGGGAGCACGATGCCCACCTCTATCTTCGGCGCGCGCGCACGCTGGCAGCCGTGATGGCCGACGGCGCCGACCCACTGGTCGATGTCGTCGATGCGCAGCGCAGCGGCCAAGCGCATGGCGCGTCGTTCACGCTGCCACCCGAGGCGGAGGACTATCGCCAGCAGGCCCGCGAGGTCGCCACCAAGGTGCGCTCGCTTGCCGAGTCCGAACGCCGTGACTTTCTCGTCGATTCTGGATATCTGGTGCCGCATTGGCCCAAGCCGTGGGGCAGGGCCGCCGATGTCGTCGAGCAGTTGGTGATCGAGGAGGAGTTCCGCGACGTCGACCTCCCGGACCTGGGGATCACCGGCTGGGTCACGCTGACGGTCGCGCAAGCCGGGACCGACGACCAGCGTGAGCGCTGGGTCGAGCCGGTACTGCGTGGCAAGGAGATGTGGTGCCAGCTGTTCTCCGAGCCCGACGCCGGCTCCGATGCGGCGGCCGTGCGCACGTCGGCCAAGCGGGTGGACGGTGGCTGGGAAGTCACCGGGCAGAAGGTATGGACCAGCCTGGCTCGCCAATGCCAGTGGGGTCTTGCAACCGTGCGGACCGACGCTGACGCGCCCAAGCACGCCGGCGTCACCATGATGGCCATCGACATGAACGGGCCCGGCGTACAAGTGAAACCGCTGCGCGAGATCACCGGCGACTCCCACTTCAACGAGGTGTTCTTCGATGGCGTGTTCGTGCCGGATTCGGACGTGGTCGGCGACGTGAACAGGGGTTGGCTGGTGGCCCGCGCAACGCTGGGCAACGAGCGCATCTCGATCGGCCGCGGATCCTCAACCACCATCGCCTTCTCCATCGACGATCTGGTCAAGCTGCTCGACAGCGTGCCCGCCCCTGCGGCCTATGTTCGTCCGGCCGGCGAAGTGATCGCTCACTTCCACACCCTGCGGCTGCTCAATTTGCGCAGGGCCAGCCGCGCCATCGCGGGCGCCGAACCGGGGCCGGAGGGCAATGTGACCAAGCTCGTTCTTGCCGAGCAGCAGCAGCGCCTCACCGAGCTGGGAATGGAGCTGGCCGGGACGGCGGCCGTCGTCGGGCAGATGCCCAGGCTGATGCGGTCGTATCTGGGGGGACGGGCAATTACCATCGCCGGCGGCACCTCCGAGATCTCTCGGAACACGATCGCCGAGCGCATTCTCGGCCTGCCGCGAGATCCCTTGCTCAAGTAACGGCAGGGGCGAGGCCGGCGACGCCGCACCGGGTCCGATCAGTCGCGGATGAAGCCCTTGTTCCGCAAAAGAACATCTGGGCGTTTATCGCGGAAAGTTGTGACGGCTGTGCGACAGAAGCCCAGGTCACGCAATAGGCATACCGGTTATGGAAAGTATCGAAAAATTCTCTAGCGGACTCGCTGCGGACTGCGAGCTGATTTGTCAGGACATGGACTGGTCAAAAAAGCCGCGCCCGCGTACCGGCAGCGGCACGCCGTACTTCAGGTCGTACAAACGGCTTATTCGCCAGTTGATCTCCTCCTGCAGATCGGCCTGAATGAGGTGGAGCGCGGTTAACTCCACCTCAAGCTGCAAGATCTCGTCGTCGCTCATCACTCAAGCTCGTTGTCGTCTGGCAGCTCGTAAAAGCCCGCGAACGCCCTCACGGCACGCAGGGCCGCCAGCGCGCGGATCAACCTACAGATCAACATTGGTGCTACTCCTCCTAGCTGGTGGCCCAGCCCCAGCCGCGACCGAAGGGTAAGGAGGTCAAGCGGCCAGGGCCGGGTGACATCGAGCGTATGGATCCACCGCTGCGCATACCTTGGCGCTACTGGCCGAATTGCCCCCCTGCCAGCACCTGCCACCCGGCCAGTCGGCGGCGG
>Ga0209626_1000311_pt1 | contig 10442 bp, 9 predicted proteins | sample JacPinW_OM1H0_M2_FD_187962 | JGI IMG/M metagenome (GOLD analysis project Ga0209626, IMG submission 187962) | Forest soil microbial communities from Algoma, Ontario, Canada - Jack Pine, Ontario site 1_JW_OM1H0_M2 (SPAdes) (version 2) | ecosystem: Environmental > Terrestrial > Soil > Boreal... | reverse complement strand
CTCGGTGGGCTGAGCACCCACCCCGAGCCAGTACTGCGCCCGCTCGGAGTCGATCTCGATCAGGCTCGGCTCTTCCTTGGGGTGGTAACGGCCGATGACCTCGATGGCGCGCCCGTCACGACGGGTCCGGGAATCGGCGACGGCGATGCGGTATTGGGGATTGCGGATCTTGCCAAGCCGGGTGAGCTTGATCTTCACAGCCATTGTTGTACAACTTCTCCTCTAGGTGTCACGCGGCAATTCAGCGATGCCGGGCGGCTGCCCGGATCCGGTTTTGCCTCGCGTGGGTATGACCGTGCGGCGGGGGCCTTGTGGATGTCGCCGGCGGACCGGCTCCGGCGTCGCCGCACAGACAGCCGCCCATTCTGCCAGAATGCTGGTCAGCGGAGGAAATCCGCCGTCTCAGACGATCCTGTCGAAGCACTTTTCCTCTACTCGGCGGGTCATCCGCCAGCCTTCCGGGGTGCGCATGAACGCGTCGACATACCAGATCCCGCAGAACAGCACCTGCTTTTTCTCGCCGCCGAGGACCATCGGGTTGAAACATATGGTCCGCGACGACGCGGTGTCGCCGTCGATCCGAACGTCGAAATTGCCGAGCATGTGCGAGTACGAGGGGAAATTCGGCAGCACCTCGGCCAGCCAGGCCTTGACCTGCGGGTACTGGCCCTCGACGCCGCCAAACGCGCGGTAGTCGATGTAGGCGTCGGGCGTGAACACGCGGTCGAGGTCATCGAAGCGCCGCCGATCGATCGCCGTCGAGTAGTCGATCAGCAGCTGCTGGATTTCCAACCGGTCCGAGATCTCTTGCAAGCTCAACATGGCTCGATTGAACACGATCGGGGGCCCCCGCTAGGCTCACCGCCCATGGCTTTCGCCTCTTCGCCAAACCGCTCACCGGCTTTTGGCTCTTCGCTTGGGCGCTCATCGCTGCGTAAGGTCCTTGCATCCGTCGCAATCCTGCTCGCCGCTGCCTTCAGCATGCCCGCGGCGCACGCCGACTCGGAGCTCCAGCCGCCGGGCAGCGCTGTGATCCCTGCCGGTCCCGCGCCCGCGTGGATCGTCGCCGACATGGACACCGGGCAGGTGCTGGCCGGCCGCGACGTCGACGTACGTCACCCCCCGGCCAGCACGATCAAGGTTCTGCTTGCGTTGGTCGCCCTCGATGAGATCAGCCTGGATTCGACGATCGTCGCGAACCAGGCCGACACCCAGGTCGAGTGCAACTGCGTCGGCATCAAGCCGGGGCGCAGCTACACCGCGCGTGAGTTGCTCGATGCGGTGCTGCTGGCGTCGGGCAACGACGCGGCCAACACACTGGCCGACATGGTCGGCGGATTCGACGCCGCGGTGGGCAAGATGAACGCGAGGGCCGCCGCGCTCGGCGCACCGGACACGCATGCGGCGACGCCGTCGGGGCTGGACGGACCGGCTGGCACCGGCTGGACCACACCGCGCGACCTCGCGATCATTTTCCGCGCGGCGCTGGCCAACCCGGTGTTCGCGCAGATCACGTTGCAGCCGTCGGCGATGTTCCCCGGCGACACCGGCCTCACCCCGATCGTCAACGAGAACCAGCTGTTGCAGCGTTACCCGGGAACCCTTGGCGGCAAGACCGGCTTCACCGACGCCGCCCGGAAGACGTTTGTGGCCGCCGCCCAGCGCGGCGGCCGGCGCCTGGTGATCTCGATGATGTACGGGATCGTCGTCGAGGGCGGCCCCACGTACTGGGACCAGGCCGCCGCGCTACTGGACTGGGGTTTCGCCCAGAGCCCCCAAGCCAGCGTGGGCGCGCTCTAACCCGCGAACACGCGGCCGCGCAGAATCACGACATCGGGCCGGTCAAGGGCCCCGGCACCGGCGCGCGGATCGTCGGCGAAGCAGATCAGGTCCGCTGATGCACCGTGCTCCAGGACGGGCCGGCCCAGCCACTGCCGCGCGTCCCAGCACGCCGCTCCGAGAGCGTCGGTCGCGGTCATGCCGATTTCCTTGAGAGCGTCAACCTCGTCGGCGATCCGGCCGTGGACGACCATCGAGCCCGCGTCGGTGCCTGCGTAGATCGGCACTCCCGCCTCCCGCGCCGCGGCAAACCGCGGTCGGCTCGCCGCGTACAGGTCACGCATGTGCGCGGCGTAGGCGGGATATTTCGCCGCGCCGTCGGCGATGCCGGCGAAGTTTTCGAGATTGATCAGCGTCGGAACCAGCGCGGTGCCGCGATCGACCATCATGTCGATGACGTCGTCGGTGATCCCGGTGCCGTGTTCGATGCAGTCGATGCCGGCCTGGACCAGGCCCGGCAGCGCATCTTCGCCGAACACATGAGCGGTCACCCGCGCACCGAGGGCGTGGGCGGCGTCTATCGCTGCCGTGAGCACGTCGTCGGACCACAACGGCGCCAAGTCGCCGATGTCGCGGTCGATCCAGTCGCCGACGAGCTTGACCCAGCCGTCGCCGCGGCGGGCCTGCGCCGCGACGGCGTCCAGCAGCCCAGACTCGTCCTTGAGTTCGATGGCGAGTCCGCGGCTGTACCTCTTGGGTCTGGCCAGGTGACGCCCGGCCCGGATGATGCGGGGCAGGTCATCGTGGTGGTCAAGGCTGCGGGTGTCGACCGGCGATCCACAGTCGCGTAGCAGCAGGGCACCGACGTCACGTTCCGTCGCGGCCTGGGTGATCGCTTCGTCGAGGTCAACAGGACCGGCGGCGCCGAGCCCGACATGGCAGTGCGCGTCGACGAGTCCGGGCAGAATCCAGCCACCGTCAAATACCGTCTCGGCGTCCAGCACCGGCTCGGCCGACAGCGTGCCGCGGTGCCCGTGCTCGTCCTGCGACCGCTCATCGACGATCCACCACTCAACGGCCTGCTCGTCGGGCAACCCGCGGCCGCGTACATGCAAGCTCACGCTAGATACTCTTCGCGCAAGCGCTCATCGCCTGCTATTTCTTGCCGGGGAAGTTCAGCTTCGACAGATCGAAATCCACCAGGGCAGGCGGTAACTCGTCCAGCCCTGCCGGCATCTCGGACAGATCGGGGAAGCCGGCCGGCATCGCCGCGCCCAACGGACCGCGCACCTTCGGCGGCGTCGGCCCCCGCGCTCCCTTCTTCCCCTTCTTTCCCTTGCCGCCCTTGGCTTTTCGCGAGCTCTTGCGTGCGAACGGCATCCCCATCTGGCCGGCCATTTGCGACATCATCTTGCGGGCCTCGAAGAACCGGTCGACCAGCTGGTTGACATCCGACACCATGACGCCCGAGCCGTTGGCGATCCGCAACCGGCGCGAAGCGTTGATGATCTTCGGATCGGCACGTTCAGCGGGGGTCATGCCGCGGATGATCGCCTGCACGCGGTCCAGCTGCTTGTCATCGACAGCCGCCAGCGCGTCCTTCATCTGGCCTGCGCCGGGCAGCATGCCGAGCAGGTTGCCGATCGGGCCCATTTTGCGGATCGCGAGCATCTGCTCGAGGAAGTCCTCCAGCGTCAGCTCACCGGTGCCGATCTTGGCCGCGGCCGCCTCGGCCTGTTCGGCGTCGAAGACCTGCTCGGCCTGCTCGATCAGGGTGAGCACGTCGCCCATGCCGAGGATCCGGCTTGCCATCCGATCGGGATGGAAGATGTCGAAGTCTTCGAGCTTCTCACCGGCCGACGCGAACAGGATCGGCACGCCGGTGACTTCACGGACTGACAGCGCCGCGCCGCCACGCGCGTCGCCGTCGAGTTTCGTGAGCACCACGCCCGTGAAACCGACGCCCTCACGGAACGCGTCGGCGGTGGCCACCGCGTCCTGACCGACCATCGCGTCCAGGACGAACAGCACCTCGTCGGGATCGACGGCGTCACGGATCGCGGCAGCCTGAGTCATCAGCTCCTCGTCGATGCCGAGCCGGCCGGCGGTGTCGACGATGACGATGTCGAAGTGCTTGGCCTTGGCCTCGGCCAGACCCGACGCCGCCACCGCGACGGGATCGCCCGGGCCGGTTTCGGCCGAGTCTTCGGCGGACACCCCGGGATGCGGCGCGAAAACCTGCACACCGGCCCGTTCGCCGACGATCTGCAGCTGGTTGACCGCGCCCGGCCGCTGCAGGTCGGCCGCCACCAGCAGCGGGGTATGGCCTTGTCCCTTAAGCCACTTCGCGAGCTTGCCCGCCAGCGTCGTCTTGCCCGAACCCTGCAGCCCGGCCAGCATCACGACGGTGGGGGGCACCTTCGCGAAGGCCAGCTGGCGAGTCTGCCCGCCCAGGATGCCGATCAGTTCCTCGTCGACGATCTTGACGACTTGCTGAGCGGGGTTGAGGGCGGCCGAGACCTCGGCGCCCTTCGCCCGCTCCTTGATGCGCGCGACGAACGCGCGGACGACCGGCAGCGAAACGTCGGCTTCGAGCAGTGCCAGCCGGATTTCGCGCGTGGTGGCGTCGATGTCGGCGTCGGATAACCGGCCCTTTCCGCGCAGGTTCTGCAGCGTTCCGGTCAACCGGTCTGACAGGGTTTCGAACACGTTGGCAAGCCTAGCTGCTTCGAAGTTTGCGGCAGGTTATGCCGGCGGTCAGTCGTTGACCAGGCACAATACCGTGAAGCCGGGGCTGGTGGCCTCGGTCCACGTCGTCGATTGCATCGAGTAGGTGCGATACGTCGTCCGCGTGCTGGGCAGCTTGTCGATCTCGTTCGCCACTACGACGAACAAGATCACCCAGAACACGATTACCAGCAAGAACAATCCGGTCAGGATGTAGCCGATCGCCAGGCCGGCGATCGCCAGTCCCTTACCGTCTTCATCGGTGCGCCGGATCTGCGTCAGCGCGATATGCCCGAACACAATTCCCAACGGGGCAAATACGAAGGCGCCTACCAGCGCGACGATAGCCATCGAGTTGGTCTGCCGGGGTGGTGGATACACCGGCGGGTAGAACCCCGGCGCTGGCTGCGGAGGTTGACCCCACCAGTCATTGCCGGGCGGCGGTTGCGGATACGCCATGCGCGCAATCATCACCCATCGGCGGCAAGTCAGCGCGTGAATCGGGGGGAAAGTTCAGCTGGCGTCCTCAGCGGGCTTCTGGGGCGGCGGCGCCGGCAGCACCGACAGCAGGTCTTGTTCGAGTGCGGATCGGAGCCGATCGATGTCGCCGTTACCGAACGACGTTGCGACACAGAACACATCGTCCACCGAGGAGCCGAGCGTGGTGACCTTCGCCCACGCGATGTCGACGTCGGCCTTCTCGAACACCCGGGTCAGCACGGCTAACAGCCCTGTCCTGTCGGTGGAACGGATTTCCACCAGCAACTGACCGGCCGCACTGCCGTCGTGCCAGAGAATCCGTGGCGGTGCAGGCACCTGGTTCGCCGGCACCGCGGCGAGCGCCTCTCCCACCCGGCCGGAGCCGTACTGGGAGGCCTCGCGATTTCGCTCTTCCAGGATGCTGATCACATCGAGATCGTCGTCAAGCGCCTGGATCAATTGCTGCCGCAGCAGTTCCGCGGCAGGTGGCGTCCCGAAATGCGGGGAGACAACGAAAGTGTTGATCGCCGAGCCCTCGTGGCTATTCACCGACGCCGAATGAACGCGCAGCGAGTTCAGCGCCAGCACGCCTGCGGCCTTGGACAGCAGGCCACGGCGGTCCGGCGCGACCATGGTCACGCGATAGATGTGGGCACCGTCGCCTGGCGTCAGCTCGACGTGGACGTCATGGTTTCGGGCCAGTGCAAGGTAACGCGAATCAATCGGATCCGCGTGCGGGAACGGCTCGCCGGCCATGCTCATTCGGCACCGGCGGACGAGATCGCCGATCAGCAGCGCCTTCCAATCGCCCCACACCCCGGGACCGGTTGCCAACGAATCCGCCTCGGCCAGCGCGTGCAACAACTCGAGCAGCAGTGGATCGCCGTCCAGCGCGTCGACGACCATCGTGATCGTGTCAGGGTCTTGCAGATCTCGGCGGGTGGCCGTGGTCGGCAGTAGCAAGTGGTAGCGCACGATGGCTGACAGGATCTCCACGTCGGCCGGCCACAGGCCAAGTCGGGTACCGATCTGCGTCGCGAGTTCCGCACCGATCACACTGTGGTCGCCGCCGCGGCCCTTCCCGATGTCGTGCAACAGAGCTCCCAGCACAAGCAGATCGGGCCGGGCCACCCTGGTGGTGAATGCGCTTGCCTTCGACACAGTTTCGGTGAGATGCCGGTCCACGGTCCAGATGTGGACGATGTCGCGGGGAGGCAGGTCACGCACCGGGCCCCATTCCGGGAACAACCTGCCCCAGAGTCCCGTTCGGTCCAGCGCCTCGATGGTCGTCACGGAGGTCGGTCCGGCGGACAGCAGCACCAGCAGGTCTTTGAGTGCCTGTCGCGGCCACGGCGTGCGCAATTCCGGCGCCGACTCCGCGAGCCTGCTGAGCGTGGACGCCGACAGCGGCAGCCCGGTGGTCGCCGACGCGGCCGCGACCCGCAGGATGAGTCCAGGGTCGCGCTCAGGACGAGCACCTCTGGCCAGCACGACTTCGCCCGCGAACTCGACCACCCCCTCGTCCAACGGGCGCCGCACGGGCCGTCGTAGCGCCGCGAATCCCTTGCGCGGCAATGCGTTTGCTGCAGTCCGCAAGCCGGCGTCGACGGAGTAGCTGACGGTGCGCGCCGCGTCGCTGAGCATGCGCGCCAAGTCGAATCGGTCGCCGATGCGAAGGGCCGCACCGATCTCGTCGGCGTACTGGGCCTGCAACAGCTCCCGGCCACGTCCGGATATCCGGTGCAGTTCGGTGCGAACGTCGAGAAGAGCCCGATGGGCACCGGCCAGTGATCCGCTGGGGCTGTCCAGACTGCTGCTCGGGTAATGGTCGGCGAGCTGTGCGATCGCCAGCGCGTTGAGCAACTGCACATCGCGCAGGCCCCCACGTCCACACTTCAGGTCGGGCTCGGCACGGTGGGCGATCTGTCCGCTGCGCTGCCAGCGAGCCTGCGCGTGTGCGACGAGTTCGTCGAACCGCGAACGGATCCCGGTGCGCCATTGGCGGCGCGCCCCGTCGATCAGCTTCGCCGACAATTCGGCGTTGCCCGCGATGTGACGCGCCTCCAGCATCGCCAGCCCCGCGGAGACATCCTCTCCGGCCACCTGAAGGGCCTGGGGCACCGTGCGGACGCTGTGGTCAAGCTGAATATTGGCGTCCCACAACGGATACCACAGCTGGTCGGCCGTGCTGCTGACCGCCTTCGCAGGCATGTTGGCGTGCAATATCATCAGGTCGAGATCGGAGTATGGAAGCAGTTCCCGGCGGCCCAGGCCGCCGGTGGCGACGATCGCGAACCCGCTCGTATCGGTGATACCGATCTCGGTCGCCTTGGTGGTCAGCCAAAACTCGTGCAGTTCGAGGATCGCGTCACGCACAGCCGCGGAGTCGAGATGAGGAGATCCGCCCGCCAACAACTGTTCGGCGGCAGCAACCAAATCCTTTGCAGGACGAGGGGATCCCGCTGCCGAAGCTAACGCACCGGCGGCCTCCGCAGCGGGATCGGGTATCTGCTGTGTCATTCACTCACAGCGCGTCGGCGCCCCGCTCCCCTGTGCGCACCCGCACGACGGCTTCGACGGGGCTGACCCACACCTTCCCGTCACCGATCTTGCCGGTGCGTGCGGCCTGGACGATGACGTCCACCACCTTGTCGACCGCGGAGTCATCAACGAGGACCTCGACCCGCACCTTCGGCACGAAGTCGACGGAATACTCGGCGCCGCGGTAGACCTCGGTGTGGCCCTTCTGCCGGCCGTAGCCCTGCACCTCGCTGACCGTCATGCCGAGGATCCCCGTTTGTTCCAGGCCGGTCTTGACGTCTTCGAGGGTGAACGGCTTGACGATCGCGGTGATCAGCTTCATTCTCATGCCTCCTTGCCGGCGCCGGCCATGCTCAGTGCAGAGCCCGATCCCACACTAGCGAAATCGTAAGCGGTTTCAGCGTGTTCGGCCTCGTCAATGCCCATTTCTTCGTCATCCGGTGTCGCACGCAGAAGATCAGCCACTCGCGGTTTCCTCCTCCACCCGTGTCACGGCCGTCGGGAGTCGACCGGTGACCTGGTCCAAGACAATGCTGAGTGGTTGTTTCGTCTAAGACGCTGTGGTGTTTCGCTCCCGTGAACGGATAGACACCAGCCGTTTCGGTGATGTTACGGGGCTTCGAATCTGCTGTCAGCCGAGCAGTGCATCCACGAATGCGGCCGGCTCGAACGGGGCCAGGTCGTCGGGGCCTTCACCGAGCCCGACGAGCTTCACCGGCACGCCCAGCTCCTGCTGCACCCGAAAAACGATGCCGCCCTTGGCGGTGCCGTCCAGTTTCGTCAGCACCACGCCGGTGATGTCCACGACCTCGGCGAAGACGTGGGCCTGCGCCAGACCGTTCTGTCCGATCGTCGCGTCAAGCACCAGCAACACCTCGTCCACCGCAGCGCGCCGGCCGACGACGCGCTTGACCTTGCTCAGTTCGTCCATCAGCCCGGTCTTGGTGTGCAGCCGCCCGGCGGTGTCGACGACGACGACGTCGGCGCCGTCCTTGATGCCCGCGTCAACGGCATCGAACGCCACCGACGCCGGATCGGCACCCTCCGGACCTCGAACGACGTGCGCACCGACCCGCGCCGCCCACGTTTGCAGCTGGTCGGCCGCGGCGGCCCGGAACGTATCCGCTGCGGCGAGCACGACGCGCCTGCCGTCGGCCACCAGGACCCTGGCCAACTTGCCGACCGTGGTGGTCTTTCCCGTGCCGTTGACCCCGACCACCAGCAACACCGACGGGCTGCCCGCGTGCGGCAGTGCCTTGATCGAGCGGTCCAGCCCGGGCTGCAGCTCGGAGATCAAGACATCGCGCAACACCGCTCTGGCATCGGCCTCGGTGCGAACCGTGCTGCCTGCCAGCCGCGATCGCAATGCCGAGACCACCGAATCGGTGACGGTCGGCCCGAGGTCGGCGACCAGCAGGGTGTCCTCGACGTCCTGCCACGAATCTTCGTCGAGATCTCCGCCGCCCAGCAGACCGAGCATGCTGCGGCCAATTGCGTTCTGGGACTTGGCCAACCGGCCTCGCAACCGCTCGAGACGACCTTCTGGAGGAGCTATGTCGCCGACATCGAACTGAGCCGGAACCTCGGCCTTCTGCTCTTCGCGCAAGCGCTCATCGCCGTCAGATTCGACGCGGGCCGGTTCGACGTCGGCCTCCGGAAGATGGACGTCGGCGATCGGTCGCTTGACGGAGTCGCGAGGTATCGCGGCATCGTCACCGACCCCGGGCAAGCCGGTGGTGTCGATTTGGGCAACGGGAGGTGCAGACGTTTCTGTGAACGTGATGCCCGACGACGCGGCATACCCGCCAGAACGGTCGATAGGTGTGGCAGTGTCGGGCCGTGACAGAGTGATACGTCGCCGCCGGTACAGCACCAGGCCGACCACGAGCGCGGCGACAACCAGAACGGCAACAACCGCGAGTGCGATCCACATACCTTCTCCCACCCGGCCATTCTCCCAAGGTGGCCGGGCGATGACGATCCGGCCCGCGGAGTTGGCAGGCCGCAAGCGCAGGCACATCGATGTGTGCCTGACCGAGGACGTCCAGCACGGCGCTGTGACCACGGGCCTCGAGCGCTACCGGCTGCCCTACGATGCACTCACCCAGACGAGCCTCGGCGAGATCAGCCTGGCCGCGGACTTCCTCGGCAGCCGACTTTGTGCGCCCGTCCTCGTCGGCGCGATGACGGGTGGAGCGGAGCTGTCCGGCACGATCAACCGCAACCTGGCCGCGGCGGCCCAAGAGCTGGGCATCGGGATGATGCTCGGATCGCAACGGATCATGCTCGACGGCGCGCTCGGTGAGGGTGCGGCCGGCAGCTTCGCGGTCCGCGACATCGCTCCCGACGTTCTCCTGATCGGCAATATCGGGTTGTCGCAGCTGACCAAGTCGACGCTGCCCGCCCTGGTCAAAGCCCTCGATCGAGTGGGCGCCGACGCGCTCGCGGTGCACACCAATCCGCTGCAGGAGGCGATCCAAAGCGGCGGCGACACCGATTTCTCGGGCTCCGTCACCCGGCTTCGAGATGTTTCCGAAGCGCTCGGTTATCCGATCCTGCTGAAGGAGGTGGGCCATGGGCTCGGCGCGGCGGCGATCGCCGAGCTGCTGCGATTACCGGGCGAGCTGCCAGTCGCGGCCCTCGATGTGGCCGGCGCAGGCGGCACGTCGTGGTCGCGGGTCGAGCAATACGTCCGGTACGGCGAGCTGCGTTACCCCGCGCTGGCCGACTGGGGTGTGCCAACCGCGCAGGCGATCATCGACGTGCGCCGCGCGCTGCCGGACGTTCCGCTGGTGGCGTCGGGCGGCATCCGGACCGGTATGGACGCGGCGAAGGCGATCGCGCTGGGTGCTGACGTCGTGGCGGTGGCCTGGCCCCTGCTGGCGCCGGCCATCGCCTCGGCGTCGGCCGCCCTC